>Ga0137435_1000788_pt1 | contig 9890 bp, 9 predicted proteins | sample EasRivERMGT100_2_FD_104904 | JGI IMG/M metagenome (GOLD analysis project Ga0137435, IMG submission 104904) | Soil microbial communities from meander-bound floodplain in the East River, Colorado, USA - East River MetaG ERMGT100_2 | ecosystem: Environmental > Terrestrial > Soil > Floodplain ... | reverse complement strand
TGGAACTGAACTCTGCCGAAGCTATAAAAAATAGCTCTAATAAGCTTAGAATGAAGATTTGTTTTGCAGCAGAAGGCGTTAAAACCGCAGAATGGATAAGAGCCACAGGAGAAGATACTCTCCTTGAATGGGCCAAAGAATATCCGATTGTAGCAAAAAGTAATTTTGGTTCTAGAGGTAAAGGTAATACTTTATTAAAGTCGAGTGCAGAATTAACTGCCTGGTTGCGTGGTAAAGACCTAACCAACTATATCTTTGAGAAATATTACAACTATAACAAAGAATATCGTCTTCATGTAAGTGCAGATGGATGTTTCTATGCTTGTAGAAAGATGTTGAAACAGGAGTTTAAAGATCATCCTAATGCTTGGCAGCGTCATGATGACAATTGTGTTTGGATACTACCAGAAAATCCAGACTTTGATCGTCCAAGCAATTGGTATGATATCGTTACTCACTGTGTGAAAGCTTTAAAAAGTTGTGGCCTTGATTTTGGAGCATGCGATTTACGCGTTCAAAACAATATGGATAAAGAAGGTGTGCATCGTGCTAATCCTGATTTTATTGTAGTTGAAATTAATTCAGCTCCAAGCTTCGGTCAAGTTACTTTAGAAAAGTATAAAGAAGTTTTACCACAACTATTATTAAAAAAACACCAACTAAATAAATAATAAATGAAAAAAGTTATTGGGGTTTATGCTGATACTTTCAATGGAAAGGTAGGTCAATCTATGGCTTATATGCAGTTTTTAGGTCAATTTGGTAATCTTCGTATGATTACTCCTCAAGATGATCTTAGAGAAGTTGCCAAGAATATTGATGCTCTTGTAATTCCAGGAGGTGCAGATGTAGATGTGCATCGCTATAATGGAGTTCCAGGTGTTATGGATAGTCGTGTTAACCAACATTATGAATATCTTGATAGATTCTTACTACCGCTTATGATAGACCTTAAAAAGCCTATTATTGGTATATGTAGAGGATTACAATCATTAAATGTTCATTTTGGCGGTACATTAAATTCACATATTGTTGGACACCATCAAGGTGACAATAGAACGAGTACTAAACAAGAAATTCAGTTTGAGGATGGTTCATCATATATGGTGAATTCAATGCATCATCAATCTATTGATATTCTTGGAGAAGGGCTTGAAATTGTAGCTTATGGACAAATGTTTCAGGGTTGTTATGGCAATAAAAGACATATAAGAAATTGGTTCTGGTTCGATGAAAAGAACAAAAAGAGTTCCTATGAATCTTATATAGTTATTGAAATGATCAAACATGCACATTTGCCAATTATTGCATTTCAATGGCATCCGGAGGAGTTCAATTGTAAAATTGCTGTAGAGAATATTAACGCTTTATTAGGAATCAATGAAAAGAAAGTTAGTCGTACTCATTAATGATGCTGAACCTGCTGCTCAATATTTAGATTTTTTAAAAATCGATTTTGACGTAGAAGTTGTAAACAATTCTTCTATTCTAAAAGGAGATCCAATACCATCTATAGATTTAATGCTATTTACTGGTGGAGAAGATGTAGATCCTGCAATATATGGTGAAAAGATTGGTAAACATACTGCTATTAATCAAGAAAGAGATATTGTTGAATCTAAAATGTTTAGAAGAATGAATGCTAAAGTTCCAAAACTTGGAATTTGTAGAGGAGCACAATTTGTTACTGTAATGAGTGGAGGTAAACTTATTCAGCATGTTGATAATCATGGAATCGGAGGTACACATCCTATTACTTTTAACCACTTTTTAAATCCTGGTAAAAGAATAGCGATGACGTCAACTCATCATCAAATGATGTATCCATTTAACATGAATGAAAAAGATTATATCTTATGCGCTCATTCAACTAATCATTTAAGTCCTCGTTACTGGAATGGTAATGACAGAAATATAGATATACATGATGATTTTTTGGAACCAGAAATTGTTTTCTATCCAAAAACCAACAGTTTAGCTATACAAGGTCATCCAGAATCTGGTGTGATGACTGAAGATGACAAAAAGTTGATTCTGAACTATATTAGCGTAGTTCTGAAACTCTAGCATTAAACCTTTAATTATAAAAACATGGAAAAAATTGTAAAAAACAGACATGGCGTTACTTTAGGTAGCGATCCTGAAATTTTTATATGTAATGCTGATGAGATCGTATCAGCAGAAGGTTTGACAGGTGGAACGAAGCACGATCCCGTTCCAATTAGTGACAAAGGTCATATGATTCAAGAAGATGGTATTGCTCTCGAGTATAATATACCACCGTGTTCAACGGTAGAGGAATTCATTGAGAATCATCAATTTGTCCAAGAATACTTAAAGGTTTTAATCGAAGCTCATGGTTATCAATTTAACTTTGCTCGTAGTGCAGAGATAAACGATGTTTATCTTCAAACTGAACAAGCTCAGACTTTTGGATGTGAGCCTGATTATAACGTTTATACACGTAGTGAGAATCCAGCTCCTGAAGCAGGACAAAACTTACGATGTGTTGGTGGTCATATCCATATAGGATATCCTGATCCTGAACAAGAAACTACTGAGAAGATTGTTATGATGTTCGATATGCTTGTTACCTTACCAGCCCTCTTCAAAGACAATGATACGCGTCGTAGAGAATTGTATGGTAAAGCAGGTAGTTTTAGGTTTAAACTCTTTGGAGTTGAGTGTAGATCTTTGTCTAACTTTTGGATTCATACTCCAGAAGATATGACTTGGGTATGGAATCAAACTATGAAAGCTGTAAATTGTGTACTTGATGGTGAAGCTGATTCTCTGATTGAAAAATATTCAGAAAATGTCAGAGAAGCTATTGATACAGCTAATTTAGAGCTAGCTCATTCTTTGATTGACTTAATCGAATCCGAGAAAAAACAAGAAATAACAACTTAAAAACAAGCAAATGTGTGGAATTATAGGCTGGTCGGGAAGTAATCCCAAAAGGTTCAACAAACAAAAATTTGACATACTTGGTCTTTTTAACAATTCAAGAGGTGGTGATTCTTGTGGTGTTTCTACAGATGGTGAAATTTATTATGGTACACTAGCTAGCAAAAATTATGATGATTTTATTATAAATAAAGGTTATCTAGTGCCACAATTAGTTCCTGCTGTTATAGGTCATATGCGTAAAGCTTCAGTAGGTGGTGTTAGTGAAACTAATGCTCATCCATTTGGCTTTGGTAGTCTTGATGATGGCTTCGAATTTGTAGGGTGTCATAATGGCACACTATCTAATTATGAAGAACTTGCTAAGAAATATGATGTCGAAGCTGCTGTATTTAGTGATGAACATAGATTTGTTCGTAATAAGGTAGATTCTGAAGTTTTACTTGAAATTCTATATAAGACTCGTGATATTAAAGTCTTAGATGAATATATAGGTGGAGCTGCTATCTTGTTTCAAAATCTAAATGACCCTACTACTCTATATGCTTTTCATGGAGCATCTAGAAGAGAACAGGGTGATAGGATTGAAACTTTAGTAGAAGAAAGACCTCTATTTTATTATCAAGAATCTAAAGATTCTGTTTATATTTCCTCTATGGAAGAAGCTTTATTATTTATAGGTGGTGTTAAGGATGAGACTGTATTTGAGTTTGATCACAATATTGTGTATCGAATAGAAAATGGTAGCGTAACTAAAGCAGCTAAACTTAAAGTTAATAGAAAGGAGGCAGGACAAAGGAAATCTTATGCCGCGGGTTTTACGACTGGTGGGAGGGGTACTGCTGCGACTATTAATGATTATAGCCGCTCTCACCGAAATAGAGGTAAGAAAAAGGATAGAAGTAAAACTAAGCGCCTTAAAAGATTGGAATCTGTTATTAATATTTATGACGAAACTATTATAGAAGGAGATTATCCCTCTGCGATTTATTACAATAAATTGAGATATTGGAGAAATGGCCATTTAATAACAGGAGTTTATACTTATATTAAGAGTTATGGGTTTTACAAAATTGGAGATGTCGCAGCTGATGCTAATAACAAGCTATATCGTCTTATGGGAGAACATTTCAGTTTAAAAGCTGGAGAATTCGTACCTGAAAAGATTGTAGATGATGTTAGTAAAACGGATGACACTCTATTTATTGCATTTGATTATGGAATGAAAGAGCCTCCAGTATTCTTTCTCTATGAAGGAATCATGTTAGAAACTATCTATGATTTTATCGCAGTAACAGGAGTAAAGAAATTTAGCTTTGAGAATTTGTCTACAATGTCTAAATATCCTATATGCAGAATTGGTAAACATAGATTTCCGGATGACAAACAAGGCATTATGTATAATGCTCAGATGTATTCAAATAACTTTCAACCACTTCAGTCTAATCATATATATAATATTGAGAAAGGTAACTTACTTAATATTGACAGATTTGAAGAAGAAGTTATTAAAGAGGCTGAAGTATGTTGTTCATTAATAGGGCTTCCAGAAGGAAGAGACCGAGACCCTATTCAAATACCTTTAAAATTTGAAGTACCTGAAACGCCTAACCCACAAGTTAAGCACGAAACAGGTTTGAAGAATTTTATGGATAAGCCTACTAAGGAATTCTTAGATGAAGATCCTCCAATAGATATTTTTGTATCACCAGAGGAAGATGACAAAGTTTTTGAAGTACTTAATAATCACGTTATGCCCATTTATGAGCAAATGCAAATATGCAACGAGAATCTTAAGAACGAGGATAATGAGGTCATTCAAGATATTGTCGAACTTCAAAAGGATTTCATGATTAGTATTGACTGTATAATTGAATCAAAAGAAAAGTAAAATGGGAGAGAAAATCATAAAAACAGTTAAAGGGGAGAAACATCCTGAAAAAAATTGTAGATTGATTGACGGATGTTATTATCTAATAGGTAATAATAAAGTTGAAGATTCCGGTGATGTCTATTTGATTAACAGTAGATATATTCGAGCTTCTACAGGTCGTGTTGTATTCGATCAGTTTGAGCAAGAATATAAATTAAAGAATAATACTTTAATAGAAGGTATTGTAGGAACAGATGGTAATGAATTAATCTTAGGTTATTTTAGTCGCAATGATATTTATAATGTCAGAGTAATACTAAAAGACATGAGTGAGAGAATTGCTATATCTTATAATGTCTTAGGTTATGCTTACAGAGAGAAGAAATCTGATGGAATATTTTACCATATTTCTTTAATAGAAGCTAATAAGTTTGGACAACTTAGGGGTGTTAGTAGAGAGGTAAAAGAAAGTCTTCCTTATGATTCTAAAGGCTGCATAGCTAAGGCTGTAAAAAATTATGAAAGTAATTATAATCCAGTTATCTGTCCAGGAGCTCAAACTGTTGGAGAAGCATTAAAGAATTATACTTTTGGTTTAGAATTTGAAACGTCTGTTGGTATTATACCAAACAGCAAACTAAATGTCTTGCCTTTAATTCCATTGAGAGATGGTTCAATTGAAGGTTTAGAATATGCAACAATTCCGTTGCAAGGTCCTAAAGGAGTACAAGCTATTATTGATAGTGCAGATGAATTAAGAAGACGAACTCGCTTTAATGAAGGCTGTTCACTTCATCTTCATATAGGAGGTATGCCTCGTACTGTAGAATTTATTCTAGCTTTCTATAAGCTTATGTCTTTCTATCAAAACGAAATCTTTGCAATGTTTCCATTGTATAAGAAATATAATTTTGGCATTAAACGTAAGAATTATAGTGCTCCATTTCCATTTGAAGAGATTAATTTTCAAATGGATCCTGTAATAAATCCTAATGACAAAAAACAAGTATTAAAAAACTTCGACTTTTTGTTTAGATATTTATCAGGAGGACATACTTTTGCTGAGTATAATAACGATTTAGCAAATGTTCAAGTTCATCCACAAGATCCTGATGGTCGTCAGAAATGGAATATAAAACATAGATATTCATTTATCAATTTTATTCCTCTTATTTTTGGTAATCATCAAACCATTGAGTTTAGGATTCATACTCCTACGTATTCTCCGAATAAGATTATTGATTTCTTAATGTTAAACACTTTCTTTATTGATTATGTTGCTTCACATTATAAATCTATATTATCTAATACTGATATGGCTTTAAGAAGATTTAGTCTGCATGCTTTTTTAGATGAATATATCGGAAACTTAAACAATGTTAACAAAAACATCTATAATGAACTATCTCATTATATTTCTGAAAGGAAATCTCATACTGATGGTTTAACTAGAGATAATGGTGTTGTTTATGCTGAAGATGAAATGCATACTTCTAAATATCTTAGGTTTAATACCTATAAATTTAAAAAGCAATCATTGAGTCCATTTGAGTTAGAAGATGATTCTCCATTAGCACGATTTAGTTTTGAAGTAATTCAAGATGATGACTATAGAAGACGTCAACTTGAAGCTGTAGAAAAAGCTAGAGAGGCTATGTTGAAGGCTAAAGCTCAAAAAAAGCCCAATCGTAAAGATAGGAGAAGTAGTTTAGGTCCTGGCTTACGTGAGCAAATAGAACCAAGACCTACTATGTGGTCAAGTGCTGCTGTTACAGGTACTGGAGATCCAGTTAGATTTTATACTAATACTGGTACTAGTAATACTAGTTCTAGTGGTATAGGTATGAGTATAGGAATTGATCCTATTGATCCAATACCTCAACCTGAAGTAAGTCCTGAAGTTGAAAAACAAGCAGGATATGCTACTGATTGGTTTGAAGAATTAGCAAGAGATTACGACAATGAAGATAACGTACTTTAGTCAACATCACGACTACAATCTAGCTGTAGATTACGGTAAGATGATGGGTTCAGGGTGGACAAGAAGATTGAAAGATTTTCTCCATAGTGAAGATATGAGAGAAGCTATGTTTTCTGTATATAATATGTATAAAAAAGCAGAAATTGTTATTTATCCAAGAAAGAATGAGATATTCAGTATTATGAATCAGTTAGATGTTACGGAAATTAATGTTGCAATTATTAATTGCAATCCGTTATTTACTGAAAGAAGTACTGGTATAGCCTTTGCGAACAAGAAAAGTAGCATTGGAGATTACGATCTCCAATTAGTGAACCTTTTTCACAAAGTCAATACTTATCAAAGAATTTCTCCTAACGATTATACGTTAGAGCATTGGATAGAGCAATATGTCTTCTTATTTAATACATCTTTAACAGGATTCGCTAGCAGTCATCAAAGAGGACTATGGTTTGGATTTAGTAGAGCTGTTCTAGAAGCTATTAGTCGAAATAGACAGGGAGTGGTATTTCTGTTTATAGGTTCAGAGGTCCAATGTAGACCTTATATGAACATTGTTAACCATGCCAAACACACAATTTTAAGACACGATACACTTAGCTATGACGCGCTAAATGATATTAATCTTGAAATCGATGGTATAAATGGTAGAAATTTTAGAATTAAATGGTGAGGAATGCCTTTTTATAAAGGGTAACGTTCCTAGCCTTAAAAATTCGAAAGTTAAGACTTCAAGAGGTATCTTTTCATCTAAAACAGTGAAAAGGTATCTCAGAGGCCTTGGCATTCAAAGCTTTTCTTCAGGACGCAAAGAAGTAAAAGGTTTCGTTAGAAGAGAAAATGAATTTCTCAAATGCAAACCTTTCTTTGAAAAGCATCTAAAGAATAAGCCATATGCAATTGGTTTTCATTTTATCAGAGGAACAAAGCATAAGTTTGACTTTAATAATGCTTCTCAAATCATGGCAGATTTAATGACTGCACATGACTATATTGAAGATGACGACATGGATAATTTCCTTCCATACCCTCTTAAAATCGACGGAAAAGCTTATTCCTATGATAAAGAAAATCCAGGTGTACTAATAATGGTACTTAATTAACTGGGTTAATTTAATGAGAGAGAAGATGAAGGAGGAGATTAACAAGTTATCAGAAATTCTGGATAACAATGAAAACATAGATTTATCTATATCCTATAGTAAATTATCTGATTTTGACCGAAATGGTGCCATATCTCTTATACGCAAGACCAGCGTAGATAATGCAGGCATAAAATTTGGATCAATTGTGGATGACATGCTATTTTTAGACAAGTCATCATTTGATGAAAGATATTATCTATTTGATGGTGAAAAACCATCAGCATCTTTAGGTGTATTATGTGATATAATTTTAAAGAATTATATTGAGATACCAACTAAAGATGAAGTGAAGATTATTGCAGAAGCTAACCACTTCTGGACAAACATTAAAAAACCTGAACTATATTTAGCAAAATTTGATATCCCAGAGTTTTGGGATTATCTACAAGTAATGTTTGAAATTAACAATAGAACTATAATAACATCTTCTGAATTTAACTCTGCTGTGGATCTAGTTGAGATCCTTCGCAATCATAAATATTCTAACTACTTGTTAGAAAATGATTTCGATAATTATTACCAAGTTAAATTTGAATATGAATATAGAGGTTTTACTGTTAGAGGAATAATCGATATTCTGTCAATTGACCATAAAAGCAAGAAAGTCTATATGATTGACTTGAAAACTGGCAAAAATCCATCTATAGAATTTGAAGAAAGTTTTGTAAAATGGAGATATTACTTCCAAGCTGCTTTGTATGTAGGAGCATTTGAAGACATTTGTAAAGAACTCAATCTTGCTGAGTATACTTTAGAGCCTTTTCAATTCTTATACATATCTAAAGCAGATAGAACACCTTTAGTATTTAAGATGACTGATAAGTGGTTAAAAGCCGCTTTTGAGGGATTCAATATTGGGAAATATAAATTTAGAGGTATCAATGAATTAGTAGACGAGATTTACTGGTGTTGGAAGAATAAAGAGTACGAGATTCCAAAGCATGTTGTAGAAGCTAACGGAGTTGTTGAACTTAAAGATAATTTTATTATATTAGATGAGTAATATTAAATTCAACATGTCTAAAACCTATCTATTGCCGCTTATAGCGGAAGTAATAGGAGTTGAAAGTAACTTTATTAACTATCTTGAAAATACTTATTTATTTGATGAAAAAGGAGAGTTTGAGCATTGTATATTTATAAGACACGAATTCAGTTTTAAAAATCCTGAATTTACAGCTTATGAACACAGGCTTACAGACAATCAATATTTCATTAAATGTATAGATATTGGAGATGAGGTAGTTTATGTATTTAAATTTCCAGAGGAATATTATCCAGAATATGAACACTTTTTAAAGGGTGAGTATTCTAAATTTGGAGAGGATGCAAAAAGAGTTATTTTACACTTTTGGACACAGATGTATGGTAAGACTGCTTCAGGAATTAACGCAATTCTAAAGATGAAACAAATACTGTATAAAGATAAAAAACTCAAACAACAAATAGAAGAGCGTTTAAGTTCTGAACAATGTAAAATCGTTTTAGATGACGATGCAGAATTAGGTGATTTAGTCTTCGTAGAAGATGAGACTTTTAAATTGAATAATGGTGAGTGATTAATGAAAGGGAAAGTAGATGAATTTGACGTTAGATAAGCAGATATTAAGTGATATTACGGTGCATACTAAGTATGCAAAATACATGCCAGAGCTACAGCGTAGAGAGACATGGAAAGAATTAGTTGACAGAAATATGAATATGCACATTAAGAAGCATCCTAAGTTAGAAAAGGATATCAAATATGTATATGAAAACTTCGTCTTAACAAAGAAAATTCTTCCATCCATGCGCAGTCTGCAATTTGGCGGTAAAGCTATTGAATTGAATAATAGTAGAATTTACAATTGTGCATTTCTACCTATTGATGATATACGAAGTTTCAGTGAAACTATGTTTTTATTATTAGGTGGTACTGGAGTTGGTTATAGTGTCCAAGGACATCATATTGACAAACTTCCAGATATTAGAAAACCAAACTATG
>Ga0137435_1000786_pt1 | contig 9905 bp, 8 predicted proteins | sample EasRivERMGT100_2_FD_104904 | JGI IMG/M metagenome (GOLD analysis project Ga0137435, IMG submission 104904) | Soil microbial communities from meander-bound floodplain in the East River, Colorado, USA - East River MetaG ERMGT100_2 | ecosystem: Environmental > Terrestrial > Soil > Floodplain ... | reverse complement strand
CCACGAGCTCGAGCACGTGCGTGCACGCGACCACTGGCTACTCGCCTTCGGGTGCATCGCGGTCGCGCTCGTTCCGTGGAATGTCGCGGCCTGGTGGATCTTCGCGAGACTGCGGCTCGCCGTCGAGCTGGACTGCGACGCGCGCGTCCTGAGCCGCAACGTTTCACGCCGATCGTATGGCGAGCTCTTGATCGACCTCGCTGAACACTGCTCCGGTCTTCGCGTCGGCGCGCCCGCGCTCGCCGGCGACGCGTCTCATCTTCAACAGAGGCTTCTGGCCATGCAACGACCCGTCACACGATTCGTCCTTGCCCGCGGCGCGACCGCGGGTGTGCTCATGCTGTCGGCGCTCGTCGTCGCGTGCGAAGCGAAGCTCCCCACGAGTTCCGAGATCGCCGCGATGGACGTCGCCGCCGCGGAGCGTTCGGCGACCGCGTCGATGCTCAAGCGCGAGGAGGGCGAGCTGCGGTACGTGGTCGACGGCGAGCGGTGGAGCGCCGAGCGGGCACGCGCGCTGCGCGCCGACGAGATCGGGTCAATCGAAGTCACGAAGTCGGATCGCGGCGGCGAGATACGCATCACGACGGTCGGACCGTACGAAAAGGTTACGGCAGTCGGCCGCGATGGCGCGATCTACACCGCCTTGCGCAGGCGCGGGTTCGCCATCACTGGAGATTCCGTCGCGGCGAATCTCGAGGAGATTGCCGTTCGCGATCGCGCTCCCGCGCCTGTCGCGTACAAGATTGGAACCGCGGGCGCCGAGGCGAACAAGTTCCGCTCGTTCCCAGGCATCCTTCTCATCGACGGCGCGCGAGCCACGGACGCAGCGCTGGAAGCGCTCGATCGCAACACGATCGAGAGCGTCGAAGTCATCAAGGGACCATCGGCGCTCCAGCTCTTCGACGACCCGAGAGCAGTGAACGGGATCATCAGGATCACGACCAAGGTCGGCGCGACGCGTCCTTGACGGGATCGGCGGTCGTGGCGTAGCGTGAACGAGGGGCCGCGCACCACGCGGCCCCTTCTTCTTCTCGGAACGCGAAGCGATGCCGACCAACAGAAAGGCACTCATCCGTGAGTACAAGGAGACCCCGCGCACCATGGGTGTCGGGGTCATTCGCAATACGGTCGATGGTAGAGTGCTCGTGATCTCCGGCGCCAACCTGCCGGGTTTGTTGAATCGGCATCACGCCCAGCTGCGCTTAGGTGCGCACTCCAACCGCGAGCTTCAAAAGGACTGGCAAACGCACGGGGCGGCGGCGTTTTCATTCGACATACTCGATACGCTCACGCCGCCGGCCGACAAACCGGACTTCGATCCGGCCGATGATCTCCGCGCGCTCGAGGGTCTGTGGATTGAGAAGCTGGGCTCGTTGGAGCCTTCCGGGTACAACCGGGCGACAAACCGGGCGGGCCACTCGGCTTCGGGGCCGTCATAGTGCGACGCGTTGTCATCGGATTCCTCGGCGCAGTCGGCGGTTATCTCGTCGGCGCGTTTGGAGGAGGGTGGCTGGTGAGCGTGTTCTCGACCAACCGTCACGATCGCAGCCTCGAGGCGGCGATGACCGGTGCCTTTTTCTGGGGGCCGCTGGTCGCGGTGGCCGGATTCATCGCCGCGTTTTCGCTATCGCGTCGGCGCGATTCAGAATTGCCTCATCCCGAGGAGCGTCCCCCCTTGTCATCCTGAGGGAGCGAAGCGACCGAAGGATCCCACCCGGCGTGCTCGGATGAGATCCTTCGGTTCGTGCGAAGTGCGATTGTTGGAACTAGAGGTCTTCGCCCGCTGCGATCCAGGGATCCTTGTCCATCCACTGCGCGTCGGGCGCGTAGAGGAAGACCATCCCACCGTCGGCGAGCTTCGGCAGCAGCCGCTGCGCTCGTGTCTGCTCCATGGCGGGACAGCCCTCGCTGCGACCAGCCTTCGACGGTGTCACGTACGGCGCACCGTGCGCTACCACGCCGCGACGAAGCGCGTTGTCATTGAAGCCGTCCGACACGCCGTCGAGACGCAGGCCGACCGAGCTGTACGACTGGCCGCCGCTCTTGCCGGAGAACGCGTACGTCGCCTTCGCGATATAGAGACCGAGCGACGTCGCCGCACTGCCGACCGCGTTCGAGAACCTGGTCGGAATTCCGGCCTTGTTTGCCGCCGACCCGCGACCGTGCGCGACCGTGAACGGACCTTCCACGAGCTTGAGCGCCTTCATGTCGAACACGTAGCCGCGCGGTGTGGTGCTCGGCAGACCATAGTCGACGAAGTAGAGGAACGGCTTCCTGACCTCGCCCGGGTGCGCGTTCTTGTAGGCGAAGTAGCTCTTGAAGGCGTCCTCGAGCGCACGCGGCCGGCTCAGCGGGCGAACCACGTTGGCGAAGGCGTTCAGCGCCTTGGTCACCGTGGACCCGAAACCACCCGACCGCGCCTTGCTCGTGTCCGTCACCGAACCGGACGCGGCGTTGCGGTCCACGAACGAGCTCGCCGCGCTGTAGTCCTGAGCGGACTGAACGGACGCGTGCGCTATACCTGCACTGGCGACGAGCACGGTAGCCGCGCCGATGAGTACGTTCTGGAATTTGATTGGAAGCATTCGCTCCTCAGCTTGGCGGGAAAACAACTTGCGAGGCGCTTGCTTGGTAGGAGGGCGATCAATCGCCCTTTCCTGAAACACACAAAACGCCCTGAGGTTCCACTGAGTTACTACGGTTGCGCTCGCCGCATATCGCGTGGCATTATCGGACGATAGCCTGATACCCCGCTTCGCCACGATCATCTCGAATGCAATGAGTATTCTACGAAGGCTTCGCGGCGTGCTCGGCACCGCCGTCACGTGGGCCCTCTCGTTTGCGGGCGTAGGAGTTGTGATCACCACGGTCGCGCTCGTCGCACTTCGGGTCACTGGTGTGCTCCCGCCCGGTTCGGGCGGACAAGCGGTCGCCGAGGGCGTGGCGGCCGTCCTCCGATGGGCCACGCTCGGCGCGGCCAGTGGCGCCAGCTTCGCCGCACTCATTCTCATCGCGGGGGACCGTCGAACGCTGGCGAGCCTTTCCTCGAAACGGTTCGCAGGTTGGGGTTTCGCCGCCGGAGCGGTTGGGTCCGCGATCGCCGGTGCTGCGGTGCTATCGGCACTTCATCTCACGTTTCCGAGCGTTTGGCTCCCCGTCGCGTGGGTCGGTGGAATTGCCGCGGTCGGCGGCGCGCTCGGATCGGCGATGGCGGCCGCCACGCTGCGGGCCGTCCGGAAGGACCCGCTGCTGCACGAGTCGAGCGTCGCCGCAATCAGCCCGGTGCGCTGACGTCCAACGGAGATCACGCATGTCAATCAGCCGTCGACAGATGCTGGTGTCCCTTGCCGCCGGCGCCGCGACGGCCCCGCGTTCACTGTCCGCCGCTACGGCCACGCAGGCGACTCAACCGCGCCCTCGTCGTCCGATCAAGGGAGCCGACGACCGCGTCGATTGGCGCGCGGTGCGCGATCTCTTCCCGCTCGCGCCGGATTGGACGCACCTGGCGGCCTTCCTATTCGTTTCCCACCCGAAGCCCGTCGCCGAAGCGATCGACTACTTCCGGAGAAAGCTCGACTCCGACGTCACCTGGCTCGAAGCCGCCGCGTTGAGCGATTCCGAAGGACGCCCCTTCGACGCGGTCAAACGCGCTCTCGCCGCGTACACGGGAGGCAAACCGACGGAGCTCTGCCTCACGTCGAACACGACGAGCGCGCTGGCGATGGCCTACCACGGACTGCGCATTCGCCGCGATCAGGAAATCCTCACGACGGAGCACGATCACTACTCGCACCACGAATCGATTCGCTACGCGGCCGCCCGATCGGGGTGCGGCGTGCGCTACGTCGCCTTGTACGACAGATCGGCCGCCGCGAACGCCACGCAAATGGTCGATCGCGTCGCCCGCGCGATCGGCCCGAAAACGCGTGCCGTGGGGGTGACGTGGGCGCTCTCCGGGACGGGAGTCAAAGTCCCGATCGATGGCATCGCCGCGGCGGTGGCGCGCGCCAACCGTGGACGCGCCGCGGCCGATCGCTGCCTGCTGATCGTCGATGGCGTGCACGGCTTCGCCAACCAGGACGTCGACGTCGCCCGGCTGGGCTGCGACTTCTTCGCATCCGGCACCCATAAATGGCTCTTCGGACCGCGCGGCACCGGCTTTCTCTGGGGACGGACGGACGTTTGGCCCGAGTTGCGCCCGACGATCCCCGCCTTCGACCCCGACGGCCAACAGACGTGGGACGCCTGGATGAATCGCGCCGAGCTGCCGCCGACGACCGCGGCGTTCGTGTCCCCCGGGGGATTTCTCGCGTATGAGCACGTGCTGGGCATCACGGCGGCGGTCGAGCTGCACAACACAATCGGCCGCGCGCGAATCGCCGCCCGCGTGGCCGAGCTGAACGGCGCGTTCCGCGAAGGTGCTGCCAGGATCCCCAAACTGACGCTCCACACGCCGCGGGCCCCCTCGCTGTCCGGCGGGATCTCCTGCTTTGAAATCGCCGGGCTGACGGCCGAGCAGATCGAGCGGCGCCTCGCCTCGCGCAAGATTCGGACGAACCGATCACCGTACAAGATCTCTTATGCCCGCGTGTCGGCCGGCGTCATGAACACGCCGGAAGAAATCGACGCGGTGTTGCGGGCATTGCGCTCGTTGTGACGGCGTGGCGGTGCGCGGTGACCCGCGCATCGTGTGTGTCAGCCCGAGCAAAGCGAGGGATCTACTTTGAACTGCGAGATTCTTCGCTTCGCTCAGAATGACAATTAGCTGCGATTCTTCGCTTCGCTCAGAATGACAATTAGCTTCCCGTCAATGAACGTCCAGCTCGCCGTCCTGATCGCCTACGCCGTGCTTCTCGTCGGCGTGGGCTTGTTCGTCTCGCGCCGAGTCAAGAAGGCCGACGATTTTCTCGTCGCGGGACGGAGCCTGAGCCCGGCGCTCATCGCCACGACGTTTCTCGCGTCGAACATCGGCGCCGGCTCGACGGTCGGCGCCACCGGACTGGGCTACGTGTACGGGCTCGATGCCTGGTGGTGGGTCGGGTCGGCGGGCATCGGAACGCTCATTCTCGCCAACACCGTCGGTCCCAAGATCTGGACCCTCGCCAAGGCGCACGGCTGGCGGACCGTGGGCGACTTCCTCGACTTCCGCTACAGCCGCGCGGTGCGCGGGCTCATTGCGGTGCTGCTCTGGTTCGGAACGCTGATGATCCTCGCCGCGCAACTGATCGCCATCGGGAAGATTCTCCAGGTCGTCGTCGGACTCGAGAAGTGGAAAGGGTGCGCCATCGGGGGTGTGGTAGTCGCCATCTATTTCTCCGCCGGCGGGTTGTTCGCGTCGGCGTGGGTCAACGTCATACAGCTCACCGTGAAGCTGGTTGGTTTCACGCTGGCGATTCCGTTCGGCATCGCGGCGGCGGGCGGGTGGTCCGCGCTTCAACCGGCGATGGAGGCGTCCACGCCGCTGGGTCCCCGCGGCGTGCTCAACTATCTGTTCATTCTGGTTCCGTCGTTCATCGTCTCCCCGGGGCTCATCCAGAAGCTTTACGGAGCGCGCGATGCGAGGGCAGTGCGCGTGGGCGTGAACGTGAACGCGATCGGGCTCCTCGCCTTTGCGTTCATCCCGGCGATCATCGGCGTCATCGCGCAGACGAAATTCCCCGGGCTCCCCGATCGTGAGCTCGCACTGCCGACGGTGATGACGCAGCTCCTCCCGGCCTGGCTGGGCCTCCTCACCCTCGCCGCGATCTTTTCGGCGGAGCTGAGCGCGAGCGACGCGGCCCTCTTCATGCTCTCCAGCTCTCTCAGCGTGGACCTGTACAAGACGTTCCTCAAACCCGAGGCGACGGACCGCGATCTCCTACGCGTCGGCCGAATCACCGGGGCGGTTGCCGCCGTCGCCGGCACGCTCCTGGCCATCGGACTGCCGTCCGTCATTTCCGCGCTGCAGATCTTTTATACTGTCATGGCAGCCGCGCTCTCCGGTCCCCTGATCGTCGGTCTGTATTCGCTCCGGCCGGGTCCGCGACGTGCCATCGTCGCCATCGTCGTGGCGGTTGCGATCACGGCGTTCATGCGCTCGGGGCCGTCGGGCACCATCACGAGTCTCGTCATCATGCTCATCCCATGAATCGAAGAACTTTCGTCGGGACCGTCGGCGCCGCCGCGTTTGTCGGACCCCGGTTCCTCGAGCGGCCGCAGTCGACCGAGGGTTTCATCACCGACGTCGCCGGCATCAAGGTCGGCCACTTCACCGACCCGCGCCGGCCGACGGGTTGCACGGTCGTCATGTACGAGCCGGGCGCCGTGGCCGGCGTTGACGTACGCGGCTCCGCGCCGGGCACCCGAGAGACCGATCTGCTCAAGCCGACCAATCTCGTCGATCGTGTGAACGCCATCGTGTTGAGCGGCGGGAGCGCCTTCGGCCTCGATGCCGCCTCCGGGGTGATGCGCTATCTCGAGGAGCACGACGCCGGCTACGCCACCGTGGCCGGCAAAGTCCCGATCGTGCCGGCGGCGATTCTCTACGACCTCAGCATCGGGGACGCCAAGATCCGGCCGACCGCGGACTCCGGATACCAGGCGTGTCGCAGCGCGAAGACCGGCCCCGTTGCCGAAGGCAGCATCGGCGCCGGCGCCGGTGCAACGATCGGCAAGGCCGGCGGCGGCCGTCCCATGAAAGGAGGAATCGGTACATCGAGCATCCGTCTCCCCAATGGGCTCGTCGTCGCCGCCATCGTCGCCGTGAACTGCGTGGGAGACGTGATCGATCCCGCAACGGGAAAGATCGTCGCCGGCGCGCGCACGGCCGATGGACGCGGCTTCCTCGACATCGCGGCGACGTATCGCGCCGGCCGCGGCGTTTCGCCGGCGCCCCGTTCCGGTGAGAACACGACCATCGGCGTGGTTGCGACCAACGCGCGGTTCACCAAGACGCAGATGACGAAGATCGCCGAGATGGCGCACGACGGGATGGCGCGCGCCATCAACCCGGTGCATACGCCCGCCGACGGCGACGCACTCTTCGCTATGACCACCGGCGCCGCCACGGTCGAAGCCAACGTCGGTGCGATCGGCGCGCTGGCCGCCGAGGCAGTGGTCGAGGCGATCCTGCGCGGCGTGAGAAAGGCTACGTCGGTCCCGGGGTATCCCGCCTACCGCGACCTGTAGCTCGATGCGCCGGTGTTGGTGACGGCGGAGACCCAAAGCGTGGTTACCATTTCATGAAGCCTAGTTTTCTCGCGGCGAACGCGCTGTCATTCGTCATCGCGCTGACTTCAGCCGCCCAGATCGCTCCGCCCGCGCCCGCCGACTCCCTCGCCGCCCTCGTCGCCACCAACAGCGTTACGTGCCTCACCACCACGAGCGCGGCGGCGTACTGCTGGGGGGAGATCGGGCGGCAGCGCGGGCAGGTCCATCGCATGCTCGACGGTAACGGCGACCCCGCCCGGCTTCGCACGCTACAGGCGCACTTCGTGGGCAAATGCGCCCTCACCATCACCGATGACGTCGCGTGCGATCACGCACTCGGCGGAGGAACGCTCGACTCCGCCGGCAAGCCCGGCCCCGTTCCTCGGTCCTGCCGATACTACCTCTGCGTCCTCGACCTCGGCGCGCGCGCCCCTCTCCCCGCCGCGCCTTTGCGCAGCGTAGTGACGGGTGACTTCCACGCGTGCGCGCTCGCCCTCAACGGCACCGCGTACTGCTGGGGACGAAACTGGATGGGGCAGCTCGGCGACGGCACCTGGGCTCCTGACTCCACCGGATCCGCTGGTGAGTTCTTCCGTACCCCACGCGCCGTGCCGCGACTTCGCTTTTCGCAGATCAGCGCCGGTGAGACGACGACGTGCGGTGTCACGATCCCCGACGCGGCGATCTACTGCTGGGGATATGGCCAGAGCGGACAGACCGGGGATTCCGCAGTGCTGCGCGTGTGCGACGGCGTGCGTCCGTACTACACCAAGCCATGCAGCAACGCGACGCCGGCGCGCGTCGTTGCCGAGAGTCTCCCCGGCGACTACCCTCGCCAGGATCTTCGCTTCGCGCGCGTGAGCGTGGGGATGCGCCTCACGTGCGCCGTCTCCACGACGAACGAGGCGTATTGCTGGGGAGGGAACTACCGCTGCGCGCTCGGGCGCTGCCAGAGCCCCGACTCCCCGCGCGCGCACCGCATCACCGTACCCGGACGCGTCGTCGAGATCGGTGCCGGGTACTGGCACGCGTGCGCGCGCACCGCGGAGCGCCGCATTTTCTGCTGGGGGGACAATCGCGGCGGGCAGCTCGGTTCGCTGACTACCATCAACGCGGGTCCGGACGGTGGTCCTCCTGACTATCGCGACACCACCGATCACGCGGCCACCGCCGCGGCGTATCGGGATCCTTGCTTTCTCGGGGGCCGCTGTTCTCCGGTCCCTACCGAGGTCGCCCCGGGACGCCGCTGGGCCGCGCTCGCCGTCGGCATGGAACACGCCTGCGCGCTCTCGGCGGACGACGGCGGCGTCTATTGCTGGGGAGGCGCCAAACGGAGCGTGCTGGGAGAAGGTGCGCAACTCGTGGCGTGCGACAACCGAAGCGTCAACTGGGGGGACGCGCCCTGTCAGCCGACGCCGACGCGTGTGCCCGATCTTCCGACGCTCGGGCCGTCGCGCCCCACGGCACTGGATTCGCTTGCGGCTCGGCCAATCCGCAGCGCGGCCGAACGACAGCTCGCCGCGACGCGGTTCACGGTGAGCCGCCGACAGCTACGAATTGTCTTTCCACCCGACACGGCGCGTGCTTGGGGCTGGCCTGAGTCCGATGGCGGAGGAAACGGCTATGTGTGGTCGGCGGTGGTGAACGACTCACTGGGCGTTCCAGCGAATTATCACGTCTCCGTCCCACGATCGGCGACAGCACGCGACTTCCCGTCATTCCGGGAGCTCGTCGCGGCCGCCACCGTGCAGGTTTGCATCGCGGGGTCGTGTCAACCCAACGGCAGCGCGAGCGTCGAGGATCGGCGGCTGGTGGTGACGCTGAGCGACAGCGCGCTGATCGACCGGGCGTTTCGCTTCCGTCCCACCTCCGCTCAGCCAACGCGCAGCGCACCCGAGGAGCGCGGCCTGATCTCGCTCGGCAAGGTCACGATCGCGTACATCGAACCGCAGCTCAAGCTGCCCGACTCGGCGACGATTGCCGAGGCAATCGCCGCCCGGCGGCGCTACGAGGCGAGCATCCGCTCGATCTTTCGTCAGATCGACGGCGGCACAACGCGCTTTGGTCCGCTGTGGATGGTCGTCGGCGAACGCACGCGGCTGTACGTCAACGAGACGCATTGCCATTACGACGCGTGTATGGGCTCGGCCAGCGCCGTGCTGGACTCGGGTTGGACGATTGCCGACACGACCATCGCGCGACTGACCGTGTACCGCGATTCGCCATCCCAACGGCTTGACGGCATCGGGCGCACGCGGGCGGTGTCGATTCTTGCGCGGCGGTCGGGACGCACGACGGTCCGCGTAGACGGCCTTCGCAGCACCGGCGATACGATGCCGAGCCGGCAACCACCCGAGCGTGCGCTCGAGCGAGAAGTCAACGTCATCGGGCCGATCGAGCTCGTCGAGTTCGGGCCGAGAAAAGACGTCCGCGTCGGGCAGCCGTTCGCGCTGAGTCTGCGCGTGATCGAGCGCACGGGTGGTGTCGTGCCCTTGGTGCCGGCTTTCGTTACGGTGATCGACGGGAAAGAGCGTACCAACTACGCGTTATCCGACTCGCTTCGTTTACAGTATTCGTCCCCGGGCCGCAGGACATTCGTCGCGAGTTTCATGGGGCGAACAGACACGCTGGTGATCAATGTCGTAGCGCCCGCGCCGCGACCGTGACGGCGAGAGGCCTACTCGACGACGTCGGCTCCGCGCTCGGTTAGCAACTCT
>Ga0137435_1000785_pt1 | contig 9905 bp, 7 predicted proteins | sample EasRivERMGT100_2_FD_104904 | JGI IMG/M metagenome (GOLD analysis project Ga0137435, IMG submission 104904) | Soil microbial communities from meander-bound floodplain in the East River, Colorado, USA - East River MetaG ERMGT100_2 | ecosystem: Environmental > Terrestrial > Soil > Floodplain ... | reverse complement strand
TATCGGTGATCGCCGAGCGGTATCCGTCCTGGCTCGAGGACCCGCAATTCTGGGGCACGGACCTGCGCAACTTCGTCGCGGACAAGGTTCACCCCATCCCCGCTGAGATCGAGCAGGCCCTGGATGCGCTCGGCGCACTGAATGCGCAGCCGAGCGCCCCCGGTGGCTCATCGGTCGTGCTCAATCAGCACTTCGCCCACAAGGAGGATTGGAAGAAGCTGGTCCCGTGGGTGCAGCGCGACGACCGATCCAGTCGCCGCCCCGTCCCCACGGAAGATGATCGCCCTGATCTGCCCGAGTTGCAGCAGCCCAGTCGCCCAATCGCCCAGTCGCCCAGCTAGGGCACCGGCTTCGATCCCTGAATCAACTTGAGCAGCGCTTCGATCGCGGCTTCGAGCTGCTGATCGCGGCCCTTGCTCACGACGTTGAACTGATTCATGACCTTGATGTCCGGTTCCGTCTGCAAGTTCTCCAGGTACTTGCCCGTCGTGGCGTCTTTGACGCCAACGCCCGGCACACCCCAGCGAACGCCGTCCTGCAGCGACTCCCAGCCGGCGAACGTGCAGGTGCCCGGCGTCGGCATGCCGACCAGCGGACCGATCTTCTGATCCTTGTACGCGTAGGCGAAGCAGTGGCCGTCGCTGTAGTTCGCCTCGTTCGCCAGCGCGACGCTGGGCTTCGTCCAGCGGAAGTTGGGCTCGTAGCCGTTCGAGCGCGTGTCGGTCGTGTAATCGAAGAACCTTTTGCCACTGAGGAACATCGCGAGATCGGCGACGAGATCACCGCCGCCGTTGAAGCGCGTGTCCACGACCACGCCTTTGCGCGTGGCGTACTTGCCCATGATCTCTTCGAACGTCGTGCGGTACGCACCGTCGTTCATGCCCGGGATGTGCACGTACCCGAGCTGGCCGTTGCTCACCCTGTCGACTTCGTCGGCGTTGCGCTTGATCCAGCGCGCGTAGAGCAGCCGGTTCTCGTCGGCAAGCGCGACGGGCTTCACGACGATTTCCGTTTTCGTCCCGCCGTCGGCGATGCCGAGCAGGACGTTCTTGTTCGCCTTGCGATTGAGGAATTCGGCGATGTCGCGATTGGGCGCGAGCGCAGTGCCGTCCACGGATTCGATGATTGTGCCGGCGCGGAGGGTCACGTCGTGCCGGTCGAGCGGCCCGTCCTTGATCACTTCGGCGATGCGCACGCCGGTGCCGGCGTAACTCTGGTCGAGGATGACGCCGAGCGATGCCGTGGCGTCGTCGTTGGCATTGCCCTGCCCGAAGGTCGCGCCGCTGTGGCTGATGTTCAGCTCACCGAGCATCTCAGCGAGCATCTCGGCGAACTCGAAGTTGTTGCCGATGTAGGGGAGATACTTGGCGTAGATCGGGCGCAGCCCGATCCAGTCGATGCCGTGGTAGCCTTTTGAGTAGAAGGTGTCGCGCGTGCGCCGCCAGACGTGATCGAACATCGCGGCGCGCTCGGCGTCGACGTCGAGCGCATCCTCGCCGCTCATCGTCACCATGTCGCGCTTGACCGTCGCGGGATCGATGCGCGAGATCGTGCCGTCCGCGAGCAGGAAGATGTATTTCTGCTCCTTGTCCCACGCCATGCCGCCGCCGTTGGCGTTGAGCGTGAGAACCATCTTCGTTTCTTTCGTCCGGAGGTTCGTCGACCAGAGGTTCATGCCGCGCTCGAAGCGGGCGAGGTAGTACAGCGTCTCGCCATCCTTGCTCACGAGCGCGTCGCCGAGGGCGGACGAGTGGATCGTCAGGCGCGCTTTGCGGGTGTCGAGGCCCTCGAGGTCGAGCACCAGGTCTTTCTTCTGCGCGGCGGCGCTGTCGGCCTTCGCCTTCGCCGAATCGGCCTTCGTCTTCGCCAGCTTGTCGTCGGCCTCCTTCACGAGGGCGAATTCGTCCTTCGAAAGACGGAACCGCTCCCACGCTTCGCGATCGAAGAACATCGCGTAGGCGTCCTGCTGCGTCTGGCCGCCCTGGGCGACTGACTTGAGCCCGTCGCGATTGCTGAACCACAGGATCGCTTTGCCGCCGAGGATCCATTTGCCGCGCGCGTCGTTGAAGCCGCTTTCGGTGAGGTTGCGCACCCCTCCCTTCCCGTCAGCGCTCACGAGGCCCACCTCGCCCGGCGCGATGCCGACGACGTCGAGGTCGAAGAGAATCCACTTGCTGTCGGGACTCCATTGGAAGAAATGGTCATTCCCGAACAGTTCTTTGTCGGTGAGCAGCGTCCGCGTCTGCTTGGTGGCGAGGTTCAGGACCTTGAGCGTGTTGCGGTCCTCGAGGTAGGCCAGCTCCTTGCCGTCCGGCGAGTAGCTCGGGTGCGTGTTTTGGTGTTCGTTCGAGACGACGGGGGTCTCGCGCACGACGGTCGAGGCGAAGAAGTACGGCTCGGCGTCTCTCTGCCGGCGTGCCTCGTATAAAGCCCACTTTCCACCGCGCTCCGACGCATAGACGAGCGACTTGCCGTCGGGCGCGAACTCGATGCCGGTTTCGTTTTCCGGCGTCGTGGTGATGCGCTTGGTGCCGCCGCCTTCGACGCTGTTGACGAACACGTCGCCGCGATAGGCAAACGCCACTTCCTTCCCCGTGGGCGAGACTACCAGCCCCTGCGCGCCGTTGTTGACGGTGAGAATGCGTTCGTTGTTCGCCTTGCTGTCGGTCGAGATGGCGACGTCCAGCTTCTTCGGTGATCCACCGGCACTCATCGTATAGACTTGGCCGTCGAAGCCAAACGCAAGCGTCCCGTTGTTGGCGAGGCTCAGGAAGCGGACCGGGACGCCCTTGAACGACGTGAGCTGCTGCGACCGGCCACCGTCCACGCTCATTTTGTGGACGTTGAACGTGCCGCTCTCCTCGCTCAGATAGTAGAACGCCCGATCGTTGTCGGTGAAGACCGGGTTGCGATCCTCGCCGGCGAAGGTGGTCACCTTGCGATGGTCGCCGCTCTTCGAATCGTAGATCCAGACATCGCGCGCGATCGCCGAGGTGTGGTGCTTACGCCACTGATTCTCGCCGCCCTTGCGGTCTTCATAGATGAGGAGCTGGCCGTTGGCGCTCGTCCGCACGTTCTCGGCCGGCGTCGTGAGGACCTGCTGGGGACGACCGCCGGCGGCGGCAACCTGATAGAGCTCAGGCTGCGAACCCGTGGGATATTGGCGGTTCGCTGCGGCGTCCTGACGTGTCGAGCCGAAAATGATGTTCCTGTCGTCGGCGGTGAAGGTGTACGGGTATTCGCTCGCCGAGTGGAATGTCAGGCGTCTCGCCTCACCGCCCTCGGCGCCGATCACGTAAATGTCATAGTTGCCGTAGCGATCCGACGCGAAGGCGATCTGTTTGCCGTCGTGACTCCACACGGGCATGACATCGTTCGCCGTGTGGGACGTGAGCGCCGTCGCGGTGCCGCCGGCGACGGGCACTTTGTAGAGGTCGCCCTTGAAGGTGAAAACGATCGTGCGACCGTCCGGCGAGATCGCCGGGTAGCGCATCCAGCTCGCGCCGGCGGGAGACGTCGAGGGAGACTGCGCGGCAGCGGCCGACGCGGCGAGGGCGAGCGCGGCGATGAGAGACTTCGTCATTGAGAGCGGGGTTGGAATGCGATGATGGTAAGGCGTCGCACACGGGGCCGCCACCTCCGAACACGGCGCTTACACCCGCCAATTGGGATCGGACACCAATTGGTGTCTGACCCCAATTTCCCGGCGATCACTCGCCGAGGCCAGCGGGTCCTTTTGCGATCTCTTTCAGAAAATCGGCGGTGGCGCGCACCTTCGGATCGCGCCGGTGTTCGGGGTGCGTCACGAGCCACACGTCGTTCTCGGCGACGGGGGAGGATACTTCGACGAGGTCGTCATAGGCGCGAGCGACGAACGCGGGGAGCACGGCCACGCCAAGCCCGGCGCGCGCGGCGGCAAGCAGCACCTGCGTTCCGTTCGTCTCGAGGACGACGTTCCCCGCGGCCAACACGGGCTTGAACCAGGTCGCGCGCTGGAGCAGATGGAGTGACGCGGTATACACGAGCAGGGGAAGGTCGCGCGCGGCTTCGGCGTCCTCGACGCGAAGCCGCGGACGTTTGGCGAACGATTTCGACGCATACAGGCGTATCGTGGTGCGGGCAATGCGTGCTGTGACGAGGCCGACCTGATTGGGGCGAGGTGAGCGCAGTGCCAGGTCCGCCTCGCCCCGCGAGAGATCGAGCGTCCGCGTACCGACGAGGATCTGGAGCGCAATCTCGGGATAGCGCTCGCGGAATGCCGGGAGATGGGGCACGAGCCAGTCGGACGCGAACTCCGGTGGGATGCCGAGTCGTACGCGGCCGGCAAGGCGGCCGGCGCTTTCTCGAACGCGCGCGCCGATCGACAGCGCGCCGCGCTCCATGGACTCCGCGGTCGCGAGAATGTTCTCGCCCTCGACGGTGAGCTGGTAGCCGGCCGTCGTTCGCCGAAAGAGCGGCGCGCCGAGTTGCGCCTCGAGCGCGGCGAGACGGCGGCTCACCGTCGTGTGTTCGACGCCAAGCCGACGCGCGGCGGCCGCCACACGGCCGGCCCGGGCGACGGCGAGAAAGATCCGCAGGTGATCCCAGTCTACCTGTGCATTTTCGCGCTGCATATTGTGCAGGAATATACAGGCGGCGGGCGGCGCGCGGATACATCTTGTCACAGTCCGACAGCGCCCAGAGCGATCTCGCGAGGAGAAGACCGATGGCCATCATGATTACCGCCGAAGTTCCCAACCAAACGCAGCAAGGCTACGACGCGATGCTCGCGGCGCTCGAGGGCGCCATACGACAGGCGCCGGGGTTCATCGCCCACACCGCTCATCCCGTCGAGGGCGGCTGGCGCGTCATCGAGTTCTGGGAATCCTCTCGCGAGGCGAGCGATTACTTCGCCAAGTACGTGCATCCGAACCTTCCGCCGGGGATCAAGCCCAAGCGCTCGACACAGGAGTTGCATAGTTTCGTACGGCCGTGAGCCCGCAAGCGCGAGCGGCCGCCAATCAATGGAACCGCCGTGCCGATCGAAGAAGGCCTGAAGGTCCAGCAGCGTGAAGCGTGGGGCGCGGTCGCCCCGGCGTGGGACCACTACTTCGAGTGGTACGCGGCCGGGATGCGTCCGCTCATCGATTGGTGTCTTCATGCCGCAGCGATCGCGCCGGGAAGTCGCGTCCTCGACCTCGGCTGCGGCGCGGGCCTGCCGAGTCTCGCGATCGCGCAACGCGTACATCCGGGCGGCTCCGTCGTGGCGACCGACATCTCGCCACGGATGCTTCACCTCGCCGAGCGGCGTGCGCAGTCGATGCAGCTATCGAACATCACGTTCCGCGCGATGGACGCCGAGTCGCTCGACGTTCCAGATTCCTCGTTCGACGCGGTGACGTTCACGTTCGGGCTGATGTTCTGCCCGGATCCGGCACGCGCCGTCGCGGAGGTTCGCCGCGTGCTCGCGCCAGGCGGGCGCTTCGCGATCGCCGTCTGGGACAAACCGTCTCAGAATCCCTTTCTAGCGGTTTTCGGCCGTGCGGCGGCCGAGGTGTTGGAACTCTCCCGTCCTGATCGGCGCGCACCCGGTCCGTTTCGGTTCGCGGAGCCAGGTGAGCTCGATGGCGCATTGCGCGCGGGCGGATGCGACGCCTTTGAGGTGGAAAGCCTGCCGATGACCGTAGAGTACGAGTCCGTCGCGAGCTACGTGGCGATCTCTCGCCGGTTCGCCGCGGGGTTGGCGGACAAGCTCGGCGCCCTTTCACCGGAGCAGGATCGCCGGCTCGCCGACCTGGTCGCCGAGGCAGTGGCCCCGTATCGGAACGGCGACGCAGTCCGGCTCGGCGCGTCCGTGCTGTGCGCGCGCGGACGGTAGCGATGAACGCGAGGATCCGACCCATCGAGGCGCGCGACGAGTCCCGATGGCGCGAGCTGTGGAAGGGGTACTGTGCGTTCTATGAAACCGACGTGCCCGACGACGTGACGGGGCACACCTGGGCGCGCATCATGGATCAGGCATCTCCGGTTCGAAGCATCGTCGCCGAGCGAGAGCACGACGGCGTGATCGGCATGGCGAACTACCTGATCCACGAGAACACGTGGACGCGCACGCCGGTGTGTTACCTCGAGGACCTCTTCGTCGATCCCGACAAACGCGCCGCCGGTGTCGGCCAGCAGCTCATCGACTGGCTGGTCGCGGAGATGCGGCAGCGCGGTTGGGCGCGCGTGTATTGGCACACCAGGGAAAACAACTACCGCGCTCGCGGACTGTACGACAAGTATTCGCGCGTCGACGGGTTTGTGCGCTACGTGGTCGCGAACCCCGACGCGTGATGCGGACTCGATCGCGTACTGGAGGACGAGTGGCCAGCCGGCGCGAAGCGATCGCCGGGAAACCCACGCTGTCCTGAGTCGTATTGCAGATGGCAGTCCGATCGGCACTCTCGAGAGACACAGATCATGCTCTGGACTCAAATAGTGGAGTTGCTCCGCGCGGTCATCTTCGCCGTCGCTCACCTGTGCAACGGCAGCCTGGGGCTCGCGGTCTGCATCGTGTCGATCGCGCTGCGATTGGCCCTGCTTCCGCTGACGCTTCGTCTCGCGCGCCGGGCGTTGGCACACCAGCGCCGGATCCTCGAGCTGAAGCCGCAGATCGACCGGCTGAAGAAGCGCTATGAAAGCGATCCGGTCGCTCTGTTGAACAAGACGTCCGCACTGTACGAGAAGAACGGCATTAAGATGATCGATCCCGCCGGAATGTGGGGTGGGCTCGCCCAGGCACCGATCTTTGGGGCGCTCTACGCCGCTCTGCGGCGCGGAATTGGCGCGGGCGCGCGCTTCTTCTGGATCGGCGACCTGTCGGCGCCGAACTTCGCGCTGACGATTCTCGTCGCGGGGGTCACCGCGGGCACCATGCTGGCGTCGCCGTCGCCCAGCCCCGACCGGCGTGCTCTGATCATGCCGCTCCTGCTGACTGCCGGCGTCACGATCTGGTTCCTGATGTCGTCGTCGGCGCTGTTCGCGCTGGCGAGTGGCGCGGGATCGGCCGTGAACGTACTGCAGGGATTCATCCTGCGGTCCGAGCGCGCGCGGTCGTCAGTCGAGGTCGAGTAGCGCCAGCAGGCGTGCAAAGCGGGGATCGGCCCGAATGCTGTCGTACCGCGGATCCACCTTCATATACATCATCTCCTCGTCCCGATCGTCGACGCCGCGATTCAGGATTCTGAACGCCTCGTCGCGCCGGCCAAGGGCGACGTAGACCGCCGCGAGGTCGACCGGCGGCGCGAACGATGCCGGCCGCGCGTCCTCGAGCTCGCGAAGCAGCGCCCGCGATTCATTCGGGCGCCCGGCCAGGGCCAGCGCGTGCGCCAGAAGCGCCACATGCGAGGGCTGCCGCTTGGAGATCGACACCGCCTTCTCCATCGCCGGAATTGCTTCGTCGTATCGGCCCGCCGCCGCCTGCGCGCGACCGAGAAGGCCAAGTCCGGTCGCCCAGTTCGGCTCGAGCGCGAGAATGGCGCGGAACTCGGCGATGGCGGACTCGTAGTCGCGCGCGAACATCCGCACCGTGCCGGCGGCGGCGTTGATGATGCGCGACAACGGATCGACGCGTCGCGCCAGCTCGACCTGCACGGTCGCTTCGTCGAAGCGACCGCCCGCGACGAGAAACAGCGCGTACCAGTGATGCGCCGTGGCGTAGCCGGGATTGATGTCGATCGCGCGACGGTACTCCCGCTCGGCGGAGGCGCGGTCGTGATCGTACTTCAGGTACATGACGGCAAGCGACGTGTGCGCCTCGGCGAGCGACGAGTCGAGCGCAACGGCGCGGAGCGCGGCGGTCTTCGCATTCGCCAGACCCTCGTTCGTGCCGACGTGGCCATATAGAGGCAGCAGGTGCCAGGCGTCGCTGAGTCCCGCGTAGGCGAGCGCGTAGCGTGGATCGATCGCGATCGCGCGCTCGAACGCATCTTTCGCCGCGAGCATTCCCGGCTCCGTGCGCCTGTTCCACTCGAAACGTCCGCGAAAATAGAGGTCGTGCGCCTCGCTGCTCGATGTGCTCGCCCTGAGCACGGCTTCGCCGATGTGCTCGGCCAACCGCACACGCAGCGCGCTCGTCACGGCAAGCGCGACGTCTCGCTGCATGGCAAGGATGTCCTGGTGCGGCCGGTCGAACTCGTCCGACCACATGTGATAACCGGTGCGCGCGTCGATGAGCTGCGCGGTGATGCGCAGGTGGCTTCCCGACGTGCGCACGCTCCCTTCGACGACGGCCGATACGCCGAGCCGGCGCCCGATGTCCCGGACGTCGGCGCCGCGGTCGCGGAACAGAAACGACGAGGTGCGCGCGGCGACACGAAGCCCGTGCACGCTCGCCAGCGCGTTGAGAAGTTCTTCGGTAAGGCCGTCGCTCAAGTACTGATTCGCGGAGTCACCGGTCATGTTGACGAACGGCAGCACCGCCAGCGATGGCGGCAGCGGCGGCGTGCGTCCACGAGAGGCCATGAGCCGCGTTCGGCCAAAGGCGATCGCCGCAACGAGAAGGAGCAACGCGACGGCGGGGCGGAGCCAGGCGGCGACCGATCGCTTGGCGGGCGGAGGGCCGTCGCGGCTTGGCGCTGTGAAATCTCGTGACGACGGAGAGGACGGCAGCAGCGTCTCCGATGCGTCGGCCGCGATCCTCGGGGTTGCTTCGACCGTGGTCGCGGCGTTCGCGGGATGACTTCGGATCCGCGTCGCCAGCGCGGTGACCTCCGGCGCGGGTTGGGCGTTGAACTCGGTCTGCATGTGGGCGACGTGCGCGTCCGCCGCCGCGAGCGCGCCCGCGCGGTCGCCCGCCCGCTCAAGCGCCACCATGAGACGCGCCGTTACGCGTGACGTCCCGGGTTCGAGCGCGGCGAGACGACGCCACGCGTCGACGGCACCCGCCCAGTCGTTCCGCGCCTCGGCGGCGGCCGCCACCGCGCCGAGGGCCCCGGCGTACGCCGTGGCGAGGCGCGACCGTTCGGTCTCTTGCCAGCGTTCAAAGTCGTCGGCGCCGTCGAGGTAGAAACCGTCCATGAACGGGCCGCCGTAAAGCGCGACCGCCGTGGCATGATCGCCACGCGCGAGCGCGGCCGCGTACTGCGCGACGTCGCACGGGATCAGCGCGAAGTCGAGTTGGAGATCTCCGCCCACTGTGCGAATGACGTCGTCGCCGAACGCCCTTCGCAGTGTGTGTACGACCACGTTGAGCGAGTGTCGCGCCTCGCGCTGCCCGGCCTCGGGCCACAGGAGCGCCATGAGCTTCTCGCGCGACATCGCCGCCGATGGCGCCGTGGCGAGAAGCGCGAGCAGGGCCATGGGGTGGCGGTGGGCCGCCGATCCGGTCACCCGCCCCGTGTTTCCGCTCAAAACCGCGCCGCCGAGGACCCGCAGCATTCGGATCTTTCCCGAATTGACTGGCAATTGACTGCCGCCCGACTTCGCGTTGACCGGGCTCAACTAATCTGTGCCCCGGAACGATGGCAGCAAGTGATTCGGACTTAATTGCCGACCCGGCCCGAGGCCAAAGGAGCACCTGTGATTCGCCCTTCAGACTCGACAACCATCGCGCGGCTGGTCGCGGCGACGATGCTTTCAATGATGGTCCTGGCGTGTCGGGACGCGGTCCCGACAGCCCCGATACAGAGGACGGTAACCGCCAGCGGTGGCAGCCGCCTCACCCTACCGTCTTTGCCGAATACGCTGACGCTGCCAAGCATCGACGAGTCGCTCGAGGACGTCGACATGTGCGCTGCGATCGAAGGGCTGTGCGGCGCCACCACCTGTCCTGGGGAGGAGCTCCTGGGTGCGCGATCGAACCCAAAGGGTACGGGATTCTTCCTAAGCGGCTGCGGGAACCTGTCGAAACTGGTGTTCAAGAAGATCAAAGCCCGTATGAATGC
>Ga0137435_1000784_pt1 | contig 9908 bp, 9 predicted proteins | sample EasRivERMGT100_2_FD_104904 | JGI IMG/M metagenome (GOLD analysis project Ga0137435, IMG submission 104904) | Soil microbial communities from meander-bound floodplain in the East River, Colorado, USA - East River MetaG ERMGT100_2 | ecosystem: Environmental > Terrestrial > Soil > Floodplain ... | reverse complement strand
GTCCATCGCGTTCCATGGCTCGCCGCAGCCGAGCGTGTAGCAGCCGATGTCGCCGCAGATGATCGCGTCCTTGAGTTGCCCGAGCCAGAAGTACACGCCCATGTAGGGGCAGCCGGCGCAAAGCGTCGGCGGGCGCGGGAACACGCGGGCGGCCTTCGCCGGCGCGGGGCTGTCCGCGTGCGCATCGCCGAGCAGCCGCGCCACGGCGCGCTCGAGCGCCGCACCACTGATTTCACCCTGCAACGGCAGCACATCCTTGCCGTGCACCGCGAACCCGGCGGCCTTGAGTTCCTGCTCCACGATCGGCTCGATTTCCTCCACCACCAGGATCTGCTCCGCGATCGCCTCCAGGCTCCGCGCCAGCGAAAGCGGCAAGGGATGGGAAAAACCCAGCTTCAGCACCGGCGCGTCAGGAAACGCCTCGCGCACCACGTGGTAGGCGGCGCCCGAGACGACGAACCCGATGCGCCGGTCGCTGCCCGGCTCGAGCACGTTCCAGGCGGACTGCGCGGCTTCCTGGGCAAGGGCCGCGTCGCGCTGCGCGCGCAGCTCGAGCCGCTTGCCGACATGGTTCGGCGTGATGATCCAGCGTGCGACGTCGCGCTGATAACCGTGGCGTGACGCGTCTGGCGCCTGGCGCTCGCCCGTCGCCACTGAGCGCTTGACGTGCGAAACGCGCGTCGTCAGTCGCAGCAGCACCGGCACCTGGTGGCGCTCCGACAGCGCAAACGCTTCGCGCGCCATGGCATAGGCCTCGGCGGCGTCGGCCGGTTCGAGCACCGGCAGGTGCACGAACCTTCCCCAGAAGCGCGAATCCTGTTCGTTTTGCGAGGAGGAGAAACCGATATCGTCCGACACCGCGATCACCAGCCCTGCCTTGACGCCGACCAGGCCCATCGTCATCAGCGAATCGGCCGCGACGTTCAGGCCCACGTGCTTCATCGCGGTGAGGGCGCGCCGCCCGGTCATCGAGGCGCCGAGCGCCACTTCCAGCGCCACCTTCTCGTTGGTGGACCACTCGGCGTACACGCCGGGCAGTTCGGCGAGCGTTTGCAGGATCTCGGTGGACGGCGTCCCGGGGTAGGCGGCGGCAACTTCGACCCCCGCCTCCCATGCTCCGCGCGCGGCGGCTTCGTTGCCCGACAGGAACTCGCGCCCGGCGCGCCTGCCGGCAACCGACTGCGGAACTGCGCTCATGGCTCGCGATCCTCCCTGTTGCATGCCAGTCTATGCCTCCACAAAGGCAATAGGCTTGCTTTCTCGACCATACAACGGCACTATTGAGCAATAACATGCCAAAAACGACCTTGGATCGGACCGATCGCCGCATCCTGGAGCAACTGCAGGCCGACGGCCGACTGAGCAACCAAGTGCTGGCCGAGCGCGTGGCGCTGTCGCCCTCGCCCTGCCTGCGCCGCGTGCGGGCGCTCGAGCGCGCGGGCGTGATCCGCGGCTACGCGGCGCTGCTCGATCCGCTGCGGGTCGGCCTCGGATTGCTCGCCTACGTCAGCGTGAAGCTGGAAAAGCGCGGCAAGATGCCGGTCGACCAGTTCACGCGCGCGGTGCAAAGCTGGCCCGAGGTCATCGCCAGCTATTCGATGACCGGCGACATGGATTACCTGATGCGCGTGCAGGTCGAGGACCTGGAGCACTACTCGCGCTTCATCATGGACAAGCTGCTCAAGCAACCGGGCGTGATCGACATCCGCAGCAACTTCGTGCTCGAGCGCATCAAGGAAACCACGGCCTTGCCGCTGGAGCAGGTCGCGTAATGCGCATCGCGGTCCTGGGTGGAGGGCACGGCAGCTACGCCGCGGCCGCGGACCTCGCCGAACAGGGCCACGAGGTGCGCTTGTGGCGGCGCGATGCCGCGGCGTTCGCGCCGGTGCTGCAAAGCAGCGCCATCACGCTCAAGGACGCGAAAGGCGAGCGCAGCGTGCGCCTGGCGCTCGCCACCACCGACCTCGGCGCCGCGGTTCGCGGCGCGCATCTGCTCATCGTGCCCACGCCCGCCACGGCGCAGGCCGACATCGCGCGTGCCGCCGCCCCGCATCTCGAGCGCGAACAGGTCGTCTTCTGCCCGCCCGGCACCTTCGGCAGCTACCTGATGGCGACGATCGTACGCACCGCGGGCGGAGCCGATGGCGTCAGCTACGCCGAAACCGGCACCCTCCCCTACCTCGCGCGCAAGCACGGCGCGGACAAGATCGCGATCACCATCCGGGCCAAGCGCCTGCCCGTCGGCGTGTTCCCGGCACGACGCACTGCGCAGGCCATCGAGGTCATCCGGAGCGCCTACCCGGTGGTGCACCCGATCGAGGACGCGCTCTCCGCGGCGCTCATGAACGCGGGGCCCGTCATCCATCCGCCGCTCATCCTGATGAACGCGGGGCCGCTCGAGCATTTCGAGCGCTGGGACATCCACAACGAGGGCACGCAGCCCGCGATCCGCAGCGTCACCGACGCGCTCGACGCCGAGCGCATCCGCGTGCGCGAGGCGCTCGGCTACGCGCCCTACCACTATCCCCTGCGCGACCACTACACCACGGACAAGTGGATGTACGGCGACGCGCACGACCGGCTCACCGAATCCGGCGACTGGCGCGAGAGGATCGATCTGCGCACGCACCGCTACATGCGCGAGGACGTGGCCTGCGGCCTCGCGTTCCTCGTTTCGGTCGCGCGCTGGGCCGGGGTGGCGGCGCCGGTGGCCGCCGGGCTGCTCGCCATCGCCGCGGCCGCGCTCGGCGAGGATCTCTACGCGGATTCGCCGCGCACCCTGGAAGCGCTCGGCCTCGCCGGGCACGAGCGCGACGCGCTCAAGCGCCTGCTGCGCGAAGGCCTGGCGGCGTGAGCGGCTTGCCTCTCATCGGCTCGCTCGGCGCCGGCCGCATGGGCCGGGGCATCGCGCACGCCTTCGCCTACGCGGGCCACGAGGTCGTGCTGATCGACGCGAAGCCGCGCGACGCGGCTGCCGTCGCTGCGCTGCGCGCGCAAGCGTACGGCGAGATCCGCGCGAGCCTCGCCGCGCTGGCGGACGCGGGCGGCTTCGATGCGCGCGAGATCGAGGCCGTTGTCGGCCGCGTGCGCTTCGCCGCGCGCGAGCAGGCCGCAGCGGCGCTGCCGGAAATCGACGTCCTGTTCGAGGGCGTGCCCGAGGTGCTGGAGGCGAAGCGCGCCGCGTTCGAGTTCGCCGTGCCGCACCTGCGCGCGGATGCGATCGTCGCCTCGACGACCTCGACCATGCTGTCCACCGAGCTCGCGGGGTTCGTCGCGCGCCCCGAGAGGTTCTTGAACTGCCATTGGCTCAATCCCGCCTACCTGATCCCGCTGGTGGAACTCTCGCCGCACGCCGCCACCGATCCGGCGGTGACCGCTCGGCTCAGGACGATTCTCGAAGCAATCGGCAAGAAGCCGGTCGTATGCAAGGCGGCGCCGGGATTCATCGTCCCGCGCCTGCAGGCCCTCGTGATGAACGAGGCGGCGCGCATGGTCGAGCAGGGAATCGCCAGCGCCGAGGACGTGGACCGCGCCGTGCGCTACGGCTTCGGCCCACGTTACGCCAGCATGGGCGTGGTCGAATTCATCGACTACGGCGGATTGGACATCCTTTATTACGCCAGCCACTACCTTGCGAAGGCGCTCGGCGAGCCGCGCTTCGAGCCCCCCGAGATCGTCAACCGCTACATGCACGAAGGCCGGCGCGGACTGCGCGACGGCAAGGGGTTCTTCGACTGGCAGAAAGTGGACGCGGCCGCCTACCGCAAGGACGTGCTCGCGCGGCAGCTGGCTTTGCTGCGGCACCTGGGCCTCGCGCCCGAGCCGGGCGCCGCGCTCAAACAGCGCAGGTTTCTTGATGCGGCAGGTTGACAGTCACCGGGCGCACGGATTATAGGAAGTACGACCATTCGTCAAGGAGGAAGAAATCATGAACCGCAAGCTTACTCTCGCACTGTGCGCCGCGACCGCCCTGAGCGCCACTGCGGCAAACGCCGATATCACCGTCGGCGTCACGCTCGGCGCCACCGGCCCGGGTGCTTCGCTCGGCATCCACTACAAGAACGCCTTCCAGCTGATGCCGAAGACGCTCGGCGGCCAAGCGGTGAAGTACATCATCCTGGAGGACGGCTCGGACGCGACCAACGCCGGCAAGAACGCGAGGAAGCTCATCACCGAGGATCAGGTGGACGTGGTGATGGGCTCCAACGGCGTGCCCTCCTCGCTGCAGATCGCGCAGGTGGCGACCGAGACGCAGACGCCGTTTCTGTGCCTGACCCCGATCGCGGTCAAGCCGGACGTCTACAAGTGGACCTTCTCGGTGCCGCAGCCGACCGAGCTGATGATGGGCGCGGTCGCGGAGCACATGAAAGCGAACGGCGTGAAAACGGTCGGCTTCATCGGCTTCTCGGACGGCTGGGGCGACCTGATGTACAAGGCGACCGAGTTTCACGCCGCCTCGCACGGCTACAAGGTCGTCACCAACGAGCGCTACGCGCGCGCCGACACCAGCGTCACCGGCCAGGTGCTGAAGATCATGGCCGCCAATCCCGACGCGGTGGTGGTCGGCGGCTCGGGCACCGGCGGCGCACTACCGCACCTCGCGCTGGTCGAGCGCGGCTACAAGGGCCGCATCTATCACAACCACGGCACGGTGAATGCCGAGTTCATCAGGGTGGGTGGCAAGAACGTCGAGGGCGCAGTCGCCCCGACTGGTCCGCTGATCGTCCCCGAGGAGCTGCCGGCGAATGCGCCGACCAAGGCCGTGTCGCTCGATTTCACCAAGCGCTACGAGGCGGCGTTCGGCGCCGGCAGCCGCAACGCCTTCGCCGGCTACACCAACGACGCGGTGATGCTGCTCGGCGCGGCGATCCCCGAGGCGATGAAGCAGGCGCAGCCCGGCACGCCGGCGTTCCGCGCCGCGCTGCGCGATGCGCTGGAGAACGTCAAGAACATGGTCGGCACGCACGGCGTGTACTCCCCCACCGCGGCCAACCACAACGGCCTGGACGATCGCGCCCGGGTACTGGTGCGGGTCGAGGGCGGCACCTGGCGCTTGATGAAGTGACGCGGCGATCCGGCTGACAGGGAAGGGGACGGGAAACCGTCCCCTTCGTTTTGCAAGATGACCGGGGACATCTTCCTCTGGCTCACCCAGGACGGGGTGACCAACGGCGCCATCTACGCGCTGCTGGCGCTCGCGCTGCTGCTCGTATTCGCGGTGACGCGCGTGATCTTCGTGCCGCAGGGAGAATTCATCACTTTCGCGGCGCTGTCGCTGGCGCTGCTCGAAGCGGGCCGCACGCCGGGCACGCTCTATATTCTGGTCTTCGGCGGGCTTGCCGCGGCGGCGATCGAGACGTTCGAGGCGCTGCGCGGGCGCGCCTGGCGGCGGCTGCCGCGCGTCGCCGCGCTGTACATCGCGCTCCCGGTCGCGGTGGCGTTGCTCGTCGCGTGGGCCGCACCGCGCAAATTCGACCAGTGGGTGCAGGTGCTGCTGGTGCTGGCGATGGTGGTGCCGCTCGGCCCGATCGTGTATCGCATCGCCTACCAGCCGCTCGCCAACGCCTCGGTGCTGGTGCTGTTCATCGTGTCGATGGCCGTGCACTACGTGCTGACCGGCCTGTCGCTCGTCTTCTTCGGCGGCGAGGGGCTGCGCTCGCGGCCGTTCTCGGACGCGAAGTTCAGGCTGGGCGTGGTGGAGGTCAGCGCGCAAAGCCTGCTGGTGGTGGGCGCGAGCGTCGTGTTGATCATCGCGCTGTGGCTGCTGTTCGAGCACACCCTCTACGGCAAGGCGCTGCGCGCCACGGCGATGAACCGCGTCGGTGCGCGCCTGGTGGGGATCCCGACGGTGCTCACCGGCCACCTGAGCTTCCTGCTCGCCTCCTTCATTGGCGCGTTCTCCGGCATCCTGATCGCGCCGATCACCACGCTCTACTACGACACTGGCTTTCTCATCGGCTTGAAGGGTTTCGTCGGCGCGATCCTCGGCGGCATGGGCAGCTATCCGCTCGCCGCGGTCGGCTCGGTCGCGGTCGGCCTGCTGGAGTCGTTCTCCTCGTTCTGGGCGAGCGCCTTCAAGGAGGTCATCGTCTTCACCATGATCATCCCGGTGCTGGCGTGGCTCTCGCTGCGCTCGCGTCACCTCGAGGAGGAGGAAGAGTGAACCCGGCGAACGCGGCGCTGCGCCGCCACTGGGCGCTGCTCGCGTTCGTCGCCTTCCTGCTCGCCGCGCCGTTCCTCCTCTCCGAGTTCTACGTCACGCTGATGAACTATATCGGCCTCGCGACACTGGTCACCCTGGGCCTGGTGCTGCTGACCGGCGTCGCAGGCCTGATGTCGTTCGGCCAGCAGGCGTTCGTCGGCATCGGCGCCTACGCCACCGCGGTGCTCACCACGGTCTACGGCGGCTCGCCTTGGCTCGGCCTCGCCGCCGGGCTCGCCCTCACCGGCCTGGTCGCGCTCGGCCTGGGGCTGATCACCGTGCGGCTCTCGGGCCACTACCTCCCCATCAGCACCATCGCCTGGGGCATCAGCGTTTACTTCGTGTTCGGCAACCTCGAGGTTCTCGGCAGGTACAACGGCCTGGGAGGCGTCCCGGCGCTGTCGCTCTTCGGCTGGACGGTGGACACGGGACGCAAGTCCTACGCGCTCATCTGGATCGCCACGCTTGCCGCCCTGCTCGCGGCGCGCAACCTGCTCGACTCGCGCGCCGGGCGCGCGGTGCGCGCATTGCGCTTCCGCGCCACCATGGCCGAGAGCTTCGGCGTCGACACCGCGCAGCTCAAGCTGGTCATCTTCCTTTATGCGGCGCTGCTCGCCTCGCTCTCCGGATGGCTGTACGCGCACTTCGTGCGCTTCGTCTCACCCGGCGCGTTCAACGTCAACATCGGCATCGAGTACCTGTTCATGGCGGTGGTCGGCGGCGCGAGCCAGGTGTGGGGCGCGGTGATCGGCGCATCGCTGCTGACGCTGCTCAGGGAGTGGCTGAAGGACATCCTGCCAAAGTTCTTCGAGCAAAGCGGCAACTACGAACTGATCGTGTTCGGACTGCTGATGCTGCCGCTGCTGCACCATGCGCGCGACGGCCTGATGCCGGTGTTCGCCCGCCTCGCCCCGCACCGGCGCGCTGCGCCGGGCCCGAGCGCCGCGGCCGCGGCGCTGGCGCTGCGCCCGCGCCCGGCCGCCGGCGAAGCGCTGCTCGAGCTCACCGAGGTGCGCAAGAACTTCGGCGGTCTCGCCGCCGTGCAGCGCCTTTCGTTCGACATGCGCAGCGGCGAGATCCTCGCGCTGATCGGCCCGAACGGCGCCGGCAAGAGCACCGTGTTCAATCTCGTCACCGGCGTGCTGCCCGCCGATGGCGGCGAGATCCGCTTCCGCGGCGAGCGCATCGACGCCCTGCCCGCCCGCCGCATCGCGCAGCGCGGCATCGCGCGCACCTTCCAGCACGTCAACCTGGTCGGCAGCATGCCGGTGCTCGAGAACGTCGCCATCGGCGCGCACCTGCGCGGCGCGAAGGGCAGCATGGCGGCGATGCTGCGGCTGGACCGCCGCGAAGAGCGGCGCCTGCTGCAGGAGGCGGCGCGCCAGCTGGAGCGGGTGGGCCTTGCCGCGCACCTCGCCGATGCCGCGGCCAACCTGCCGCTCGGCCAGCAACGCGTGGTCGAGATCGCGCGCGCCCTCGCCGCCGACCCGATTCTGCTGCTGCTCGACGAGCCGGCGGCGGGACTTCGCCTGCAGGAGAAGCAGGCGCTCGCCGGGCTGCTGCGCGGGCTGCGCGCCGAGGGCATGAGCATCCTGCTGGTCGAGCACGACATGGATTTCGTCATGGGCCTGGTGGACCGGCTGGTGGTGATGGATTTCGGCGAGAAGATCGCCGAGGGGCTGCCGCGCGCGATCCAGTCCGACCCGGCGGTGATCGAGGCCTACCTCGGAGGCATCGCGTGAGCGCGGCGCTCGAAGTCGAGGGACTCACGGTCGCCTACGGCAAGGTCGAGGCGCTGCAGCGCGCCAGCCTGCGCGTTGCCGAAGGCTCGATCGTGACGGTGATCGGCCCGAACGGCGCCGGCAAGACCACGCTGCTCGGCGCGATCATGGGGCTGCTCCCTTCGCGCGGCGCACTGCGCTACGCCGGCGCGTCGCTCGAGGGCACGTCCACCGAAGAGCGTGTCGGGCTCGGCCTGTGCCTGGTGCCGGAACGGCGCGAACTGTTCGCCGGGCTGAGCGTGGAGGACAACCTGCGCCTGGGCGCGTTTCGTCGCCGGCGCGAGGGCGCCCGCGCGATGGGCGCCGACCTGGAGCAGGTGTACAGCCGCTTTCCGCGCCTCAAGGAGCGTGCGCGCCAGCTCGCCGGCACGCTCTCGGGCGGCGAGCGCCAGATGCTCGCGCTGGGGCGCGCGCTGATGGCCAGGCCGCGCCTGCTGCTGCTCGACGAGCCGAGTCTCGGCCTCGCGCCGCGCCTGGTGCGTGAGATCTACCTGATCATCGCGGACCTCAAGGGCACGGGCGTCTCGATGCTGCTGGTGGAGCAGAACGCGCGCGCCGCGCTGCAGGTCGCGGACTACGGCTACGTGCTGGAGACCGGCGAGATCGCGCTCGAAGGCGCGGCCGCGGAGCTGGCCGGCAACCCGCGCGTGGTGGAGACCTATCTCGGGCTGAGCTCGGCCGCGCGGTAGCGGTTCGGCGACTCACTCATCGAACAGGAAGGTGGACTCATGGTAGTAACGCACGGTCTTGGAGCCCACCTTTTGCTTCAACCAGTCCGCCAGCCACGCGCTCTTCTCAGCCAGGCTTGCATCACCGCTCAGCACCGTCAGGGGCAAGTTGATGCGCAGCGCGCGCCTTGGAATCAGGTGGCGCGTGATGCCGGCGGGCAGGCATGCGCCCACACGCGCCAGGTCGATGATCTCCGCCGGCGCAAAGCGGGGAAACACAACCAGTGCGGCAACATCGTCGTAAGACGGCAGCAGTGACGGCAGGTGGTCGGTGTTGGCGCGAAAGATCCGGCCCCGCACTTTGTAGATATCCACGATCTCGTTGAGGCGCTGGGTGCGCTGATGCAGATCACCCGAGGCTTGCAGCGACCAGACATCACCGGTCGGGTACTCCACGAAGGCCAGGATCTCGCGGCGGGCAAGCTGTGCGCGTGCATGCGCCGCGTCCGCCAGTTCGATGGTGACGCCTTGCACCGCTCGGAGCATGCCTTTGAAGTGTTCGACGCCGACACCCTTGACCAGGTGATGCCAGGTATCCAGGATCAGCTCCGCGTCTTCATAGTCCACGACCTGCACCGCGATGTGGGCGATTCCCAGCGCGCGCAAGGCGGTCACGCGGTTGGCGCCATCCAGCACCACGTAGCGCTGCTCGCCGCGCATCGGGGCGACGATGGGCGGGTTCTTCAGCACCCCGTCGGTTTGCAACCGCCGCAACAGCGGCTCGCTGCGCTGCGCGTCATGCTGCTCGTGCAGCAACAACTCGGCCGCAGGCACCACACGCAGGTCGGGCATTTCGGGTTGGCGCTGATGGGTGACCATGCGAACCACTACGCATCCTGATCCGGACCGGCCTTGGCAACGCGGTAGCTGCCCTCGATCCGTGTCCACTCGTCGAACCCGACCACCGAGAGGTACTCCTGCAGCGTGGCGCCGGTTCCCGGCAGCGCGAATCTTCCCGATCGCATGTCCTCGAGCGCGTCCTGCATGGCACGCGTGACGCGCAGAATCAGGTCGATACCGTAGGGCAGGATCTTGAAGCCCAGCCGGAAATACTCCTCGGGGCGCAGGATCGGCGAGACGCCCCCGGCGAGCGGGTTGGCTACCTGCAGGTCGAACGCCTTGCCGACGCGCTCCAGCTCCTCCACCGTGCGCAGCGCTTAGATGAAGATGCAGTCCGCGCCCGCCTTCAGATACCGC
>Ga0137435_1000781_pt1 | contig 9924 bp, 8 predicted proteins | sample EasRivERMGT100_2_FD_104904 | JGI IMG/M metagenome (GOLD analysis project Ga0137435, IMG submission 104904) | Soil microbial communities from meander-bound floodplain in the East River, Colorado, USA - East River MetaG ERMGT100_2 | ecosystem: Environmental > Terrestrial > Soil > Floodplain ... | reverse complement strand
CGCGTTCTCGAAGCGGCGGCAGGGGGCGATCGAACGGCTGGCGCTGCTCCAGGTGTGGCGCAACTTCATCAAGCCGTTTTCGGAGCAGCACGGCGGTGGGACACCGGCGCAACGGCTCGGGCTGTTCGGCCGGGCGCTCACGGTGGACGAGATCCTGCGACGGCGGCTGTTTCCATCACAGATCCGGCTGCCGGCGCGGCTAATGAACTACTACCGGCGCAAGGCCATCACCCCGGCCCTCGGTCGCCACCGATTCCATCGCCTACGCTACGCCTTCTGAAGGCCTTTTGACGGAGGCACCAGAAGGCCTTTGGAGCATCGGTGGGACACAATCTCCGCACCACAACCTAACGCGAACTCCGCGGGCGATTCGCGGCGGCGCCGATCGAGCGCCGCAGTTTGAGGTCCGACCACTCGACGATCATGCGGTCCGCCGGCTGGGGCGACTTCGGCCAGCGCGCGGCGAGCATGACCATGGTGCGGTCGTCGATCCAGCGCAGCCGCCGCTCCGGCACGCTGTCGTAATGGTCGGTGCTCGCGACCTCGAGGGAGTCCGTGGGGCCACCGAGCTCCGGGCGCAGCAGCGAGTCGACCTCCGCGAACTCCGAGGCCGGCAGGTCGTGTTTGTAGGCGAAGGTGACCCGCCACAGCACGCCGGCGCCGTGGGCCAGCGCGTAGAAGCTGTACTGCTCGTATTCCACCCGCGGGTCGCGGCCCTCGCACTGGACGAAGTCCGGCTCGTCCTGGGTCAGCCGCATCCCGGCGCCGAGCAGCGCGAGCTTGAGCTCGTCGCGCGACATGCCGAGCCGGAACACGTCGTCGCCCCGCGGCAGCTTGGGGGGCGTGGCGGCGGCCGCCGGCATCGCGGCGGCGATCAGGAGGACGAGCAGAACGGGGACGCGCATACGGCCGGTGATCGGCCCGGGGCGGCCCGGACTTGAGGCCTATTTCGGGGCGCGCCGGCCCTTCTGCCAGGCGTGGAGCACGAGGGCGACGGTGATGACCGCATAGGCCACGAACACCCGGAAGTACTCGCCGATCTGCGCGTCGCCCGCCAGCGCCTTGCCGGCCAGCGGCGAGACCACGAACAGCGTGTGGAACAGCAGCGCGCCGAGCAGGGCCTGGCCCACGGTGGCGCGGGTCACGGTCGCCCCCGACACCAGCAGCGCGGCGATCGAGAACATGCCGACCTGCTCGTGCGAGCTGTAGGTGTTGAGCGTGCCGATGTTCTGCAGGAAGAACAGCTGGCCCCAGGCCGCGAACACGGTCGACATCACGGTCGCGATGATGCGGTTGCGGTCGACGCGGATGCCGGCGGTGGCGGCGACGTGCGGCTCCTGGCCCATCGCCCGCAGCTCCTGGCCGAGCTTGGTGCGCAGGAAGAAGACGTTGAACAGGCAGAACAGCCCGATCAGCAGGAACGAGCCCAGCGGCACCCGCACCGGCGAGCCCTCCAGCGTGAGGTGCACCGGCACCAGGTCGTCGATCGCGTACTGGATGCCGAGCAGGTCGACGGTGTTGCGCAGGCCGTAGCCCTGGGGCAGCACCATGCCGGGGCTGTGGAACGGGATCAGCGAGCCGATCGCGAACAGGAAGACGAGCTGGTACAGGCCGTTGGCGAAGAAGCCCGCGATCAGCCCGGTGACCATCTCGCGGCCGCGGGCGCGGTTGAACAGCCACCCGGTGCCGATCCCGAACAGGATCGCCACCGGGGTCGCGATCAGCACGGCGAGTCCGAAGCCGGCGATGCCGCGCACGCCCCAGTGGGTGACCAGGATGGCGCCGATCTGGCCGGCCATGGCGCCGATCACGATGCCGAAGTTGAGCCCGAGCCCGGCCAGGATCGGGATCAGCAGCGAGAGCACGAGCAGCGCATTGCGGCTGAAGCGCACCAGCATCTCGCGCACCAGGAACTCGGGCGTGATCCGCGCCGCGAAGATGCCGAACAGGCAGAGCAGCGCGAACAGCAGCGGCACCGCCGCCTGCCCCAGCGCGTGGCGGGCGCGCGCCGCGGCGGTCGGGCCGGCCGGCGGGCTCAACGGTCGCCCCGGCGGGTCAGGGCGTAGAGAATCATGCCGTTCTGGATGATCAACCGGGCGGTCTCCGAGATGTCGCCCTGGATCACCTGACTGGTGACCGGGAGCGCCACGGTGAGGATCGACTGGAACAGGAAGGTGCCGATCACGACGTGGGTCAGCGTCGCGCGCTGCACCGAGGCGCCGCCGATCAGGAGGCAGGCCACGGCGGGGAAGGCCATCAGCAGCGGCGCGGTGTAGAGCTGGAGGAAGCCGTAGGACTGCGAGAACACGACGATGCCGATCGCGGCCAGCACGGTGGAGAAGATCGTGGCCTGGATGCGGGTGCGCTCGTCGGAGATGCCGGCGGCGCGCGCGAAGCGCGGGTTGCTGCGCGCCGCCGAGATCGTGATGCCGGCGCGAGTGCGGAAGAACAGGCTCACGACCAGGCCGGCGAGCGCGAACACCAGCAGCGTGCCGGTCGGGATGCGGACGCCGAGCACCTGGAACGACCACAGGCGGTCGAGCACCTTGTCGAAGACGCCGGACAGCGTCAGCGTCGTGCGCAGGCCGTGGCCGCCAATCGCCCAGACCAGCGTCGGGTTGTGGAACGGCGCGACCAGCCAGAAGATGCTCATCGCCGAGACGGTGGCGAAGCCCAGGTAGGTGCCGACCATCATCTCCTGGCCGCGGGTGCGGTTGAGCAGCCAGCCGTAGCCCCAGCCGACCGGCACGGCCAGCGCCGTGGCGACCGCGCACGACAGCAGCAGGCCGGTGAACCCGGTGACGGCACCGTTGAGCGCGACGATGCAGCCGACGATGCCGCACAGGATCCCGAGCGGCAGCCCGAAGTTGAGGCCGACGCCGCCCTGCACGGCCGGCAGCAGCGCCAGCACGATCAGGCCGTTGCGCCCGACGCGGAGCAGCGAGTCGGTGAGCAGCGACGCGACGTCCATGTGGGTGGCGACGGCGATCGCGAACAGCAGCAGCAGGAACGCCGCGATCAGGACGCGCGGGATCCCGATCTCGGCGATCCACTCCCGCAGCCCCTCGAGCGGCGACGGGTGGGGGGCGGCGGTGGTCTCAGCCATCGAGCTTCTCCCCGGCCATCGCCAGCCCGAAGCGGGCGTCGCTGTCGTCGCTCGGCAGCACGGCCGCGATGCGGCCGCGGTAGACGATGGCGATGCGGTCGCAGATCGCGCGCAGCTCGGCCAGCTCGGACGAGGTCACCAGCAGCGTCATGCCACGGTCGCGGTTGAGCCCGCGCAGGATGTCGATCACGCGCTCCTTGGCGCCGACGTCGATGCCGCGGGTCGGCTCGGACACCAGCAGCGTGTCGGGCTCGAGCGTGATCGCGCGGGCCAGGCAGACCTTCTGCTGGTTGCCGCCCGAGAGCCGGCGCACGTGCTGGGCCGGGCCCTTGCAGCGGATGTCGAGCGCGCGGATCATCTCCAGCGCGTGCCCGCGCACCGCGCGCCCGTCGAGCAGCCGCAGCGCCTCGAGCGGCGCCGGATGCAGGAAGCGTCCCTGGGCCTCGATCGCGGTCAGCGCGATGTTGAGCTCGATGCTCTCGTCGGGGAGGATGCCGACGCCGCGGCGGTCCTCGGAGACGAAGGCGAGCCCGGCGCGGATCGCGGCCCGCGGGTCGTTGAGCGGCAGCGGCCGTCCGTCCTTGCGCAGCGTGCCGCGCGCGGGATAGAGGCCCATGATCCCGTTGGCGATCCCGATCTTGCCGTGGCCGGCGAGGCCGGCGAGCCCGAGGATCTCGCCCTTGCGCAGGCTGAGCGAGACGTCCTGGATCTCCTCGCCCGGCATGTCCACCGCGAGGTGCTCGACCTCGAGCACCAGCGGCGCGCTCGAGCGGTCGTCCGCCGCGCCCGCGACGTGGACGGCCGCGGGGCGGCCCACCATCAGCTCGGCGATCCGGACCACCGTCGTCGTCTTCGGGTCGAGCTGGGCGACCACCTCGCCGTCGCGCAGCACGGTGATGTCGTCCGCGACCGCGAGCACCTCGTCGAGCCGGTGCGTGATGAAGAGGATGCCGAGGCCCTGGCTGGTCAGCGACTTCATCACGTCGAGGAGCTGCGTGGCCTCGCCCTCGGTCAGCACCGCGGTCGGCTCGTCGAAGATCAGCAGGCGGAGGTTCTGCTTGTCGACCTCGCGCGCGATCTCGACGAACTGCATGTGGCCGACCGGCAGGCCGGCGACCAGCGTCCACTCCTCGACGCTGAGGCCGACGCGGTCGAGCGCGGCGCGCGCGTCGGCCCCGACCCGCTGGCGGTCGATGGTCTCGAGCTTGCGGCCGGCGACGCGCGACAGCGGATTCGGCCGGGTCGGCTCGCGGTTGAGCTTGATGTTCTCCGCCACCGCGAAGCCCGGGATCAGCATGAACTCCTGGTGGACCATGCCGATGCCGGCGGCCATCGCGTCCTCGGGCGCCGCGAAGCGCACCGTGCGGCCGTCGAGCACGACCTCGCCCTGGTAGCCGCCGGTGTCGCGGATCACCGGCATGCCGAACAGCAGGTTCATCAGGGTCGACTTGCCGGCGCCGTTCTCGCCCACCAGCGCGTGGACCGTGCCCGGGCGCACGGCGAGGGAGACGCCCTTGAGCACGCGGTTCCCGTAGTACTCCTTGGAGATGCTCCGCAGCTCGAGAACGGGAGCGGTCATGAGCCGGCAAAGATGCCCGCGGAGGCGGGAGCGGCGCAAGCGGCGCATGACGAGAGGGGGAGGCCGCGATGGCCTCCCCCTCGTCCGAGCCGCGCGTCGCTCAGCCCATGTTCTGCATCGCCGTCTTGGCGCGCTCCGTGACCTCCTCGGAGGTCAGGTCCTCTTTCTGCGTGGCGATCGACCAGCAGTGTCCGAACGGGTCCTCGACCTGCCCGAAGCGATCGCCCCAGAACTGGTCCGCCATCGGCATGCGCACCTTGGCGCCGGCGGCGACCGCCTGGTTGAAGACGGCGTCGCAGTCCTTGAAGTACATGTGGAGCGTGACCGGCGTGCCGCCGATCGTGGGCGGCGCCTTGGCGCCCATCATCTCGTCGCAGAGGTAGATCGTAGAGTCGCCGATGTGGAGCGAGGCGTGGCCGATCAGGCCGTCGGGCCCCGCCATGCGCGCTGTCTCCTTGGCGTCGAACGCCTTCTTGTAGAAGTCGATCGCCTTCGCGGCGCCCTTGATGGTGAGGTAGGGGGTGACGGTGCCGACGTCGTCGGGACGGTAGTTGCTTGCGGGCTTCGCCATGATTCGAAACTCCTTCGCGGCCGAGGGGGCCACGGGTGCGCGTCCATGCTCCGTTGCGGGCGGTCGTCCATGGTCCGCCACACGTCTGGGTTGGTCCGTGGGCAGTCTAGGCGTCGGCGCGCGGGCGCGGCAACGGAGAAGGGGCGAAGGGCGCGCCCGTGCCCCGAACCGCCGCGGTCGCCGCGTCCCGGCCCTCGCCGGCGCGTAACTTTGCGTCCGGTGATTCGTCCCTGAGGCTGAGGGAGGAATCCATGATCGTCCGCATCCTGTTCGTCCCGCTCGCGGCGCTGCTGGTGGCCGCCGAGCCCGCCTTCCCGCAGCCCGCCGGCCCCTCGCCGCCGGCTCCGTCGGGCCCGCCGCTCGACGCCGCCACGCGCCACGCGGTGATCGCCTCCGCGTCGCAGGTCATGATCGAGGGCTACGTCTACGAGGATCGCGCGCGCGCGTTCGCGGCGCGCCTGGCCGCCAACGACTCGGCGGGGCGCTACGACGCCCTCGTCGACCGCGGCGAGTTCGCCCGCGCCGTGACCCGCGACCTGCAGGAGATCAGCGGCGACAAACACCTGCGGGTGATGACCGACACCACCGAGCTGGCGGGAGGGCCGCGCTTCGTGCGCATGCCGCCCGGCGGACCGGGCGGTCCCGGCGGACCGGCTCCCGGTGGGGCCGGCATTCGGCGGATGGCGCCTCCGGGCGGGCCGATGCCGCATCCGCCGCCGGGCAAGGTCCCGCCCAACGACGGCTTCGCGAGGATCGAGATCCTCGACGGCAACATCGGCTACCTCGACCTGCGCGGCTTCTTTGGCACGGAGTCGGGACGCGCGCGCGTCGACTCGATGATGAAGGCCTTCGCCGGCGCGAAGGCGATGGTCATCGACCTCGGCCGCAACGGCGGGGGCGACGGCGCGATGGTGGGATACCTCTCGACCTACTTCTTCGACAAACCGACCCACCTCGTGTCCATGCAGATGCGCGGCGCTCCCGAGCCGATGGAGCAGTGGACCCTCGACGAGGTGCCGGGGCCGCGATTCACGCGGCCGGTCTACGTGCTGACCAGCTCGCGCACCTTCTCGGCGGCGGAGGCCTTCGCCTTCGGCCTGAAGAACCACGGCCGGATCACGCTGGTCGGCGAGAAGACCGGGGGCGGCGGTCACTTCGGCGGGGTCGAGCGGCTCTCCGGCGGCTTCGCCCTCTGGCTGCCGCGCGGCCGCACCTACGACCCGCGCACCGGCAAGGGCTGGGAGGCCGACGGGGTCGCGCCCGACATCGCCGTGCCCTACGACCAGGCGCTGGGCCGCGCGGTGGACCGGGCACGCGCCGGCTCCTGAGCCGCGCTGCCCGCAGCGCACACCGAAATCCACGAGGCTCCCATCATGATCTTCACGCTGCTCGCCGTCCTGCTCGCCGCCGCCCCCGCGGCCCCGTCGATACCCGACACGCCCGCGGGCCGCCACGCTCGCGCCTGGCTCGACGCCTATTCCCGCGACGAGGCGGCGATGCGCCGCTTCCACGAGACGCACTGGACCGCCGAGGCTCTGACTCGGCGCCCGGTCGCCGAGCGGCTCGAGCAGTGGCGGCAGATGCACGACGAGCTCGGCGCGCTCACGCTCGCGCGCGCCGACGCCGACGGCCCCGACCGCGTGATGCTCGGGCTGGTCGCCGAGCACGGCGCCGAGGTCGAGGTCTCGTTCGAGAGCGAGCCCGGCGGCGAGCGGCGCCTGGTGCGCTCGGGCGTGCAGGTCGAGCAGGGCGGCGGGCCGGGCGCCGCGGCCGGGCCGCCGCCCGGGGGCCCCGGCGTGCGCCGGGCCATGTCGCAGCCGCCCGCCGGCCTGCCGATCACCGTGGCCGCGATGCGCGACTCGATCGACCGTGCGCTCGACGAGCTGACGCGCGCCGACCGCTTCTCGGGCGTCGTCCAGATCGTGCGCGGCGACGACACCCTCTACGCGCGGGCCACCGGGTGGGCGGACCGGCGCAACGGGGTGCCGAACCGGATCGACACCCGCTTCAACCTCGGCTCGATCGACAAGCTGTTCACTCAGATCGCGATCGCCCAGCTCGAGGAGCGCGGGCTGCTGTCACGCTCGGACACCTTGTCGAAGCACCTCTCGGACCTGCCCGCGTCGGTCGCGAGCCGCATCACCATCGACCAGATCCTCCACCACCGCTCGGGGCTCGGCGACTTCTTCGGCCCGGAGTTCGAGCGCGCCGACAAGGGCCAGTACCGCACGCTGCGCAACTACCTGCCGCTGTTCAAGGACCACCCGCTCGAGTTCGAGCCCGGGACCCGGTCGCGCTACTCGAACGCGGGCTACATCGTGCTCGGGCTGGTGATCGAGAAGCTGACGGGCATGTCCTACCACGACTACGTGCGCGAGCGGATCTTCCGGCCCGCCGGCATGGACGACACCGGCGCGCTCGAGTCCGACGTGCCGGAGCCGCGGGTGGCGATGGGGTACACGCGGCGCGCCGGCGAGGGGCTGCGCGAGAACATCTACACGCGGCCCGCGCGCGGCACCTCGGCGGGTGGCGGCTACTCGACGGCGCGCGACCTGGTGCGGCTCGCCGCGGCGCTGAAGGCGGGGAAGCTGCTCTCGCCCGAGGCCGCGCGCCGCACGGTGGGCGAGGCCGGCATGTTCGCGGGCGGGGCGCCGGGGATCAACGGTGCGGTGGGCATGGACCTCGAGCGCGGTGAGACGCTGGTCGTGCTCGCCAACCTCGACCCGCCGAGCGCGGAGGGACTGGCCGAGCGCATCCGCGGCTGGCTGAGGCGCGCCCGCGCGTAGCGACCCGTAACGGAGAAGGGCGGCGATCCGTGAGGACCGCCGCCCATTCTCGACCGCGAGCGAACGCGGTAACTAGTAGACGATGTGGTCGAGCAGGATCAGGTACTGGTTGCCCTTCGTCTCGTCGTACTTCTTCACCTTGACCGTCGCGCCGGCTTCCTTCTCGAGATACTTCTGCACGGTCGCCGGGTCCTTGACGTCGGCCTTCTGCTCGACCGCGTCGACCAGCAGGTCCACGGTCGCGCGGATCGCGATCATGCTCTCCGGGGCCAGCCAGGTGCCGAAGTGCCCCGACATGTTGTGCTCCGCGATGATCCGCTTGTTCTCGGAGTTGATGTAGGCGATGTCGCCGGCCTTGTCGGACGGCACCGCGATGCCGAGCGCGGTCGGATAGCCGTGGGTCGGGCTCGGGCAACACTGCTCGGGCACGTAGCCGCCGTTGGCCAGCACGGACCGGATCAGCGGGTCCTGCATGCCGCAGTTGGTCGAGAAGAACGCGGTCTCCTTGCCGAACTTCTTGACCTCGCGCGGCTGGTCCTCGAGCACGAACTGCTGCGTCGCCGGCAGGCCGCCCTCGGCCATCGGGTCGGGCGCGGTGATGAAGTGGAAGTCCATGCCCTTCTCGGCCGCGGCCTGCTTCATGATGTCGCGGCGCCGCGCCAGCAGCTCCTGCGACATGTGGCGCGGGAACGAGTAGTGGACGAAGTGCTTGGCGCCCATGTCCGCCGCCTCGGCGATAATGGTCCGGCCGCGCTCGAGCTGGTCGGGCTGGATCGCGATGTCGGCGGTTTCGTTGACCAGCGCCGGATCCTCGTGCGGCTCGACGAAGCCGATCAGGATGTCGGGGCGCTGCTCGCGGATCTTGCGCGCCGCGGCGATCGAGCCGGGGATCGCCTGGCCGACGACGATGACCTTGACCTCGGGGTCGGAGGCGAGCCCGACGAGCTGGGCGATCACCGTCTCCTGCTCCTGCATGAAGTTGTCCGGGTAGGTGACGTGCTTGAGGCGCGCACCGTACTTGCGGCCGACCTGCTCACCAGCGCGGAACTCCTCCTCGTTCTGGGACACGGTGCCGGTCATCAGGCCGATCTTGAATCCGGTCGTCGACGTCGCGGCCGGCCCGCTCGCGGACGGCGACTTGGCCTGCTGTCCCGAGCAACCGAGGGCGGCGACGACGAGCCCGGCGGTGAGGCCGCCGAGGAACCAACGCTTCGACATGGAATGCACTCCTTGGAGGCCCGCGGCGCGCGGGCGGCATCGATAAAGGGAGGACGGGCGCGAAGTCTAGCACAGGGGCTCGGGCCGCCCGTCCGATTCGCGTGTCGCGTTCGTCACGTGCCGGTCAAGCCCGCGCGCCGGGTGTCGCGACGCTATACTGCCCCGCCGTGCGGACGCTGCGACTCGTCTTCCTCGCGTTGGCGCTCGTGCTCCTCCCGGTCGCCATGGCGCTGCTGCCGCCGTCGCGCCACGCCTTCGGCCGCCTTGTCACCTGGTTCGAGCGCCACGTCACGCCGGCGGGCGCGCCCACGGCGCCGCCGCCGGCCAACCTCCAGGGCCTGCGCCTGCCCGCGCTGCCCGCGTTCGAGACCTGGCTCAACGGCGCGCCGCAGACCGCCGACTCGATGCGGGGGCGGGTGACGGCGCTCGTGCTGTGGCGCGACACCGACCCGCAGTCGTTATGGAAATTGCTCGCCGCCCAGACCTGGCACCAGTACCTCGGCAGGAGCGGGCTCGAGGTCGTCGGCGTGCACCTGCCCGAGTTCGCGTTCGCTGCCGACTCGGCCGTGCCCGCCGCCGCGATCCGCCGCCTCGGCGTGACCTTCCCGATCGCGCTCGATCCCGGGCTCCAGTCCTGGAAGGCGCTCGGGCCTCACACCGGCGG
>Ga0137435_1000780_pt1 | contig 9925 bp, 6 predicted proteins | sample EasRivERMGT100_2_FD_104904 | JGI IMG/M metagenome (GOLD analysis project Ga0137435, IMG submission 104904) | Soil microbial communities from meander-bound floodplain in the East River, Colorado, USA - East River MetaG ERMGT100_2 | ecosystem: Environmental > Terrestrial > Soil > Floodplain ... | reverse complement strand
GCTGCGGCGGGCCACGCTCGGCGCCGGCCACCCGCTCACCTGCGAGGCGGCCGGATATCTGGGCCTGCTGCGCCTCCAGGGCGGCCGCAACCAGGAGGCCGTCGCGTTGATGACGACGGCGGCCGCCGGACTGCCGGAGCGCCTCCCGCTCCGCGCTGAGCTGGTCCAGGCCATCGCCGAGGCCGCACCCGCGACGGACTAGCCCCGGCCGGACGACCCGGTTGCACAGATTGCGCCCGTTCCGCGCATGAAGGGGTGGAGCGCCCCGCTCCGCATACCCCAACCGGAGGTCATCCATGTTCGTCGTCAGTCGTTCCCTGTTCCGGGCCCCGGCGGCCCTCGCCGCCGCGAGCCTGGTCTTGCTGCTGGCGGGCTGCAGCAAGAAGAACCCGACCGCCCCGATGGTCGCCACCGACTTCGACGGCGTCATGCAGTCGGGGGGCGAGTTCGAGGAGGTCCAGAACCGCGAGACCGTGGTCGCGTCGGACCCGCCCACCACCGAGACCATCAACGGCGAGGTCTACTACTGCACCCGCACCACCTACGACGTCACCCGCGGCTTCGAGAACTTTCCCCAGTTCGATCCCAACGCCGAGGTGGTCTTCCCCGGCAACCTGCTCCAGGGAGCCAGCCTCGCCGAGGCGACGCCCTCGCCGGTCCCGGTCGGCCGCGGCGGCGGCACGGTGGTGATCACGCTGCTCAACGGTTCCACCGGGGTACAGCAGACCGTGCCCGCGGTCACGCTCGGCAACATCACCCAGGCCGCGAACGACCTGATCGCCTCCAACACCGGGCAGCTCCGCGCCAACGCCACCTACAGCATGCAGCGCGTCTCCTCGCGCGAGCAGCTCGGGCTGGCGCTCAACGCCAGCTACGGCAACCTCACGACCGAGGTCCAGGGGTCGTTCAGCTACAACAGCGATCACCGCTACAACCGGCTCCTGGTCAAGCTCACCCAGGCCTACTACACGATCGCCTTCGAGCTCCCCACCCGCACCTCCGAGTTCTTCGACCCCGGCGTCACGCCCGCGGACCTGAGCCGATACGTCTACCCGGGCAATCCGGCGGCGTTCATCTCGTCGGTCACCTACGGCCGCATCTTCTACCTGCTGGTCCAGTCCACCGAGTCGTTCCAGTCGATGGAGGCCTCGATCACCGCCTCGTTCGACGCCGCGCTCAGTCATGGGACGATCGGCGGCGGCGCGCGCTACATCAGCCAGCTCTCCGAGGTCGAGGTCGGCGGCTACGCGCTGGGCGGCGACGCCAACCTCGCCCTGGCGGCGCTGCGCGGCACCAGCGTCCAGGCGCTCGACGACTACATCACGATGGGCGGCACGATCACCACCGGCTTTCCGCTGTCGTACGTCGTGCGCAGCGTCAACCGGCCGGACCAGATCGTGAAGGTCGCAGTCAACACCCGCTACGACGTGGTCAACTGCGTCCCGATCGGCCAGTCGCTGCCGAACGCCGTGGTCTGGTACAGCGCGCAGGCCGGCGTGAACACGGTGACGAGCCCGATGCCGGGGCATCCCTACGTCGTCTCGCTCAACAACCTGTTCACCAATTCCTATGGACGTGCGGTGACGCCCACCGGCGGACCGTCGTCGGTCGCCGGGATCTATCACCCGAACGCGCTGCCCGGCCCCGGCAGTGCGCGCAACAGCTTCGTCCAGCTCCCGTGGGCGCCGCTCAACAACACCGCCTGCTTCCAGTTCAGCGGTGTCGGCCTGGAGAACACGGACTACACGCTCTTCCTCGTCGCCTACGTCCTCAACGGGCAGCCCGGGCAGGGGACGCCCGCGAGCCTGATCTGGGGCGAGAGCGGCCAGCCCGGACGCAGCCTGCGCGTGACCATGTCCGGCACCGACTCGATCACCGTGACCCACGGCGCCGGCACCTCGCTGACCGGGCGCGTCCCCGGCGACTTCCTCGCCGCCTGGCGCCTCTACACGCTGCGCTTCTCGCGGACCGAGGGGATGCAGGTCTACGTCAACGGCGAGCAGGTGGCCTCCGATCCCGACTTCCGCCAGCCGCTGCTCAGCTTCGTCGGCGCGCGCTTCGGCATCTCGCCGCATCCCAGCGGCGGGAATGTGGATCTCCAAGCCTACTTCGCCGAGATGCGCGTGTTCGCGACCGCGGCGAGCGAGGCCCAGCGCGCGGCGATCGAGCAGGAGATCCGGAACCAGTACCTGCTGTGAGCGACGCGCCACCCAGGCGCGCAGAGGCGTACGGCCAGGCGCCGGCGCGGGGAGAAGCATCGGGGAGCCCGGAAGGCCTCCGGCTTCCGGGACCCGCCCGGCGCCGCGGTCGTCTCGGGCTCGCCGGCCTAGCGGGAGCCGGCGGCGACGCCGACGCGTTCGCGCGCCGCCGCCATTCCGACGCTGAGGATCCGGCTCACGTCGGTCAGCAGCCCGAGGGCGGTCGACTCGGTCATGCCGCCGGCGAGGACCGTGGTGCGACCCTCGGACTCGGCGCAGAGCACGTAGGAGACCGCGGCGGCGGCGTGGGACTTGGTCGTCGCCCCGCCCGCTCGGGCCGGCTCCGCCCGGTACATGTTGCGGACGACGAGCCGCTCGAGATGCTCGCGCTCGATGCGCGCGTCGGCCACCTCGATCCCGAACGGGGACACCACGAACATCCCGCCCGGCGACCGCCGGCGGTCGAGTCGGCCCGCGAGCCATCGCGTCGTCCGGCGGTGCAGCCAGGCGCCGCCACCGACGGCGACTGCGACCCGGAACGCAACCTCCGGGAGCCCCGGGTGCGCCCGTGTCGTCCCCGCGACCAGCAGCCCGAACAGCGCCGCCAGGGTCATGGCCACCCCCGAGGCGCGCGGCGCCGGGGCCGGCCTCACGACGAAGCGGACGCGGCCGCCTCCGACCGGTTCCTGCTGATAGCCGCTCTCCACGCGCTTCTCCTGGGGGTTCCGCGTCGGGCTTCGGTATACTCATGCCGTCCCTTCCCCCATTGCGCAGACCGCATAGAAAGACCGTCATGGCCGCTCCGGGGAAGACACCGCGCTCGCGTTGGCAGGCCCTGAGCGCCCCGCCCGCCGACCGCCACGCCCTCGACGAGCTGTTCAGCACCACCTACGAGGAGTTGCGCCGCCTGGCCTCCAGCGTGCGCCGGGGCGAGGTCGGGACCACATTGAGCCCGACTGCGCTGGTCAACGAGGCCTGGATCAAGCTGGCCGGCAACCCGACGGTGGCGCAGACCTCGCTCCTGCACTTCAAGCGCATCGCCGCCCGGGCCATGCGCCAGGTGCTGGTCGAGGCGGCGCGCCGGCGCCTGGCGCGCAAGCGCGGCGGCCCCGACGCGGTGTTCGTGACCTTCGACGACTCGATCGGCGACGGCGCGGCCTGGGCCGACGACCTGGTCGGGCTCGATGCCGCGCTCGAGGCGCTGGCCCGCCTCAACCCCCGCCAGGCGCAGATGGTCGAGAGCCGCTTCTTCGGCGGGCTCGACGTCGCCGAGATCGCCGAGCTGCTCGGCGTCTCCGAGGCGACCGTGCTGCGCGACTGGCGCGCGGCGCGGGCCTGGCTGTCGCGCGAGCTGCGCGCGCCGTAGGACCGGCGCACGGCCATGGATCGCGAGCGCTGGGGCCGCATTCAGCTCCTGTTCCACGAAGCGGCCGACCTGCCGGCCGAGGAGCGCGCGAGCTTCCTCGCCGCGCGCTGCGCGGACGACCCGAGTCTGGTCGACGAGGTGCTGGCGCTGGTCGAAGAGGACACGCGCGGCGACGCGCTGGTCGACCGTGACCTGGCCGCGGTGGCCAGCCGCGTGCTGGGGGAGGAGGCGGCGCGTGCGCACCCGCGCGACCTCGGCCCCTATCGCCTGCGCGAGGTGCTGGGCGAGGGCGGCATGGGGGTGGTGCATCTCGCCGAGCGCACCGACCTCGGCAGCCTGGTGGCGATCAAGATCCTGCGCGACGCCTGGCTGTCGCCGGCGCGGCGCGAGCGCTTCGCCAGCGAGCAGCGCACGCTGGCCCAGCTCAACCACCCGAACATCGCGCGGCTCTACGACGCCGACACGCTGCCCGACGGCACGCCGTGGTTCGCGATGGAGTACGTCGACGGCGTGCCGCTCACCCGCTACTGCGAGGAGCAGGGTTGCTCGATCCGGCGCACGCTCGAGCTGTTCCGCGAGGTCTGCGAGGCCGTGCTGCACGCCCACCGCCAGGCGGTGATCCACCGCGACCTCAAGCCGTCGAACATCCTGGTGACCCGCGGCGGGCAGCCCAAGCTGCTCGACTTCGGCATCGCCCGGCAGATCGAGGGTCTCGGCACCCGGCAGGACTGGACCCGCGCCGAGCTGCGGCTGATGACGCCGGCCTACGCCGCGCCCGAGCAGTTCCGCGGCGAGGGGCAGGGCGTTCACACCGACGTCTACTCGCTGGGCGCCGTGCTCTACGAGCTGCTGGCCGGGCGGCCGCCCTTCGACCTCGCGGGCCGCACGCCGGCGGAGGCCGAGGAGATCGTCGCCCGCCAGAGCCCGGAGAAGCCCTCGGCGGTGACGCGGCGCGCCGAGCGCGGTGCGGCCTGGGCCGACCTCGACGTGCTCTGCCTCACCGCGCTGCAGAAGGACCCGGCGCGGCGCTACCGCTCCGTCGAGTCGCTGATCCGCGACCTCGACCACTACCTGCGCGGCGAGCCGCTCGAGGCCCGGCCCGACACGCTCGGCTACCGGGCCGGCAAGTTCGTCCGGCGCAACTGGCGGTCGCTCTCGGTCGCGGCGGCGGTGGGGCTGGCGGTGGTCGGGCTCACCACCTTCTATACGCTGCGGCTGGCGGCGGCGCGCAACACCGCGCTGGCCGAGGCCGAGCGGACGCGGCGCATCCAGGCCTTCATGAACGGCCTGTTCGAGGGGGGCGACCCCGCCGGCCCCTCCGACAGCCTGCGCGTGGTCTCGCTGCTGGACCGTGGTGTGCGCGACGCGCAGTCGCTGACCTCGGAGCCCGCCATCCAGGCCGAGCTCTTCCAGACGCTGGGCACGATCTACCAGCAGCTCGGCGACCTGGAGCGCGCCGACTCGCTGCTCAGTGCCTCGCTCGCCGAGCGCCGCGCCCGGCTCGGCGGCCACCACCCGGACGTCGGGCGCGCCCTGGTCGCGCTCGGCCTGCTGCGCTCGGACCAGGCGCGCCACGCAGAGGCCGACAGCCTCGCCCGTGCCGGGCTGGCGATCAGCCGGCGGCGGGAGAAGACCGACCCCGGCGCGGTGGTCCAGGCCAGCACGGCGCTGGGGCTCGTGCTCCACAACAAGGGGGACTACGACGAGGCGATCGCCCTGCTCGAGGACGCGGTCCGGCTCGATTCCGTCACCCACCGCCCGGCCGCCGACGTCGCCGCCACCCTCACCGAGCTGGCGAACAGCCACTTCTATGCCGGCCACTACGACATCGCCGACTCGCTGAACCGCCGGGTGCTGGCGATGGACATCGCGATGCACGGCGACCGCCACCCCGCGGTCGCCGGCGACCTGATCAACCTCGGGGCCATCCAGCAGGAGTGGGGACACTGGGACCAGGCTGAGCGCCGCTACCGCGAGGCCCTGGCGATCTACCGTGGCTGGTACGGCGAGAACCACTTCGAGACCGCGGCCACCCTGACCATGGTGGGTCGGACGCTGGTCCAGCAGGACCGCGGGGCCGAGGCGCGCGAGCCGCTGCGGCAGGCCCTGGCGATCCGCGAGAGGATCTACGGCCCGAACCACCCCTTCGTGGCCTCGACGCTCAACGAGCTGGCGGTGCTGGCGCAGAAGGAGGGACGCTTCGACGATGCCGAGGCGGACTTCCGGCGCATGATCGAGATCTACCGCGCCGCCTACGACGACCACCACTACCTGATCGGGCTCGCCTACTCGAACCTCGGCGGGCTGCTCACTGAGCGCAAGCAATTCGCCGGGGCCGAGCAGGCGTTCCACGAGGCGCTCCGCCGCTACCACGACACACTGCCGGCCGGACACCTCTACCTCGGCATCACCCACCTCAAGCTCGGCCGCTGCCTGCTGCGCGCCGGCCGCCATGCCGAGGCCGAGCGCGAGTCCCGCGCCGGCTTCGAGATCGTGTCCCGGCAGGCCGAGCCCTCGGTGCGCTGGCTGGAGGCCGCCCACACCGACCTGGCGGCGGAGTACGAGGCGCTCGGCCGCCCGGCCGACGCCGCGAGGCACCGGGCCGAGCTGGAGAAGTCGGGCGCCGCGGGCGCAAGGACCGCGACGAGGTAGCCAGCTCGCTTCGGCGCGGGGCTCCACCCCGCGTGACGGTTCCTTCGCCCCTCCTGCGCAATGGTCGGTAGGCGGCCCCACACCGCCTGTGGCGATACCCCCCAGACACATCGCCGCCGACTTCGGCCGGAGGCTCCCATGACATCCGCTCCCCTCGCCGCATCCGCATCCGCCCTCGGCCGCGCCGTCGCTCGCGCGGCTCGCCTCGCGCTCCTGGTACTCGCCCTGACCCCCGCCGGCGCTCGCGCCGAAGGCCTCGACTCGACGCTCTGGGTTCCCAACAACGTGGTCACCGCGGTGACCCGCGTGGGGAACCTGCTCTACATCGGCGGCCAGTTCACCCAGGTCTATCCGTTCACCGGTGGTGGCGCTGCACACCACCTGCCGACCGGCGACATCATGTCGCCGTTTCCGATCATCCACGGCACCGTGTTCACCGTCGCTCCCGACGGTAACGGCGGCTGGTACGTGGGCGGGCAGTTCACGATGGTCGGCACCGTCGCCCGCAGCAACGCGGTGCACATCAAGGCGGACGGGACGCTCTCGGCGTGGAAGCCGAACACCAACGGCATCGTCTATGCCCTGGCGGTGGACAACAACCACGTCTACCTCGGCGGCGCCTTCACGTTCGCAGGCGGTCAGACCCGCAACAACATCGCGGCGGTCGATCGCGCGACCGGCCTCGCCGACGCCAGCTGGAATCCGGGGGCCAACAACAGCATCGGCGCCCTGTTGCTGAATGCCGGCACCCTGTACGTCGGCGGGAACTTCTCCGTCATGGACGGGGCGAGCCACGTCGGCATCGCGGCGATCGACGTCGCCAGCGGCGATGCCCTCGCGTGGAACCCGGGGGCCAACTCCGCGGTCTACTGCCTCGCGCTCGGCAGCGGGACGGGGACGCTCTACGCCGGCGGGCTCTTCACCGCCATCGGCGGGCAGACGCGCAACCGCGCTGCCGAGCTCAGCCTCGCGACCGGCAACGCGACGACCTGGAACCCGAACGCCAACAACCAGGTCTCGGCGATCGCCGTGGACGGCCCCACCGTGTACCTCGGCGGGTTCTTCACCAGCATCGGCGGGGTCGTGCGGGCCCGGATCGCCGCGGTCGCGGCCGCCGACACCGGTGCGCCGACGATCTGGAACCCCAACGCCAACGGCGCCGTCAACGCCCTGTCGCTCAACGGCTCCACGCTCCACGTCGGCGGCGGCTTCAACAACATCGGCGGCCAGTCACGGCTGTACTTCGCCGAGCTCGACCTCGCCACCGGCAACGCCACGACCTGGAACGCGCTCGCCAATAACATCGTCTACGCGCTCACGCGTCAGGGCCCCTGGCTCTACACGGGCGGGGCCTTCGGCACCATCGGCGGCAAGGTGCGGAACCGGATCGCGGCCCTCGACCTCTCGACCGGCAAGGCGACCGACTGGGATCCCAACTCGAACAACCAGGTCAACGACATCGCGGTCAACGGCAACGTCGTCTACGCCGGCGGGATCTTCACCAGCATCGGCGGCCAGGTGCGCAACCGCATCGCCGCGCTCGACGCCACCACCGGCGCCGCCCTGGTGTGGAACCCGAACGCCAACAACGCCATCAACGCGATGGTCGTGAACGGGTCCAACCTGCTGGTCGGCGGCGTGTTCACCTCCATCGGCGGACAGGGTCGCAACCGCATCGCCGCGCTCGACCTCGGCACCGGCAACGCCACGGCCTGGAATCCCAACGCCAACAGCCAGGTCCTTGATCTCATGGTGGACGGCTCCACGATCTACGCCGCGGGACAGTTCAACGTGATCGGCGGACAGACCCGCGTGGGCATCGCGGCGCTCGACGCCAACACCAACACCAACATGGCCACGGCCTGGGATCCAAGCGCCAACAACATCGTCTACGCCCTGGCCCAGCGCGGCTCGACGATCTACGCGGGCGGGATCTTCACCACGATGCACGGACAGACCCGCAATCGGATCGCCGCCATCGACCAGGCCACGGGCGACGTGACGCCCTGGGATCCGAACCCGAACGGCACCGTCTTCGATCTCGTCGTCAACGGCGACCGGGTCTACGCCGGCGGTCAGTTCACCTTCATCGGCGGCCAGACGCGAAACCGTCTAGCGGCGATCGACGACGCCGGCCTGGCGGACTTCACCTGGGACCCCAACGTGAACAGCGACATCTACGTGATGGACATGAGCGTCCGGCTCTTCATCGGCGGCGCCTTCACCGTGGTGAGCGGACTGTCGCACAACGGGCTGGCCGCGATCGGCCTTCCCGCCGGCACCGTGGACGTGGCGCCGGTGTGGCACGAGGCCGAGCTGGCGCTCTCCAGCGCGCCCAACCCGGCGCGGGCCCGGGCCGAGATCCACTTCACGCTCCCCGGCGCGGGCCCGGTCAGCCTCGCGGTCTACGACCCCGCGGGCCGCCGCGTGGCGACGCTGCTCGACCACGTGACGCTCGCCGCCGGTCCGCACCAGGTCTCGGTCGGCACTGCGGCGATGAAGGCCGGGCTCTACTTCGCCCGGCTCGAGTTTGGCTCCCGGAGTGCGACCCGGAAGCTGATGGTGGTGCGGTAGGGGGATACGCACCCGGCGGCGGTGCGGGGCCCGGGAGGGTTCCGCGCCGGCCGCAACCAACTGGACGATTCGCCGGGCGGCCCGGCGGGAGTGACGGCCTGGGGGCCGTTCGACGCCGCCGGGGACCGCTCGGCAACAGTCCGCGCCGCCGACCGGTCACAGGCATCGGCGAACGCTCGGCCGGCGGGTTATCCTGCCGCATGCGACTCGCGATCGATTCGCTGTCCAAGCGCTACCGCTCGGGCGTCCAGGCGCTGAGCGGCTTCACCATGGAGCTGGGCCCCGGCGTGCACGGCCTGCTCGGACCCAACGGCGCGGGCAAGTCGACGCTGATGCGGATCCTCGCCACCGTGCTGCGGCCGAGCGGCGGTTCCGCGACCTGGAATGGCGTCGACTTGGTGCGCGAACCCGATCGCCTGCGGGTCGAGCTCGGCTACCTGCCGCAGGACTTCGGCGTCTATCCCAACCTCAACCCGGTCGAGTTCCTCGAGTACCTCGCCGCCGCGAAGGGGCTCGATCCGCGCGCCGCGCGGCGCCGCATCGAGGTGCTGCTCGAGCTGGTCAACCTGGTCGATGCGCGCCGGCGGCCGCTCGGCGGCTTCTCCGGCGGCATGCGCCAGCGGGTCGGGATCGCGCAGGCGCTGCTCAACGATCCGCGGCTGCTGATCGTCGACGAGCCCACCGCCGGGCTCGACCCCGAGGAGCGCGTCCGCTTCCGGCAGCTGCTCTCGGACCTCGCGGGCGAGCGTGTGGTGATCCTCTCGACCCACATCGTGTCGGACGTCGAGGCCGTGGCCAGCACGATCGCCCTGATCGCGCACGGGCGCCTCCTGATCCACGACACCACCGAGCGCCTGCTGGGATCGCTCGAGGGCCGGGTGTGGGAGTGGCTGGTGCCGGCCGAGCGGCTGGCGGAGGTGCGCGCGCGCCACCTGGTCACCGGGCTGGCCCGCCGCGGCGACGGCGTCCAGGTGCGCCTGGTGGCGGAGGCCGCGCCCGACGCGGCCGCGCGGCCCGGGACCCCGTCGCTCGAGGAGGTCTACCTCGCACACATCGGGGCGGCGCGCGACCCGGCCGCGGCGTCGGCGCCCACTCGGTGATCGCGACCGGCCGGCTGGCGCGGCTGGTGGCCGGC
>Ga0137435_1000779_pt1 | contig 9925 bp, 5 predicted proteins | sample EasRivERMGT100_2_FD_104904 | JGI IMG/M metagenome (GOLD analysis project Ga0137435, IMG submission 104904) | Soil microbial communities from meander-bound floodplain in the East River, Colorado, USA - East River MetaG ERMGT100_2 | ecosystem: Environmental > Terrestrial > Soil > Floodplain ... | reverse complement strand
CGCGGGCCGCTTTCGCCTGGTCGGGGCCGACTCGGTCACGACGGCGGAGGTCACCGCCGCCGGGACGCGGCGCTTCGTCCGCCTTGGCGCGATGGACTTCGTGCTCGAGACCGAGGTCGGCGGTAAGGCGCGCGCACGCGGGCCGGCGGGCGGCGGCCTCGAGGCGCCGATGCCGGGCGTGGTCACGCGCGTGCTGGTGGCCGCCGGCGACGAGGTGCGCCGCGGCCAGCCGCTGATCGCGATCGAGGCGATGAAGATGGAGCACCTGGTGCGCGCTCCGCGCGACGGCCGCGTGCTCAGCATCGCGGCCAAGGCGGGCGAGACGGTCAACGGCGGCGCCGCGCTGGTCGAGCTCGAGGAGCCGGCCGCGGCGGGCGGCTCCTCGTGAGCGCGCGCTCGACGGCCTCGGACTCCGGCGCGGCCGCGCTCGGCGCCGCCGGCCTGCTGATCCTGGCCTGGATGCTGTGGCAGGTGCGCTAGGTCGCGGTACTGGCCTGCTTCGCGGTGCTGCTCGCCTTCGCGCTCGACCCGCTGGTCACGCTGCTGCAACGGATACCGCTGCCGCGCGGCGAGCGGCTGCCCCGTGCGGGCGCGGCCGCGATCGTGGTCGTCACCCTCGTGCTGCTCCTGGCCTGGCTGCTCAGCCTGGCGGTGCCAAGGCTGATCGAGGAGCTCGGGCACTTCGTCACCGGCCTCCCGGCCAACCTCTCGCGCCTGCTCGACGAGGTGCGACAGTGGGCGGTCGCGCGCGGCCTCGGCCCCTACGTCGACCCGGCGATCGAGAGCGCGCGCGCCAACGCCCCCGGCTCGATCCAGTACCTGGGCGGGCTGATCGCGGGCTGGATCGGGAAGCTGTTCGGCGGGATCGTCCAGATCCTGGGGCTCGCCGTGTTGCCGCTGCTGGTCTTCTACCTGCTCGCCGAGCGGGGTGCGGTGCTGTCGAGCCTGTTGGCCTTCCTGCCCGGCGACGCGCAGCCGCGGATCGAGGCGGTGCGCCACGCGGTGGGCCGCGCGCTCGACAGCTACGTCCGCGGCCAGCTGCTGGTGTGCATCATCATGGGCCTGGTGACCGGCGGCATCCTGGCGCTGCTCGGCTTCCCGGTCGCGCTGCTGCTCGGCGTGATCGTCGGGATCGCGGAGATCGTGCCCTACCTCGGCTTCACGGTCGCGGCGGTGGCGATCGGGATCGCGGGCTACGGCGTGACTCCGGGCTTCGCGCTGCTCGGCGTCGGCATCTACATCGTCGTCAACCAGCTCAACGGCATGCTGCTGACGCCGCGCGTGATGAGCCGCTACCTCAAGGTCCATCCCTTCGTCGTCACCGTGAGCATCCTCGCCGGCGCCGAGCTGCTGGGGCCGGCGGGCGCGCTGCTCGCGCTGCCCGGCGCCGCCGTGGTGCAGGCGCTGGTCGCCGACCTGGCGCCGCGCCGGGGACCGCGCGAGGTCGAGCAGTAAGACCGGCGCGCGCGGGGATATGGCGATGCTGATTGAGCGCATGGCCTGCCGAGAAACGGGGGTATTCCCCCCCCGCGCGCCGTGCTAGCGTCCGAAAGCGGAAAGCGAACCTGCTCGCTCATCCCCGGCCCCCGAGCGCGAGCAGACGCATGACCGGCCGGTTGCACACACCGCTTTCCGACAAGCGCCGACAAGCCACACTTGCGTTCGCCACGAGGTGACCATGCACTGGCCGCGGATCCTCCTCGCACAGCTCCCCCTGCTCTTCGTCCCGCTCACGGTCGCGTGGGCGCAACCGGTCTGGATCGAGCAGGGACCCGGTCCGCTTGCCTATCCCATCATTGAACGCGAGGCGTCGGGAGCGGTCAACGCGATTGCCATCGATCCGGCGGACGCATCACGCATCTTCATCGCAACCGTCAATGGCGGCATCTGGCGAACGGAGAACGGTACGGACAGTCATCCGAACTGGGTTCCGCTCGCCGACGATTTTCCGACTCTCGCGATCTCCTGTATCGCCTTCAGCCCACTCGATCCGACCCACAACACATTGTTTGCTGGCTTTGGCCAGTTCACCAGCGGTGGCTCCGGTGACCATGAGAATCCTCGCGGGTTCGCGAAGACGATTGATGGCGGCGAACACTGGACCTTCTTCCCCGACGCTATTCCCAGAGATCCACAATTTCCGAATTGGCCAGCTCGAATGACGCGCATCTTGCCGACTACATTGTTGGACCCGAACACCCACCAACAAGTGATCTTGGCGGCGGTCATGCATGACCGAGGGGGGGTCTACCGCAGCGACGACGGAGGAACCCACTTCGTCCAGACTCTAGCGGGCGCGATCGGTGCCATGGACCTCGTGTCCGACCCGGGCAATCCGAGTCGCCTTTACGCGGCCATTTGGGGTGATGCCATCGATGGCACAACCGGGATCTACATGAGCACCGACGCCGGATTGAGCTGGGACCGGTTTTCGAACATCGATGGCAGCTCTTGCTGCGGCCGACTCGCCGTGAGCCGAACGCCCGATCCAATCACCCTCAATCGGCCGGTGTATGTGTTCACGGACCCGATCGCTGACCCGCATGTCTACCGGAGCGCGGATCACGGAACGAGCTGGACGCGGCTGCCATCCTTCCCCGACGCCGAGGTTTTCCGGCAGGGGGTCATATCGCTCGCAGCCGACCCTGACGATCCCGACGCCGTCTTCGTGGGCAGCATGGTTCCCGGCGTCTACCGCTCGGACGGCTCCGCATGGGCCAGGTTGTGGGACTCGGTGACCGGAACCACGAATTGTCACGTCGACTCCAGGTCCATTGTCTTCGATGTCACCGGTGACATCCTCGAGGTCGACGACGGGGGCGTCTACCGCCTCGTCAACCCCAACGACATACCGGGCCGAGGCGCACGGCGATGGACCCCGATGGTCAACAACCTGCGCTGCACCGAGATGTACACCATCGCCTACGATGCGCTGAATCACGTGTGGCTCAGCGGTACGCAGGACAATGGAGTCATCGAGCAGTTGGTCGCGGACCACTTCGGCGCACGGTGGGAGAACTCGGGCGACGGGGCTCTGGTTGGCACCGACGACACCAGCGAACCGGGGCACTCGATTCACTACATCACGTGGAATCAAGCGTACATTTGGCGCTGCACCTACGATGCCTCGAACACCAGAGTGGGGGACTGTGTCACGCTTCCCCTCCTGGTGGAGGGCACCGGCGGCCAGTCCGTCTATGAGATCCATCCGTCCGCCGGAGCACCACTGTTCGTCGTCAATCGAGTCGAGCCGACAAAGCTGTTGATCACCTCAGTGGATGGGCACCTCTTCGAGTCGATCAGCCCGCGAGCCGGTGACGTCGTCCGGCGCATCGACCTGGCCGGCGACATTGCGGGCTGGGCGTTCCGCCCCGCGTTCGTCTACGGTGGAACATCGGGGAAAGTCCCAAATCCCGACGTCTTCTATGTTGGCGTCAACGGCGGGCTTTGGCTCCGCCCCGACGCGAAAACACCCCCCGGAGTCATACCGAGGCCCGGCGCGGGGATCCGGGGGATCGCCACCGATCCCGACGAATGGCGCACCGTCGCCTTTGTGGACGAGACCGCCCACGCATGGCTCACCATGAACTCCCGAGCCGGCCCATGGATCGAGATCACCGGGGCTGGGGCCTGCGCCCTCAATCAGCTGTGCACCGAACCGACCAACATCCTAATCGTCCCCCGGCCCGCTCAGGCCGGTAGGCCGGCGGTGATCGTGACCGGGCGGCTGGGAGTGTTCGTGACTCACAACCCCGAGGATGGCCCTGGCGCGTGCTGGGAACGTCTTGGCCCGGGACTCCCCAACGTGATGGCGACCGACCTCGTCTACAACGCCCCCGATGATGTTCTGCTGGTGTCGACGTTCGGTCGAGGCGCGTGGAAAGTCCGCAATGCCAGGCAGACGCTGTTCCTCGACACCACGCCGCCGGTCATCGCCTGTCCCCCCAGCATCAGCGTCGAATGCACATCCGGGGGTGGAACCCCGGCCCAGGACCCCCAGTTGGCTGGGTTCTTTGCGGGGGTCTCCGCCTTCGATCCGGGCAATCGGGCGCCCACGGTCACGAACGACGCGCCGCCGACCTTTCCGTTGGGCAGCACGCTCGTCACCTTCACGGCCCGAGACGACGCGGGGAACCGGACCCAATGCTCTGCCACGGTGACGGTGCTCGACCGCACGCCCCCGTCCATCACGCTGGCCTTGACTCCTTCCGTGCTGTGGCCACCCAACCACAGGATGGTTTCGGTCCATGCCAACGTCGCGACCCTGGATGCCTGCGATCCAGCCGTATCGGTTCGCCTCCTCTCGGTCAACAGCAGCGAACCCGAAGCCGGAGGATCGCAGATCGAGGGGGCGACGATCGGCACGGCGGACTTCGAGTTCTCGCTGCGGGCCGAGCGCTCCGGACCGGGCCCGGGTAGGCTCTACATCGCGTGCTATGGAGCGATGGACGACAATGGGAACGCCGCTCAGATCTGCGACACCGTGATCGTCCCACACGACCAAAGCGGCCGCGCTACGCTGGCGCGGATGGCGGGCACGCCCACACTGGTCATCCTGGGCGAATCGAGCATGCGCGTGCGCGACGCACGGCATGTGGAGATCTGGTCGGAACACCAGCGGATCCCGTGCTCCCTGTATTCCCCGCGCCTCGCGGACGAGAACGGGGATCTTGAGGAGGACGCGGCCTTCTCGTTCGACGCAACCGGCACCTATCAGCTCGGGCGGCTGGCGGCCTCGGGCGAGCAGATATTCGCCCGATGGGAGACCGAGCTCTCCAGCTATCTTGCGTCGCTGGCTCCGGGCGTGCTCGGGACCGCGAACGAGCTGCCGGCGGAACTGGCCGTCTCGGTGTTGTCCGACCCCTCGCATCGCGAGCCGACCATCCGATACTCGCTGCCCCGGACGGGCCCGGTGCGGCTTCGGATCTTCGATCTTGCCGGCCGCGAGATCGCACGGCTCGTCGAGGGTACCGTTCCGGCGGGAATCCATGAGGCGGGCTTCGGATCGCGCCGAATCGCCTCGCAGGTCTGCCTGTATCGACTGGAGGCGCTGGGTAGGGTCTTAACCGGCAAGTTCGTCGTCCTGAAGTAGACGCTCGCGAACACTCGGTTCGGTCCACGCGAACGGTGCGCCGATGAACGCGAGGCGCCGCGTGAACGCCTGCGGGTACTCTCCGCCGCCCCGAACTGCGGATCCGATGAGTGAACGTCGAGGATTCCATGCCTCAGCCGCTAGTCGCTGCGCACCGCCGTTTGGCCGCGCTCCTCATCAGGTCCTCCGTCTTGTCGCTGGTGCCCCCCCCGTTGTCACGAGGTTCCGACGCGTTGGGTGTCGGCGCCGTCCAGACCCCGACGGGACTCTCGGGGGCCGCCGGGGGCTACGGCCCCTATCACGTCGGCCGCGGGCCCGCATTGCTGGGCGTCGACCCCCAACCGACTGCGGTGGTCCAGGCACTGCTCGCTGAGCTGTCGCCGCGCCGCACCGGGCCGCGCGGGGGTGGTGCTCTGAGGTCGGCGAGCGGGGGGATCCTGATGGCGGCACTCGCGCTCGCCGCCTGGGCCGGCGAGCCCGGCGCCGCGCCGCCGCCCGCTGACCTGGTCGTGCTCGACGCGACGATCCACACGGCGGCGCAGAGCCCGGCCCGCGCCGAGGCGATGGCGGTCCGCGACGGGCGCATCGTCGCGGTCGGCACCAGCGTCGACGTCCGCCGCTACGTCGGTGGCTCCACGCAGGTGCTCGAGCTGCGCGGCCGCACCGTGCTCCCGGGGTTGATCGACTCGCACGGCCACCTCGACGGCCTGGGCCGCAAGCTCGGCATCGTCGATCTCGTCGGCACCGCCAGCTACGACGAGGTGATCGCGCGCGTCGCGGCGCGCGCGCGGGAGACGCCCGCCGGCGAGTGGGTCCTGGGCCGCGGCTGGGACCAGAACGACTGGCCCGACCAGGCGCTGCCCCATCACCGCGCCCTGTCCGAGGCGACGCCGGATCATCCGGTCGTGCTCGACCGCGTCGACGGCTACGCCGTGCTCGCCAACCGGCGGGCGCTCGAGCTGGCCGGCATCGGCCGCGACACGCCGGATCCGCCGGGCGGCAAGATCGAGCGCGACGCGGCCGGCGAGCCGAACGGCGTGCTGGTCGACGCGGCGACGGCGATGGTCAAGTCGCTGGTCCCGCCGCCGACCCCGGAGCAGACCGAGCGCCGCCTGCTGGCGGCCATGAACGCCTGCGCGGCGGTCGGCCTGACCATGGTCCACGACGCCGGGATCGGGCGCGCGCAGCGCGACGCCTACGCGGCGCTGCTCGAGCGCGGCACGTTCCCGATCCGGGTCTACGCGATGGCGTATGCCCGCGACCCCCTGGCGGACGAGGTGCTCGACCGGGGGCCCGAGAACGGCGACCGCTTCACGCTGCGCACCATCAAGGTGCAGATCGACGGCGCGCTCGGCTCGCGCGGCGCGCTGCTCGGCGCGCCCTACGCCGACCGGCCCGGCCACGTCGGGCTCGAGACCTTCCCGCACGAACGCCTGGAGGCGATCGCGCGGCGCGCACGGCAGCGCGGCATCCAGATGCGGGTCCACGCGATCGGCGACCTCGGCAACGCGCTCGCGCTCGACGCCTACGAGTCCGCCTTCGGGGGCCGGCCGCAGCCGAAGCTGCGCTGGGCGATCGAGCACGCCCAGGTCGTGCGCCCGGCGGACATCCGGCGCTTCGCCCGGCTCGGCGTGGTCGCCTCGATGCAGGCCACCCACGCCACCTCCGACGGCCCGTGGGCGGAGCAGCGGCTCGGCCCCGAGCGGGTGAAGTGGTCGTACGCCTGGCGGCAGTTCCTCGCCGCCGGCGTGCCGCTCGCCAACGGCAGCGACTTCCCGGTCGAGAGCCCGAACCCGATGCTCGGCCTCTACGCCTCGATCACGCGCCGCGACCTCGACGGCCGGCTGCCGGCTGCCGGCTGGCGGCCGGAGGAGCGGCTCACCCCGCTCGAGGCGCTGCGCAGCTTCACCGTGACCGGCGCGTGGCTGGCGTTCCGCGAGCGCGACCTCGGCACGCTGGAGGTCGGCCGGCTCGCCGACTTCGTCGTGCTGGACCGCGACCCGATCGCCGGGCCCGCGGCCGGGATCCCGGACACCAAGGTGCTGCGGACGGTGGTCGGCGGGGTCACGGTCTACGAGGCGCCGGGCGCGTCCGGGCATTAGGCGGTGCGTCGGGTCGAGGCGTCCCGCCTGAACGGACGGAGCGCCGCGGGAAGCGGTCAATCCCGCAACGCAACCGGCCGATAGACGTCCATAGGTGGGGGGCGATGATTGACCCTCCCTAGACCCTGTGCTACGGTCGCGCGCGTCTCGAGGGACCGCCGCGCGCTTCACCCGACCCAGCATCGTCCCCAGACGGAAGGAAGTCCCTGGACGTCAAAAGGTTGCCAGCCGACCCAAAAGCTACTCCCGACGTTTCCAGACTCTTGACCTGGTCCCTCCGGGGATCCTATGGGTCAGGAGTTTTGTGTTTCCCCTCCTGAGGCCGTGAGGCTGCCGCCCGTGATCGTTCGCAAGTTTCCGATCGAGCACCTCGATCCCATGACGCTGCTGGGACGCAACGACTCGAACCTGCGCCACATCGAGCGGGCCCTGCCGGTCCGCATCACCCTGCGCGACGGCACCATCACGGTGGCCGGCGACGACGAGGCCGTGGGCTCGGCGTCGCGCGCGCTCAAGGAGCTGGTGGAGCTGGCGGAGCGGGGCAAGATGGTGGAGGAGGCCGACGTCGCGACCGCACTCGGCGGCCGCCGCAACGGCGACAGCCACCGGCTGGCCGAGTCCTACGAGGGCGCGCCGGGCTACTCGTTCGACCGCAAGGCGGTGCGCGCGCGCACGCCGATGCAGGCCGAGTACCTCAAGGCGCTCGAGGACCACGACGTCGTCTTCGCGATCGGCCCGGCCGGCACCGGCAAGACCTACCTGGCGGTGGCGGCGGCGGTGCAGGCGCTGCGGCAGAAGAAGGTCGATCGCATCATCCTGGTACGCCCGGCGGTCGAGGCCGGCGAGAGCCTGGGCTTCCTGCCCGGCGACATGCAGGAGAAGGTCGATCCCTACCTGCGCCCGATGTACGACGCGCTCGCCGACCTGATGTCGTACGACAAGATGCGGCGCTACATCGAGCTCGGCGTCATCGAGATCGCCCCGCTCGCCTTCATGCGCGGCCGCACGCTGCACAACTCGTTCGTGATCCTCGACGAGGCGCAGAACACGACCGTGCGCCAGATGAAGATGTTCCTGACCCGCATGGGCGTGAACTCCCGCGCGGTGATCACCGGCGACGTCACCCAGATCGATCTCAAGGATCCCGACAGCTCGGGGCTGGTGCGCATCCAGTCCATCCTCGGCGGGGTCGAGGACCTCAAGTTCATCTACTTCCATCCCGAGGACGTCGTCCGACACCGCCTGGTGCGCGACATCATCCGGGCCTTCGACCGTTACCACGCTCGCCAGAACGGGCGGCTGGAGGACGGCGTCGGCACCAGCCTCGACCCCGAGGCCCTGTCGGGCCAAGCCGAACCCGAGCACGCGGGCGAGTCCCGCGCGCCGGCGCAGGAAGACGCAGCCGGGGAAGACCCCGCGCGCGGCCCGTCGCTCTGACGGACGCGCGGCCCTGATTCCAACCGAGCCGCACCCATGACCGTTCAAGAATTGCCACAGCTGCCCGATCGCGCGCGCGCGTTCCGCTGGGGTTACTACGCGGTGCGCCTGCTGTTGATCGCCGTGCTGCTCGGCCTCGCCGCCGGGATGCCGGGCGGCGGCCTCGGGCGCGAGAAGTTCGTCTACCGGGTCGGCGACATCGCGCGCGAGCGCATCGTCGCGCCCTACGACTTCCGGGTGCAGAAGGACGAGACCGTGCTGCGCCGCGAGCAGCAGCAGGCGGCGGCGGCGCTGCCGCCGGTGTTCGTCGCCGACGGCCGCATCTCCTCCGACACCTTCCACCGCTTCTCGATGTTCCAGGAGCGGGTGCAGCAGGTGCTGGATCAGGCGCCGGCCGCCGGCGACGACCGCGCGGCGCGGCTGCGCGCGCTCGGCGTGCCGCTCACGCCCGAGGCCTCGCAGGCGGTGGCCGATCCGGGCCGGGCGCGGCGCGTGTTGCGCGAGCTCGGCGTCGTGCTGCAGGAGGTGTTGTCCAGCGGCGTGGTGGCCGAGAAGCGCAACGGCCTGCTGCTCGGCTACCGCAACGTCAATCTGCGCGAGGGCAATACCGAGCTGCCGCGCCCGGCGGGGCTGCTCTACGACCGGCGCGAGGCGCTGCAGCGGGTCGAGCAGCGCGCCCGCACCGCGTTCCCCGAGGACGCCGCCGCGCAGCGGCTGATGGCCGAGCTGGCCGGGCCGTTCATCCAGCCCAACGTGGTCTACGACCGCGCCGAGACTGAGTACCGGCGGGTGCAGGCCCAGGGCGTGGTGCCGACGATGGTCGGCTTCGTCAAGAAGGACGAGTTGATCGTCGACGCCAACCAGCGCATCGACGCCGAGGGGCTGCTCAAGCTGCGCTCGCTGCGCGACGTCGAGCTGGCGCGGCGCGACCGCAGCGACTTCCTGGTGCCGCCGATGGCGCGCGCGCTGCTCATGCTGCTGATCATCGCGGCCTTCGTCACCTACCTGCGCATGGAGCTGCCCGCGGTTTACCGCGACAACGCCATGCTGGCGATGTTCACGCTGCTCACCGCCGTGGTCATGGCGCTCGCCCAGCTGATGGTCGGCACGCTCGGGCTCTCGGAGTTCACCGTCCCGCTGGCCCTGGCGCCACTGGTCGTCGCCTCGCTGATGGAGAAGCGGCCGGCGCTGGTCTTCACCCTGTTCCTGGCCGTGATCGCGATGGCGGTGGTCGAGCTGCGCGCCCACTTCGTACCGGTCGCCGTGCTGGGCGGCATCACGGCGGTGTTCTCGG
>Ga0137435_1000778_pt1 | contig 9933 bp, 10 predicted proteins | sample EasRivERMGT100_2_FD_104904 | JGI IMG/M metagenome (GOLD analysis project Ga0137435, IMG submission 104904) | Soil microbial communities from meander-bound floodplain in the East River, Colorado, USA - East River MetaG ERMGT100_2 | ecosystem: Environmental > Terrestrial > Soil > Floodplain ... | reverse complement strand
TCCCCAGCATGATTCCTTCTCTGCCTTCTTGCCATTTGCCCCTCCGTCCATGCAGGCGATACCGTCGCCCATCCGGGCAGAGATTACACTTATCGGGCTGTCTGAATTTCTGGGACCCCCTCTCCCATCGAACTTGGTCGCCCATTCTCTGTGAGAGGACCAATGAGACTCTCCGTCCCATGGGATTGTATAGAAGTTTATCCAGGGGCAAAGTCGGCGGATTTTCGGCAGGAATTTGCTGCTATCTGGGCCGAGCGGGACATCTTGTTGTCAGTAACCAATTCGTTATCTCAGGAACTGTATTGGCAGTCCCGTGCCTCGCAAGTCCTGTTGCGGAAGCATGCGCGGAATATTCTTCAGGAATTTGAGGACTTACTGATGCGACCTAGCGTCAAGGAAGAGGATATCCATCAGTTCATTTATCGGCGTCCCGAACTACTTTCGCCGATTCACAAGAGAGTGCTGTCGAAATTGCCGTTTGGCAAGACAGTATCTGACTTCGTAGTTGAACAAGCCGATGGAACTTATATTCTTGTAGAACTCGAAAGCGCAACGGCCCGGCTTTTCAATTCAAAGAAACATATTTCTGGAGCCCTTAATCAAGCAATTGGTCAAGTGATCGATTGGAAGCGCTATATCACAGACAATAAGAGTACTGTTGAACGAGAACTAAAACTTCAGGGAATTAGTAGCGATCCTCATGCGTTAATTGTTATCGGCAGGTCAGCCGAGCTAGATGATGCACTGCGGTCACATTTGAAGTCCTATCTAGTAGCGCATCCGACACTATCAATTCTCACGTATGACGAATTGCTCAAACGCGCTCGTCAAGCCTTCGAGAATTCCTTTGGGCGAATTGACGACAACGAGGGATCAGCGCAGCTTATTTATGAATACCCTTCCACTAAGGAGCTAAGTCCTACCCCGTCCCCCATCCGGTCAAAGCCATCCTCGGGGAAGGGCCATGGCAGTCGAAGCCGGAAACGTGGAAGGAAGCCGTAGATCGGTGGCAATTTATTAGGGCAGAATTATTACAGGATTGCCTGCCTCAGAGAAAGTTACACTGAACCCAAGAACTCCCCGACCGGCTATACGCCGCGCTGCATAAGGCCCTCGCCGCGCCCGACGTCAAGGAACGGTTTGCCGAGCAGAGCGTGGAGACGATTGGCAGCAAACCCGAGGACTTCGACCGCGTGATCCGCGACGATATTGCGAAGTGGTCGAGGGTGGTGAAGATGAGCGGGGCGAAACCTGATTGAGGCGGTGATGGGTGATGAGTGACCGGTGACCAGTGACTGGTTACCCCGCACTGCGGGGGTCATCCCTCATCCCTACGCCGAGAATTCGGGAGATCGTGAAATCGGGAGATCGAAGGAAGGCGCCGTTTCGCGCTTACGCCCTCCCGCTCTCACGGACTTTGTCCCTCTCCCGCCCTTCCGCTCTTCCGCCCTCACGGAAATAAGCGTACGCGCATTTGTCGTGGCCGGGGTTTGGGGTGATACTTTCCACGGCAATCGACCCATTTCCATTATTGCTCTACCTTTATGAACGATTTTTTTACGAAGGACTTTGCTGCCGTCTATGTGGCCTTGATTTGGGTCATTTTCTGGTCGGTCATACTCATTGCTTTCTGGCGACATGTTTCATTGATTGCGGAAGCTATTGTCAAAAGGATTCAGCGAGGCTCTAGTGTCACGGTAGGGCCGGTAAGTATTGGCGAACCTCCGAAAGAGCTTCGGGAGAGTAGCGCAGGCACCGTTGCGGTATCGGATCCCGCACCGGTCACTCCTCCGGAGGTGGAATCTGCGTCCAATATTAATGCGGAGTACCGCAAGCTCACCGACGGGTACTTCCTTCTCCACGCTTCAGAGGTATTGCGGGAGCGAACTGCGCCTAAATCGGGACGCTATCGCGTTCGCGTATGGTTAGAGTCTTACAGCGACAAGGATCTTGAGAATGTGACCCGTGTCACTTACCACGTGTGGAATGATTTCAGTCGCCCAGTGATCTCGACAACGTCGCGGGATAGCCGCTTCGACTTGTGGATGAGTATTTATGGAGAATTTCCGGTTCTGGCATTCGTGGAGCTGCGAGATGGCCCAGGCATCCTGCTTACTCGTTACATAGACCTTCCGGGGAGGCCACCGGATTGATCGCCGATCGAACAAGAATGTGGAGCATGTTTCAACCGGTGAAAATGACTTCGAATCCATTCATCGGTGAGGTCGGGAGGTCGAAACTTCGGGAGATCGGGACACCGTGACGGGAATTGTCAATCGCACCACCTCCCGCTCTCCCGCCCTCACGGAAATAAGCGTACGCGCATTCGTCGTGGCCGGGGTTTGGCGCGATACTTCGAGGGAAAAATGTTGTCCGTCCCCGGTTTTTGCATATCAAATGTCATGCACAGTTGAGAGGACAAGTCATGCCGACCAACCCGCGCGTTAAAGCTTTTTCTTTCGGCGGATGCAAGTTTTCCGGTACAAGCCCTAAGCTTTCAGCGTTTTCACCGAAGACGCCAATGCTGAACGTCTTCATGTCCTTCGAGGAAGCGTTGAAGCTGAGCCTTGCTGTCCAAGAATGCGTCAGGAAGCTAAACAGCTATAATCGGAGCACAATTGCAGGAAAGCGATCCGGCCTAAACGTAGCCGTTCATCTGCAAACAAGTAGAATTACAGTCAACGAAGCAAAACTTTAAGCATGGCCATATCCAAACTACCTGCATCTATTCGGGAACACTACGAGGTTCACGAATGGCGCCATGCCTTGGCCATTCTTCGTCAGGACTTCCCTTCCGAGTACTCAGATGTTTGTGACGTTCTATGTCGTTTTCGGCTTAGTAAGAGTTGGATTGCCGTTGGCGGGGGGAGGAAATCCAAGGTTTCAGAGTGGATCGACACCGAGCTAGGGAAGAAAGGTTGGGAACCGAAGAACTTTGACACAAAAATCTCCGTTGACGAGCAGGTACTCGAATCGCCCACCCATGAAGTTGACTGTTTCAAGAATCGGGTTGCGCTGGAGATCGAATGGAACAACAAGGATCCCTTCTTTGACCGCGATCTAAACAACTTTCGATTGTTGTTTGACCTCCGAGCTATTTCAGTTGGAATTATTGTTACCCGATGTGATGAACTGCAGGACCTCTTCGACGATATAGGCCGCGGCTCGTCGTACGGAGCGTCGACTACTCATATGTCCAAGCTGCTACCCAGAATCCAAGGTGGCGGTGGAGCAGGCTGTCCTATCCTTGTATTCGGAATAAGGAAATCGCTCTATGCCAAAGATCGTTAGGCTCACTCAAAAGACGGCAGCGGAGGACTTGCGGGATAAGGTGCAAGGCCCCTTTTCTACAATCCTTGCCGACCCTCCTTGGCAATTTCAAAACCGCACAGGAAAGATGGCCCCGGAGCATAAGCGGCTGCTTCGATATGGAACTATGGAGCTAGAGGAAATTCTTGAACTTCCAATTCCACAGTTTGCCGCTGCGACGTCGCACCTTTACCTCTGGATTCCGAATGCGCTCATCGCCGAAGGATTAGAAGTGATGAAGCGATGGGGATTCACCTACAAGTCAAATTTGGTTTGGTACAAAGTGCGTTACGACGGCGGCCCCGATGGTAGAGGGGTCGGATTCTACTTTCGCAACGTAACGGAGTTGGTTCTCTTTGGCGTGAGGGGAAGCATGCGAACGCTTGCGCCTGGTCGCCGGGAGGTAAATTTGTTTTCTTCACGGAAACGTGAACACTCCCGAAAACCAGAAGAGCTATACGAAGTAATCGAACGGTGCTCTCCTGGCCCATATTTGGAGCTATTTGCCAGGCACCCGCGTGCTGGTTGGGTACAATGGGGCAATGAAATTGTAGAATCGCAACCAAACAATTCGATCAAGAGCAAGGTCGTACAAATCCCGCTTTCTCTAGAACAAGCTAGAAAGCACTATCGGGTCAAAAGATTGAGGCGTGCCTGATCCGCATAATATGCGGCTATCCTTCTCGATTGGTAACCATACGGCTCCGTCCCCATTTCTCGACACCTTCTATAGAGGCCTTTTCCACAGGAGCCAACAATGAGTTACTCGTGCACCGACTTCACCGACGACGTGCTCGACGCATTCATCAATCATAAACTCCTCCACAAACACAAACTCCCGCCCCATGACGTTAGCGTTCAGGCAGATCGAGTGCTTGACACGTTAGACAAGCTCGTCAGGCAGCGCGATCAAATGCTCGCCGCACTACAAACTGGATTGATTTGGGTCGAAAAGGAAACTACGGCAACACAGAAGGAAGAACGCGCCAGAATCGCGAAACTGTTCCGCGCTACTATAGCGAAAATGAATTAGCAGGAAAGAGTAATCAAAGGCGCTCGACTTAGAAAACTTGAGCGGGGTTGGCCCCCATGACAACCGAACTCCTCAAGGACTCCCGCGACAACGTCCTCGGCTCGATCGAGACCGGCGACGACGGCGGCCAGGTGCTGCGCGATGCGAATGGAAAGATCAGGGGCTACTACGACCCCACGACCGATCACACCCGGGGTCCGGACAAGCGGATACTCGCCAAGGGCAACGTACTGCGGACGCTGATTTGCTAGATTGTCGTTGGGTGATGGGAGCGCGTCGAGGGGCGGAAGAGGGGCCCCGTTTACGGGGATCTGACCCCCGGCGGCGCGCAGGGCGGCCGACAGTACGCACTCAAGATCTTGCGACTACCCTGTCGGAGGCCGCCGTTGGGTGACGAGTGACGAGGGATGACCCCTGCAATGCGGAAAGCTATGCCAGGTCAGCCTTCATCCTTCCGCCCAGCCCGCCGCGCTGCATCGCGTCGGGCGTTCGCCGGCTCTAACGTGCGAGGCGCCAATCGCGCCTTCCAGGCGCGGTAAACCCACGTTATTCGAAACCCCGGCTCACTCTTTCAGGCGAAGCCGCCAGGTCATCCTTCATCGTACCTCCCATCACTCATCACTGATCACTAGGCCGGCGCCGCGCGTGCGGTAGCGCCTGCCCGCATTTGGCGCGATACTTACTTGAAGAGTCGAGGGAGAGAAAGAATGGCAATCGATCCGTTGCGTCGTCTTGTGGCAGTTTGCGTCGCGACTACGTTGCCCTATCTGCCGGCAATTGCTGTGGATCTGCCGGATAAGAGCGCTACACCGCCCAAGCCGGTCCTTCTGCCAGGCGAGTATCCGGTAACCACGTTTGACCTTGCACGTGGCTTAGGCACGAGGTGGCGTAGCTGCATCGGCCACACGACATTCGGTCCCGGGATTGCCCCCGAAGATCTCGAAGTGACGTACGTAAAGGAGAACAGCATCAGGATCGCGATCAAGGGCACGGGGGACGAGCTGATCTGCGGCGGTTTCTACGTTCCCGCGCTTCGCAATATCGCCCACAAGACCGTTTTTCGCTTCTACGACGCCAATCGCTGGTCTTTCGAAGATATCGACAAGCTCTCAAACCTGCGCACGCTCGCAACGCCCGCTCCGGCGGGACAATCCTCCGGCCCTGCGCCGGCCCCGAGCTTTGGATCGGTGACGACAGCCTCGGCCGCGCAAATTTCCAAGTGCGTGTCGGCGGATGGAAGGACCTCCTATACCGAGGGCCCGTGCCCGGACAAGGGCGCAAAACAGCAAAGCGTGGCACCAGGACCCGCGGCTTTAAATGCACCCGTCCTGCCGACCGTGCAGCACGGGCTGTGGAAACTCAAGGTCAATCAAAACGGAAACGAAAGCCAGTCTGAATATTGCGGAGATCCGCTGGAAAGAGTTGCAGATGAGGTTGCGCAAATTGCATCGGCGCAACAGCTGGGATGCACTGCGCGCACTGCATCGTCGGCGCCTCGCAACTTTAGCGTGATTGTCGATTGCCCGGACGACAGAGTAAGCGCAGACGGAGGCCGACGCATACAGAAAGGACAAGCAAGCCTGTCCCTTGTCTCGCCGACTCCCCAATCGTTCACCCTGAACATGCAGGCTACGTCGAGAAACTACCGGGAATCGGTGCAAGGCGTCCGTGTCGGCAATTGCGATTAGAAGTGCAACCACTCCCTGGTCGGACCAGCACAAGGAATCCGGGAGATCGTGAGATCGGGAAATCGCGAGATCGAAAAATCGTAAGAGCGAGTTTCCCCCCTCCCGCTCTCCCGCCCTCCCGGATTCTATCGCCCTCCCGCTCTCCCGTCTTCTTGGGTCTTCGGCCTTTACTTCGCCTGCGCCTCGATCACGATGTTTACAAGAGCCTTCCACTAGCAGTGGGTCAGGTCTTTTGTCTCTTGCCGCAGATACAGTTCACTGCGATGCGACCTGAGGCGCCGCGCCCCCCTAACCGGTCGGGCGCCCTAGTTTGAGTCAGGTCTTGCCTTTTGCTTCGCTGAAGGTCAGATCCTCTCCCAGAATTGGCGCAGAATATGCCAAACGGATGACGTCTAGCCTGTTCGAGTTTGCCAATTGAACACATAGAGACTTGGCTGAAGCATAGCCAATTGAAATCAGTCATTCATATGCTTTTCACCTCATGCATGTCCTTCCTGATGAATAGATTCGCCGGACACTACAATTACTATTGGGCAGACAAAGATAATTGGGGTAGGTGAATTGGACCCAGAAATCGACCCACGCTCCCTCGAGAGTATTCGACGGCTTGTCCTGCAGATTGAGTCTGTTCGTCAATCGCCTGAGGATCAATCGGGTTTGGCAGAATGGCAGGGAGATGTAGCGGCGGCCATCGACCGCCTTTGCGGAAAAGACTCAGTACGCCTCAGGGAATTCTATAGCATTAGGTTTAAACCACTAATGTTTAGGCAAAGCAATGAGGGCGAAGATAAATGGGTTGTCGCAAGGAATAATGGCCTGAGCCTCGCCCAAAGACTGCTGGAGGCGATCTTGAGGGACCATGCTCCCCCACGCCCAACACTCGACACACAGGGTATGCAGGATTCGATGCCTATCAGGAAAAAACTCGTATTGTTGGTTCACGGGATTCGCACACGCGCACTGTGGCAAAAGCGAATTGAACCGCAACTGCGTAACGACAATACGGTCGTCGAAGCTGTCGGTTACCGTTACTTCAACGTATTCGAGTTTCTCTCTCCGCTCTGGACCCGCAAGAAAGCAATTGAAAAGGTACAGTGGAGAATCGAAAAGGCTATCGATGATCATCCCGAACATGAACTCATTCTTCTCGCCCACAGTTTTGGAACATACTGCGTCGCCAGAATTTTACAATCTACTCCAAGAATTAAGCCCACGCGGATCATATTGTGTGGTTCTGTGGAGGACGATGATTTTCGCTGGGATCTATTGCGCCAACAGCCGAAGGTTGTGAATGAATGTGGCACCAGGGATATCTGGCCTTGCCTTGCCCGCTCGTCTACCTGGGGTTATGGTAGCGCTGGAACTTTCGGTTTCAAGACTCCCGGAATTACAGATCGATACCACGCAATCCCACATAGCGGGTTTTTCGAAGACGGCTTTGCACGCAAGTATTGGGCCCCGTTCATCGCGGATGGTACCCTTGTCGAGTCACATACCGAGGCAACGCTGCCGGAACCACCATCGTGGATGTCGCTTATCGCGATGCGCCCTCTACGGCTGCCGTGGCTTGGCTGGCTTGTTTTATTTGTCTCCGCGCTGATCATATTCACCTTATGGTCATATTCAATGCCACCGACACTGAAAAAGCTGGCCGTTGTTGCTATTTATCCATCGGATTCTTTTGGTCCTGATTGTCACGAGGGATTTGTTTCCGCAATGCGCGCGTTTCCTAATGCCAAGCCCGTCAAGATTGATGGCGCCACGATAGCCGACATGAAGGCCGGCAGGATGCAATCCATTGAACAGGGGCTTCGTAAAGCATTTTCCGACTACCGCGTCGTGGGTGTTGTCGGCCCACCAATTTCTGAAATCTCATTACAAGTCGTTTCATTGGTGGTCCAACTAAATCCGAAAGTGCCGGTCCTTCTTACGTCAGCGATATCCGCTAACGACCCGACTTGGCAGTTTAAGCGGCACATACCCCTGTTCCGGGTGGGAAGCGGGATTGGTCAACGTGCAAAGGAAGTTCAAACGCTATTGAAGCAGCTTCATACCCGGCAACAGAGAATTGTCTTCCTGATCGAGAATCATTCGGAGGGTGAACCGCGTTCCTTCGGCCATCGATTCTTCGATGAAGTTGAGAATCAAATGGGTTCCAACTTGAAGAGTGGGGCGCGAAAATACCACCGATTGATATTTCCGTCTCGGCATATCGATGCCGAGTTTCAAACAATCAAGAATTTGGTGGCCGAGGAGAATACGGTCCTGTTTTTGATGGGATTAGATTTTCAAATGCGGGATTTGGTCGAGGAGTTTTACCGCAAGCAACCCGATCGCACGATACCGCGCGCCAAACTAATCGGGTGGATGAATGCGCATGCCTTGAACACGGTATTTCAACGCGGAGACTACTATTCTAATCTCGTATTGGAAATCTCTGACTTCAGTCGTAGTGGATCCCAGGCAGTGCCGCAAACTTCGTGGATCCCGGATATTACGAAGAGAGATGCAATGAATTACCATGATTCTACTCTCGTCATATTGAATGCTATCGGCGCGCTAAGTAAAAACGAGGGCCTTCCGCAGGACGAACCAGGGTATGTCCGGTTTCTAAGCCAACTCGGTGAAGCAATCGCAGAAACCGAAGTGACTGGGATTGGAGGACGCATTCACTTTGATGCCTCGGGCCAGAATGACGGACGATCTCTAGTATTTCTCACCTTCGAGTCCGAGAAGAAGTCCTGGACGGAGATTTCGGATTACACGCGAATTTTCTTTGACAACCAAAAGACCGCGCCGAAGTGAAATTAGCTAATTTGCGACAGGGCCCGGAAATTTTTGCGTCCGTTCAAGGAGAAGGCCGCAACGTAGGCCGGTTCAGCGTATTTGTGCGGGCAAGTATCTGCAACCTGCATTGCAAATGGTGCGACACGGATTACACCTGGAATTGGGATGGTACGCCATTCAAGCATGTTCGGGACTCTGACCCAAATTATCGGAAGTTCGATAAATCGACGGAAATAGTCGAGATCGGCGTCGCCGAAATCGCCAGCCGCGTAAGATCACTTGGCGCCAAGAATGTCGTGCTGACTGGCGGGGAGCCGCTGCTTCAGCAAGACGACTTTTGTCGATTAATGCACATGCTTCGAGAAACCGACCAGGATTACGTATTTGAAGTGGAGACCAACGGCACCATTGTGCCGTCTCGCGATTTCGACGAAGCAATCTCTCAATATAATGTTTCACCGAAACTTGCCAATTCCGGTAATCCGGAAGTTCTGCGATTGCGACGTGAATCAATAAAGTTTTTTGCCGGTTCGCCCAAGGCGTGGTTCAAATTTGTCTGTTGCAGTCCTGCGGACGTGGACGAAGTTTCCGCGATAGTTGCGGACTATGGCATCAAGCCGAAGCAGGTATTTCTGATGCCTCAAGGCACAACCAGCGAGCAGATACGGGAGGCTTCGCAGGGACTGGTCGGACGCTGCCTTGAGCTTGGATTTAACTTCACCGATCGGCTGCATATTCACCTTTTCAGAAACACGCGCGGCACGTAGCCTAGTAGAAATAAATGGGGTCGGTGTCTGAGGTCTCCCCACGAAGTGGGGTTGTACTGAGTTGCCGGGTTAGTGCCGGGTCCTAGTGCCGGGTCGGACCACCGCAACGCTTTGATTCGAAATTACTAGACCGCAAAAAAAGCGCCTGTAGAAGCGCTTAGAGGCCCAGTTTTGGCACTGAAATTGGCGCTCTAAGAAAAATAGCAGTCCGAAGTCCGGGTCGGACCCGCACTAAGTACCCGGTGATGAGTGACGAGTGATGGGTCACCCGAAGGATGAAGGAGTGAGCCGGGGTTTCGAAGAATGTGCCTGCGCACATTCGAGCCGGCGAACGCCCAATCTGATGCAG
>Ga0137435_1000775_pt1 | contig 9953 bp, 11 predicted proteins | sample EasRivERMGT100_2_FD_104904 | JGI IMG/M metagenome (GOLD analysis project Ga0137435, IMG submission 104904) | Soil microbial communities from meander-bound floodplain in the East River, Colorado, USA - East River MetaG ERMGT100_2 | ecosystem: Environmental > Terrestrial > Soil > Floodplain ... | reverse complement strand
ATAAACCTCGGGCCGCGGCATCCCGCGAGGGTCCCGCTCGTACCTCCGGCTCCACTCGAGCTCGCGGCGGGCGTCGAGCAGGGTCTGGCGGATCAGCGCCGCGGCACCCATCACGCTCGTCGGGTACCCCTCCCCGAAACCCTGGGTCTCGAACGCCACGTGCTGGAAGACGCCGTCGCGAACGAGGATCTCTCCGACGCGCGCGTCGTCGGCGAGCAGGAGGAGGGCGCTTTCGCCCCGGAACACCCCGCGCGGCGGCGCGGCCAGCGCCGCCGTGAACCCGATCTGGCGCCAGCTCGCCGCCTCCCGGGCGCGGTCCCCTTCGAACGGCTGCAACGCGTCGGCGGCCCGGCGCTCCGGCCGGACGACCGGCAGGGGGAGCACCGGCCCGGACTCGGCCTCGCGGCGCGGCGTCGTCCGCGCCGTCCCGGACCCCCCGCCGGCGGCGGGGGCTGGCTCCGCCCCGGCCACGAAACCCGCGGCGTCGAGGAATCCCGGGTAGAGCACGAGTCCGGTCGCGTCGATCGTCGTCGCGTCCGCCGGGATCTTCGCATCCGAGCCGACCGCCTCGACGAGCCCGTCCCGGAGCACGAGGGTCGCGCCCTGGAGCGTGCGCCCCGGGGCGACGTGGACCGTCCCCCCGGTGAAAGCGTAGACGCGCGGGCGCGCGGCATGGGTAAGAGGGAGGGCGCACAGGATCGCGCCTCCCGCGAGAGCGCGGCGGATCGGACGATGCATCGGAACCCCCCGGAGCGAAGGCGGGAGTCTATCTGCCCTCCGCCCTCCTGGTAAACTCCCGCCGCTCACCTCAGGGGACCCCGATGACGCGCGATGAGATCCGGAGCCGGCGGGACGCGCTCATCGAGCGCGACGGGCCGTGGCGATCCAACATCCGTCTCGCGGAAGACGTCTACACGATCGGCGAGGGTGATGCCTCCGGGGCCGGACGGGTCCGCCGCGTCGTCCAGCTCCTGCGCGACCTCACCGGGAATCAGCTGGCCGGCCGTCGCATCCTCGATGCCGGCTGCGGCGAGGGCGCGGTCGCCCTCGAGCTCGCGCGCCAGGGGGCCGAGGTCGTGGCCCTCGACGCGGGAGCGCCCAAGGTCGCCAAGGCCGCGCTCGGGCGCGAGGCGATGCAGCTCCGCCGCCTGACCGTCGTCCACGCCGACGCGCGGACGATCACGCCCGAGGAGCTCGGGTACTTCGACGTCGCGTTGGCGCTCGACCTCCTGTGCGACCTCGACGCCGACGCGCTGTTCGAAGTGGCCCCTCGCTTCGCCGGCGTCGCGACCGACATCGCGGTCGTCTCCGCGCGCGTCGCGCGCAAGGGCTCCGTCCGGCGCGAGCACCTCGGCGTGACCTACCGGGGAGAGATCGCGCGTCCGGCGCGCGGCGCCCGCGCGGCCTTCCACCTCACCCGCGCGTCCCTGCTGAATCTCCTCGTCGCGCTCGGATTCACCTCGATCGCGGAGGTCCAGGACCCCGACGCGTCGGGGCAGGAGCCGATGCTCGTCGCGCTCAAGGGGCGCCGCGTCGCGCTCCAGAGCGCGCCGCACGCGAACGCGGCGGCGCCGGCGGCCTGGCGGGAGCCGCGAGGCGTAGGACTGCGCGGGGTCCTCGCCCGCCGGGGTGCATGACCGAGGACCCCCTCGCGCGACGCGTCGAGCTCACGGGATGGTCGACGGTCCTCCTCGGAGTCGTCTGCCTCGCTCTCGCGGCCTTCGAGATCGCCATCCCCGTCGTGCTGCGCCGTCTCGACGCCTCCGGAGCGCTCGAGGGGGACGTCGCCCTGGCGCGCGTGCGCGAGGCCTTCGCCGCGGGCGCGGCGCTTTCGGCGGCGCTGAACGGCGTGCTCGGCGCGGCGCTCGTGGCCGTAGGGTGGGGCGTCGCGCGGCGCGCGAGGTGGTCTCACCCCGCGCTGACCGCGGCGGCGTGGGCCTCCATCCCCGCGCTGCTCGTCCTCGCGGGGCCGGGGCTCGACCCGCTTCTCGCGATGTCCGACACGACCGCCGGATCGAAACGCCTGCTCGTCGTCGTGAGCGTCGTGCTGGCCGTTCTGCAGGCGGCGGCGGTTCTGTGGTTCCTGAGGTTCTGGCGGCGCCCGGACGTGCGCGCGACGTTCCGCTAGCGGCCGGCCAGGCGGGCGCGCAGCTCGCGCGCCGCGGCCTCCACCAGCGCGGGCGGGCCCGCGACGAGTCCGGACGGGATCCGCGTGTCCGCGAGGTTGAACTCCATCGGAACGCCGTCCAGCCGGACGACGCGGCCTCCCGCCGCACGCACGAGCCCGACGCCCCCGCAGACGTCCCACTCGCGCTTGGGCTTCACGGAGTAGGTCACGTGATCGGCCCCCGCGGCGACGCGCAGCAGCTTGTACGCCACGCTTCCGACCTCGCGCACGTCCGCGAAGATGCCGTCGAGTCCGCGCAGCTCGCCACGGGACGCCTCGGTCCGGCTGACGATCGCGCGCGCCCCGGAGAGCGCCGTCGCCGCGGGAAGCGCGGCGAGACCGTCGAAGCGCGGCGGCTCCCCGTCGATCCACACGCCTCGCTCCCCGCGGAGGGGGTTGACCACCGCGGCCGCCACGTCTGTTCCTCGCGTCACCAGCGCCACCGAGATCGCGACCTCGTCGCGCCCGGCGACGAGCTCGTTGGTGCCGTCGATCGGGTCCACGATCCACGCCCGGGGCGCGGACGACCGGGACCCGTCGTCCGGCGACTCCTCGGAGAGCCACCCCGCGTCGGGGGTCAGGCGCGTCAGCTCGGACCGGAGGAACAGGTCCACGTCCCAGTCGATGTCGGTCACGGGCGATCCGTCCGCCTTGATCCGCACGGCGTCCGGGGACAGGCGCGCGCGCCTCACGATCGCGGCCGCCTCGTCGAGCACTTGGAGAAACGCCTCCCGTCGCAGCGGGGGGCTCACGCCGTCGTGCGCCGCAGGACCAGAAGCGATTGATCGTCGTGGGGCTTCTCGTGATCGAGAAACTCGCGCACGTCCTCGATGACGCGGCCGACGAGCTCGGCCACCGGCAGGGTCGAGGCGGCCCGGATCGACGCCTGCAGCCGATCCAGCCCGAACTCGACCCCCGAGCTCGCGGTCGCCTCGGTGATGCCGTCCGAGTAGAGGACGACGAGGTCTCCGGGACTCAGCCGCAACGCGCCGGAGCCGTACGCCGTGCCGGGGAGCATGCCGAGCGGGAGCGAGGATGCGGGGAGGGTCGCGATCGCGCCGTCCGAGATGTGCAGGGCGGGGTTGTGGCCGGCATTCAGGTAGCGCACCTCGCCGGATCCCGCCGCGATCTCCGCGTAGAACAGGGTGGCGTAGCGATTGTCGAGGCCCGATCGCTCGAGCACGCCGTTCAGCGCGGCGCCGAGCGCCTCGAGCGACGTAGCACCCGGAGCGAGCGCGTGCAGCGTTGCCTGCAGCTTCGCGCACAGGAGCGCGGCCCCCATCCCCTTGCCCGCGACGTCCCCCAAGGCGACCCCGAGGCACCCACCCGCACCCTCGAGGTAGTCGATCAGGTCCCCGCCGACGTCGTTGGCCGGGATCGTGGCGCTCGCGATCTCCCATCCGGGGAGCTTGGGGTCGGACTTCGGCTGGAGGGAGATCTGGACCTGACGGGCCACCTCGATCTCGTCGCGCGCGAGGAGCTTGTCCTTCAGCTCGAGGGCGAGCACGAGCACGCCGAGCGGAAAGGCGAGCCGCGAGCCGTCGAGATCGATGCGCACGGTCTCGTATTCCCACTGGGGCCGGACGAAGAAGAGGAGGGCGGCGAGGACGAGGATCAGCCTCCTGTTGGGGGACAGCCGGCGGAGCAGGTTGCGCGCGAGCCACCACAGGATCCAGAACCACCGCTTGACCGGCCTCATCGACGCGAGCCGCTCGCGCTCGGCCTCGCTGAGGTAGAAGCGATAGATGTCGCGGAGGTCGCGGCGCAGCGTGCGTCCGTGCTGGCCGCGCTTGAAGTCCTCGACGACGAGGCGGCCGATCCCGGGCTGTTCCATGGTGCGGGATTCTAGCGAGCGTCCCCGCACGCGGCGCGCTTATAAGGGAAGTCGATGCGTTTCGTCTTCCCGTCCCTCGTCCCTTCGATCCACGCGGTCAGCGTGTCCGCCCCGTCCCGCCGGTATCCGACGCGCTGCGGGAAGTCGTGCTCGAGGTTCTCGAACACGACCCGGTCCGCGCCGATCTCCTTCGACAGGAACACGGCGGAGGGCTGCCCCGACGGATGGGCCTCGTAGGCGAGCCCGTCGCCCTGCTCGCGGACGAGAACCAGCTCGTACTCCACGAGCTTGCCGCCGCGCACCGTGCGTCCGGCGCCGAGCATCGTGCCGCCGCGGGGCGCCATCCAGGATTCTTCGACCCCGCGAGCGGCGTCCGCCGACTCCCAGCATCCGGCAAGCCACCCGATCCGCTCGATCCCCGAGGCGGGCACCTCCGCGACGGCGGCTGCGGCCGCGAGCACGAGCGCGATGGTCGTCACGGTTTGTCCCCCACGAGGGCGATGGGCACCCGCCGAGTCCCGTCCTCGAGGAGCGTCGCATCGGCGAGCGCCAGGGTGGCCTGGAACGTGTAGCGGCCGATGGGAAGCGCTTCCAGCGGAAGCTCGTCGAACACCTTGCGGCACACGATTGCGGATTTCCCCTCCGGCGCGAGCTGGATTCCCGGCATCGATGCGACGGGCTCGCCGCGGTCGGAGAGCAACGATCGCTCGGCGAGCCAAGGCCCGTCGTCGCGCTTCCCCTTCACGATGCAAGCCTGGGTCAAGGCGGCTAAGGGCAGCGAGCGATCCACTTCGGCGAAGAGGAGCGGGCGGAACGCGTTGGCGCTGCCGACCCGGTCGGAGGTGCCGCCGTAGACCACGAGATCGTCGCCGCTGCGGCGCCCGAGGACGGGGCCGACGAGGAACGGCTGGCGCTTCGGGATCTCGGGAACGACCACCTCGGCCTCCGCGGCGAACGGCTTTTCGTCCGCGGGCGCCGCGAGCACGGCGCGCACCACGTACCGTCCCGGCTTGAGCACCGCGGGCTCCAGGAACGTGACGCGACGCTCGCGCGAGGCGCCGGCGCCCGAGAGCGTCATCGAGCGGTGAAAGGTGTGCGCCACGTCGCTCCCGCGCTGCAGCACCACGCCGAACTCGCGCTGCGCCTGGCCGTCCCGCGCGGCCTCCTTCGGGATCGGGAATTCCACCGCGATGATCGCATCCCAGCGATCGGCGTCCTTCGGTTCGACCGGGAACACGTGCGCGCGCATCCCGCCGCCCTGGAACATCTGCGGCGCGAGGTAGGCGGCCTGGACACTCTGCGTCCGGCGCTCCTTCTGCGACGGGAACGAGTAGCGATCCGCGTACCTGAGGCGGACGCCGTCGCGGGCCGATTCCACGCGAAGCCCGTGCTGCTTGTCCTCCTCGGGCTTGCGGTCGTAGAAGCCGATCGTGTAGCGGCACCCCAGATCGCGCCGCGCGCGAGCGTACGCGGTCGTGAAATCGCTGACGTTTCGGGTGAGACGACCCCCCGTCACCGACGCCAAGCGAGCGAGCCCCGGCGGACCGCCGGTGCGGGGGCCGCAAGCGGGTCAGGTGTACTCGTCCCGGCTGGAGTACAGCCCCCGGCAGTCCACGCTGTAAATCGCGACCTGGGCGTCGCTGGCGCGGGCGGCGAGACGGCGGAAGTCGTTCTCGTAGGAGGCCCCGGGCCCGTTCCCCGCGCTGATGAACACGACCGCCTTGGGCCCCGGAACTGACCGGAGCACGGTCACCAGGGCGTTCAGGCCCGAAAACAACGGGAACTCGGTCAGGTGCCCGAAGTTACCGCCCCACAGCGTGATGTCGTGCTCCATCCTCCGGAGGGTCTCGACGACCGCGCGGCGATCGCGCGTGAACGGCTGCTCGATGCGCAGTCCGTTCGTCAGCGCGACGACCATCATCTCCTCGTCCCCCACGTCGGTCTTGGCCGCAAGGACCTCCTGGTACTGCCGGAGCGACTGCGTGTCGTAATGGCAGGGGAGTGGGTGGTCGGGGCACGGCACGGTCGGGAGGTGGAGGTAGTCGAAGGCGAGCACGACCCGGCGGGTCCCCTCCGCGAGGTCGGCCGGCGTTGCCCAGCCGCCGACCCGCTTGGCCACCGGATCCGCGTCCCCGCCGCCGTCGCAGTAGAGGTCGAGGGTGTCGATCGGCGTCTCCTTGCCGTCGACGAAGAGCTGGAAGTCCGATTTCGTGAGATCGGCGACCGTGCGATCGTGCCGATCGACGGCGACCACGTCGATCGTGACGAGCCTCACTTCGACTCTGGTGGTCAGGCCCGACTCGACGGGCGGGGGATCCTCGGCGTGCGCGCCCGCGCCGAGAAGCGACGCCGCGACGAGGCCGAAGCCGATCCGAGCGAACGCCCCCATGTCTTCCGTCCTTCGGCTAGAAGAACCCCAGCTGGAGCTTGGCCGACTCGCTCATCATGTCCTTGTCCCAGGGTGGTTCCCAAACGATTTCCACCTTGGCGCTGCGTACGCCCGGCACCGCGGCGGCCTTCTGCTCGACCTCGGGCGGGAGCATCTCGGCGGCGGGGCAGGCGGGCGCGGTCAGGGTCATCTTGATCTCCACGTCGTGCTCCGGGGAGACCGTGACACCGTAAATCAGGCCGAGATTCCAGATGTCCACGGGGATCTCCGGGTCGTAGATCGTCCGGAGCGCGTTCATGACGTCGAGCTCGATGCGCCCCCGCTCTCCGTCGCCCTCGCCCTCGCTCATCGTCACTCCGTCGACACGGGGCGGGCGTCCCGATCGAGGGCCGCCCTCAGCGTGTGCCAGGCCAGCGTCGCGCACTTCACGCGGACGGGGAACTCCCGCACCCCGGAAAAGACGGCGAGCTTGCCGAGCGGGCCCGCGGGCGCCCCGAGGTCCGGCGGCGCGGTCAGGAGCCGGTGGAACCACTCGAACAGGTTGTTCCCCTCGGCGAGCGTCTTTCCCTTGAGCGACTCCGTCATCATCGACGCCGAAGCGGTCGAGATCGCGCAGCCGTGCCCCTCCCACGCGATGTCCTTGATCGTGCCGTCCTTCACGTCGACGAACACGGTGAGCGTGTCGCCGCACAGGGGGTTGCGCCCGTGCGCCTCGCCGGTCACGGTCTCCGGCTTGCGGAAGTTCCTCGGACGCTTGCTGTGGTCGAGGATGACTTCCTGGTAGAGGTCCCGGAGATCGCTCATCCGCGGAACACCTCGATCGACCTCTCGATCCCGGTGCCGAGCGCGTCGACGTCCTCGAGCGTGTTGTAGAAGGACAGCGACGCGCGCACCGTGGCCGGCACGCCGAAGCGGGCCATCAGCGGCTGCGCGCAGTGGTGCCCCGCCCGCACCGCGATCCCCTCCGCGTCGAGCACCGTGCCGATGTCGTGCGGGTGGATTCCCTCCACGGTCAGGGAGATCACCGGCGCGCGATGGGCCGGCTTCCCCTGGAGCGTCAGCCCCGGGATCGCGGCCAGCCGGTCGAGCGCCCGCGCGAGCAGCGTGCGCTCGTGGGCGGCGATCGCGTCCCAGGACAGCCCTTCGACGTAGTCGATCGCGGCGTGCAGGCCGAGGGCTCCCGCGATGTTGACGGTGCCCGCCTCGAACTTGAAGGGGAGCGGGGCGTACGTCGTCTTCTCGAATGTGACCGTGTGGATCATGTTGCCGCCCCCCTGATAAGGAGGCATCGCGTCGAGCAGCGCGGCGCGTCCCCACAGGACGCCGATCCCGGTCGGGGCGAAGAGCTTGTGACCCGAGAACACGTAGAAGTCGCAGCCGAGCGCCTCGACGTCGATCGGCCCGTGGGAGATCGCCTGCGCGCCGTCGAGCAGGACCGGGATCCCGTGGCGCTTGGCCAGGTCGACCACTTCGCGGACGGGGTTGATCGTTCCCATCGCATTCGAGACGTGGATCAGCGAGACGAACTTCGTCTTGGGCGTGATCATCGCCGAGGCGGCGTCGAGGTCGAGCTCGCCGGCATCGGTCACCGGGATCACGCGCAGCCGCGCGCCCGCGGCGGCGCAGGCGAGCTGCCAGGGGACGATCCCCGAGTGGTGCTCCATCTCGGACACGACGACCTCGTCGCCCGCCGCGAGATGGCTTCGGCCCCAGCTCGAGGCGACGAGGTTGATCCCTTCGGTCGTGCCGCGGACGAACACGACCTCGGCCGGGTTCTTCGCCCCGATGAACCCCGCCACCCGCGCCCGGGCCCGGTCGTACGCCTCGGTCGCCTCCTGGCTCAGGAGGTACACGCCGCGGTGGATGTTCGCGTAGCCGCGCTCGTAGAACGAGCGCTCCGCCTCGAGCACCGCGCGGGGCTTCTGCGTCGAGTTCGCGTTGTCGAGGTACACCAGGCGCTTGCCGCGGACGGTGCGCTCGAAGATCGGGAAATCCCGGCGCACGCGGACGACGTCGAGCGGGGCCGCGGTCCTCACGATCATCCCTCGAGGTCGCGCGCCAGCCGCGCGAACAAGGCCGCGCCCACGGCCGCGCGCGTCCCCTCGTGCGGAATCTTCGCGAGCACGTCGTCCGCGAACGCGTGGATGAGCAGGTCGCGCGCCGCCCGCGCGGAGAGGCCCCGCGAGCGGAGGTAGAACAGCGCGGCCTCGTCGAGGCGCCCGATGGTGGCGCCGTGGGTGCAGCGCACGTCGTTCGCGTAGATCTCGAGCTGCGGGCGCGTGTACACGACGCCGCCGTCGGACAAGATGAGGTTCTTGTTCGACTGCTTCGCGTCGGTCTTCTGCGCACCCTCCCGCACGATGATCCGCCCGTTGAAGACCGCGCGAGAGGCCCCGGCGAGGATGCCCTTGTACATCTCCCAGCTCGGGCAGTGCGCCTTCGCGTGGTCGAGCCAGGTGTGGTTGTCGACGTGACGCGCGCCGTCGACCAGGTAGAGGCCGTACAGGTGGCAGGAGGCCCCTTCGCCTTCGAGGACGGCGCCGATGTCGTTGCGCGCGAGCTTGGCGCCCCAGGAGACGTTGTGCGAGGCCAGCCGCCCGTGGCGCGCCACGCGCCCCGCGATCGCGGCGACGTGCCAGGCGGCGTCGGATTCCGCCTGCACCTTGACGTGATCGACCTGCGCGTTCTCGCCGACGACGATCTCGGTCACGGCACTGGTCAGCGCGAGCTGATCGCCGGTCGAGGCGAAGGATTCCACGACGGTCACGCGCGCGCCGGCTTCCGCGACGATGAGGACGCGGGGGAGCAGGGCGACCGGGCGCCGGTGCGCGCTCGTCTGGTGGAGCACGTGGATCGGAGGCGCGACGGCACCGGCGGCGACCGAGACGACGACGCCGTCCTCGAACAGCGCGGTGTTCAGGGCAGCGAAGGGATGGCCCTTGACCGAAGCCACGCGTCCGAGGTGCGGCTCGATCGCCGCCCCCGACGACGTGATCGCTTCCGCGAGGCTTTCGACCCGCACGCCCGGCGCGAGGCCGTCGCGCCGCGAGAGGGCTGGTGCTACGCGTCCGTCCACCAGGGCGATCCGGATCGCGGTGACGTCCGGCCAGGGGTGCCCGTCCAGGATGCCGGCCTCGGCCTCTACGGCCGGAGGCGGCTCGAAGGGGATCGAGGCGAGAGGCTGCACGCTCGTCTGCCGCCAGTCCTCGTTCCCCGCGGCGGGAAGTCCCTCCGCTTCGAACGTCGTGCGCGCCTGCCGTCTCAGCTTCGAAAGCCACAGCGGCTCGCGCGGGGCCGGGCGCGCGTCCCACAGGCCCGCGAAGGGAGCGTCGGTCCGGACCGCGGCGCTGCGCGTCATCGGGCGACTCCCTCCTCGAGCCACGCGTAGCCTTTCTTCTCGAGCTCGAGTGCCAAGGACTTGTCGCCCGACCGCACGATCTTCCCGTCGGCGAGAACGTGGACGCGATCGGGGACGATGTACTCGAGCAGGCGCTGGTAATGCGTGACGACGATCATCGAGCGCTTCGGGTCGCGCATCTCGTTGACCCCGGCCGCGACGATCT
>Ga0137435_1000772_pt1 | contig 9967 bp, 6 predicted proteins | sample EasRivERMGT100_2_FD_104904 | JGI IMG/M metagenome (GOLD analysis project Ga0137435, IMG submission 104904) | Soil microbial communities from meander-bound floodplain in the East River, Colorado, USA - East River MetaG ERMGT100_2 | ecosystem: Environmental > Terrestrial > Soil > Floodplain ... | reverse complement strand
GCCGCTCTCGGTCAACCGCGGCCAGACCGACGTCGTGCCTTTCACGCTCACCTTCGAGCACCCGGGACAGGACGGCGACCCCGCGCTCCGGCTGCTCGGCCTGCGGCTCGGGATCGACGACGGCAACGGTAACGGGATCGTGCCCGCTTCCCTGATCGGCCGGGTCGTCGTCAGCCGCGGCGCCGACGATCTGCTGGTGGACACCACGATCGAGGGCTCCGGCAGCGAGATCGCCCTGCCCCTGGCCGTCCCGCTGGAGATCGGGCCGGGCCAGGGCGCCGCCGTCTCGGTGCGACTCGACCTGACGGCCTCGACGACGGTGCCGGCGTTCCGGGTCTCGATCGCCGACACCACCTGGATCCAGGCCGAGGACGAGAACGGCGCGGTCAGCGGCGCGCGGCTCGGCAGCGGCTCGTTCCCGATCCGCACCGCGGTCGCCCGGGTCGTGGCCCAGGCCACGGACCTCAGAGTGACGGTCGCCGATAGCGCCGGCGTCCGCGCCGGACCTGGGCAGGACGGGGTCCAGCTGGTCGGGCTCGATTTCGAGAATCGTGGCATCGACGGAATCACCTCGGACGAGCGGGTGTTCGAACTCGCCGTCGTGCTCACCGACACCGCGGGCACGCCGGTGGCCCAGATGACCGATGCGCTCGAGCGCGTCCGCGTGCGCACCGCGCTCCAGACCCTGGCGACGCGGATCGTGCAGCCGTCGGACGGCGCGGGCCCGCGCATCGTCCTCAACCCGCCGCTGTCGCTGCCGGTCAACACGCCGGTCCGGGTGTGGGTCGAGGGCGATATGGTTTCCGGCGCGGTCCCGGCCGCGTTCCGCATCGCGGTGCCCGACACCGACGCGTTCGACGCGCGCGACGCCAACACGCTCGCGCCGGTCGCGATCCAGCTGGTGCCCGACCCCGCGCTCGGCGGCGTGCTGCGGATCGAGGCCCGGGCCGAGAGCGCCGCGGTGGCCGGCACGCCGCGCTTCCCCGCCAACACGACGGTCGGCGCGACCGGAGTCGAGGCGATGTCGATCCGGCTGTTCCATCCCGGGTCGCCGCCGATGGCGCGCCTGCGGGTCGACCAGATCACGCTGCACGTGCGCGACGAGGCCAGCCGGCCGGTGGTCCCGTCGACGTGGCTCGATCGCGTCCGCGTGTTCCGCGGCAGCGTGCCGATCGCCGACCTGCCCGACCCGCCGGCGAGCGGCGGCACCGTGACGGTGGGGATGTCCGGGGTCACCGTCGCCCCGGCCGACAGCGCAGACCTGCGGGTCGTGGTCGACCTGGCGGCCTCCGCGCCGACCGGTTTCCTCCAGCTCCTCGTCTTCGGCGACGGGCTGGCGGTGGTCGACGACAACCTCGGCCAGCCGGCCGCGGTCCTCCCCCGGGCCGGCGCGGAGCTGCCGCTGGTCTCGGGCCTGACCCGGATCGACGTGCCGGCGCGCGACCTCGAGGCCGACCTGGTCGACCGGATGCCGGCGGCCCTCGCGGCCGACGGCCGCGAGGCCGACGCCGGGACGATCACGCTCACGAACGTGGCGCCGGTGGGCTCGAGCACGATCTCGGTCGACCACTTCGTCGTCCGCGCGTCGGACCGCGACCGGGTGGAGTCGCTGCTCGGCCCGCGGGTCGAGAGGATCCTGCTCCGCCTCGGCGGCTCGCCGCTGGCGGAGGCGGCCGTCCTCCCCGGCGACACCGCGACGCGGATCGACTTCCCGGCGCCGGTGGCGATCGCCGCCGGCGACTCGGCCACGCTCGAGCTGCGCTTCGTCCCTCGCGCCGGCGCCAGCGGATCGCTGCGCCTCGGGTTCGCCGCCGCCGACGTCGGCGTGATCCAGCCGTCCAGCGCCGCGCTCCAGATCCGGGTCGGCGCGGCGCCCGGCCGCACCTTCCCGCTGTGGACCGAGTCCGGCGCCTTCGGCGAGGTGACGCTGAGCGGGAGCTGGTCCAACTATCCAAACCCGTTCGCCGCCGGCCGCCAGAGCACCACCTTCGCGTACTTCCTCGAGGCCGATGCGCGCGTCACGTTGCGCGTGTACGCCGCGGACGGCGACCTGGTCGTCGGCCTGCTGGACGCCGCCCCGCGCGCCGCCGGACTCCACCAGAGCGACGTCTGGGGCGGCCGCAACGGCGCCGGCGCCACGGTGAGGAACGGCGTCTACGTCGCCGAGCTGACCGCGGCCTACGACGACGGCCGGCGCGCCACGGTGCGCCGGACGGTGGCGGTGGTGCGATGAGCGCGCGCGCGCGCCTCGCCGCCACCGTCGCCCTGGCCTGCCTGCCCGGCCTCGCCGCGGCCGACGAGGACGGCGGGACGCGCTCGGTGTTCGCGACCGGTGCGGGCGGCCGCGCGCAGGCGATGGGCGGGGCGTTCGTGGCGGTCGCGGACGACGCCAGCGCCGCGTTCTGGAACCCGGGCGGCCTCGGCCTGCTCCCCCGGCTCCAGCTCGAGGCCTCGCAGGCGACGCGCGAGCGCAGCGACTTCCGCGAGTCCGCGGTCGTCGTGGCGGCGCCGAGCTGGCGCTGGGGCGTTGGCGCGATCACGCTCCGCCACTTCGGCGCCGGCGGCATCGAGCACCGCGACGAGCGCAACACGCTGCTCGGCGAGCTGAGCGACTCGGAGAGCGAGATCGGCGTCTCCTACGCCCGCCACGTCGGCGAGACCTGGGCCGTGGGCGGCACGCTCAAGCTCCAGCGCCAGAGCCTGGGCGGGCTCGCCGCGACCGGGTTCGGCGCGGACCTCGGCGTGATCGTGCGCGGCGACGTGCTCCCCGGGCCCCAGGCCCCGTGGCTCTCGCGCCTGAGCCTCGGTCTCTCGGCCCGCAACGCGATCGAGCCGTCGCTGCGGCTCGAGCGCGACGCGGTCGCCGATCCGACCACGATGCGCACCGGGCTCGCCTACCGCCTCGACCTGCCCGGCGGTCGCAGCATGGTCGCGGCGCTCGACCTCGAGACCTCGCGTGCGGTCGACGCCCGGGTCCACGCCGGGCTCGAGGCCCGGCTCCACCCGATGCTGGCCCTGAGGGCCGGCTTCGACCGCGGCCGACTCACGGCGGGGACGCGGATGGCCTGGCGCGACCTGGCGCTCGATTACACCTGGCGCGACGAGGACGGCGCCTCGGCGCAGTACCTCGGCCTCTCGACCGCCTTCGGCCTCACCGTGAGCCAGAGCCGGACGGCCGCCCGCGAGCGCGACGAGCGCGAGCTGCAGGCCCGGCTGGACCAGGCGTTCGAGAGCCGCATCGTGGCGCAGGTCGACGACCTGATCGCCCGCGCCCGCGCCGCCGGCGCCGAGTCGCGTTACGACGAGGCACTCGAGCTGCTCGCGACCGCCTCGCTGCTCGACGGCTCGCGACCCGAGGTCGCCGAGCTGACGCAGACCTGGCTGCGGGCCCGCGCCCGGCAGCTCGAGGCCGCGGGGGACTGGGGGGCCGCGGCCGGCGCCTGGGCGCGGGTCGTCGGCACGGCTCCGGGAGACACCGCAGCGGCCGAGGCGCGGCGCCGCTGCCAGGAGGAGAGCGACAGGCGGGCCGCGCGCTCGGTCGCCGTGCGCGCGCGCTACGCGAAGGCGCTGGAGGCCCTGGCCGCCGACGACCTGGTCACGGCCCGCCAGCGCTTCGAGGAGATCGTCGCGGCCGACCCGGGCGACCGCGACGCGGCCGCCCAGCTGGCGAAGACGCGCCAGATGATCGCCGAGCGGATCGCCGCGCTGCTCGCCCAGGCCGAGCGCCGCCTGCAGAGCGGCGACACCGCCGGGGCCGAGGGCTCGCTGGCCCGGGCGCGCCGGCTCGACCCGCGCGCCGAGGGCCTCGACGCGATGGCGGCTGCGATCGAGCGCGCCGCCGGCCGCAACCACCGTACCCAGGCGCCGTCCGAGCCCTCCCCCTCCTCGGCCTCGTCGGCCTCGCGCCGGCGCGACGTCGAGGACCTCTATCGCCGCGGCATGACGGCGATGTCGGAGGGTCGCAACGACGACGCACTGCGCTATTGGGAGCTCGTGTGGTCGATGGATCCCGCCCATCCGAGGGTCGGCGAGCTGCTCGAGCGCGAGTACCTGGTGCGCGGCATGGACGCCTTCGGCGCCGGCCGCTACGAGCAGGCGATCGCCACCTGGGAGAAGGCGCTGCGCATCGACCCCGACGACCCGCGGACGCTCGGCTACCTGGCCCGGGCCCAGACCCAGCTCGAGCGCACGCGCCGCATGGTGGGGACGCCGAAGTGAAGCGGGTCTTCAGCCTGCGCTGGATCGTGACCGGCGTGACCATGGTGCTGGTCGGGGCCTCGGTCGCCGGCGTCAGCGCGGTCTACGATCGCGCCGCGCGCCGCGCGATCTCGACCCAGGTCGAATCGGGCCTGCTGCTGCGCGCGCGCCAGCTCGCCGGCGCCGCCTCCGGCGCATTGCTCACCGACTTCCCCGAGCTGACGCTGCACCCGCTGCTGCGCGATCTGCGGCTGCGCCAGCCGGAGCTGGCGCTGCTGGTCGTACACGACCGCTCCGGCACCATCCACGGCCATCCCGACGTCCGCGCGCTCGGCACGTGGTTCACGATCCCGAAGGGGCTGCAGCCGGTCGCCACCGACGAGGAACTGGGACGCGGCGAATCCCTGGCCCGCAACCGCGACCTGCTGGTCGCCACGACCCCGGTACTGCATCCGGGGGGCGGCGTGCTCGGCGCGGTCTGGGTCGGGATCCCCCACCGCCACCTCGAGCATCTGCTCGCGGAGGCACGGTCCCGGCAGCGCGTGGGCTTCGCCGCCTTCGCCGGAACCTCGATGGTCGTCGCCCTGCTGCTGGTCTCGCTACTGCTGCGGCCGCTCGGCGAGGTGCGAGCCGGAATCGCGCGCATCGCCGGCGGCGACCTCGACAGCCCGCTGCGCATCCGCGACCGCACCGAGCTCGGCCACCTCGCCCTGGCGGTCAACGACATGGCGGCGAAGCTCAAGCGGGCCCAGGCCGAGATGCTCGAGCGCGAACGCCTGGCGACCGAGATGGGGCTGGCGCGCCGTCTGCAGCGCTCGCTGCTGCCGCGCGAGGGCCGCGCGGCGGCGCAGTTCCGCATCGAGGGCGAGCAGTGGGCGGCCTCGGAGGTCGGCGGCGACTGGTACGACGTCATCGAGCGCGAGGACGGGCGGGTGGTGATCGCGATCGCCGACGTCTCCGGCAAGGGTCTCGGCGGCTGCCTGGTGGCGGCGATGCTGGCCGCGCTGGTGCGCGGGCTGCGCGACGTCGAGACCTCGCCCGCGACACTGCTCGCCGCCATCGACCGCCGGCTCGGCGAGACCCTGCCGCCCGGCAGCTTCGTCACGCTCTGGTACGGAGTGCTCGATCCGCCGACCGGTGAGCTGGTCTTCGCCTCGGCCGGGCACAACCCGCCTCTGGTGCTGCGCGCCGACGGCCGGGTCGAGTGGCCGCGCTCGACCGGGATCCCGCTGGCGGCGATCCGCGGCGGCGCCGTGGCCGCCACCCTGCGCGACGAGCGGCTGCGGCTCTCGCCCGGCGACCTGCTGGTGCAGTACACGGACGGGATCAACGAGGCCTTCGTCGACGGGGGTGACGAAGCCTTCGGCCTCGAGCGCCTGGCCGCCGCCGCTACGAAGGCCGCCGGCGGTGGCGCGCGGGCGGTGGTCGAGGAGCTGCACGCCGCCGTCAACGCGTGGCGCGGCGGTGGCGCCGCCCACGACGACGAGACCGTGGTCGTGCTCCAGCACCAGGCGCTTGAAGCGCCTGGTGCCGGGGGCACATCCGGCAACGGTGCAGCCGCGGCGGCACCCTCGCTCCTCGCCGAGGCGCGGCGCCGAGGAGGATCGCTGTGCATTCCCGCTACTCTCACGGCGCTCGAGAGCCTGCGCGACTGGATGCAGTGCCAGGATGGGCTCGGGAGCCTGGGCCGCGACGACGCCGCGCGGGTGGAGCTGGCGCTGCACGAGGCCTGCGCCAACATCGTCGAGCACGGCTACCGCGGCCGGACGGACGCGAGCCTCGAGCTGTGGTGGCTGGCCGAGCCGGGCGCCGGGGTGCGGGGCTGGCTCGTGATCCTGGATCAGGCCGGGCCGTTCCGCGCCGATAACTGGAGCGCGTCGGATTTCACCGATCCGGGGGTGCGCCGCCGGGGACGTGGCTTCGGGCTCGACATCCTGCACCGCGTCATGAGCGACGTGCGCTACGAGCAGGCGGCGGCCGAGGGCAACGTCACGCTGCTGAGGTTCGTGGGTACGTCGTCCACCGGGGAGGTCGTGCGCGATGGCTGAGGCCTTCGAGATCACCGCGGGCGAGTCCCGCGGCCGCGCCGCCGTGGTGCGGCTGCGCGGGCGGCTCGACGCCGGCGGCGTCCAGGCGCTGCTCAACCACACCTCCCGGGTGCTGGCCGCCGAGCAGAACCTGGTCCTCAACCTCTCCCAGGTGAGCTTCATCGGCTCGAGCGGCGTCGGCGCGCTCCTGGTCACCCTCGAGATGTTCCGCGAGCAGGGCTGCGACGTCCGCTTCGTCGAGCTCTCGGCGGCGGTGGCGGCGGCGATCCAGGTGCTCAACCTGGACCGCTTCCTGCCGATCGAGGCCAGCGAGGACGTGGCGATCTCCAAGCTCGCCGCTTGACGCGACGGCCTGGCCCGACCGTTGGAGGGCTAGGTGGGATTCGAACCCACACGTCCGAAGACACGACGGTTTAAGCGTCGCGCGGCTGCCAGTTACGCCACTAGCCCCTGCTGCTTGCGTCGCTTCTGCCACGTCAGGTAGGGAATCGCGGCGACGCCGTTCACCAACACGTACAACAGGATGATCGCGCCGAATCGCAGGTTCGGGAAGTTCGCGGCCGCGATCGCGAGCGCGATCGCCGGATGCCGGCAGGCGGCGGAGAGTGCCAGCACCATCGAGTGATCCGGATCCGGTCCTCCGAGCAGGTGACCGATCGCCAGCCCGGCCACGACGAAGATCACCATCGCCGCCACGGTGAGCCCGCCGATCTCGGCGCCGATCGCCGGCATCGCGACGATCAGCAGCGGGACCGCCGCCACCAACAACAGCACCTTCGCCACCAGAGCCATCGGCTTCGCGATGCGCCCCGCGATCGCCGGCAGCGCCGCGCGGAACACCATGCCGGCCAGGAGCGGGGCGAGCGCGGCCTTCACGACCAGCGCGGCCACCGCGCCGGGAGCCATCCCGAGCGGGTGCCCGGTGACCCGTTCGAGGAGCTCCAGGGCGAGCGGGACGGCCACGATGGAGAGCAGGCAAAGGATCGCCATCAGACCCACCCCGAAGTCGGAGTGACCCCCGGCCTTGACCTCCTTCGTGGGCAGGAGCGGCGGCACGGGCGAGATCGCCAGGGCGATCAGGACGATCTCGACCTCCGGCCGGAAGTGGAACGCCAGTACCAGCCCCACGGCGATCGCCGGCATCACCACCCACACGGCGAGCAGGGAGCGCGCGAGGAGCCCGGGCCGCCGCACCACGTAGAGCAGGTCTCCGACCGTCGCGTTGAGCCCGAAGCCGAACACGGTGAACATGATGCTCACCTGCAGCGCGAGCAGGACGATCTGCTTGAGGTCCATGGCGATTCAGCCCTCCCCACTGGCGTGATGCGTCATCGTGGAGCGTCCCCGAAGCACGAACGCCCGGGGCCTCTTCGGAGGCTCCGGGCGCCGGCGCTCGCGGAAGAGTCGTTCCGCGCGCTAGTGCCCGTGTCCTCCCCCGCCGATCAGCGCGTCCGTGACCTTGACCGCCGGGTACTTGGAAAGGAAGCCCTGGACCGCCCAGCCGAACAGGCCCAGGAACCCGATCGTCACCCCGACCTCGGGTAACCCGAGCCAGACCACGTCGGGCTGCAGCGACGGCATCACCAGGATGTGCCGCTCCATCCACAGGCCGGAGAGGATGATCAGGCTGAAGAGCGCCAGCCAGAAGGGGTTCTTCTTGGTATGCATGTTCATCAGGCCGAGGAACGGCAGCACGAACACGAAGCCGAACACGGTGAACCCGAGCGTGCGCCAGGGCTGCTCGAAGCGCAGGAACACCCAGCCGGTCTCCTCGGGGAGGTTGGCGTACCAGATCGGCAGGTACTGGGACCAGAACTGGTAGACCCAGAAGATGCTGAAACCGAACGCGATCTTGCCGATGTCCCAGAAGTGGTTGGGCGTAATGTAGCTCTCGAGCTTGTACTTGTCGCGCAGCTGGGTGGCCATGAATGCGGTCATCGCGATGCCGCTCAGGAACGCGCCCATGAAGAACCACCAGCCGAACAGCGTGCTCACCCACTCCGGGGTGAGCGACATGATGAAGTCCCAGGCCAGCATCGTGAACACGATGGCGTAGAGCAGGACGATCTGCGGCGCCCGCATCGCCAGCCGGTCGCGCTGGACGCGGACCTCCTCCTCGTCGCCGCGCCAGTCGGCGGCCAGCTTCGCGTAGTCGTTCTTGAGCGACGGGTCGACCTTGTCGCGCAGCAGGTGCGCGTCGGTGCGCAGGGACGTGCGGACCAGGTCGCGCGACAGCCACCACAGCAGCCCGAGCCCGGCGAGCGTGCGCACCACCAGGAACGGCACGTTGAGGTACGCGGCCTGGCGCGGCTCGACGTGGTGCGTCCACGGCAGGTAGGTCCAGATCCCCGCCCCGAGCAGCACGACCATGGTCGCGATGCCCCACGGCAGGTAGGCCGAGAACGACTCCGCGATCCGCATCACCGGCCCGGCCCAGCGCCCGTTGCCGAGACGGATCGCGCAGGCCAGCACGATCGCGCCCTGCGCGATGCCGAGCCAGTACAGCGTGTTGACGGTCCAGGCCCCCCAGGCCCGCTGCGGCTGCGTGAACAGCAGGAAACCGAAGGAGATCAGGCCGATCGCGAAGCACGCCATCCAGATGTTGCGCTTGCGCTTGTTGGGGCGCACCGGCAGCTTGGAGGCGATGTCGGCGAGGATCGCGTCGTGGCTCATCGCGGACTCGTACGCTGCATCATGCGCAGGTAGTGGATGACGTCCCAGACCTCGGACGGGGTCAGCGCCTGGCCGTACTTCGGCATCACGGCGCCGCCGTCGCGGATGTAGGCGTAGATGTGACCGTCGCTGCGCGAGCGCACCAGCGCGCCGAGCAGGTCGGGCGGCGGCATCAGGAACTGAGCGACCGGGCCGTCGCCGGCCATCGCGCCGCCGTGGCAGGGCGTGCAGAAGCTCTTGAACCGCGCCTCGCCGCGCGTCACCGAGGCGCTGTCGCCGCCGCCGGTCGGGTCGCTGATCCGCGGCGTCATCGACGCGCGCAGCTCGAGCGGCATGTCGGCCTCGCGGCCGCCGATCGGCACGGCGATCGAGTCCGGCACCATCATCATGTGCTTCTGCGGGTTGATCACCACCGGGCGCCGCATGTCGCGGTGTTCGAAGTAGTCGAGGTGCGTGAACGCGCCCTTCACGTCGTGGCAGCCCTTGCCCAGCGTCGCCGAGGTCGTCAGCACCACCCCGACCGCCGCGATCAGCCCGAAGGCCGGCCTAAGCATGGACGTTGACCTCTTCGGCGCCGTGCCCGCGGAGCATCTGCTCGACGCGCGCGGCGGCGTCCCGGTCGCAGGGCACCCAGATGCCGATGCGGTCCTCGGTGAAGCGTTTGTCGTAGGGCACCTTGGCCTTGACCTGGGGCAGCCGCGCCAGCGCCAGCATGCCGAACAGGTTGGCGAGCGAGCCGAGCAGGATCATCGACTCGTAGCCGATGACGACGAACGGCGGCAGCGAGATCAGCTCCTTGCCGCCGACGACCAGCGGGTACGAGATCGAGGCGTAGATGCAGAGCGCGAAGCCTCCGGTCAGACCCAGCGTGGCGCCGCCGAAGGTGACCCAGCGCACGATCGACGGCCCCTGCTCGAGCACGTGCTCGATCTCGTGGTAAGGCACCGGCGAGTAAACGCTCAGGTTCTTGTGGCCGACCTGGCGCAGCGTGCGGACCGCCTCCGCGGCGTCGTCGACGTAGTAGAAGACGCCCATCACCCCGCGGTAGG
>Ga0137435_1000770_pt1 | contig 9979 bp, 7 predicted proteins | sample EasRivERMGT100_2_FD_104904 | JGI IMG/M metagenome (GOLD analysis project Ga0137435, IMG submission 104904) | Soil microbial communities from meander-bound floodplain in the East River, Colorado, USA - East River MetaG ERMGT100_2 | ecosystem: Environmental > Terrestrial > Soil > Floodplain ... | reverse complement strand
TCGGCCTGGTCGCGCCTTCGCGCGATGCCGAACACTTCACGCTGCTGTTGCGCGAGCGGCTCGCCGGTCTTGCGCTCGCCGAGCCCGTGCGCGAGATCGCCTTGCAAGCCGAGGACATCGTGCCGCTTGCCGGAAACAATCTCGGGTTGCTGCTGGAGCAAGGCAAACCGCCGGGTGATTGGGGACATCTGGTCGAGCGGCTGCGCGCCAGGCTCGGCGCCGAAGCCGTGCGCGGCATCGCCAGCCGGGCCGAGCACCGCCCGGAACGCGCCGGGGTGATCGCCGATCTGGGAGTAAAGCAAATGCAACTGGATTATGGCGAACGCCCCTTCTGGCTGCTCGACCGCCCGAAACCGCTCGCGGAAATCGACGCCGTGCCGCATCACGACGGGCGGCTCGAGCTGCTCGTCGGCCCGGAGCGCATCGAGTCGGGATGGTGGGACGGCGACGAGGTCGCCCGCGACTACTTCGTCGCCCGTACGCAGAACGAGTCACTCGTGTGGATCTATCGAGAGCGCCGCGGCGAAGGCGGATGGTATTTGCACGGCGTATTCGCGTGACATCGGCCGCCCTGCCCGCCTACGCCGAGCTGCACTGCCTGAGCAATTTCACTTTTCTCCGTGGCGCTTCGCATCCGGAGGAGCTGGTGAAGCGCGCCGCCGAGCTCGGCTATTCCGCGCTCGCGATCACCGACGAATGCTCATTGGCGGGTGTTGTGCGGGCGCATGTCGCGGCGAAGGACGTGGATCTGCCTCTGGTCATCGGCTCGGAAATAAGACTGAAAGACGGCCCAAAGCTCGTACTGCTCGCCACCTGCCGCGAGGGCTATGGCGAGCTCTCGGACCTCATCACCCGCGGAAGACGTGGGAGCAAGAAAGGCAGCTATACCCTCGGCTGGTCTGATCTGGACAGCGCACTGCCAGGGTGCCTTGCGCTGCTCGTTCCCCTTCCCCTTTTCCCAAAGGCAGAGGCGGAAAAGCATGCGCGCTCGGTGGCCGAGCGCTTTCCCAGTTGCGCCTGGATTGCGGCGGAGCTGCTGTGCGGACCCGACGATCGGGCGCACCTCGCTGCCCTGCGCGAGCTCGGCAAACGCTCGAGCCTGCCGCTCGTCGCCTCGGGCAACGTGCACATGCACCTGCGCTCGCGCCGGCCGTTGCAGGATACGCTGACCGCGATCCGCCTTCGCATGCCGGTGCACGCCTGCGGTCACGCGCTCCACCCCAACGCCGAGCGGCATCTGCGGCTGCGCATGCGCTTGGCGCAAATCTATCCGGCCGAGCTGCTTGCCGAGACCGTGCGCATCGCCGAGCGCTGCCGTTTTTCGCTGGAGGAGCTGCGCTACGAATATCCTGAGGAGCTCGTACCCGCGGGCGAAACCCCGGCGAGCTGGCTGCGCAAGTTGGCCGAAGAGGGATTGCAGCGGCGCTTCCCCGAGGGCGTATCGCAGAAAATCCGCGATCTCGCCGAGCGCGAGTTTTCGCTCATCGCCGAGCTTCGCTACGAGCCGTTTTTCCTGACGGTTGACGACATAGTCCGCTACGCCCGCAGCCGAGGCATTCTCTGCCAGGGGCGCGGCTCGGCGGCCAATTCCGCAGTCTGCTACGCCCTGGGCATCACCGAGGTCAATCCGGCCAAGCAGGCGCTCTTGTTCGAGCGCTTCATCTCGAAGGAGCGCAACGAACCGCCCGACATCGACGTCGATTTCGAGCACCAGCGGCGCGAGGAAGTCATCCAGTATGTCTACCGCAAATACGGCCGCGAGCGCGCCGCGCTGGCGGCCACGCTCATCACCTACCAGCCCAAGAGCGCGCTGCGCGACGTCGGGAAAGCGCTCGGGCTCGATGCCTTTCAGGTAGACCGAATCGCCAAAGCGATCGCCTGGTGGGACGATCGAAAAGATCTCGCCAAACGCCTGCGCGAGGCGGGCTTCGATCCCGAGAGCCCGATCCTGCGGCGCCTCATGGCGCTGGCCTCTGCCCTGCTCGGTTTCCCGCGCCATCTGTCGCAACATGTCGGCGGGTTTGTCATATCGCGAGGGGCACTCGCGCGCCTGGTGCCGATCGAGAACGCAGCGATGCCCGAGCGCAGCGTCATCCAGTGGGACAAGGACGACCTGGAGAATCTGGGCCTGCTCAAAGTCGATATCCTGGCGCTCGGCATGCTTTCCGCCATCCGGCGCGGACTGGACTTCGTCAACACGCTGCGCGGCAGCACGATCACCATGGACAGCCTGCTCCGCGAGGAGGATCCCGTGGTCTACGAGATGATGCGGCGCGCCGACACCATCGGCGTGTTCCAGATCGAGTCGCGCGCCCAGATGTCGATGCTGCCGCGGCTGAAGCCGGAGCATTTTTACGACCTCGTGATCGAAATCGCGATCGTGCGGCCCGGACCGATCCAGGGCGACATGGTGCACCCTTATCTGCGGCGGCGCGACGGCAGGGAACCGATCGATTATCCCAACGACGCGGTGAGAAAAGTCCTCGAGCGCACCTGCGGGGTGCCGATTTTCCAGGAGCAGGTGATGCAGCTCGCGGTGGTGGCGGCCGACTTCACCCCGGGCGAAGCCGACCAGCTGCGCCGCGCGATGGCCGCCTGGCGGCGCAAGGGAGGGCTGGAGCCTTTCCACAAAAAGCTCATGGACGGCATGAAGAAGAACGGCATCTCGGCGGAATTCGCCGAACGCATCTACCGGCAGATCCTCGGCTTCGGCGAATACGGCTTCCCCGAATCGCACTCGGTGAGCTTCGCCCTGCTCGCCTACGTATCCGCCTGGCTCAAGCATCACGAGCCGGCGGCGTTTCTTGCAGCGCTCCTGAACAGCCAGCCGATGGGTTTCTACACGCCCTCGCAGCTGGTGCAGGATGCGCGCCGTCACGGCGTCGAGGTGCGGTCTGTAGACGCGTGCTCGAGCGAATGGGAATGCACTCTGGAAGCCGGCGCCGATGCCGCGGTTCGACTTGGATTCCGATTGGTGCAAGGTTTATCGCAAGCGAGCGCCGAGCGCCTTGTCGCCGCGCGGAGGATCCTTTCGTTCGAAGGCGTCGAGGATCTCGCCCGGCGCGCCGAACTGAACCGGCGCGACCTGAAGTGCCTGGCAGCCGCCGGAGCGCTGGAGGCGCTCTCGGGCCACCGTCGCCAGGCCCACTGGCAGGTCGCCGGGATCGAAACCGGTGCGCCCGTCCTGCGCGGCGCATCGGTGGCGGAGACCTCGCCCGTGCTTTCCACCCCGACCGAGGGAGAGAATCTCGTCGCCGACTACGCCAGCACCGGACTCACGCTGGGGCGCCATCCTCTCGCGCTGCTGCGCCCGCGCCTTGCACGCATGCGCTTTGCCGCCGCGGAGGAGATCCGGGGGCTGCCCAGCGGGAGCTTGGTCCGGGCGGCGGGCATCGTCACGGGCCGTCAGCGCCCGGGCACGGCTTCCGGCACGGTATTCGTGACGCTCGAGGATGAAACCGGCTACGTCAACGTCATTGTCTGGCGCGATCTCACCGAGCGCCAGCGGCGCGAGCTGCTCGGCGCGCGCCTGATGGGCGTCGAAGGAGTGCTTGAACGCGAAGGCGAAGTGATGCATCTTGTAGCCAGGCGGCTGAGCGACCACAGCGCCCTTCTGGGGCGCATCGCCACGCAGTCGCGGGACTTTCACTGAATGTACGAAAACACGCTGGCACTGATCGCCACCTGCAACCGGCGCCGGCCCTCATCCAGCCTGCCGGAGCGGCTGCACGGGCTGTTCCGGTCGCTCGGTGATGCGAGTAGCGGACGCGCCGAACGCATCGAAGATGAGATCTGGAGGCTGTGGATGGCCTATCGGGATTCCACGGCTGCGTTCGATCTGGAGCGGGCGACGCGTGCTCTTGCCGTGCTCGATTTCCCGGCGGCCGAGCGCATCCTGGCGAGGCTCGTCGCCAATCATCCCGATTTTCCCGAGGCCTGGAACAAGCGCGCCACGCTGTACTACATGCAAAGCCGCGACCACGAAAGCGTGGCCAACATACACCGCACGCTGGAACTCGAGCCGCGCCACTACGGCGCGATCTGCGGGTTCGCCCAGATTTGCCTTTCGCGCGGCGACGCCGACGGCGCGCTTTTCGCGTTCGACGCAGCCCTGCATATCAACCCGCATCTGGAGGCCGCGCGCGAAGCGCTCGACAAGCTGCTCGGTCAACGGCCGAGCGCACCCTTGCATTGAACCGGCGCTCCCGCCGAAGAAATGACGCTTGCTATTCCGGACGGTACATGTAATCGCGGGTGAGCGGCAGCGGATTCGACGCTCCGCCTTCCTTGCGCGCGAGCATCTGGTAGATGTTCATCCACTCGTGCTCGAAGCCATGCGCGCAGCCTGCCAGGTACACCTGCCAGATGCGATAGCGCTTGTCTCCCGCTGCGGCGATCGCCTGCTCCCGGCTCTGCTCCAGACGTCTTGCCCACTCCAGGCAGGTCCGGGCGTAGTGACGCCTTAGCGACTCGATGTCAGCGACCTCGAGTCCGGCGCTCGCAGTCTCGCGAAGCACGACCGACAGGTGCGGAAGCTCCCCCTGCGGGAACACGTAGCGATTCACGAATTCCCCGGCACCCATCCCCACCCACCGGCTGTCCGGATCGGTGGCCGTGATGCCGTGATTCAAAACGAGGCCGCCCTCGGCGAGCAAGGAGCGAATTTTCGCGAAATAGGCCTTGAGATGGCGCAGCCCGACATGCTCGAACATGCCGACGCTGGCGATCTTGTCAAACACGCCTTCACCCGGGACATCGCGATAGTCCTGCAGGCGCACCTCGCATCGACCTTCGAGACCTTCCTCCTGAATCCGCTTCGATGCGTACTCATACTGGTTACGGCTGAGCGTGACGCCGGTTGCGTGCACGCCGTACTTCTTTGCCGCACGCACAATGAGCGCGCCCCAGCCGCACCCGATGTCGAGAAGCCGCTCACCGGGCCGGAGCATGAGCTTCTTGAGGATGTGGTCGAGCTTCTGCTCCTGAGCCGTCTCCAGGGAGTCGGTTTCGCTCCGGAAATAGGCGCAGGAATAAACCATGCTCCGGCCGAGCCAGAGCGAATAGAAATCGTTTGAAACATCGTAGTGGTACTCAATGGCCTTGCGGTCGCGCTTCTTCGTGTGGTGCCAGAAACGCCGCAGCCCCTTGTGCCCGCGGGAGGCGGCGTTTCGTGCCAGGCTGTCGGCGACCCGGAATATCTCGAGGATCGGCCCTTCGACCCGCAGATACCCCTCCACGTAGGCCTGCCCCAGCTTCATCAGGTCGGGCGAGATGAGAAAGCGCAGCGCCGACGGGCTGGGCACGCCGATTTTCACCGTGGGATGGCTGGTGAGATCGAAGGCGCGGCCGTTCCAAAGCTCAAGGCGCAGCGGAATGGCTGCGGTTTGTTTGAGCTTTTCAACCAATCGTTCGAGACGATGTTCGAGGAACATATGATTCCAGCGGAAGCCAGAGCATCATAACACCGCCGGCCGGGGCTCGAGCGGCGACATCGCCGTGGACCTCGTCAGCGGGACGGCAACCCCATAAAAGGATGCCAAATTCGCCAAGACTGTATAGAATCGCGCAGGCAAATCCCTGGGAGGAATGAGCATGAGAAATTCGATCAAAACAGGAAGTATCGCGCTGGCGCTGTTTCTGTTCGCCGGGCAAGCAGCGGCGCAAACGATAAAAGTGGGCTCGGTGCTGACGCTGTCCGGCCCGAACGCGACGCTGGGCGAGAACATGGACAGAGCCATCAAGCTCTACATGAAGCTGAACCAGGACAAACTGCCTCCCGGGGTCAAGGTCGAGGTCATTACACGCGATGACGGTGGTCCCAATCCCGACAAGGCCAAGCAGTTGTCTCAGGAACTCATCGTCCGCGACAAGGTCCAGTTTCTCACCGGCATGACGTGGACACCCAACGCGATGTCGTCGGCGGCCCTTGCGACCGAAGCAAAGGTGCCGCTGGTCATCATGAATGCCGGAACCTCCGTGATCACGACGATGTCGCCTTACATCGTGCGGTTCTCGTTCACGCTGTGGCAATCGAGCCTGCCCATGGGGACATGGGCGGCGACGAAGTTCAAGACGGCCTACGTGGCCGTGAGCGATTTCGGTCCCGGTCACGATGCGGAAGCCGCTTTCACCAAGGGCTTCACCGATGCCGGCGGCAAGATCGTCGGTAACGTGCGCATCCCGCTTGCCAACCCGGATTTCGTCCCCTTCATGCAGCGCGCGAAGGACGCGAAACCTCAGGCGGTTTTCGCTTTCGTGCCGGCAGGCAGGCAGGCGACCGCGATCATGAAGGCGTACGGCGACCTCGGGCTCGACAAGGCGGGCGTCAAGTTCATCGGCCCCGGCGATATCACGACCGATGAAGAACTCCCCAACATGGGCGACGTGCCACTCGGAGTGCTCACGGTGTTTCACTATTCTGCCGCCGCCACCCGCCCGGCCAACAAGGCCTTCATCGCCGCCTGGAAGAAGGAATATGGCGAGAACGCCACGCCAAGCTTCATGTCGGTGGGGGCCTGGGACGGGATGGACGGTATCTTCCACGCCATCCGCGAGCAAAAGGGCAAGGTCGATCCGGACAAGTCCATGGAGCTGCTCAGGAACTACAGGAACCCGAACAGCCCGCGCGGGCCTATCTATATCGACCCGGAAACCCGCGACATCGTCCAGAACGAGTATTTGCGCGAGGTGCGCAGGGTGGACGGGAAGCTCGCCAATGTCGAGCTTGAGACGGTGCAGGTTGCAGTGAAAGATCCCTGGAAGCTCATCAACAAGAAGAAATAGGATTCTGTTTTCGACAAACCCCCGCGCCACCGGGAGTGCCGCGGGGGTTTGCTTGTGTGCTCATGAAATATCGAGGCCTCTGAGTTGGAAGCGTTCCTCGCATCAGTCGTGAGCGTCGCCTTCCACGGCTCGGCGCTCGGCATGATCCTCTACGTGATCTCGGTGGGCCTATCGGTGACGATGGGACTGATGGGCTTTGCCAATCTCGCCCATGGGGTGTTCGCCATGGCGGGGGGCTACATTCTTACTACGGCGATCTCGCGTTTCGGCGTGCCTTTCCCGCTCGCGCTCGTGCTCGCGTTCGTGTTCGTTGCCCTCGGCAGCGTTCTGCTCGAGCGGTTCCTGTATTCGAGGCTCTATGCTGCAAGCGACCTGGAGCAGGTGCTGTTCACCATCGGCTTGATCTTCATCGCGGTCGCAGTGGCGCGTTTCATGTACGGAACGCTCCAGCAGCCGGTCGTGCTGCCTGAGTATCTGAAAGGCCAATTCCCTCTGCTTGGGCGTGATTTCCCAACCTACCGGGTTTTCATCATCGCTTTCAGCGCAGTCATGGTGGCGCTGTTGTGGTTCGGTGTGGAACGCACGCGCTGGGGCGCGATGGTGCGCGCGGCGGTGGACAACCGCGCGATGGCGCAGTCGGTGGGAATCAACACGAAACGTCTGTTCGCTCTTACTTTCGCGCTCGGCAGCGGACTCGCGGGGCTGGGGGGCGGACTCGGCGCAGAGATCATCGCCATCCAGCCGACGTATCCCTTCGAGAACCTCGTGTACTTCCTGGTCGTCGTCGCGGTCGGCGGCCTGGGCAGCCTGCGTGGACCGTTTGTCGCGGCGCTTCTGATAGGCATTGCCGACACCGCATGCAAGTACTGGCTGCCGCAGTACGGCGCTTTTCCCATCTATGTGGCCACGATCGGCATCCTGCTGTGGCGGCCTGCGGGCCTGTTCGGGCGGCACGCATGAGCGCTCACGCCGGAGGTTACACCGCCGATCCCCGTATCCGCCCGATCGAATGGCTGCCGTGGATCGTTGCGATCGCGGCCTTCTTTGCGCTGCCCGAGTATCTTTCTCTCGGTGCGCGCATCCTGATCTTCATTCTCTACGCCCTTTCGCTCGATCTGATCGTCGGCTATGCCGGAATCATCACCCTCGGCCATAGCGCCTACTTCGGCCTGGGCGCCTACGTCGCGGGAATCTTGTCGGCGAAGCTGGGGGTCACCGATCCGATGGTGCAGCTCGTCGCCGCAGCGTGCGCAGGAGCGTTTCTCGGCCTTACAACCGGAGCCATCATCCTGCGCACGAGGGCACTCACGCTGCTCATGCTCACGCTTGCGATCACGTCGGTTCTTCTCGAGATCGCCAACAAGGCGACCAGCCTCACCGGCGGTGCGGACGGACTTTCCGGCGTCGTCGTGGCGCCGGTTCTGGGCCTGTTCAAGTTCGACATCTTCGGCAAGACCGCCTATCTTTATTGCCTCATCGTCCTCTTCGTCGGGTGGTGGCTCGTGCGCAGGATGGTCTATTCGCCGTTCGGGACCTCGCTCACGGGAGTGCGGGAGAACAGTCTGCGGATGCACGCCATCGGCGCGCCGGTGTACTGGCGTCTGGTCCTCGTCTACACCCTCTCTGCGACGATCGCCGGTGTCGCCGGAGGTCTCATCACCCAGACCAATCAGTTCGTCGGGCTCAATGTGCTTTCCTTCGAATCGGCCGGCGAGCTGCTCGTGATGCTCATCCTCGGCGGCGTCGGCCGCATCTACGGCGCCTTTGTCGGCCCGGTCGTCTTCCTTGTAGCGCAAGATCTTCTTGCCAAGCAGTTTCCCGAATACTGGTATTTCGGAATTGGTGTGATGCTGGTTCTGGTGGTCATGTTCGCCCGAGGCGGAGTCCTCGGGATTCTCGACGGGATTCTTTCAAGGCTGCGGAGAAAAGCATGAACGCGCCTCAAACTCTTGCGTTGGAGACGCGCAGCCTGTGCAAGACTTTCGGCGCGCTTACCGTAGCCGACGATATCAATTTCCGGCTGGAGGCGGGCGCGCGCCATGCGCTGATCGGTCCCAACGGGGCCGGCAAGACTACGTTCATCAACATGCTCACCGGCGTTCTGCGGCCCTCCTCCGGACATATCGTTCTCGGTGGTGAAAATATCACCCAGGTCGCGCAAGCCTCGCGCGTGAAGCGCGGTCTCGGCCGCACTTTTCAGATCAACGCCCTTTTTCGCGGGCTTTCCGTGCTCGACAACGTGGCGCTTGCGGTGGCGGAGCGGCGCGGCGTCGCTCGCCGTACGTGGCGCTCGGCAAGCTCCTACGCGGACATACGCGACGAGAGCCTGGAGCTGCTCTCCACGCTCGGTCTCGCCGAAGACGCAAGCCAACGCATCCTCGATCTTCCATACGGCAAGCAGCGCCTCGTTGAAATTGCGATCGCCCTGGGCCTCAGGCCCAGCGTGCTTCTCCTCGACGAGCCGGCTGCAGGAGTGCCTTCGGTGGAGTCACACAGGATCCTGCAGGTGCTCGACAATCTGCCCAAGCACATGGCGATCCTGATCATCGAGCACGACATGGACGTCGTGTTCCGTTTCGCGCAACGCATCACCGTGCTGGTGCAAGGGCAGGTACTGGTCGAAGGGCCGCCGGAGGAAATTTCCAAAGACCGGCGCGTGCATCAGGTCTACCTCGGGGAGCAGCGCCATGCCTGATGCGCTGCGTTTGCGCGACGTGCGGGCCGGCTACGGCGAGACCGTCGTCCTGGAGGACATCGGATTCGAATTACCCGAGCGCGGCGCGCTTGCGGTGCTCGGCCGGAACGGGGTCGGCAAGACCACGCTCCTTTCGACCGTCATGGGCCACACGACCTTCCACGCGGGCAGCATCGAATGTCAGGGCAAACCCATCGCGGGATTGCCCGTGTACGAGCGCTGCCGTCTGGGCATCGGGCTGGTCCCGCAGACGCGGGATATCTTCCCTTCGCTTACGGTCGAGGAGAACCTGACCGTGGCTGCGCGCCCCGGCCGTTGGACGCTTGGGCGGGTCTATGAGCTTTTCCCGAAGCTCGCGGAGCGGCGACGGCATTGGGGAAACCAGATTTCGGGGGGCGAACAGCAGATGCTCGCGATCGGCCGGGCGCTCATGGGCAACCCGACCCTGCTGCTCATGGACGAGCCGCTCGAAGGGCTCGCGCCCATCATCGTCGAGGTCCT
>Ga0137435_1000769_pt1 | contig 9982 bp, 11 predicted proteins | sample EasRivERMGT100_2_FD_104904 | JGI IMG/M metagenome (GOLD analysis project Ga0137435, IMG submission 104904) | Soil microbial communities from meander-bound floodplain in the East River, Colorado, USA - East River MetaG ERMGT100_2 | ecosystem: Environmental > Terrestrial > Soil > Floodplain ... | reverse complement strand
CGGCCGCGAATCACGAACGACAGCGGAAACCCGATGAGCAGGATGATCACCCCCGAGCCGAAGGCGGTGGCGCGCCAGCCGTAGGTGGCGATGAACCAGGCCACCAGCGGCACGGCGATGCCGCCGAGCGCGAGCCCCAGCCCCATGGTGGAGAGGGCGCGCGCGCGCTGCCTCTCGAACCAGTAGATGAGCGAAACATTGAGCGGCATGAATCCGCACAGGCTCGAGCCCAGCGCCACGACGATGAAGGCGCCGTAGAAGGCGGCCAGCGACTCGATCCGGCTGAGCAGCATGAAGCCGCAGCCGAGCACCACCACGACGGTGCGGATGACTCCCTGCGCGCCAGAGCGGTCGATGAACCAGCCGAGCAGCGGGCCGAGGATCGCGGCTTCCATCTGATGCAGCGCCGCTGCGAACGAGAGCTCGGTCTTCGACCAGCCGCGGTCGTCGCGCAGCACCGCGACGTAGGTGCCGAAGGACTGCAACAGGAGGCAGGATTGCAGGAACTGGATGCCGCTGCCGGCAGCCACCATCTTCCAGCCGTGGAACATCCGCTTCATGCGGCGCTAGCGCTTTTCAGCAAGGATCCTTTTGGCGACGCGAAAGCCGTCCATCGCCGCCGGCGCGCCGGCGTAGGTGGCGACCTGGAGGAAGATCTCCTTGATTTCCGCCTTGGTGATGCCGTTGCGCAGCGCCGCGCGCAGGTGGATCTCAAGCTCGTGCGGGCGGTTGAGCGCCGAGATCATCGCCAGGCTCATGATCGAGCGCGTCTTCAGCGGCAGCACGCCGCGCGCCCAGCTCGCGCCCCAGCCGTGCTCGGTGACGTAGTACTGCAAGTCGAGGGTGAAGTCGTCGGCCTCGCGGAATGCCTTGTCCACGTATTGCCTGCCCAGCCAACGCCGCCGTACTTTCAGCCCGGCGCGGTAAGCGCTGCTCTTTGCTTTTGGCATCTGTTCCTCCTGCGTGATTGTGCGCCGCGAGGTGTCCGGCGAACGCCGCTGTTTCGCAAGCGTATAGACTTGATGCCGTGTCGGACAAGGGGAAGGCAATGAACTCGAGGATCTGGTTCGCCGTTGTGTTGTTCGCCGCCGCGGCCGCGCACGCGCAGCAGGACTATCCCAACCAGCCGATCAAGCTGATCGTGCCCTGGCCGCCGGGAGGCGGCGTGGACACCTCGGCGCGCATCATCTCGCAGCCGCTGTCGGTGCGCCTCGGGCAGAACATCCTGATCGACAACCGCCCGGGGGCGGGCGGCAACATCGGCACCGAGGTCGCGGCGCGCTCCAGGCCTGACGGCTACACGCTGCTGATGGCCTCCTCGAGCCCGAACGCCATCAACATTCACCTGTATGCGCGCCTGGGCTTCGACCCGGTGAAGGACTTCGCGCCGATCGCGTACTTCACCGCGGTGCCCAACATCCTGGTGGTGCCCGGCAACTCGCCGCACGACAGCGCGCAGGATCTCCTCGCGCACATCAAGGCCAACCCGGGCAAGGTGAACTACGGCTCGGGCGGCGTGGGCTCCTCGCAGCACCTGGCCGCGTCCATGCTGATCGCCGCCACCGGCGCGAGCATCGTGCACGTGCCCTACAAGGGCACGAGTCCGGCGGAAGCGGACCTGGTGGCGGGCCACATCTCGATGATGCTCGACACCACCGCCTGCCTGCCGTTCGTGTCCTCCGGCCGCATGAAGGCGCTGGCGGTGGCCTCGAAGGCGCGCAACACGGCCCTGCCCAACGTGCCGACCTTCGACGAACTCGGCGTCCCCGGCGTGTACTCCTCGGCCTGGTACGGCATCATGGCGCCGGCGGGCGTGCCGGCCGAGGTGGTGAAGCGCATCAACGCGGAAGTGAACGCGATCCTGAAGACCCCGGAGATGCAAAAGCGCCTGGCCGATTTTGGCGGCGAGATCGGCGGCGGCTCGCCGGAGGATTTCGCGAAATTCAACCTGGCCGAGATTGCGCGCTACGCCGGCGTCGTGAAGGCGTCGGGGGCGAAAGTCGAATGAACCAGTGAGCACCCTGCTGGACAAGATCTGGTCGCGCCACCGCGTCTTCGAGCGCGAGGACGGCCAGACGCTGCTCTACGTCGACCGGCACTTCCTGCAGGATGGCTCCGGGCCGGCATTCGAGATGCTGCGCCAGCGCGGCCTGAAGCCGCGCGCGCCGCAGCGCGCTTTCGCCGTACCGGACCACTATGTGCCCACCGACAGCCGCGACCTCGCCACCATGGCCGACCCGGCCAACCGCCGCGTCGCGGAGGTGCTGACGCGCAACACTGCCGCCGCCGGCATCGCGCGCTTCGACCTCAGCGACTCACGCCAGGGCATCGTGCACGTGGTCGGGCCGGAGCAGGGCATGAGTCGCCCCGGCATGCTGATCGTCTGCGGCGACAGCCATACTTCCACGCACGGCGCGCTGGGCGCGCTCGCCTTCGGCATCGGCGCCACCGAGGTGGCGCACGTACTCGCCACGCAGGCGCTGTGGCAGAGAAAGCCAAAGGCGATGCGCATCACGGTGGCGGGCACGCTGCCCGAAGGCGTTACGGCGAAGGACCTGATCCTCGCCATCATCGCAAAGATCGGCGCCGCGGGCGCGGTGGGCCACGCCATCGAATACACCGGCCCGGCGATCGCAGCGCTCTCCATGGAAGGCCGCTTTACCGTATGCAACATGTCCATCGAGGCGGGCGCGCGCGCCGGCATGGTGGCGCCCGACGACAAGACCTTTGCCTACCTCGAGGGCAGGCCAAGCGCGCCGAAGGGCGCCGAGTGGGACAAGGCGCTCGCGCGCTGGTGTGCACTGCGCTCGGACGCGGACGCGAAGTTCGATCTCGAGGTAGCGCTGGATGCGAACAGCGTTGCGCCGATGGTGACCTGGGGTAACAGTCCCGAGGACGCGCTGCCGATCACAGGCCGCGTGCCCGATCCGGCGAACGCAACGGATGCGGCAAGGCGCGAATCGATGCTGCGCGCGCTGGATTACATGGGCCTCGCGGCCGGCACGCCGCTCACCGACATCGCGGTGCAGCGTGTGTTCATCGGCTCCTGCACCAACGGCCGGATCGAGGACCTGCGCAGCGCCGCCGCGGTGGCAAGGGGGCGCAAGGTGGCGCAAAGCGTGGAAGCCTGGGTGGTGCCGGGCTCCGGGCTGGTGAAGGCGCAAGCCGAGGCCGAGGGGCTGGACCGGGTATTCAAGGAGGCGGGATTCCAGTGGCGCTACGCCGGCTGCTCGTCCTGCCTCGCCACCAACGGCGACACCGTGGCGCCCGGCCAGCGCTGCGCCTCGAGCACCAACCGCAATTTCCAGGGCCGCCAGGGCCCCGGCGCGCGCACCCACTTGATGAGCCCGGCGATGTGCGTCGCGGCGGCGGTGACCGGCAAACTCGCCGACGTGCGGCGTCTGGTCACGGGAACCTGACATGGAGCCATTCCGCCGCTTCGAGTCGAGCGCGCTCGCGATCGAGCGCGCCAACGTTGACACCGACCAGATCGTGCCGGCGCGTTTCCTGAAGCGGCCGCGCAGCGAGGATTTCGGCGAGGCGCTGTTCCACGACCAGCCGCAGCTGCGCGGGACCGCCCGCCGCGGCGAGGCGCGCATCGTGGTGGCGGGGCGCAATTTCGGCTGCGGCTCCTCGCGCGAGCACGCGGTGTGGGCGCTCTACGACTACGGCATTCGCGCCGCGATCGCGCCGAGCTTCGGCGACATCTTCCGCTCCAACGCGCTGAAGAACGGCTTGCTGCCGGTGGTGCTGGCGGAGGACGTGGTGGCGGCAATGCTGCAGGCGCTCGCGCACGCGCCCGGCGTGCGCATCGCGATCGACCTCGAGCGGCAGAGCGTGACGGCGCCGGGCGGCGCGCTGCACCGCTTCGACATCGAGCCGTTCGCCAGGCAGTGCCTGCTCGAAGGCCAGGACGAGCTCGACTACACGCTGACGCAGGCGGCGCGCATCGCCGAGTTCGAACGCAGCTACGAGGCGCCGTGAAAATCGCAGTGCTGCCGGGAGACGGCATCGGCAGGGAAGTGACGGCGCAGGCGGTGAAGGTCCTCAAGGCGACGCTGCCCTCGAAGCTCGAACTCACCGAGGCGCCGGTCGGCCAGGCCGGCGTGGATGCGGCGGGGGTGCCGCTGCCGCCGGCGACCCTGGACTTGGCGCGCAAGTCGGACGCGATCCTGTTCGGGGCGGTCGGCGGCCCGGGCGACGAGAGCGGGCCGCGCGACAGGCGCCCCGGGCTGGGCCTGCTGCGCCTGCGCCGCGAGATGGGCCTGTTCGCCAATTTCCGCCCGGCGTTCCTCTACCCGGAGCTGCTCGCCGCCTCCTCGCTCAAGCCCGAGCTGGTGCAGGGGCTCGATCTGGTGATCCTGCGCGAGCTGAACGGCGACATCTACTACGGCGAGCCGCGCGGCATCTCGGTGAATGCCGCCGGCGTGCGCGAGGGCGTGAACACCATGCGCTACACCGAGCCGGAGATCGAGCGCATCGCGCACGTGGCCTTCCGCACGGCGCGCGGGCGCAGGAACAAGGTCTGCTCGGTGGACAAGGCCAACGTGCTGGAGACCATGCAGCTGTGGCGCGAGACGGTGGCGCGGGTCGGCAAGCAATACCCGGACGTGGAGCTGACCCACCTCTTTGTCGACGCGGCCTCGATGCAGCTGCTGCGCGCGCCCAGGCAGTTCGACGTGATGGTGATGGGGAACATGTTCGGCGACATCCTGTCGGACGCCGCCGCCATGCTCACCGGCTCCATCGGCATGCTGCCCTCGGCCTCGATCGGCGAGGGCCGCGTCGGCCTGTACGAGCCGGTGCACGGCAGCGCGCCGGACATCGCCGGCCGGGACCTGGCCAACCCGCTCGCCGCCATCCTTTCCGCGGCGATGATGCTGCGCATGAGCTTCGGCGAGAACGAGGCGGCGGCGCGCATCGAGCGCGCGGTGCGCGCGGCGCTCGCACAGGGCCTGCGCACGGCGGACATGATGCAGCCGGGGATGCAGCGCGTGGGCTGCGTGGCGATGGGCGACGCGGTGGCGGCGGCGCTGGGCTAGCCCGAACCGCCTACTTCGCCAGCAGCTTGCGCAGCGTGTGCAGCTCGCGCCGCCGCCCTGCGTCCGCCTGCGGGTAGGCCAAGCCGAGTTTCTTCAGCGTATCGACGACGATGCGCGAGACGATGAGTCGCGCGTTCGGCTTGTCGTCGGCCGGCACCACGTACCAGGGCGAGCGCTTGGTGCTGGTCGCCTCGAGGCACGCTTCGTAGGCGCGCATGTAGTCCTTCCAGTACTTTCGTTCCTCGACGTCCTGGCGGCTGAATTTCCAGTTCTTCTCCGGCTCGTCGATGCGCGCCAGGAAGCGCTTGCGCTGCTCGTCCTTGGAGACATGCAGGAAGAACTTGACGATGCGCGTGCCGTTGCGCTCCAGGTGCGCTTCCATGTCGGCGATCGAGCGGTAGCGCTTCTCCCACACCGCGCGTCTGCCGGGGCCTTCCTGCGCCAGCTTCTGCGCGCGCAGGATCTCCGGGTGCACGCGCACGATCAGCACCTCCTCGTAGTAGGAGCGGTTGAAGATGCCGATGCGGCCGCGCTCGGGCAGCGCGCGCATGCATCGCCAGAGGAAGTCGTGATCCAGCTCCTCGGCGCTGGGGTGCTTGAAGCTGTAGACCTGGCAGCCCTGCGGGTTGATGCCGGACATGACGTGCTTGATGCAGCTGTCCTTGCCCGCGGCATCCATCGCCTGGAAGACGAGGAGCAGCGCGTAGCGGTCATCGGCATAGAGCAGGTTCTGCAGTTCGGAGAGTTGCTCGACGTGCCGGGCGAGCCGCTCCTGGTACTCGGCTTTCGAGGCGTAGCAGGGCTGGACCCGCGTCGGCACCTGCTTCAGCCGGACCCGCTCGCCGGGCCGCACGCGGAAGCGCTCGGCATCGATCTTCATGCGCGAGGCTACTTCGGCTTGCCGGCGCCGAAGTCGATCTGCACGTTGTCGAGGTTCACCGAGGCCTTGGCCCTCGCCTCGCGCGCGGCGATCGCCGTGGGGTTGAATTCGTAGTTCGCCGCCTGGAACACCTCGGCCAGCTTGAAACTCATCTGCGCCAGCATCTTGGGCTGCGGTTTTTCGCTGCCGCTCACGCTGTAGACGCGGCCGCACAATTCGATGTAGAGCTTCTGCGCCAGCACCTCAGTGGGGTCGAGCTGGATTTCCTGCTTGGTCTTGTCCGGGGCACTCATGGCAGTCCTCGTGGTCCGCTCAGGCCGACATGCTACCGCGCCGGTGCGCCCCGGCGCAGCCAGGCTCGCAACACCGGCACCAGCAGCACCACGATGGTGAGCGCGCCCAGGCCGCCGGCGATCGGCCGCTCGAAGAAGGCCAGCAGGCGCCCGTCGGCCTTGATCATCGAGCTGATGAAGTTCTCCTCCAGCATCGCGCCCAGCACCATGCCGAGGATCGCCGGCGCCACCGGGAAGCCGTTCTCCTCCATCAGGTAGGCCACGATGCCGAAGCCGAGCATCAGCAGCACGCCGAAGGCCGAGTTGTTGATGGCGAACGACCCCACGATGCAAAACAGCAGGATCACCGGCAGCAGCAATTCGCGCGGCGCGCGCAGCATCTGCTTGGCGCTCTTGATGGCGGCGACGCCCAGCGGCAGCATGATCAGGTTCGCCAGGATGAACACCATGAAGATGGCGTAGATCTCCACCGCCTTCTCCATGAAGATGGTGGGGCCGGGATTGAGGCCCTTGATGTAGAGCACGCCGATGACGATGGCGGTGATCGAGTCGCCGGGGATGCCGAACACCAGGGCCGGGATCCAGGCGCCGGCGAGCGCGCTGTTGTTGGAGGCGCCCGCCTCGATGATGCCCTCGACGTGGCCGGTGCCGAACTTCTGCGGCTCTTTGGAGAAGCGCTTGGAGACCGCGTAGGACATCCAGGCCGCGATGTCCGCGCCCGCGCCGGGCAGCGCGCCGATCGCGGTGCCGAGCACGCTGCCGCGCAGCGTCTGAAGCGGATAGCGCCGCAACAGCGCCCACATGCCCTGGAACACGTTGCCGATCTGCGCCTGCGCCATCTCCCAGGGCCGCTCGATCGCCGCCACGCTGCGCAGGATCTCCGACAGCGCGAACATGCCGATCATGATCGGGATCAGGGTGAGGCCGCCGGCGAGTTCCGCGTTGCCGAAGGTGAAGCGCGGGAAGCCGGCCGGGTTGTCCAGGCCGACGGAAGCCACCAGCAAACCCAGCAGCAGCGACACGATGCCCTTCAGCGGGTTGGCGAGCGCGAGGAACACCGCGCTCGCAAGGCCCAGCACCACCAGCCAGAAGTACTCGAAGGAGGAGAACCTGAGCGCCACTTCCGCCAGCGCCGGCGCCGCGAGGATCAGCACCGCGGTGCCGAAGAGGCCGCCGATCACCGAGAACACCAGCCCGGCCCCCAGCGCCAGCTCGCCCTGGCCCTTCTTGGTCATCGCGTAGGCCTCGTCGGTGTAGGCGGCGGAGGCGGGCGTGCCGGGCATGCGCAGGAAGCAGCTCGGGATGTCGCCGGCGAAGATCGCCATCGCGGTGGCGGTGACGATCGAGGCGATCGCCGGCACCGGCGGCATGAAGAAGGTCACCGGCACCAGCAGCGCGGTGGCCATGGTCGCGGTGAGCCCTGGCACCGCGCCGACGAACAGGCCGAACACCGCCGATCCGAGGATCACCCACAGCACGTAAGGATCGAACACCAGCGCCAGCGCTTGCGCAAGGATGTCGGTCGTCATCTCAGAAAGCGAAGCGCTCGAGAACACCCCAGGGCAGCGGGATGCGCAGGAGCTTGTAGAACGACATGTGAATCGCGAGGGTGGCGATCACCGACACCGCGATCGAGATACGCCAGCCCGCGCCCAGGACCCTGCACCACAGGGTCAGCAGCAGGAGCCCGGTGAGATGAAAGCCCAGCCGGTCGGCGGCCAGCACGTAGAACAGCAGCCCGCCGATCACCGAAGCGACCCCGGCGATCGGCCGTGCGCGTTTCGTCCACGCCGGCACGGCGAACCAGGGCTCGCCGCCCGCACGCAGTATCAGCAGCACGCCGCACACAAGAAGCCCGGCAGCGATCGCGCCGGGGAACCACGCCGGGCCGAATTTCTGGCCCGGCATGGCCGGAAACCCCTGGATGTGCCAGAGGACGACCCCGCCGAGAGCGGCGAGTCCTGCGCCGCTCAGGGCGTCGTTGACCTTCAAGCTACTTGGCCAAGCCCACCGCTTTCAGCGCCGCGCCGAGGCTGGCGTCCGAGGCCGCCATGAACTTCGCGGTGCCCTCCGGATCGGCCCACACCACGCCGAAGCCGCGGCTCGCCATGAAATCCTTGTACTCCTTGGAGTCGTAGACCTTCTTCAGCGCCGCGACGAGGGTCTTCTGCGCTTCGGGCGGGATGCCCTTGGGCGCCGCGATCACGCGCCAGGCGGCGATCGCCCAGTCGGTGCCCAGTTCCTTTTTCAGCGTCGGCACGTTCGGGTACAGCGCCGGCGGGTTGGCGTCCATGATCGCCAGCGCGCGCACTTTGCCGGCGTCGATCATGCCGCGCGCTTCGGGCACCGAGCAGGGCACCACTTCCACGCCTCCCGCCACCATGTCTTGCAGGCCGGGCGCGGCGCCGTTGGAAGGCACCCAGGGCAGCGCGTTCGGATCGATGCCCTGGTCCTTAAGCAGGCCGGCGATGGCGAGGTGCCAGATGCCGCCCTGGCCAGTGCCGGAGGCTTTCAACTTGCCGGGGTTGGCCTTGATCGCGGCGAGCAGGTCCTTCACGGACTTGTAGGGCGAGTCCACGCGCACGTGCACCCCCGCCGGGTCGGCGTTCACCAGCCCGATCGGCGTGTAGTCGGCGTGCGTGAGCGGCGTCAGCCCCACGTGGTGCATCATCGTGATCTCCACCGTGATCATGCCGATGGTGTAGCCATCGGGGCTCGACGAGGCGATTGCCTGGTGGCCGACCACGCCCGAGCCGCCGGTGCGGTTGACCACGTTGAAGGGCTGCTTGAGTTCCTTTTCCAGCAGTGCGGCGATGATGCGCGCGGTTGCATCGGTGCCGCCGCCCGCGCCCCAGGGCACGATCACCTGCACCGGGCGCTGCGGGTACTGGGCCTGCGCCGCCGCGGCGGCCGCGAACAGCAATGCTGCGACGAACAGTCTCATGGGTCTCCTCCGGGTGATGTCCAGGACATTGTAAGTCAACCGCCCGCGTTCCCGGGCCGTTGCTCCCTGCATGGCCCGGCAAGCGTGTCCGCAGCAACCCGGCGTCGCGTTGCACCTGGTGCAGCGCGGCCGCCGGGCGTGCTTCTGCGGCGAAGATGACCGGCTCGATTATCTCGCGCGCCTGCGCATTGCGGCAGCCGGGCTCGATTGCCCGGTGCACGCCTATGCGCTGATGGGGAACCACGTGCACCTGCTGGTCACGCCGGCGCGCGCGCACGGCGGCACCGGGCTGCTGCGTGAACTCGGCGCGAGCGTGGCAGAGCTCGACGCGACGCCCGTGCTGGCGTCGCGCTACCTGCTCTCCTGCATGCGCTATATCGAATTGAACCCCGTGCGGGCGGGGCTGGTGGATAGCCCTGCCGAGTACCGCTGGTCCAGCTACCGCGCGAACGTGCTGGGCAAGGAGGATGCGCTGGTCACCCCGCACCCCTGCTACTACGCGCTCGGGCGCACGCCGCAGGCGCGGCGCGCCGCGTACGGTGCTACGATCCGCGGATAATCACCAGGTTGTTCACTACCGAGCGCACGCCGGCCATCTGTGAGACGAAGACGGCGATCTTGCGGCGCTCTTCCTTCTCGGGCACGGTGCCGTAAAGCGTCACCACGCCGTCGGCAACCTTGACGTCCACGCCCTGGGCATCCAGGTCCTTTGCGTTGCGCAATGCCGCCTTGACCTTCGCGGCCAGCTGCTCATTGGCGGAGGGCTGCGGCGCGGCCGGCGGTTCGACCGGCTTGGCGACGACCGGCACTTGCACGGCCTGCG
>Ga0137435_1000768_pt1 | contig 9988 bp, 8 predicted proteins | sample EasRivERMGT100_2_FD_104904 | JGI IMG/M metagenome (GOLD analysis project Ga0137435, IMG submission 104904) | Soil microbial communities from meander-bound floodplain in the East River, Colorado, USA - East River MetaG ERMGT100_2 | ecosystem: Environmental > Terrestrial > Soil > Floodplain ... | reverse complement strand
CGAGAGCTGGACCTTCGTCGGAACGAGCGAGGGATCGGTCAGCGCCTTCCATGCCGCGCGCATGAACCCGCGGCTGGCGCGCCGGACAATCCTGACGTCATCGCTGTTCCAACCCACAATCAATGGCCCGGGCCTGTCCTGGGTGAACTGGGCCAACCTTGCTGCCGACCTGTTGTGGGTGCACCACGAAGCCGATCCCTGCGCCTACACCTCGTATCGGGACGCCCAGAGTTTTTCACGAAAGACCCGCAAGCCTCTCCTCACGGTCCGCGGCGGCGCACCCGGACGCGGCGGAGCCTGTGAAGCCTTCACCGCCCATGGATTTGTCGGCGTGGAGCCCGAAACCGTGATCGCGATGCGCTCCTGGGTCAAGACCGGGGTGGTTCCGGCCGACATGAAGAAGTAACCGACGACAAGGCGCAGGGGATACAGGCAAATCGGTTTATCATCGCGGAAATTGCTGGCGCGGGTTGAGAGAAGCGCTCCGCCCGCCGATACCAAAGGAACCCGCATGGACAAGGCCCCGCAAGTCAGTCTCAACTCGACCGCCCACTACTTTCTCGAAGGCCTGAACGACATCGGCATCGAGTACGTTTTCGCCAACTTCGGCACCGACCACGCGCCGCTGATCGAGGAGATGGCGCGCTGGAAGAGAGCGGGCCGAAAGTTCCCCGCGATCCTGAACTGTCCGCACGAGAATACCGCGATGCACATGGCGGCGGGCTTCGCCATGGCGACCGGCCGCGGGCAGGCGGTGATGGTGCACGTGGACGCAGGCACGGCAAATTCCGCGATGGCGATGCACAACGCGCGCCGCGCGCGGCTGCCCCTCGTGCTCATGGCGGGCAAGGCGCCCTACACGGTGCGCGGCGAGTTGCCCGGCTCGCGCGACAACTACGTGCATTTCATCCAGGAGCCCTTCGACCAGGCGGGCATCGTGCGGCCCTATGCCAAGTGGGAATGGACGCTGCCCTCGGGCGTGATGACCAAGGAGACGCTGCGCCGGGCGCACACGGTGGCGCACAGCGATCCCAGAGGCCCGGTGTACCTGATGCTGCCGCGCGAGACGCTCACGCAGACCTGGGACGAGGCGGCGATGCGCCCCTTTCCCGGGGAGCGCTATGGCGCGGTTTCCGCGGGGGCTGCGGATGCCGCCGCCGTGGCGCAGATCGCCGACAAGCTGTTCGCGGCGAAACACCCGGTCATGATCACCTGTTACGCCGGCCGCAACGCTCAGGCGCCGGCGCTGATCGAAGAAATCGCGCGCCTCGCCGGAATACGCGTGTTCGAGGCGAGCCCGCACTATCTCAACATCTCGCGCGCTTCGCCCTGCTTCCTCGGCATGACGCCGAACATCGTCGAAGCCGACGTCGGATTGCTCGTGGACGTGGATGTGCCCTGGATCCCGAAATCGACGAAGGAGAATCCGAATACCTGGTGGGCGCACATCGACGTGGACGTCGTGAAGGAATGCTTCCCCATCTGGGGCTTCCCCTCGAACGCGCGGCTGCCGGGCGACAGCGTCCTGATCCTGAGGCAGCTGCTCGAAGCCCTGAAGGCCAAGGCGACGCCCGCATTCCGCGAGGCGGCGGCAAAGCGTATGGAGACAGTGAAGCGCGAAAGCGACGAACGGCGCGCGAATCTCGCCAAGCAGGCCGCGGACAAGGGAAAGGCGGGCGCGATCAATCCCCATTACCTCTGCGCCGAATTGTCGAAGGCGATCGGCGACGAAGCGATCGTCGTCAACGAGGGCATCCGCAACGGCCCGGTGATCAACGCGCAGATCATGCGCACCAAGCCCGGCTCTTCGATCGCGTTCGCGGGTGGGGGCCTCGGCAGTTCCGCCGGCACTGCCCTCGGGATCAGGCTCGCGCGGCCCGAGGCGGTGGTCGTGCAGATGGTCGGCGACGGCGGCTTCTACTTCGGCAACCCGTCTTCGATGTACGCCGTCTCCAAGCAGTACAAGCTGCCCATTCTCACGGTGCTCTTCGACAACTCGGGCTGGTCGGCCGTGAAAGAGGCGACGCTGCGGGTGTATCCGGACGGCGAGGCCAAAGCGTCGAACGAATTCAATGCGCTGCTCGCGCCCGATATCGAATTCACCAAGATCTGCGAGGCTGCGGGCGGCTACGGCGAGAAAGTCATGGACCCCGAGGCCGTGCCCGCGGCGATCCAGAGGTGCCTGAAGGAAGTGCGCGGCGGGCGCTCGGCGCTGATGCACGTGCGGATTCCAGTCCTGTAGTCCTTCCCCCCGGCGTCCGCCGGGGTCAACTGCGCGGCGGCCCGCGGCGTTATGCCGTGCATGCCGCGTCTCGCCTGTCCGGAGGAACCCCGCAGCACGCTGCACGTCGTGCAGCGCGGCCTCGCGCGCTCGCCGTGTTTCTCCTGTGAGCGCGACCGTACCGCCTATCTCGAGGCTTTGCGCGAATGCGCGGTCCGGACCGGATGCGCCGTCCACGCCTTCGCGCTCATGGGCAACCACGTGCACCTGCTCCTCACCTCCGCGCGAGCGGGCGGGGCCGTGCGCCTGATGCCCGCGATTGTGGCGCGCTACGCACGCCACCTTGCGGCGGCCTACGGTCACGAAGAAGCGCTGTGGGAGGAGCCTCACGACGCCACGCCGGTGCACGCGCGAGCGCACCTGCTCTCCTGCATGCGTTACATCGAGGAGAACCCGGTGCGCGCGGGGCTCGCCGCTCATCCGGGCGCGTATCCCTGGTCGAGCTACCGGGCCAACGCGCTTGGCGAGGAAAGCACTCTGGTCACGCCGCACCCGCACTATTATTCTCTCGGGCGCTCGCCCGAGGCGCGGCGAGCGGCGTACGCGGCGCTGTTCCTGCGAGCCGCGGAAGCGGGGCGGAAATCGCACCGACCGAGCGGAGCGGCGACCTCGCGCGATTAGCGGCTATCATTCGCCGATGGCCGAGCGCAGACACATTCTTGTCGTCGGCGCTGGGGCGATCGGGGGCTTGTACGCCGCTTACCTCGCGAAGGTGGCCGACGTCACGGTATTCGACACGAACCAGGCGCACGTCGAGGCGATACGCCGGCACGGGCTCGCGTTGACAGGCCGCACCGAGTCGGTGACGAAACTCCCCGCCTTCGCGCACGCGGCGGAGATGGGCCAGCGCAGGTTCGACGCGGCGATCTTTCTCGTCAAGTCGCAGGCGACCGAAGCCGCGTTCCATTCCATCCATCCGGTTCTCGAAGGACGGCCCGTGCTCGTCACTTTCCAGAACGGCATGGGGAACGAGGAACGGCTGATGGAGCTGACGGATCTGGACGTCGCGCACGGCGTCTCGTTCGAGGCGGCGCGCTACGAGGGGCCGGGGCGCGTGCATCACCTCGTGCACGGCGAGGATTCCTGGCTCGGCCCGGCTCGTGGAAGCATGGAATCGGTGGCGTGGCTGGGCGAGCTGATGCCGAAGGCCGGGCTTCCGACGCGCGTGGTCGCCGATCCGCGCGGCGCGATCTGGGGGAAATTCATCTTCAACAGCGTGATGAACCCGATAGGCGCGATCGTCATGGGCGTGAACGCCGCGCGCTACGACGTGCCCGAGATGCGTGCGCTCATCGACGCTATGGCGGCCGAGTGCGTTCGCGTCGCCGAGGCGCAGGGCATCAAGTTAGAATTCGACCCGATGTACCTGGTGAAGAAGATCCGCTCCGGGCAGGCGCCGCTCACGAAGCACGCCGGCTCGATGGCGCAGGACATCGAGGCCGGCCGCGAGACCGAGCTCGAGTCCATGACGGGCTACGTCGTGAGGAAGGCGAAGGAGCTGGGAGTGCCGGTGCCCGTGACCGAGAGCGTGTATAGAATGGCGAAGGGCGTGGAGTACGCGGCCAGGGCGAAACGCGAAGCTGGGTGACTGTCCCTCCTTGGATAAGGAGGGGATGAAAAACTCTAGGAGGATGCATGAACGTCGCACGCTTGTTGTTGGTCACCGCGTTATGCGCGAGCGCTTTTGGTGCGTGGGCACAGGCGTATCCAACGAAACCCATCCGCATCGTGGTCGGCTTTCCCCCGGGAGGCGGCAACGACATCATCGCGCGGCTTGTCGGCGCGAAGATGCAGGAGGCCTGGGGCCAGTCGGTGGTGATCGACAACAAGCCGGGCGCGAACTCCATCATCGCCGCCGAGTTCGTCGCGAAGAGCGCGCCCGACGGCTACACACTCCTTGTGAACGCGACGGGCGGCATGTCGGTCAACCCGGTGCTCTATTCGAAGCTTCCTTACGATTCGCTCAAGGACTTCGTCCCGATCAGCATGGTCGGGTCGTTTCCTCTGGTGCTCATCGTGCATCCTTCGGTGCCGGCGAACTCGGTGCCGGAGCTGGTCGCGTACGCAAAGGCGAATCCGGGCAAGCTGAACTACAGCTCGGGTTCGACCGCTTTCCAGGTTGCGAGCGAGATGTTCAAGCAGATGACCGGCACCGACATCAAGCACATTCCGTACAAGGGCAGCGTGCAGTCGATCACCGCGGTGATCGCCGGCGACGTGCAGATGACGATCGTCGATACGCCGCCCCTCGTGCCCCAGATCAAGGCGGGGAAGGTGAAGGCCCTCGCGGTCACTTCGGCGCAGCGCTCGAAGGCCTTGCCCGACGTGCCTGCCGTCGCTGAGTCGGTGCCCGGCTACGAGATGGTGCTGTGGATCGGCATGTTCGCCCCGGCGGGCACGCCGCGCGAAATCGCCGCCAGGCTCAACGCCGAGGTCGTGCGCATCGTCAAGCTCCCGGACATCCGCGAGAAACTCCACGCGATGGACGTCGATCCGCTCGGCAATACCTCCGAGCAGGTCACCGCCCGGATCCAGGGCGAGATCGCCAAGTACGGGCCGGTAGTGAAGGCCGCAAATATCAAGGCGGAGTAGCATACGCGCGCCACACCCAACAGGAGGAGCCCCATGCCTGAGCAGTCCACTCTAGAGCCTCCGCACGCGCGACCACGCGCCCCGCTGGTCGCCGTAACCCAGTCGGAGATCGACCAGCAGGTTTTCGATCTTTATGACGAGTACTGCCACGGCCGGATCGACCGGAGGGAGTTCCTGAAGCGCGCCGCGGCCCTGGGTGCCGCGGGACTGGCGATGGCGCAGGCGCTGTTTCCGAACTACGCCCGGGCGCAGACGATTTCGTTCACCGATCCGCGCATCAAGGCGACGTACGTCTCCTATCCCTCGCCCGGCGGGAACTCGGGTTCTATGCGCGGCTATCTCGTCCAGCCCTCGGGTGCGGGACCGTTTCCGGCGGTGCTGGTGATCCACGAGAACCGCGGGCTGAATCCCTACATCGAGGACGTGGCGCGCCGCGCGGCGGTGGACGGGTTTCTCGCGCTCGCTCCTGATGGCCTCGCGCCGCTCGGCGGCTACCCGGGCAACGACGACGACGGCCGCGCCATGCAGTCGAAGCTCGACCAGGGCAAGCTGCGCACGGACATGCTGAACGGCGCGCGGTTTCTGAAAGCGCACGCGCTTTCCAAAGGCAAGCTCGGCGCAACCGGCTTTTGCTGGGGCGGCGGCACGACGAATTACCTCGCGACTGCGCTCGGCGGCGATCTGCACGCGGCGGCGCCGTTCTACGGCGCGGCGGCGGAGACCGCGGCGGTGCCGAAGATCAGGGCGCCGCTCCTCGTTCATTACGCCGAGAGCGACGAGCGGATCAACGCGATGTGGCCGGCCTACGAGCAGGCGTTGAAGTCGGCCGGCGCCGCGTACGCGATGCACACCTACCCGGGCACCCAGCACGGCTTTCACAACAACTCGACGCCGCGCTACAACGAAGCGGCGGCGAAGCTCGCCTGGGAGCGGACGGTCGCTTTCTTCCGCAAAAATCTCGCCTGAGGCCGCGGGAACTACGAGTTCGAAACGATGAGCGGCAGCGCCGGCGACATCTTGCCGAAGGCGAAGGTGCCGACCATGCCTGCGAACATCGCGGTGAAGACCGCGGGCCAGTAAGTCGCGGGCGCGCCTGTCATTTCGGGATCGTCGTGTGAGAGGGACGGAAGCCGCGGGAAACGGCGTCCCCGAGCTCACACTAGCTGCGGGGGTGCGAAGACCCGGCACGCCGAATGCCGATCGCCGAGCTTATTTCGTTGGCGGTAGCACGGGGAATTCCTGACCGAAGAATCCGCTGGCCGTCTTGCACGCGCCCGCAGACGTTGCTACGAAGAGCCTTTGGTCTTCCGCAGTTCTCCGGTCGGCAGGCGCGCTAACTGCTGCCGCACTTTTGGCACTGGATCTTCCCGATGGCCATCTTCGCCAGACCGTTCCGGAACTCGATCCCCTCAGCGGGGGCGATCGGAGCGAGTCTAGTAAATTAACGATGGGTTCGACGGGATAGCGCGCCAGCCGCGAAGTACAGAAGCCAGGCGGCCGGCGTCAGCCAGTCGTTGAGGCGGGAGGCGGCGCGAATGCAGCAAACAGTATCCTAGACATTTTCTCCTCCCGGAAAAAAAACCCCGGGGCGTGCCCGGGGCTCCGTAGTTCTCGGTGGACCTGATTCGCTACCGCCCGTGACCGTGGTCGTCGCGGTCGTCGTCATCGTCGTCGCGATCGTGGTCGTGATGACGTACGCACGCGTCACGGTCGACACCGCTTCCTTCAAAATCCAGCCGCCCGTCCACCTCGTGCTTGTATTTCACCAGCACGTCGGCGCAGACCACACGGCGCTTCTCGAGGTTCCCGCCGCAGTGAAAGTTGGTCGCGTCGTCGGTGCTGCCGCTGCCGTTGTAGATCGCCGTCTGCGGATAGGGACAGAGCGGCCGGCTACGCGTGACCACGCCGCCCGTGACCTTCGTCGCGAGGATCGTCTCCGGCGCGACGCCGTTCTCGACCCAATTCACCAGCGCGCCGAACAGGTTCTGCGGCTGCGGCCCACTGCCCCCGCCACAGTGGCCCACGCCCGGAGCGCGGAACAGGCGATAGAAGTCCTGCAGTCGGTCGAAGTCCGCTTTGCCGTGACGCCCGTGGTGCGACGCCTCCACGCGGTAGTAGTTGATCACGCCCCGCGGATAGATGAGCTGGTCATTTCCGCCGACGAACGTGAGCAGCTTCCCGCCGTTGTGCTTGAAGCTGTCGAGATGCCGGAAGGTGTCGGTAACATCGGCGATGTTCCTCGATCCATCCTGCGCCACCTGCGCATAGCCGGCTGCGCTCACGTTCCTCCAGTCGAACAGCAGGTCGTGCTCGTTCCAGTGGAACTGCGTGACGCCGAGCGCGAACGGCGGCGTCCCGTTCAAGCCAAAGCCATCTTGCGGCGTCCCGCGATCAAGGCCGAACCAGATCTTGTTGCCGTCGGCATTGCGCGGTCCGTCCCAGATTTTGTCGATCGCCGCTGCTTCCTGTGGCGTGAGGCAGTTCGTCGCAGGGGCGCCCGGTACGCCGCAGATGTTCGCGGTGGCGCTGAACTTGCACGTGCGCGGATCATCGATGACACCATCGGTGACGCCGTCCGCGGCGTCGCAGGCCGCGACCGCCGAGGCGTTCGCCTGGTCGATCTTGGCCGAGGAGACCACCGCCCCGACCAGGTCCTTCATTGCGATCTGGCCCCACATCTGTGCGGTCTGGAACCGCGTCCAGTAGATCGCCGGGGCGTTCGCCAGGATGCCGTCGAGCTCCCTGGGCAGCTCCTGCGCGAGCAGGTAGCCTTGGCGTCCACCCGTCGAGCAGCCGTTCCAGTAATTGTAGGCGGGTTTCTGTCCGTAGTATCGCGCCGCGACCGCTTTCGAGAAGAGGACTTGCTCCTTGATGCCGTTGCGGATGAAGTCGTTGATGAACTGCAGGTTGTAGGTGCCGTTGGCGTTCACGCCGGGTTCGCAATTGCCACCCACGTGGCCCAGATCATTCCCCGAACCCACGTAGCCTGCGTTCACCGGCGCGTTGACGGCCAGGCTTCCCGCGCAGCCGCCGCCGCCGATCCCCTGCGTTCTTCCGTTCCAGGCGCCCTGCACGCCGCCCGTGCCACCGTCCCTCGCGTTGAGCGGCAGGCCGACGCGGATGTTGATGTTCTGGTTGGGATTGGTGCCGAACAAAATGTTGACCTGGCAGTAGGCGAGGTTCGCGCCGGCCGGCGCTATGATCTGGCTGTTCACGGATTTCACGACCGAATTGCCCGCGAGGCCGTTGGCCGGATCGGTGGCGAGCTCGGCGCAGCTGACGGGCGTCGGCGGTGGTCTATGTCTATCTGTGGCCACGCTCGGCGCGGGTGCCACCGCGGCGACGGCAAGCAGAACCATCCCCGCAGAGAGACGAATCGTCTTGGCAGACTGACTGAAAACGAGCACGTCGGCGATCGTGGCCGGACGCCGGTATATGAGCTTCATGGGTTTCCCTCCTCCTTGGCGCGGCCAGTCTTGCACAGGCATCCACTCCGTGCAACCTGCGATGCATCTCGAATAACCCTTATTCGACGCTCGAATATCGGGCGCCTGCGCGGCTCACGCCTCTCGCCATTCGTCGTTCTCGTCATTGAACAGGTTCGCGACCTGCTCGCGCAGCCATCGGGTGCGCGGGTCGTTGTGGAATTTGCGGTGCCAGTGCTGCTTGACGTCGAAGCCAGCGACGTCGAACGGCGGCATTGCGAAGGCGAGATCTCGGGACATCCGTGCAAAGTAGATCGCGAGCGCGTGCGGCACGGTCGCGACGAGGTCCGAGCCCGCGATGATGATCGGAATGCTCAGGAAGTGCGGGGTCAGCAGCACAACCTTTCGCCGGATGCGCTTGCGCTCCAGGAACCGCTCGAAGATCTCCTGGCTGCGACCCTCGGCGTGCACGACCGCGTGCTCCATTGCGAGGAAGTCCTCGAGCGAGAGCCGCTTCGCCCGACGCGGATGGCCGGCTCGCATCAGGCACGCAAAGTGATGCGTGAACAGACGCTGCTGAAGGAAATTGTGCTTCGTCAGGTCAGGAAAATAACCGACTGCAAGGTCGATCTCACCCTTTTCGAAACCGTGGACGAGCTGCCCTGGGGGCATCGAGACCGAACGGATCGTGCACTGCGGCGCCCGCGCGCGGAGCCTCTCGAGGAGCTTCGGCAGGAAGACCATCTCTCCGACGTCGGACAGGGCAATCGAGACGGTCCGCGTACTGAGCGCCGGATTGAAGCGCTCTTCGGTCAGCAGGTCTTCCCGGAGGCGCTCCACCAGCGGCCGCGTCACCCGCACCAGGGTATGCGCGCGGGGCGTCGGGGTCACGCCAGTCGGGGCTCGGATGAACAGCTGGTCGTTGAAGATCGTCCGCAGCTTGTGCAGTGCCCTGCTGACCGCCGGCTGGCTCATGCTCAGCTTTTGGGCAGCGCGACTCACGCTCAGCTCGTCGTACAGGGCGAAGGCGATTGGAAGCAGATTGAGGTCCAACTTTGGCATTCGGGCACCCGGCGATGCGAGATTTCTCACCTGATCCTGTATGCACAGTTGCTGAGGACCGGCTTTATGATAGCGCCACTCTACCTCCACAAACGGCTCGAGACCACACCATTATTCTTTCCGAAAGGCCACGAGCGCGATCCCATGACATCGCGGCATCGGTTCTGCCGTAGCGTCGATCTGCACACGCGCGCGATACGTGTGCGTGCTGGATCAGGAAGGCGACCGCAGGACTTCGCTTCGGCGCGCCGGGTCTTCGCACCGCCCCAGCTAGTGTAAGATCGTCCCGACGAGCAGCAACGCGTGCAGCAATCCGCTCTCGCGCAAGTAGACCTTCGGGTTTTTCACAAGCCGCTTCTTGACGTTTGCCGCGAACGGCTCGTGATAGCGCAGCACCGTCTCGAGCTCGTCGTTCCCGCAGGAGCTCAGACCCAGACCTGCAGTACGTAGTCGTAGGCTGCCTGCGCGTTGGTCATGTCCACGCGCTGCAGCTTGATACGGTAGCCGTCCTTCGCCTTCTTAAGGTGATGGCGGTACGAGCCCGCGAAATGGCGCACGTCGTCGCGCCGCAGCTCCAGCATGTGGAAGCGCGAACGCACGTGAACGTCGCCGTTGGGCGAGGTCTTCT
>Ga0137435_1000767_pt1 | contig 9992 bp, 5 predicted proteins | sample EasRivERMGT100_2_FD_104904 | JGI IMG/M metagenome (GOLD analysis project Ga0137435, IMG submission 104904) | Soil microbial communities from meander-bound floodplain in the East River, Colorado, USA - East River MetaG ERMGT100_2 | ecosystem: Environmental > Terrestrial > Soil > Floodplain ... | reverse complement strand
CGTGTCCATCGGAGCCACCTCGATGCGTCTCGCCGCCCCCGCCCCTGTCCGTGCCTCGCGTTCGGTTGTGCGCGTACTCACCCTGGTCGCCGGCCTTTGCCTCACGTTCCTCTCGGCAGCGCCCACTGCGGCGCAAACCCCACCCAGCGTCGATCTATCGCCTGGCTCCGGGACGCACGTGACCGATCCGAACATCTCGATCACGGTTGCGGCGTGCAGCGACAACGAAATGGGCGACGCCGACATCTGGGTGAATGGCAACTACCAATTCTCAAGCAACGGCCAGCAGGGCTGGTGTGGTTGGTCCTACGCCGGCGGCTGGATCACAAACGCAACCCTCCAGCCAGGATACAACGTCATCGAGGCGGAGGTGTGCGACTACTGGTGGAACTGCGGCTACGCCTCGTCGGTCGTGTACTACGATCCGCCGGGGCCACCGTATGCCGTTAGCGTCGCGCCACAAGGGGCGTCCATCGATGCGCCAGCCAACACCTCGGGCCTGACGGTCAGCTTCAACGTCTCCAACTTGGGCAGCAACTGGGGGACGCTCAACTTTTCGGTGAGTTGTTCGTTGCCGAGCTGCGTGGCGGGTCAGTCGTCCGCGACCCTCGCCCCCGGCGCCTCGACCGACGTGCCCGTGACGTATTCCACGGGTGCGCCTCTGAACTGTTGGCCATGGCCAGTCTGTTTTAGTCATTTCATCAGTCTCACCGCCACTTTTCAGGAAGCGCCGTCGGTTTCGGCTGCGGGGGCCTACTATGTGAACGTCGTTGCTCCACCGCCGCAGCCGACGTCGATCACGGTGTCGCCCGGAAGCCCGACGATTGCGCGCGGTGAGAGCCAACAGTACACGGCGACGGTGCTCGATCAGAACGGCAACGCGATGTCCGGCTACTCGGTGAGCTGGAGCTCGAGCAATTCCTCGATCGCGTCGGTGAACGGTTCGGGTCTGGCGTCGGGGGTTGGCCCTGGGATGGTCATCATCACCGCGTCGCTCGCGGGCCTGCCTCCGGGCAGTGCATTTCTCACGGTCGTTGTACACCCGGCGAGCATTACCGTCACTCCCTCGCCGGTGTCGGTCACGCTGGGTACGGCGCCGACGAAGCAGCTCTCGGCCGCCGTCAGTCCCGCCGACGCCACGTTCCCCGTCAGCTGGGCGTCCAGTGCGCCCAATGTGGTTGCGGTGAGCTCGAACGGACTCGTCACGGGATTGATCGTCGGCTCGGCGCAGGTAACGGCGTCGTCCGACGGAGTGACCTCCGACGCAGTCACCGTCACCGTGAATCCGGCTCCCCCACCGCCACCGCCGCCGCCGGCAACGGTATTCGTGACGGTCGCGACCGTGAACCCCGGCGCCTCGGTCCCCCGCGAGCAGTGTCTCACGATCGCTGCCGGTGAAGACGCAGCGTACGAGTGCGGTGACTTGCGACTCGTGCATGCGCTACCCGCGACCACGACGATGAACAAGACGCGGGTACCCACCCTCATCTACAACAGCCGGCAGGCAGCATCGCGGCCCCTCATTGCCGCCAATGTCGCCGTGGCGAGCGGGACGAATCCAACGACGCTGAAGGCAACAGTCAGCGTGGCCAATCACACACCCTTCGATCGATCAGTCCCGTGGGTCGCAGCGTGGAGTAACGGATTGCCTCGCCGCATCGTGGTCGACATCGGAAACTGGGGCCTCGAGACCGGCACATACCGGTACACATTCCAAGTCCAAGCGTTGAACGGCACCACGCCTCTGGGCAGCCCGGCGATCGACTCGGGTCTGGTGACGGTTGTCAATCGCGCCGCGAGCCAATTTGGAGGCGGGTGGTGGCTCGATGGCCTCGAGCAGCTCGCTATTGGCGCGTCGCTGCCGGGGGTTCCACCAGCGGACACGGCGCAGCGTCTGTGGATCGGAGGCGACGGCAGCACGCGCCTCTTCACGAAGACGGGCACGAGCAATGACACGACGTACTGGGTGGTGACGCCGGCGCTCGACCGTCCTGAAACACTTACGCTGTTCGGCGGCACCTATGCCCGGCATCTGCGCAACGGTGCCCGGATCGAGTTCGACGTGACGGGGCGTCACGTGAGGACGCTCAATGCGCAGCGTGACACGACTCGCTTCTTCTGGAGCAGTTCCACGAAGATGGACTCGATCGGGCTTCCCGTGCCGAGCGTATCGACCACTTCCAGCCGCTACAAGTTCGTTTACACGGGCAACCTCCTGACGTCGGTGACAGCGCCCGGCAATCGGCCGACCTATGTGGGGCGGTCGGGCACGACAACGACGATCACCGATCCGGATGGGCATACGGTGCAGTACGTCGCCGACGTGAGTGGTCGGGTAACACAGCGAGTGAACCGGCGCGGACTCGCCACCACGTACGCCTACGATGCGACGACCTTGTCGAGTGTGAGCATCGACATGTCGCTCACAAGCCAGCCCGCAATTCTGACGACGTTCTGTTCCGCCGAGGGCGTGAGCTTGGCGTCGTGCGCGAGCAGCGCGCAGGACACGGTTGACGTTCGGACGACGCTGAATGGCCCGCGGCGCGACACGACGGTCACGCACTTCTATCTCACGCGCTTCGGTGCACCCCGAAAGATTCTGAACGCCGCGGGTTACACGACGACGTTCGAGCGCACTCAGTCGACTTTCCCTCTGCTCACGACGGCGGTCGTGCAGCCCAACGGCCACCGCACCGAAGCGCGATACAACGCCCGCGGACTGGTCGATTCGACCACCGACGTGAACCCATATGGGGTGACGGCACGCGCGACCACCAAGTACACGTGGCATCCCAACTGGGATCGCGTGACGGCGGTAGTGTCACCGACAGGCCTGCGCGACTCCCTGTCGTACGACGCGTCCATCGCCCGGGTGCTATGGCAGCAGCGCGGCTCGAACGCGAGTCGCCGCGTGCAGTTCAACTACAGTACGGTGTCGCGCCTCGTGCGCTCGGTTGACGTGCCGCTCATGAACAGGGATTCGGTCGAATACGAAACCTCATTTGGAAACGTCGTCGGAACAAAATCGCGGGCCGGCTATTGGACGCTGCACCTGCGTGACCTCATTGGTCGCGATACGCTCGTGCTCTCGGCCATCGATGCCGCGGACGTGTCGCACGACGCGGCGGCTGCGACCCGGCTGCGGCAGTTCACCACATACGACGCGCTCGACCGCGTCCTCGAGTCCCGCACGGTCGGGCCGGCGACGCCGCAGACCGGTTCGCAGACCGTCACAATCAACAACGGTTATGACTTCTCGGGGAACCTGACTAGTGTCAGCCGCGCCTCGTCGCCAGCTCCAGCCCACAATACGCTCGTCACGACCTTCTCGTACGACGCGGCGGATCGCCGGACCAGGGAAGTTGCGCCCGATGGGAACATCGACAGCACAAGGTACGACCCGGCCGGGAACGTGATTCGGCAGCGCACACGGCGGGCGGAAGCCATCACGATGACGTACGACGCGCTGAATCGATTGCAGCAGCGAATCACGCCGCAGCACACCGATCCGGGTCAGACTATCAACGTCGTCCAATTCCCGCGGTTCGGGACCAACGTCGTGATCCCGCAGGACGTCGCCGATTTTGTCTACGACGAAGTGGGGAGCATGACGACGGCCAACAACGGCGATGCGAGGATCTCGCGCGAGTACTTCCCCAACGGAGCGCTGAAGAAGGAAACGCAGCGCATCCGGAGCTACACCGGCTCAGACTTCACGCACAACGTGTTCATGGTGGCGTACACGTACGACCTCGAGGGCCGGCGGAGACAACTGGACCGCGACGTCGGCACGGCGTTGCCGGACCTTGTGACGTACGGCTACAACAATGACGTCGGGACCCTCGATACGCTGCGCGTGCCCTCGTCGAGCGCCGAATTCCGGTACGACTATGACCTCGCCGGACGACTGTGGCACACGTATCAGCCGGGAGGCATCACCGAGACGAACACGTTTGATGCGCGCGACCTGCTCATGCGGCGTGCGGAGAACGGGACGAACTACATCCGCGTGCTCCCCAATGGCAACACGTCGATTCTCCATGACGACACGCTGAGTTATGACGGGCGGGGGAAGCTGACTGGCCTGCGTACACAGCTCGACATCATCGCCACGAAGTACACCGGCCTCGGCGCAGTCGAATACTCCTCGCGACTCGACCTGTTCGGCGGGTCGACGGTCGAAGAGACGTTCGCCGTCGATGGTCTGGCTAACGTGAAACAGAAGACAGACGAGGTATTTAACGAGACGTACCTGTATGAGCAGGCGACCGGCCGTCTAATCCGCGATATGGCGTCAGGTCGCGCCGACACGCTCGTCTATGATGCAGCCGGGAACCAGGAGCGCTCGGGGCGAGCACAGTTGATCGGCGGATACACCGACTACACGTTCTCACGGTCGTACTACGGCGCGGATAACAAGCTCCGCGTTCACGATCGGCGCACAAATATCGAGGCGGCCGACCACGGCGCTACGCCGGATCAGCTCGGGGCATTCGAGGAGTATCGGTATGATGCGCTCGGCCGGCGCGTGCTGAAGCGGTCGCGGCGCACTGACTGCGAAGGGCCGTGTCAGAGCGCGATCGAGCGCTACGTGTGGGACGGCGACGATCTGCTCAAGGAGATCCGCTATCCCGGCCGGAACGGCATCTCAGCCGACTCATTGGAGGTCAACTACGGGATCATCTTCCGACAGGACACGATCCAGATCCACGAAAACGACCCGATCGTGATCGACACGGTATACTCGCCGTACTACGGCACGGTGACGTACACGAACGGCGGTACCATCGACCGGCCCGTGATGCTAGAGCGTCGAGACTATGGCCGCGATACAATCCTGTTCGGGATGGTGCCGGTGGTGCTGCACTACAACGCCAATGGCGTGGTGGACGAGGGAACGTTCGTCAGCGGCCTATCGACCTCGAGCATCGATTTGCGGGCGGATTGGCCGGGTGGGGACGTGCGGGTGTATGGCGAGCGGCGGTTCCACGGGGTGCCGCGGAGCTGGTTCGGGGGCGCGATCGACCAGATGCGCGATGCATCGGGGTTCCTATACAAGCGCAATCGTTACTATGACCCGGCGACCGGACGTTTTACGCAAGAGGATCCGATCGGGCTCGCGGGGGGGATGAACCTCTATGGTTTTGCGGGTGGGGACCCAATGAACTTCGCGGACCCGTTTGGCCTCTACCCTCTACCTTGCTGTGTTGAAATCGGAGCCGGTGTGGTCGGACCGCGATTCCGAGAACATGCAGTCCAAGAGCTACACGAGCGGGCGGCAGCTCAGGCGATTGAGCCGGCCGAAGATCCGCTTGAGTACCTCGGATTCGTCGGGGCAGTCCGCAAGGTTTCGGCGAAGGGCATCGTCAAAGCCACGAGCAAACTCAATGTGGCCATCCGCGGAACAAGACAGTATGCTAAGGACCTGTTCCGGAGCGAGGCCGGAGACGATGCGCTGGAGGTAATGCGCGATCGGCTCACGAAACGGATTACAGGAGTCCGGACGCAGGACGGCAGCGTGATCCTCCGTCCGAAGAAGGGCAAGGACGGCCTCATCTCGAACGTGGAGGTGATCAACGAGCAAGGCACGCGCGTGACCATTCACGTCCGACCATAAGAAGGCGAGATGATCCAAAGAGCTTCAGAGTCCGAATGGCAGCGTTTTACGGCTCAGCTCAGGAAGGCGCGGGCGGCCGGCGACCCGATACTACCCATGCAGGCACCCTATCGTGGCGTCCTTCCCGGTAACTTCGACTACGTTCTTCCCGATGACTTGTTTGCATGCCTTAGGGACTGGCTCTACGGGCGCGGCGAAACGGACGTACTGTATTTCCTGACTGAGACCGCCGACTCGCAGGCGGGAGACGACAGCTTCGTACTCAGCCTGTGGGACCTGCGAGAGGACGCTCTGTCGGAAGTCAATTCGGGATTTGAGAGCGTGCTAACAGGGAGCGACTTCGCTTGGGCTCTGTTCATCGACCACGAGGGCAAGGTTCACGTCGCGGGCCCGCCCGAGCTGTACAATCGTCTGGCGGCATGTACTGAAGCGGGCGGGATGGGATTCGCGTAACGAGTTGTCAAGGAATCGTGCATGGGCGCCCCTCCGCTTGGGCGTGCAGGGCCCGAGTTCGCGCTCACCACAGGGACCTACGGCTCTAGGTCCAGGAATGGTCGCAATCGGACGCGCTGCTCGCAACAGCGGCGGATACCGGATTCGTAACTGTCGTAGACCGCTCCACCAGCCCGTTTGGGGCCGGATGGTGGGTCGATGGAGTCGAACAACTCGCCATTGGCGCCACCGTTTCGGACACGTCCAAACGCTTATGGATCGGTGGGGATGGGAGCACCCGGGTTTAGGCCAAGGTTGGCACCAGCGGCCGAACGACCACGTGGTTGGTGATCCGACGCTCGACCGCCCCGACACGCTCACGCTGACGAGTGGCGTGTATAAACGCCATCTGCGGAACGGTGCGAGCGTGCAGTTCAATGCGGCGGGCCAGCAAACCGCCACGATCAACGCGCTCGGCTATACCACGACATTCGCTTACAGCGGATCGAATCTCGCGACGATCACACTTCCCGTGCCCGCTGGGGAGCCAGTTCCAGTTACTGCCAACCCGCTCCAATTGCAGTGAGCTGATCGTTCAGGGCCGCATCCCGACGCATCCGGCTCAAGAACAGCTACGGACGCGCCTGCCCCCTGCGCGGCTGATCTACCGGTCGATCTGCAATGCAACGTCCATCCTGCGACCCCGCGGGACACGCTAGCGCGTCCCGGTGGGTAGCCACACGGTATCCGATGCAATCACAATCCCGACCGCCGCCGGCAACGCGATACTCGTCCCCCACGCTGTTAACACGCGCCGTCCGCCACCAACTCGATCCAGATACACAAAGCGCTCATGTTCGGCCTCTTGCCCGAGAGCGATCATCGACTCGTCCGGCAACTGCAAGAGTACTCGGCTGGTGTCGGCAAGGCTGTCGATGAGCAACAGCATCCTGCACCGCTCCCGCCAGCCGGCTGGCACCGTGCACGCTGTCAAGAAACTCGCGCTTCTCGCATTGCCGGTGAACCGCTCCGCGCTGTCCGCGCCCGCGACCGAATTACGAACAAGCTGCCGCAGCAACCGCTCCCCATTCGCCCGCTCGTCCTGCGCGAGTGCCTGATGCGCCAGCCGATCGCGCGCGTCGGCGACTTGGTCAAGCAGCGCCGCGCCCCCGAGCAGCACCATCCCCGACAACGCGACGACGAGCATCACCTCCACGAGCGTGAATCCACGCGTGCGTCGCGACCCTCGGGTCAAACGCCGTGCAATAGCGTTCATCGCGCGATGAGCCTCGGGGCAGGGAGAGTAGATCCTTCGCTTCGCTCAGGATGACAGCTGGGGCGCTCAGGCTGCCAACTAGGCCATCGTCGCGCGCGGGAGTGCGACATCCACGCCGTCCGCCGAGACAATCCGGAGCACGGCATGCGCATTCGAATCGTCGCGGCGGCCGCCGAACGCCGACAACCGCCGGCGAAAATCGATCCCCAGCCGCCGCGCCCGCCGGTAGATCGTCGCCCGGTGCACTCCAAGCAGCGACGCCGCCCGGTCGGTGTCCCAGTCACATTGCATCAATAGCTCGGTAAGCTCGCGCCGATCGTCGTACGTCCCGACAGGCACCAGCGAGTCCGAATTTGCACGCACCCCCAGGGCATCGCGGACACTCGCCGCATCGATCTCCCCCCGCGCGAACACCGCCGCCGTCTCGATCACCTGGCGCAACTCCCGCACGTTCCCCGGCCAGTCGTACTCGAGCAGCAGCCGCATCGCCGCGTCGGCGATCGCCACAGCGCCATCCGGCCGTGCCCCTCGCGCAAAGTGCCGCGCCAACTCCGGGATGTCCTCCGCGCGCTCGGCCAGCGTGGGGAGGGTGAGAACCACGGCCCGCAGCCGATGCGCGAGATCATCTCGGAAACGGCCCCCGGCCACGAGCAGATCGATCCGCTCGTTCGTTGCAACGACCACGCGGAAGTCGCTCGACACGTCCCCCCGCGCGCCAATCGGCCTGAAAATGCCCAGCTCGATCGCCCGCAGCAGTTTGGCCTGAAGTGGGAGTGCCAAGCCGCTGATCTCGTCGAAGAACGCCGTGCCGCCGTTCGCCTCGCGTAAGAATCCCTGCGCGTCGCTCACCGCGCCCGTGTACGCACCGCGCACATGGCCGAACAGCGCGTCCTCGAACATCGAGTCCCCGATTGCACACACATTGAATGCCACGAACGCGCCGCGCCTTCCACTCTCGGCGTGGATCGCCGCGGCCGCGACCTCCTTTCCGGTGCCGGTGGCGCCGTGGATGAGGACGGGGAGACGCGTCGGCGCCACCGTGGCAATGAGGGCGCGCACGCGGCGCATGGCGACGCTGTCGCCGATCAATGACGAAAGACTCAGGGCTGCCATGGGTTTCACGGGCGATCCTTGTCGGCCTTGCGGCGCAGTGAGTCGGTGACGGCCGCGGCGACGTCGTCGGTGCGAATCACACGCGGCGTGATGAAGATGACCAGCTCCGTTTCCGTGTTGCGGTGGGACGCGTGTCCGAAAAAGCCACCTAGGAACGGAAGCTTCGACAGGAGGGGAAAGCCTCCCTGGTCGGTGTCATTCTGCTTATCGGAGAGCCCCCCCAGCGCCACGGTCTGGCCGTCGCGCACGAGCAGCTCGGTGCGTATGCTCCGATTCGAGATCACCGGGGCGTTGAATGCCATCTCGGTCGTGGCGCTGCTCACTTCCTGCGTCACGGAGAGCTGCACCGAGCCGTCCACGCTGATCGTCGGTTTGACGGTGAGCTTGGTGCCGACGTCGCGGTACTGCACGACCTGATCGCGATAGGCGAGATCGGTTGGTAGAGAGCGCGACACCTGTACGAATGGACGCTGGCTCCCCACGACGACGGACGCCTCCTCGTTGTTCGCGGCGAGGACGACGGGGCGGCTCACGATGTGGGCGTCGCCGCGCCCCGTGGCGATCTTGAGCGTCGCATCGAGGTCGAAGCCGCCGAGTCCCATCACCTTGAGCACGAAATCGCCCAGGCCCATGCTGCTCGTCTGCGTTCCCCCGATCTGCGTGTTGCCGCTGCCGATGACGTGTTTCGGCTCGGACCCGGCGTCCAGACCAAAGCTGAAGCTGCGGTCCTTCCGCGCCTCGACGATCAACACCTCGATCATCACCTGGAGCGGGCGGATGTCGATCTGTCCAACCGCCGCCTGAATCAGTTCGAAGTCGCTGCGATTGGCACGCACGAGAAGACTGTTGGCACGCGTGTCGGGGACGATGGTGAGGTCCCCCGTGAGGGACGCCGTGCGCCCGGCGGTTCCCGGCACGGACTGCGGCAACGGCGCGCCCACGGGGGGCACCTGGTTCGCGCGCAGCTCCTCGCCGAGTGTCTGCGCGCGGCCGTTGCCTTCGTTTGACTGGCCGGAGGTCTTGCCAAATAGCGCATTGATCGTGGTCGCCACGTCGCTCGCGCGGGCGTGTTTGAGCGTGATGACGAAAAGCTCGGGGCCCGCCCGCTTCGGGTCGGCGGACGGCGGCGCGCCTTGTTGCTGAGGGAGGACCTGCGGCGCGGGCTTGAGGCGCGCGCGATAGGTGCCCGACGTCGTGTCGTCGAGCAGCTCGTAGCTCTGGCTCTCGAGCAAGCCACGCAGGAGTCGCACGACGTCCGTTCTCGCAACGGGGCGCGGAGTCTCCAGCGTCACCAGCGGCGGTCGAGATGGTCGAATCGCCGGGGCCCGGTGCCCGCTAAGTACATGTGAAGGCGATGCTTGTGGGCGAGGCGCCGGGCGAGGGCTCGGGCATCTCAACTTTTCAGCGAGGAGTCCTCGTGTCCGCAGTGCGTCGCCTCTCCTGCTCGCTTCACGTTGGACTCGGCTTACTCCTCGCGCTCGCCCCGCAGCGAGTGGTGGCCCAATTCCGCCGTCCTCCGCGCGGAAGGTTCGAGATCCAGGGCATGGATTTCCG
>Ga0137435_1000766_pt1 | contig 9993 bp, 13 predicted proteins | sample EasRivERMGT100_2_FD_104904 | JGI IMG/M metagenome (GOLD analysis project Ga0137435, IMG submission 104904) | Soil microbial communities from meander-bound floodplain in the East River, Colorado, USA - East River MetaG ERMGT100_2 | ecosystem: Environmental > Terrestrial > Soil > Floodplain ... | reverse complement strand
CTCGACCGGACGCGGTGCCGATTGCGGGCGACGCCCAACGCGGTCGAGCGGAGCCCACGCTGGCTGGACCCGCGACGAATCATCTACCGCGAGGAGCCCGATGGGCTCTCGGCCCCCGTGCGCGAAATGGTCATGACGCTCTCCTGGGAGTAGGCCGCGTCGGCAAATTCCTGAAGTAGAAGGAGGGATGATATGAGAATCCTCGCGCTGCTTGCACCAATTGGGCTCGCGATGGCACTGGCATTGCCGGCCGTCACCTCGGGCCAGCCCACCGTCGACGTCTGGGTCGATGCGGGCCATGGTGGCGACGACGATGGCAACCTCGGGTTTGACAACCTCCGGGTCGAGAAGATCATCGCGCTCCAGGTTTCGGCGCATCTCTTCGCGCGCCTCGGCGATCTTGGATACTCGGTCTACCTCACGCGCTTGAGCGACTACTTCGTCCCTCTGGAAGACCGCGCCCGAATGGCCAGCGGAGAGCTCGCGAACGAGAATGGCGACCTGGCGGTATGTCAACTCTTCATAAGCATGCACCTGGACGGCAGGGAGGATAAGAGCAAGTTTGGCACGACGACCTATTACCAGAAGACCATGGACCGCAACCGGCGGAAGGATGCTTCGCTCGTCGGCAAGGGCCTGGCGGACATCATCCACCCCCGTCTGATCGCCAATACGGCCGCGGCGTTCCTCGGCTGCAACAAGGACCTCAAGGTGCTGCCGGCCAACTACTCCGTTCTCCGCAACTCGGCCGTGCCGTCGATCCTGGTCGAGAGCTGCATGCTCACGAACCAGTGCCAGCAGAACCGCATCGCGCAGAACGGGAACCAAGCGCTCGTCGCCCAAGGGATCGCAGCGGGGGTTTCGTTCGCGATCACCCCAGGGTCCCCGAACGTGGTGCCGACGCTCAATGACGAAGCGTTGCGGGGAGCGGCGCGGCCCGAAACAATCGGTGGCGGCGGTGTATGGCCGAACGCTTTGGAGAATACCCTATCGTTCTCGGAGGGTTTCGAGGAGCCGATCTTCCCGCCTCCGGGTTGGACGTTGACCACGCTCGGCGCTCCGGTTCCTCATCGGTGGCATCGAACGACGGACACACTCTACGTTCACCAGGGAACGGCCGCGGCGCTCGTGGGTGGCGCGTCGACCTCCGCTAAGGACGAATGGCTGATCTCGCCTGTGGCGCTCCTGGCGCCTGGAGACCTCAGTCTCCGATTCTTCTGGAGCTCGAACACGCGTTTCGTAGCCGAGGTAAACGCGGAGTTCTTAGTGAAGCGGACTACGGAGTCGTCGTGGACGATGCTCTGGCAGCTCAGCGACGAGCCGGCCGTGTCAGAATGGGAGTGGAAGGAGCGGACCGTCAGCGTCGCTCCGTTCGTCGGTGATTCGGTGCAGTTCGCGTTCCGGGTGTCCGGAACTAACGGTGCTGACTTCAACCTAGACGATGTCTCGATCGGGAACTTTCCGATCACAGCGGCACCGCCGAACGATGCGTGCGTGAACGCCACACCGCTCCCGGCGGGAAGCTTTAGCCTGAGCGGGACGACGTTCTACTCGGCTAACGACGCCGATCCCGCTGCTCCGGACTCGCTCGCTTGTTCATTCGACCCACTTTCCAGCGGCGACGTCTTCTACACCATCAACGCCTCAGCAGGGGATTCGCTGGCGGTGCAGGTCAACGCCGCCTGGAACGCCGTCGTCTACATCGTTGACGCGTGCGACAGCTCCACCGCGAACTGTCTCATCTCCGCCGGCCAGCACGATCCGATCGGCCCCGACGGGGTGTCGTTCAGCCATAGCTTTGTGGGCTCCGGGACCTATCTTCTCGTGGTCGACGGCCGGACCGGCGAGGGTGGCCCGTTCTCGTTGACGGGATCCCTGCGAGGCTCGACGACGGACGTTTCTGGCGGGCTCGTCTCCCGAAGGCTGGCGCTGAGCGTCCGGACGAACCCGGCGACTGGTCCCGTCGAGTTCTCTGGGAGCATTCCGGAAGGAGTAGCAGGGCCGGTACGCCTCCGTGTGCACGACACCGCTGGACGGCTTGTCGCAGCATTCGAGCCGGGAGTTCGCAGCGGCAGCTTCGCAGTCCGGTGGGACCGGTTCGACCGGTCAGGCGGTACGGTCCGCGCAGGCGTCTACTTCGCGCTCCTAACTGCAGGCGGCAATCGCGTGTCACGCACGGTGATCGTTCGAGACTGACTGCCTCTTACGGAGGCCGCTCGTCCACCTTGAGGTGGTGGTGGTCAGAAAGGGCCGCGCACGCCTACGATAGGTCGCTATGTTCGGCTATGAACTTGGCGACCACCCGTCGGACCTTCGCGGCCACCTTCCTTCGGCCGAGTTCAAACTCGGTCACGGTGCCCTCGTCGAGAGCGAGTCGTATCGCAAGTTGCCGTTGCGTAAGCCCAAGCCGTCGCCGCAGTCTACGGAGCCGGCCCCCGGCCGTGTCCGCCACCGGCTCAGGATCGTAGCCGAGGAAGCAGACGACCGCGCTATGGTGGCGGGCCAGCGACCTGGCCCGACCCCGCTCCCAGTTTGCCAGGGTTTCCGTCCGGACCCCGAGCCGCTCGGCCAAGGTTCGTTGCCGGAGTCCGAGGTCGAGCCGCATCCACCGGATGTGATCCCCAAGAGTCCGGACTTCGCGCGCGTATCCCCTTGGGACTTGACGGGTTCTGGCTGTCCGGAAGTAGATCGGGAAATAGGCAACGCGGCGGTGCGCCTGTGGCTGGCTCGGGCATCCGAAGCGTGGGTGCAAGTGCACGCCGACCGATCTCGCGCGATACGCGGCACGTGTTTCAGGGCCCGTCCTCGACCGTCTCGACCTCCAGATCGAGGTTCCGGCGCTCACGTCGGACGAGCTGCTCGCCTCCTCAACCGGCGAATCGACCGCTTCCGTACGAGAACGGGTCCTCGTCGCGCGCCAGCGACAGCGTGATCGCGGCGGGCTCAATGCGCTGCTGTCGAATGCTGCGCTGCGCGAACACTGCGCCCTCGATGCACCGGGGCGGCGGCTGATCGCCGACGCGGTGGATCGTGGCAGCATGTCGGCCCGTGGAGTTCATCGCGCGTTGCGCGTGGCAAGGACGATTGCGGACCTCGCGGGCGAGGAGCGCGTCCCCGCGACGCGCCTGGCCGAGGCGTTGCAGTATCGCGCGTACGAGGCAAGGAGATTCGTCGCACGATGAGCGAATGCGCGCCCACGTATAACGCTCAGCATCAGCTGCGGCGACGAAGCGCCGTCAGCTGCATGCTGTTGTTAGGCAGCACTGCGATTTCTGGATTGTTCAAGGTGTAAACACTTGAATGGTCAATGTACGAATGGACGCCTCCGCTTTGCCACCCGGCGTTCGCATATCAAAGTCCACCGCAATGGTGTGTGGTCCTGGACTGAGATCGCTCTTCAGTGATGACACCGTGGTGAGATGCGCCACCGGTCTGTTGATTCCGCCATCGATTTCAAATCCTGTGACTGGGAATGGGGCGCCATCCGCTTTGACATGCAGTCTAACGGCGTTCCCGGAAGTGACGTTGAAAAACTGGCTGGAGACCTCAACCCTCACCGTGCAACTGTGCTTTCCACACTGAATCGTCGTCGGAGCGAATGCTTGCACTGGCGCGTCGGCGATCGCGACGGAAGTGGTGTCCTGTCGCATGTGGGTCTTCGAAAGAGTACGGTCAAGTGCGGTGACGGCTTCCTGACCGACGACTTCCGTTGCCCCCAGTAAACCAAGGATCAGCAACAACGCTCTCGAATTCAGGCTCATGGCGACCCTCCCTCCTTGGCAACACGCAACTCATTTACTGCCTAACGAGTAGTGGATGGTTCAGTGTAGCCAAATGTACAGCAGGGTGTGTCGCGAACGAGTGGTGGCCATGACGATTGCGGACCTCGCGGGCGAGGAGCGCGTCACCGCCATGCGGCTCGCCGAGGCGTTGCAGTATCGCGCGTCGAGGCAAGGCGGTCCGTCGCAAGATGAGCGCATGCGCGCCAACGCCTAACGCTCGCGTTGAGCGGCGGGCTCGGCCACGCCTTTGATGATCAGCCAAAGGCCCAGTGCGACTTCGAAGACGAGCAGGGGCAACCACACGCACCAGGTCACCGGGCTCCGCCAGCTACCCAGACCGCCGAAGTATCCAACGATCTGCAGTGGAAGGAACGCGACAACCAGCGCGGAGGACACCACGCCAAGCCACGCCAATACGACGGGAATCATCCTGCCGCGAAGCAGGAGCCAGCAGAAGAGCAGGCTCCCGACGGCAAAGTAGATCGTGCCCTCTCCCGGCGCGCCTTCGATGACGCGACAGACCAGGGCAAGCAATGCCAGATCCCGATCCTGCTCGCGTGTGATCGCGTAGAGCGTTACGCCGAGAACCAGAGCCGAGAAGGAGGCGAGCACGGGCAGCAGAGCGGCCGCGGGCGCCGTGCCCGGAACTGCCAGACTGCTGAGCCCGACGACGATGTAAATCAGAAACGTAAAGCCAGCAATTCTCGCGTTCGTTCTGCGAGTCATCGGCGTCACCCCTTCCTGGAACGCGTTGTCAGGCATCTGCCAGAATGCCGTGACCTCTTCCCAATCAGTCCATACATCGTCACCTTGTTAGAACCGCCCCGCGATAATCGCTTCCAACTGCTCCGACAGTCGGAGCTTCCAGGAGCAGCAGGTTGTCTTTGTCCTCAATGCGCCAGACGTAGTGCCGCGTTTCGTCATTGCCAGGATTCAGCATTGTCAACGTGTCGCCCGCAACTTCATACACTCCTCCGAAAACAACCTCTACTGCAATGCGATATCGCAGCCTTCCCATATATTCCACCCGCGCCTTGTACTTGAAACCAGCCGGCATGACCAGGTTCCAGCTTCCCGTCAGGTCTGGCTCTGGCGGCGCTGGGGATTTCGAACTCGCGCTACAACTGGATAACGCGGCCACACACGCAAGTGCGACCAACATGCCACGTAGTGGCTCTATTCTCATCCGTCCGTTCTCCTATTGTCAGAGTTGGTTTCACTTGCGTGCGTCACCGACCTTGAGTTCGGTTCCATCGCGGTACGTGATCACCCGAATACCCCATGCTCTATTTCGACCACGACTGGAGCTCGATCACGTTTCCCTCGAGGTCGGTCACGTAGACCCACGTCACTTTCGATCCGGCCGCCGTCGTAAGCGTTACGATCTCCCCCACCGGTTGCCCGCCTGCCGCCAGCACGGCCTCGCGAGCCGATGGCACGTCGTCCACGATGAACGCGATGTGTCCGAAGCCCGGGCGGTTGACGGCCACGCCTGGCTTTTCCTTCAGGATGTTGTAGTTGAAGACTTCGAGCGTCGGCCCCTCCGCGCCGTGGCCCGGCAACCGCAGATGCACGCCGCGCAGCTCGGCGCCTGGAATGCCGGTCCCGCGCTCGAGGTCCGCACCCTTGAAGTCACGCTCCGGCGGGACCAGCGTGCAGCCGAACTGATCCTGGTAGAACCGCGCCAGCGCTCTCCAATCCTTCGCAATCAGATTCGTGTGGCCGTACTTGACGCCTGCGATCATCGGATCTCCTCCGCAGTAAGCACTGGCTAGGTTGCGCCGAACAGGAGCCAGATTCCCAACAGCCCAACCGCGGCGCCAACCACTTGGGCGACGTGACGAACGGAGAGACCAAAGAGCAACCGCTCTCCCAGGACCGTACCCACGAGCACTCCCGGCACTGCGATAGCGATCGCCGGCCAGATCGGCAGCAGGCGCTGGGCACCATCCCAAAGATAGACCGGAGTCCGGACGGCATCGACGAGCAAGCCCGTGGCCGTCGCGGTGGCAACGAACGCTGCCGGTGAGAGTCGAAACGCGCTCAACGCCGCGGCCCGCAGGCCTCCCTGGTTGCCCGCCACCCCGCCGAACAAGCCGGACGCAAGTCCGAGGAACGCGACGATCGGCCCGCGTGGGTGTAACCGCGAGCTCCAGCCCGTGAGTTGGGCGGTGGCCGTCAGGAGAAGCAGCCCGCCGAGAATGCGAGTGAGGGTGATTGAGCCGAGGCGGGTGTACAGCAGCGCCCCCGCCAGTCCTCCCGCGGCACTCAAGATGCCAAATCGGAGGAACACCCTCCGGTCGATGTGGGCGCGCAGGCGCCAGCACCGGAGCGCCGTAGCGAACATGTGAGGGATGGCAACCGCCGCCACTGCCGTGCTCGTGCCGAAGCGATGAGCGAGCAGCGGGGTCAGCAGGCTCCCGATTCCGAACCCGACCAATGCCGCGGTCGCGCCGGAGAGTGTGGCAACGAGGAGGACGGCAAGCGCGAAGAGGATCATCGCGCCTGGCGCCGCCCCCCCAGTCTCTAGACCCACATTCGTTCCAGTCCAGCGGCCCGTCGCGCATCGGCCAGCTGTCCGCGGTGCATGTACCAGTGATCGGCGACGTACTGCAGACACAGCCGGTAGGTCCCGAAGGTGTCTTCGAAGCCGGCGGGCACGTTCGCGCTCACCTGGTCGAGAGCCTCCTCCGACAGGGAGTCGATGAGCGCCACCGTCGACTCGCGAACCTCACGGCATTTGGCGAGCACCTGGTCGAACGGAGGATACCGGCCGACGTCGCCGCTCACGTCTGCTCCGTCGAAGACCTCCTCCCACTCCGCCAGTGGATTCGCGTCCCCAAGCATGAACCGGCGGACGACCAGGGCCTCGATGTAGGCCAGGTGACCGAGCACCCACAGCGTGTGGCCGCCTCCCCTCGGGGTCGGGAATACGGCGCAGTGCTCTCGCATCTCCTCGACGCGAGCCAGGACGCGGTCCCTGCTCTTCTTCAAGTTGTCGCGTATGAGATCGATGGACTGCATGGGCTCTTGCGGCTAAGGGGAAATGACCCGATCAGGCGTCGGTGCGGCTCTGTCCGATCCACAATCGGTTGCCGTCGGGATCGTCGATACGGAACTCCGTCATGCCGTAGAACGTGTCGTCCAGGTCGGGAACATCGAGTCCGTTCCTACGCGCCTGCTGGTGGTACTCCGCGATGTTCTCGGGATAGAGGTACAGCACGGACTGGCGGAGTCCGCCCGGGTGCTGGTTGATGGATTGATCCACCATCAGGCGGCATTCGTCGAAGCGGAGCATGGCCCAGCCCCAGCCGTCGTTCCGTTGCTCAACGCTGAACCCGAGCTTCAGGTAGAACTCGACGCTCGCCGGCATGCTCTTCACCGGCATCATCGGGACGAGGCGATTCATTCTCATCAGGCACTCCCCACGTACGTCCACATGGTCCTCGGGCCCGTTGGAGCCCGTCACACGGCCACATTGGCGTCGATTTGTCTGTACTCGATGAACTCGACCGGTGCGATGCAGTTCGGGTAGAGCGTTCCCGCGAACGTCTTCACGGCAGCGGATTTCCCGTGAATCTTGTTCGCTTCGGCATCCCGCCATACGAAGATGTGGACGAAGCGCGTCGGGTGCTCCGACTCCTGCCAGACCTCGTACCGCATCGCCCCAGGCTCGTTCGTGCAAACGTATGCCACGAAATCGTGCATCGCGGCCAGGCATTGTTCGAGAGACTCCGGCCGCACCTCGTAGCGCGCGAGCTCCCGGATTTCGCCCGGATTGCCTTGGATGTACGTCACACCGAGTTCTCCTTTCCTTCGCCATGGACGAGGCGCGCTCGCTCCAACGCGCGGTCGATGTCGGAGCAGATGTTCTCGTGGCCGACGTGACGGTCGAATTCCGCCTGGGCCATGAGCTGGGCCGGCTGCTCTCGTGCGGCGCATAGGATCAGCGTCCGCCCCGTCGCGTGCAGCTGATCCGCGAGGTCTTCGAGCGCGCCGAGGCCGCTCCCATCGATCGCCGTCATGTTCCACAGGCGCAGGATGACGATCGGAGGCAGCCGGTCGATGTCGCGCGTGATCTCCCCCAGCTTGTCCAGCGAGCCGAACAGGAATGGGCCCTGGATGCGATACACGGCGACGTAGTCGGGGACGTACTTGTCCTGCAGCAGGTGCACGCGAGCCGCCTCGACGTCCGCCGCGGTCTCCGCGACGACCGTGGTGGTGACGGCGACCTTCCGGACCATGAGCAGCGCGGCCAGGATCATACCGGCCTCGACCGCCACCGTCAGGTCCGCGAACGCCGTGAGCCCGAAGGTCACGAGCCATACGCTGATGTCGCCCTTGGACAGCCTCAGCAGCGCCGGGATCTCGCCCCACTCCCCCATGTTGTAGGCGACGACGAGCAGGATGGCGGACAGGACCGCCAGCGGGACGTCGCGGGCCAGCGGCGCCGCCACCAGCAGGATCCCGAGGAGGACGAGCGCGTGGATCATCCCGGCCACCGGCGTCCGCCCTCCGGCGCGAATGTTGGTCGCCGTGCGCGCGATGGCGCCGGTGGCCGGGAGTCCTCCCACCAGCGGTGAGGCGATGTTGGCGACCCCTTGCGCGATCAGCTCCACGTTTGGGTTGTGACGATCCCCGATCATGCGATCCGCGACCGTCGCGGACATGAGCGACTCGATCGCCCCCAGCATGGTGACGGTCAGGATCGACGGCAGGAGTGGCCCGATCATCTCGGCGTGGAAGGTGGGGACGTGAATGGGCGGAAGGCCCGACGGAATGCCGCCGAATCGCGATCCGATGGTCTCGACCGGGAGCCTCAGGAAGTGGACGAGCACGGTGCTGGCGACGAGGGCGACGATGGCTCCCGGCACGGCTCGAAAGAACTTTTGAAAGACGGCGATTACGATCAGCGCCCCCACGCCGAGCATGGCCGCCGTCGGGGACAGCGTGCCCATGCCCTTCGCCACCTCGACCATTCGGGGGATCAGCTCTGCGGCCGGTCGGGGGATCGCCAGGCCGAGCAGGTCCTTGATCTGCGTGCTGGCGATGAGGAGGGCGATGCCGTTGGTGAAGCCCACGACGACCGGCCGCGGCAGGAAATCGACCGCCGCGCCCATACCGGTGGCCCCCATCACCACCAGCAGGAGCCCGGCGATCAGCGTGCACATGAAGAGCCCGTCGATCCCGTGCTTGGCGATGATCCCGGAGATGACCACCACGAAGGCGCCGGTGGGCCCACCGATCTGCACGCTCGAGCCGCCGAGAGCCGAGATGAGGAACCCGGCGACGACCGCCGTGTAGATGCCGGCCTGGGGCGGCACTCCTGAGGAGATCGCGAACGCCATCGCAAGCGGGAGCGCGACCAGCCCGACGGTGATGCCCGCCAGCAGGTCGCGGGCGAAGGTCCGCGGATCGTATCCGCGGAGCAGCGACAACGAACGTGGCAGCCACGCCTCGAGTGCGGCCCGTCTCAGTCTGGCCCCCATGGTTTGCGGTGCGACCATTCTGCAGGCTCAGTCAAGTCGGGCAGCCAGCACGGTATGGCTTGTCAGGCCGTGCGGCTCCGCCAGGCGGTCATTTCTCTTCGTAGCCGATCGCGTTGTTGATGACCACGAGCGCGGCCGCCACGGCGGCGACAGGCTCTTCTCCGTGGCGAGCGGAGAGATGCGCCTTGAATCGATCGAATCGCCCGCGCTTGTTCTCGGACGTGAAGAACTCACGCGCGCGTTTGGCCAGGGTCCGCAACTCATCGTCCGAGAATGGGAGCGCCTTCAGGTCGACCTGCTTCGCGAGCCGAGCCAGGGCATCCGCGACGACGCGGGCTTCATATGCCTTGAGCGTCTCGGACTTCCAGCTCATGGCGCGGATCATCCGAGGCACTTCGAGCGAAGTCAATCGGTTCGGCTAGGATGTCGTGTCGCGAGGTGAAGGGCCACGGCACGAGGAGGTGAGTAGCGTGATTCGTGCAGCGATCGGAAACGTGCCGCGGGGTTTCAGGGTTCCGACGACGTCTCGCCTGTCTACGAACGGACTCGTGCTGAGCGAGACGGTCCACCGCGGCGATGCGAGTCACGAGGACCACGCCCACGAGACCCCGTACTTCGACATGGTGCTGGCGGGGGCCCACGTCGAGCGGTTCGATGGCGGTAGCTTCGAGCTGACGCGATCCCATCTCGCCTACCGACCGGCCGGCTCGCTGCATGCCAAT
>Ga0137435_1000765_pt1 | contig 10000 bp, 9 predicted proteins | sample EasRivERMGT100_2_FD_104904 | JGI IMG/M metagenome (GOLD analysis project Ga0137435, IMG submission 104904) | Soil microbial communities from meander-bound floodplain in the East River, Colorado, USA - East River MetaG ERMGT100_2 | ecosystem: Environmental > Terrestrial > Soil > Floodplain ... | reverse complement strand
TCAAGGAACCAGCCTGAAGCGATCAGCCGTTAACGTGCCGGGAAGGCCGTGGCACGCTTCAGGCTTATCGCTGAATGCTTCGATCAGCCGTGACTGACTAGAGGTAAGAATAATGCACCGTCATTGTCAATTCATTGCTGCGCTACTCACCAGGAACCCGGCGAGCAGCGCAGCAGTGATTTGAAAATAACGGTGCATAATTCCTACCTCTAGTCCGTCACGGTTGCTCGAAGCATTCAGTGCCCATGGCTCGCCTTCATTGCCCCCGCATTATAGCGCGCCGCCCCGTCAGATGCCGTACTGGTCCAATTGGTATCGCATGGGTTTCAGGGTGCGGCAGATTTTCCGCACCACAGCGGCCTGCTGCAGCGCGATGCCGCATTCCTCCGCCATGGCGGCCACGATCTCCATGTCGTCGTCGATCCACGCCATGGTCTGCGACCATGATAGGCCCACATGATCATGTTGTTAACGGCCTTGGCGTCCTGTTGTTTTGATGACCGGTCACCGGTCACGGATTGTCAAACTACAGCCTTAGCAGCGCCGCTGCCGTGCCGCCGAGGATCATCTCCTTCTGCTGGGCGGTGAGGTCGCTTCTGCTGCGGATGCCGGACACGGTCTCCGGAAACCTGGAATCGAAGTGCGGGTAGTCCGTAGCCATGCAGATACGGTCCGCGCCCAGCTCGGCCACCGCGTTGGCAAGGTAACGCTCATCGGCTTCGCAAGACACGTAGCAATTGCGCTTGATGTACTCCGAGGGCGCCATCCTGAGCGCGATGCCGCCGGTCTGCTCGGGGTATTCGGACGCCCATTCCCAGTCGTCGTCCATGCGGTGCATCCAGTAGAGCATCCATTCCGTGCTGCATTCGAAGAAGGCGACGCGCAGTCTGGGGAATTTCTCGAACACGCCGCCCGCTACCAGCGCGATCAGGGCAGTGGTGCAGTTGTTGGGGCGTCCCGCGATATGTAATTTGAAAAAATTGTCGAAACGGTCGGTCAGCTCGCCGACACTGTTGGGATGGCAGAGCAGCGGGACGTCGAGCTCCTGCGCCGCGGCGTAGTAATCGTAGAACGAAGGGTGGTCGAGGTTGCGCGGGCCGCAGTAGCACACCAGGTGTCCGGCCTTGAACCCCTTTTCCTTCACGCAGCGGCGCAATTCGGCGGCCATTCGATCGGGGCAGCCGGCCGGTGCCGCTGCGCAGGGGTAAAACACGTCTGCGTGGCCCTTGACCAGATCGCCGACCCAGTCGTTGTAGGAGCTGGCGAGCGCCGCGCCGAGCTCGCCGACGTTCTTGGTCGCGATGTCGATGCCGGTCGGAAAAATGATCTGCTTGTCTATGCCTTCCTTGCGCGCGTCGGCAAGCCGGCGCTTGATGTCGTAGCCGCCTATCTGGCGGTCGGCCAGCTCCGGGTTGTTCTTCGGGTCGTAGATGTAGGGATGCTTGAACGCGAGCAGCGCCTGCGCGTCGCCGGGCTCGAGGGAATGCACGAAGCGCGTCGCGTGCGAGCGCCCATCGCCTGCTTTCTGCGGCGTGAATTTGGCGAGCGGCCCCTTGAGCTTGTAGACCTCGTCCAGGAAATATCCCTCACGCAGATGCGAATCCATGTCGATGATCATGATGTCCCCTGTAATTTATCCGCCGATAAACGTCGATGCCGGATTTCGCGTGTCAGCGGGCACCGCGCAGCGTATCTTCGTATAGTTTCGACCACTTGTCGTTCTCGTCCAGGGCCTCGACCGGGTCTACCACGCGCACGCGCAGGTTTCGGAGCGGAGAATCGCTCTGGCGAGTGGCCGGGATGTAGGCCATTTCAGCGAGCAGTTTCTGGGCGTCGCTCAGCAGGTAGTCATAGAACAGCAATGCGGCATTTGGGTGCGGCGCGTGCCGCAAGACGCCGACCGCGTTGGGCCGCACGACGGCGGGCTCCAGCACGAACCAGTCGATAGGCGCGCCCTTGCGCTTCATCTGTTCGGGCATGTAGCTGTGCACGGTAAGCGCCAGCGGCACTTCGCCGGACACCACCAGATTGTTCAGCAATGAATGCCCGGTGCGCACCGACAGGCCATTGCCCGCCACCAGGTCCTGGAAGAACTTGAGGCCTCTCGCCTCGCCCATATCCCTCACCACGGCAAGGAACCATTCCTGGTCCTGGGATTCCACGCCGAGACGCCCCTTCCATCGCGGGTGGAGCAGGTCCGCGTAGGTCCTGGGAAGCTCGTCCTTCCTGACCTTGTCGGTGTTGTACGCGTGGGCAAAAAGATTGAGGTACACGGCCGCCCAGGCGCCGTGCGCCGGGAGCGCTCCCTCGACCAGGTTCCGGTGGTGGGGAGAACGGACTTCCTGCAGCATTTTTTCGCGATGAAGGGCTTCCATCTCCGGGGAGCCGAACAGCACCGCGTCCACCTCGAAGCGGTTCGCCTTTGCCTCCGTCAGCGTGCGTTGCAGCACCCGCAGGGTACCCGAGCGCCACGAATTGACCTTGACGCCGTAGCGGCGCTCGAAGTCCGTGGCGATCGCCTCCATGTTGCTCGCCGCGAAGGTCGTGTACAGGAGCAGCGAGCCTTCCTTCCTCGCTGCCGCGACGAGGCGCTCGAAACGGTCGGCGCCGGCGTAAACGGCGAGCGGCGCCGCTGGAGGATGCTGCGCGCCTGCCGGCGCGCCGGCCAGCGTCGCCAACGCAAGGCAGAAGGCAGAAGGCAGAAGGCAAAAGTGCCTGCGCCGTCCCGGAACACTACCGAGCAAGGGCCTCACTTCTTCTTTCACCCTTCGTCCTTCCGCCTTGGGTCAGCGCACCTGCTTGACGATGATCTCTTCGTACAGTTTAGCCCAGCGCTCGCCCTGGTCGATGAGGAGCGCCGCATCGACGATGGTGAGCGGGCCGCGATTTAGCGGGGTGTCCAGCTTTCTGCTGGCAGGGACGAAATCGCGCTGCAGCAGGATAAGCTGCCCTTCCTCGCCGATCATGAATTCGTAATAGAGCAGGGCCGCATGAGGGTGTGGCGCACGCCTTGTCACGGCGACTCCGTTTGCCCGCGCGATGGCGGGCGGCAGGACGAACCAGTCGAGCGGAGCGCCCTTTTGCTTCACTTGCTCGGCGGTGAAGTTATAGACGGTGAGCGCGAAGGGCACCTCGCCCGAAGCCACCAGGTTGGTGAGCAGGGTGTGGCCCCTGCGGACCGACAGCCCGTTGGTCGCCACGAGGTCGCGGAACAGCTTCAACCCCTTTTCCTCGCCCATGCTTTGCACGACGCCGGCGAACCAGTCCTCGTCGGAAGCCTCGATGCCGAGCCTGCCTTTCCAGCGCGGATGCAGCAGATCGCTGTAGGAGGAGGGGAGTTCCTCTTTCCGGACCAGCCTGGTGTTGTAGGCATGCACGAAGACGTTCAACCGGGCCCCGACCCACTCCCGGTGCGCCGGCACCGCGGCGGGAATCAGGTCCGCATGGTGCGGCGAGCGCACTGTCTGCAGCAGCCCCTCGCGGTGCAGGATTTCCAGCGACGGGGCGTTGGATTCGATCACGTCCACCTCGAAGCGCGCAGCCCTGGCCTCGGCGAGCGCGCGCTGCACAATCTTGTCCGAGGCAGCGCGCCACATCCGCACCTTGACGCCGTGCTTCTTCTCGAACGCCGCGTTCAGCGCCGCCATGTCATCGACGGTGAGCGACGTATAGAGATTGAGGAAGCCTTCACGCCGCGCGCCCTCGGCCAGGCGCTGCGCCCGGTCGGGGCCGGCGTATGAGGCCAGCTCTGCCAGCGCGCCCTTCGTCTCCTGCGCCATCGCCAGCGGCGCCAGTGCCGCAAGGCAGAAGGCAGAAGTCAGAAGGCAGAAGCATCTAAATCTCATCCCTCATCCCTCCGCCCTCATCCCTCAGGTGGGCCGCTACTCGGCCACGATGTTGTTGCGGCGGATCACCTCCGCGTAGCGTGCCCTCTCTTTTTTCAGGACAGCGGCGAACTCATCCGGCGTATCGAAGACCGGGATCAGCGCCCGCGCGTCGAGCTTTTCCCGGAACGCAGGGGTCTTCATCAAGCCGACGATGCCCACGCTCATGCGCTGGATGATGGCTTGCGGGGTTCCAGCCGGCGCGACGACACTGTACGAGGGAACGGCATCGACGCTCGGGTAGCCGGCTTCGGCGTAGGTGGGCGTGCCGGGAAGGTGGGAGGAGCGATGGGACGCAGCCAGCGGCACGACCTTTCCGGACAGAACGTGCGGCTGCGCGGTGCTGATGTCGGAAACCATGAATGCGATCTCACCGCGGAGCAGCCCCAGCGCCGCCTGGGATGCACCCTTGTACGGCACGTGCATGAACCGCGCTCCCGTGGCCTCCTCGACCATCTTTATGGCCAGATTGGACGAGCTGCCCACTCCCGGGGAACCGTACGTAAGGCTGCCCGGCTCGCGTATTGCCAGCGCTACCAGGGCGGCCAGCGTTTTTACAGGCACCGAAGGATGGCTGGTGATGACGAGGGGGCTCACTACGCCGCGCGCGACCGGTGCGAAATCGCGCTCCGCGCTGAATGGCAGGTTCCTGAAAAGGCTCGAGTTGATGACGAGCGCCGGGCTCGAGGAGACAAGGAAGGTATAGCCGTCCGGCGCGGCCTTGGCCACGATTTCGGCGCCGATGTTTCCGCCCGCGCCGGGACGGTTGTCCACCAGGAATTGTTGCTTCAGTCCTAAGCCGAGGCCCTGCGCCAGCAGGCGGGCGTAAGTATCGGTGCCGCCTCCGGGGGAGGAGGGGACCACGAGCCGCACCGGCCGCGACGGCCACGCTTCCTGCGCCGCCGCCGGCAGGGCCACGAGCGTGGCGAGCAGGACGGCGGCGCGCTGGTTCATCGGCGAGTCTTTTTTGGCGGCGCGCGCCGGCGGGACTTCTTCTTGTCGGCTTTGCCGTATTGCTCGAGCTGGAACCGAACCGGCTTGAGCCAGCGGCAGATCTCCTGCACGACCTCGGCCTGACGCAACGGCAGCCCTTTCTCCTTCGCCATGGCGTGGACGATCTCCATGTCGTCGTCGGCCCACGCCATGCTGTTCTTGCCCCAGTTCTCCAGTCCGGCATTCGCGGCATGGGTGGTGAGCAGCGCTTTGCGCATCGCCTCGACGTCGAGGCCGTAGCGGTGCGCGAGGACGAGCCCCTCGTGGTTCGCGACCAGGCACGCCCACATCACCATGTTGTTGGCGGCCTTGGCGACCTGCGCCGAGCCGATGTCGCCAGTCGGCACGATGTCGGTCGAAAAAGCCCCCAGCACCGGCCGCAGCCGCGCGACGATGTCGGCGGGCCCTGCGACGAACGAAAGGAGCGTTCCCTCGTCGGCCGCCCAGGCGCCCCGGCACATCGTGGCGTCCACGACGTGCACACCGCGCGCCCGGCCGCGCCCGGCGAGCTCGCGCACCGTGTCGGGGTGCACAGTGGAGAGCACGGCAATAATCGCGTCGCGGGGTACGTGGTTGAGAATACCTTTCTCGGAAAGAAGCTCGCGCAGCTCGCGGTCGTAGCCGACGCAAATCAGGATCGCTTCGCAGACGCGGGCGAGCCCGGCGGCATCGGCGCTCCAGCTTCCGCCGCGGGACTCCGCCACGCCGCGCTTGCCCGGGTCGATATCGTGCACACGGACAGTGAACCCCTTGCGGGCGAGGTGCCCGATGATCGGCTGGCCCATGCGGCCCGCGCCGATGACGCCTACGTTTTGGATCTTTTCCGGTGCTTTGTGGTTCATGCGTTCACTTCCTTGCAGGAGCCATTTGCCGTGAGATCGGGAGATTGGGAAATCGGGAGATAGGAGCCTTTCCCCCTTCCGCTCTCACGCCCTCCCGCCCTCACGGGCTGCGTCGGCAGCCTGCGCGATGGCGTCAATCAGGGACAGCTCGCGCGGCACCACGACGGAAACTGCGCGAGCGTGCTGCACCAGGGGATCGAGACCCGGGGGCGCGGCGCCGCGCGCGACTCCGTCCGCCGCTGCCAACAGCCGCCGCCGCGCCATGATGATGTTGTTATCCGAGGTCACCAGGTTTTCTCGAGAGCGATCCTGGATCGGCCCCATGCTCTCCTGCACCGCGGCATCCTGGACACCTACGTCGAGCACGCCAGAGAAGGTTTTTTTCGCCTTCTGCGCCGCGCGGTCGATCAGATAGCCGTTGTGCCGGTTCGCCACTGGCGTGAAGGTGTCCTCGATCAGCCGCACGTGGATGCCCTTGCCCTCGTGCATGGCGTTCAGCTCCGCTTCCGTTAGCGGGCGGCGCGGGTGATAGTCGATGCTGAAGGTCCAGCAGCTCTCGTCGTCGATCGGGACGAATGCGTGACCGCCGCAGGGATTGTCGCCGTACGGAGGGAAAAAACTGAAGCAGGGCATCAGCCACTGCGTGATCCGCCAGTAGTAGCGGTCGGTCCCGACGTCGCGGCGGGTGGACACGTAGAGTCCACCGGGAGAATCGGTCGGCAAAAATCTGGGCTTCGGGTCGCCACGAATCATCGCCAGGCTCTCCGGATCGCGCTTGAGCAGGGGGTCGTCACCCACCGAGTAGCGGTGCAGAAAACCCGAATGGATCGAATCGATCGCGCCCTCCATCGCCTGTAGGTAGTTGGATTCCTGCAGGCGCTTCGAGACGTAGCGCTGAGCGGGCGCGACCCGGGCCCATTCGTAGCCCGGCGCCTCAGGTTTCAATTCCGGAGGTCCGAGGTAGGCCCACATTACGCCGCCGCGCTCGATCAGGGGATAGGCTGCGAGCTTGATCCGGGAACAGTAGCCGTTCTCCGCCGGCTCCGAGGGCAGGTCCACGCATTGCCCGGTCACGTCGTATTTCCAGCCGTGGTAGGGACAGCGGATACCGTCTTCCTCATTGCGGCCGAACCAGAGGCTCACGCCGCGGTGGGCGCAAAACTCCCCGATCAATCCGAGCCGGCCCTGTGTGTCGCGGAAGGCGAGCAGGCGCTCGCCGAGCAGCTTTACCCGCACCGGCGCGCAGTCCGGTCCGGGCAGCTCCTGCGCGATCAGCACCGGCAACCAGTAGCGCCGGAACAGCGCGCCCATTGGCGTGCCGGGCCCGGTGCGGGTCAGGTACTCGTTCTGCTCGGCGGTCACCATGGAGATCCCTCAGCCGCTACTGAAGCCCGTGAGGGCGGGAGGGCGGGAGAGGGAAAACACCCATCTTACGACCTCCCGATCTCCCGGAGGTTATCGTTTCTGACAGATGGTATCGAGCAGGGCGGGTTGCCCCGCCTTGACCCGGGCGATGGCGCGCTTTAGCGCCGGTCCTACGTCCTTGCCGTGCACGATCGGGCCCTCGGCGTACCAGCCCATGGATTTCGCCAGGCTGGCGAAGTCCACGTTGGGCGTGTCGAGATCCATGCCGATATGGGCGCGCTCGACGGGGGTGCCGCGCTTCTTCGCCATGCGGATCTGGTGCTCCCAGTCGTTGTAATAGGCCCGGTTGTTGTACATCACGATCAGCATCGGGATTTTGTGTTTCGCAGCGACCCACAGCGCGCCGGCGTCGAACATCAAGTCGCCGTCCGGCTGCAGGTCCACCACCAGGCGCCCGGCGTCGCGATGCGCGAGTGCGACGCCGAGCGAGATGCCGATCTGCGTCCCCGTGCCGAGCGATTTGCCGGGATGGCGGTACGGCTTGTCGAAATCCCACAGCTTGTGCGTCCAGTCCTCGAGCGTGTTCGCGGTGAGCACCCAGTCCTCGTTCTTGATGACCTTCCACACCTCGCTCGCCAGGCGGGGCAGGGGTATCGGGCTTGCGTCCCAGTCCTCGCGCGCCTGCTCCGCCCATTTCGCGCGCGCCGCGCGGTGCCGTTCGCCGGTCTTGCGGGTGCGTTCCTCGATCAGCGTCGAGAGCGCCGGCTTCGCGGCGATTTTCTTGCGCAGCAGCGCGGTCAGCGCCGGGATCGCCAGGGTCGTGTCAGCCAGCACGCGCAGTTGGGCGTGCAGCAAGCGCTGGTAGTCCAGTGCCCAGCTCGACAGCTCGAGATCGCCGAAGCCGATATCTATCCAGGTGCAGTCCGCCGGCGGGATGCTGGTCAGCGTGCGCGTCACGCTCACGAGCTCGGTGGTCGGCCGTTCCCAGTCGCGCACGTCGAGGCACAGCACGAGGTCGGCGTCGCGGAACACGTCCTTCACCATGCTCAGGTTGAGCGGATGGTTGCCGGGGAAATTGAGCCGGCTGTTGACGTCGTACACCGGCGCGCCCAACGTCTCGGCGAGCTCCACCAGCGCGTGGAACCCCTTCGGGTCGCGGCCGACGAACTCGGCGAGGATGACCGGCCGCTTCGCCGCGGCAATCATGTCCGCCGCGGTCGCGAGCGCGGCGGGATCGCCCGCCAGCGCCGTGGGCACGGGCATCGCCGACTTCGGCGGCAGCGGCACGTCGTGGTCGAGCGGCTGCTCCTGGAGCCAGGCGTCGTAGCACATGTAGATCGGCCCCCGTGGCTCGGTCATCATCACGCCGTAGGCGCGGGCGAACGACTCGGGCACGCCGTCTATCGTGTGCGGCTGGTAATCCCACTTGGTGTAATCGCGCACGGCGTTGCCCTGTACCAGCGCGGTATGCGTCCAGTCGATGCGCGGCCGCCGCTTGGTCTCGTCCATCGGGCCGGTGGCGCCGATGATGAATACCGGCGCGCGGTCGATGTAGGCGTAATAGATGGCGAGGTTCGAGTGCAGCAGGCCGACCAGGTTGTGCACGATCGCCACCATCGGGCGGCCGCTTGCCTTGGCGTAGCCGTGGGCGATTTGCACGGCGGTCTCCTCGTGCTGGCACAGCATCATCACCGGCTTGTTGCCGCCGTAATTGACCATCGAATCGTGCAGGCCGCGGTAGCTCGCGCCAGGATTGAGCGCGGCGTACGGCAGCTGGTAGCGGTGCAGCATGTCGACGATCACGTGGGACGCCCAGCGCTGGTCTGCGCCGGCGGCAGGGGTTGCTGCATTTCTGGCGGGTTTTGACATGTCCGAGTCTCTTGATCCCGCGCACGGCACGGGCAATGGGTTAAACGGCGCAGCGCGCCAAAAAAAAGCGGCGGATGGTTGTCCGCCGCTCGCTAGCTGATCACTTCATCACCGCATCACTTCGTCGCCGGACTTACGCCGGCTCCTTGACCTTCGCCGTCAGGTAGCGCTTGACCACCTCGGCCGTGAGCACCACGCTGGCATCGTACTCCGGCGCGTCCTCGAGCTGCTGTAGATCGTTCAGCCCGGAGTTCTTGTAGACGCGGTTGATCGCCGAGATCAGCCGCACCGGGCGCTCCGGATCGGCGTTGAAATGCTGGTGGATGGTGCAGGGCGGGATGTAGATCACGTCGCCCGCTTCCCATTCGTAGCGCTTGACCTCGGTCTGCGGCTTCCAGGTGTAGACGTCGGTGATGTCCACGTCGCAGTCCTGGTGCAGGTCGTAGCCGCGGCCTTCCAGCACGTAGAGGCATTCCTCGGCAAGGTGGCGGTGCTTGCCGGAGCGGCTGCCCGGCGGAATGATCTGCATGTAGGCGTCCACCGTTTCCATGCGGGTGTTCATCCCCTCGTTGATCAGGTGCTTCAACAGCCCCTGCCGCGACATCTCCCACACCATGTCTTCCGGGTGCACGAGCTTCTTGCGCTTGGCGTTGCGCGCGGGCGCGTTGGCCGCATCATCGAGCAGGTTCTGGTACAGCTTGCCGCTGGTCTTGCCCTTCAACCAGGCTTTCGATTCGCCCCAGGCCATATCGTTTCTCCTTGCGTTCAACCCACTCCACTTCTCTCCCCCTCGGAATGGGGAAGGGCGCAGGTGGAGGTCAGTGGTTGTAGTCGTCCTCGTAGTGGCGCGGCTCGAATCCCACGCCGCCCGGCTCCGGCTCCGTCGGCCGCGGGATCACCGTTTTCTGGAACAGCATGTTCAGGAACAGGAACATGGGTTTGGACTTCAGCACCAGCGCGCGCGCCGGCTTGTTGGGATCGGCGTTGAAGTGCTGGTGCACGCAATTGTTGTGCACGATGGCGACGTCTCCAGCTTTCCAGTCGTAG
>Ga0137435_1000762_pt1 | contig 10016 bp, 8 predicted proteins | sample EasRivERMGT100_2_FD_104904 | JGI IMG/M metagenome (GOLD analysis project Ga0137435, IMG submission 104904) | Soil microbial communities from meander-bound floodplain in the East River, Colorado, USA - East River MetaG ERMGT100_2 | ecosystem: Environmental > Terrestrial > Soil > Floodplain ... | reverse complement strand
CCCTGAAAAAAAATATTTTTTTCAAAAAAATGACAGTTACAAAAAAAAAGTTCATGAATCTTTTCCTGAAGAAAAAAAAAATGACAGTTACAAAAATCATGAATCTTTTTCCCCTGAAAAAAAATATTTTTTTTAAAAAAATGACAGTTATAACAAAATTTATACACATTTTTTTGGGGGTTGACCCTGAAAAAAAAAATAATAAAAAATAATAAATAAAAATTTGTTTTTCGCACGTGCGTTTTTTTTTATACAAATCTTTTCTCTAATAAAAATGTTTAATATGATTTTTATGAGTGAAAAAAAAAAAGACAATTAGAAAAAAAATATTTATTTTCCTGTAGAACCAAATCCATTATCACCACGAATAGTATCATCTAATTTTAATACATTTTCAAATTTTGGTGTATAATATCTTTCTATAACTAATTGTGCTATTCTCATTCCTTTTTCTATAAGAAATACATTATGAGGATTATTATTAATGACTAAAACTTTAATAATTCCAATATAATCTTCATCAATAACTCCTGCACCAATATCAATACATTTTAATGATAATGAAGATCTAGGTAATATTCTTCCAAAAAAACCATGGGGTAATGATATTGATAAACCAATACTAACACACATTCTACTTAACGGTAATATTTTTACATCATCAACTGAAAATAAATCATAACCAGCACTTCCAATAGTTTTTCTTTCTGGTATTTGGGCATATTGAGAATTTTTAACAAATTGTATAATAGGTTCCACCATGATTATACAATTATTTTATTAAACCAAAAATAAATCAAAGATTTAATTTTCGCACGTGTGTCAATTTTTTTTACCTATAAAACCCAACTAAGGTTTTTTTTTTTAATAACTATAGTTTTTACTTAGAAAAATATAACGAAAAATATGAAGAGACAACTTGAAGAAAATACAGTAGTTTGTATTAATGACAGTGATACAGATGATGAACAAATCATGGTTAAAACCAAAAAAAGTAAGATCAAAAAGAATGATGATGTTGGGACAATAAATGAAAAAGAGAAAGAAGCTCCTTATTATCTTATGACAACGACAGAAGATAACATTTGTCAACTTTATGGAGTTAATACGAAACACAAATTATTTCCTGTTGTTATTAATGCAATAAAAACAAGAGAAATTGAAGAAGGTGATAGTTATGCATGGAACCAGAGTGCATTATATAATCTTATGGTCGAAGGATTGAATACCGAAAAGAATGATGATTTTAAATGGGATGATTCAAAAGATGCTTTATTGGAATTTCTTGAACTTGATGATTTAGAAGGATCTGATTTTATTGGATTTCTAAAATCAAATAAGGAAGATCAGTATGAAGATGGGATTGAATGGAGTACAACAAGAAAGCTTTTAGAAAGCCATATCATTTATTTACAAAGTTGGTGTTAAATAAATAAATATTTTTAGTTTATTATTATTATTTTAAAATTTTTTACCTTATTAAAAAGAACTCCCATTTACGGATATTTGCCTTAATTATGGATGAAGTGGACGTAGTAAACATGTTAGTATTAAAAATTAATTCCGTTATTAAAGAGATAAATGATACTAATGATACTTTTATTCAAGAGTTGAAAATGATTAATGATGATCTTGATAAATTGGTTGCTTTTCATCAAATTTTAAAATATGATAATGATGAATTAAAAAATGAGTTGAATGAACTTAAATTGGATTATCAAGATTTCAAAAATGTAGTGAGTTATAATTTAGGAATGAATAAAGAATATAATTTAAAAAAAATTAATAAATGATTTTTTTTTTATTTTGTTAACATGTTGACAATTATAAGAGAATTAATATATTCAAATATTGATTCTCTAATTTTTTCATGATAATCTTCATTTGAAATAATTTCATTTTCTAAATCAGTATTTTGATTTTTTCTTGTAAGAGCATTATTAATTGAAAGTGATTGAATAGTTTTATGTATTACACCATATGGATTTAAAGATAATAAAATGATTTGAGCAAGCATAGCAGGAGAATATTCATTAGAAACTTTTTTTGGTGGATTAGATTTTTTTGAAATAATTTGTTCAAAAAGAGTAACATAATCATTTGAATTAAATTTTAGATTTGGAGGAATAATACAATTTCTATTTAAAAAATCTTCAGGAGTAATTAAAGCATTTGAAGTTGTTAATGGAATAGTATTACTAAAACCATCACAATCTAAATCATTATCATCTATTGATAATTTTTTATCATTTGATTTTTTTTGTTTTTCATCTTTTTTGTTATTAACTCTTTTTCTTTTTAATGTTTCTTTCTTTTGTGGTATTGTAGTTGGTGATGATAATGATTCCTTTTTCTTTGATGATTGTTTTATTGAATATTTATTTTGAGAAGCAACAAATTTTTTTGCAATAAATCTTGGATCATAAATAGGAAATATATGATCAATATCTGGATTAAAAGGAACATATCCAGGAAATTCTAATGTAAATAAATCATTTTCTTTAGGTATAAGTTCAAAAATTGAACTTTCAGTTAAAATTCCTGTAGTTTCATCTTTTCCAATATAATTTTTCCAATCATTTTTTAATATAAAATGAAATTCATCTAATCCAACAGTATTTAAAATTTTCCAATTTTCATAATTACTAATACTTTCAAATGAATTATCATTACCAAAATAATATCCAAATAATGTATAATTTGGAGAATCTTGACGAGTAAGTTCAATTAAACCAAGAAATTCATATTTTAAAATTCTTTGAACCATTTCATTAATTGTAAATTCTTTTGGAGTTGAAATTTTTTCAAAAATTTTTGTAATTTTTCTATGTAATTCTAATTTTCTTGTTTTAACAATAAATTTCATTATTCTATTTTTTGATATAATAGGTTGAGAATTTTTTGATGATAATTTTTGTTTTTTTTTTAAAGGTTGTTTTGTTAAATCATGTTCTTCTAATCTTTTTTTCCATATTTAAATATTTGTATTATTAAATGAAAAAATCTTTTTATTATTACAAATAATTCTTGTAATTTCAAATGTTTGAAATTCATCATAAATTGTTTTTAAATATTCTGACATAAGCATCCTCTATATCTTCCCTCTTTCTATTAACTTATTTAATCTTTTTTTTTTATTTAATTTAAAAATCCTTTTATAGAAAAATATTTTTAATTTAAGGAAAAATCACATATTCCAAAAAAAAAAAATCTTTTTATAAGATTTTTTTTTGGAATATAATTTTTTTTTCTTTTAATGAATAGTGGTGAAGGTAACAGCTCCGAAAATTCATCTCGTCTTAGTAAATTAATTTCAGAAAGTATCAAATTACCAATAATGTCTTTGAATAATAATAACAATATTACAAAAAAATCGTCATCGTCATCAAAAATTGATACTAATGATAAAAAAAATGAAATATTTATTAATGATGATGGAGGAGATATTGATGTTCATATTATAAGAAAATTAATTTATCAAAAATATCAAGAAAATACATTTGAAGGAAAAAATATTTATAAGATTTTAAGTTTTAATTTAGTTGAAGGAATTCATTTTACAAAAAATTCAAATGAAATATTTTTTAATTCAATGTCAAAATCAACAAAAAATGATTTAAAATTTCTTTTAACAATAATTCAATTGATGGGACATCAATCAATATTAAAATTAACAAGATCTTCAACAAATAAACCTACAATAGTTATTGAAAATAAAACTGAAAGTTTAAAAGTTTTAATTGAAACATTATTAAACAAAGATTGTAATACAGTTATAGGATATCGATTTTGGTGTTTCTTTCTTACAACAAAACCATTAATTGATAATAATATAAAAGAACTTGAAATTAATTTATTAAAGAATTTAAAAACTTCTTTTGATGAAGTTATTTATAAATCAAGATTATTACAAAAAAATAATAATAATCAATTAAAAAAAAAAAATATTATTAGTGAAAATAATGAAATTAAAAAAAAAGTATTTCAATATACAGAAATAACTGATGAAAGATTATTATTTAATATTATTAAAGATTATCTTATTTATGATAAAAATTATAAAATTAAACAACAATCTCATGAAATTTTATTTCAAAAAAAGAATAAAGAACAAAATAAAGATCATTTTTATGATGATTTTTTAAATGAAAATATTTGTATACAATCAAATGAATATGAAGATTTAGATTATTCAAAAATTCAAAATATTAAATTATTATCAAAAGAATCATCAATGATTTATCATACTCAAGATGTTAATTCAATACAGAAAGATATTAAAAATTATTTTCATACAGAAAATAGTAGTTTTAATAAAATTCCTGATATAAATTTATTAATTAATATACTTGATGATAAAGAATTAGAACAACAACAACAACCTATTATTAATAATGATAATGATGATGATGATGATGATGATAATATTAATAGATTAAATAATTTAAGAAAACAAAATATTAATGATTCTTTATTTAAAAAATTTCCTTATTTAAATTTAGTTTATTCTATTCCTAATCAATTTTTATTTCCTGAAATTTTTTATTTCTTACCTTTACCACATACTATTGGATCAATATTATCTTATAAATTAATTTATGATAATACAAAAAATGCAATGATTGATAAAAGATATAAAAATACAAAAATACCTTTAAATAATAATATTAAAAATAATTTAATTGGATTATATGATTCAAATTATTTTCCTGAAACACGTGATATAATGATTCTTTTAAATTCATTAGATGGTCAAAAAAAAATTAAAGAAATGAATGATTATTGTGATGAAATATTTAGAAAAAAAAGGAATCCTTTATCTGCAAAATTAAAAATTTATAAAGTTTTATCACATGATATAATAAAAGATAGACAAGAAAATTTAAAATCTTCTTTTGCTGATTGGATTCATGGAGAAACTAAACAACAAAAATTAAATTTCCCAATATTTTTAATTAAATATCATAAATTTGTAAATAATAAGAAACCATCAATTATTTTATATAATCGTATTATTGAAAAAGAAAATGAAAAATTTATGGAAATTGAAGAAGAGAATCATGATACTGATAATGAAGATGATACCGATAAAGAAGAATTAGATACAAAACAAAAGTTTTTTGATTATTGTAAACTTAAACCCCCAATTACAATATTAAATAATGAAAATAATTTTTGGTGGAAAGAATTATTAGATACATTAACAAATGATAATATAAGTGTTTTAACAAATATAGATGAATTAATAAAATTAAATAATAATACAATACCAAAATCATTTATAGAACAAGATATTTATTTACAATTAAATATATTAAATCGTCATCGTTATGAAAATTTACAAAAGAAATTTCCAAATTATAAGAATAAAAAACATAAAGATTTTAAATTATATAATGAAAGATTTAGACAAGTTCTTGATGCTATGGTAGCAGAAGTAATGTTTTGGTTTTTAAATTGTCCAAAAGAAAGTACAAGTCCAGCACTTTTTCATATGTCAGATTGGTTTAAATCAAATTCAAATAATTTTGTTTTAAGACCAATTAATCGTGATATAAATTTACGTCCATATTCTCAATTTAGATTATGGATACAAGGATTCTTTCAAGGAATTGGAAATGTTATACAAAATTATCATATTATGGCAGCAGTATATTTTGCAAAATTTCATCATGTTAGATATTTTGTTTTAAATGATTTAGATATACAAAATAGAGCAAAAAATAATATTCTTTTAACAGGATCAGGATTTTCAGGAAAAACATTTATATTACAAATTGCATGTAAATCAATACCTGCAGATACAGAAACAGTTTATGCTCCATCACATACAACTACAGGAGCATTTAATGTACATGAAAATCATGATGCAGGAATAAGATTTCATGATGAATTTTCATCAAAATTTTTTATGTTAAATACAGATAAAAATGGTAATTCAAATGGATCAACAGATGAAGCAAATTCTCAATTAAAACATATATTAACATCTCATCAAACACAAACATTAGCACAAGCTCCAAGAGAAAAAGGAGATATAAAAAGAAAATTAGAGATAAGTAGAGCAAGTTGTCAAACAGTTCTTTTATGTGCAACAAATAATCCAATAACAGGAGCAGATCAAAATTTATTATCAAGATTTTTAGTTTTAAGTGTACCTAAAGGTAAAAAACAAATTGGTAGTGATGCAAAACAAATTAGTGATGAAAATCCTGATCCAAATATGACATGTGAAATTTCAGATAAAGTTGGTTTAAGAGAACATCATATTATACATACAGTATATACATTAATGGAACTTATTTTTAAATCATATGCTACAGGAGAAGATAAATATGGTGTAGAAATTTCAGGAGGATTTTCATCTATAACATCAATTTTAAATATTTTAACACAACAAACATGTATATCAACTTCTCATATAAGAAAAAGAGATCATATACAAGAAATGTCAAGAACAATGGCATTATCTTATGCATCATTTACAGGAATGACTGCAGATTTTACTCAATATTTATTTTCACATAATGATAAAAGAATAGGATTTAATCATAGAATTTTATCAATGGGAGTTTTACCTTTCTGTGTTATAACAAAAGATCAAGTAATAGATAGTTTAAAAATGTTATCAACAATATTTATACCAAGTTATTTAGATGAAATTTTAAAAATTATTGCATTTGATATATGTCATTTAGATGATTTAGAAGAAACAGAATTTTATATAGATGATGATAAACAAATTAATTATAATTATATAGCTATAAAAAAGGATATTGAATTTCAAGTAGCATCATTAATTTCAAATTATCTTAATGAAATGACATTAAGTGAATCTGATATATTTTCTTTATTAAAAGAATTATCAAAATCATATCTTCCTCTTTATATTTATTTTAAAACATCTGATTGTATTAATGAAGATGAAGTAATTAAAGATAAAAATATACAAAGAAAATATTCTCAACCTTATTTAGATATTAAATATGATAGACAAGGTAAACCACTTATTTCACAAAGTCAACCTATTATTTGTTTCCCAAAAAATAAAGAAAAGAAATGTATTGTAACTGTATCTGTTCAATATTTAAAACAAAAATTTCCAAATAGATTAAATGATAATTTAATAAAATCTATTGAAAAAAAATCACAAAATAATAATAATAATAATAATGATGATAATGATAATAATAATAACGATGATGATAAAGATGATAATGAATCAAATTTCTTTAATAATGATAATGGTGATGATAATAGTAAATTTATAAAACCACATAATTATAATCAATCTATAAAAAATTGTTTTGATTATAAAAAAAATGAAGAACCTTTTGTAAATGCAATTAAAGAATTTTATGATAATAAATTTTTAGAAGATATTGGATTAGATAAAGATGAAGAAAATAATCTTTATAAAGAATATAATATTAATGGTATAGATATTTTAAGAAGATTTTTAATTCCTGTTCAACCAAAAGATTATATCATTAAAAATTTACCACATGAATTACCAATTGATTCAACAAATATTGTTAAATTTCCAACAATTTTATCAACAATACATTTAGAAAGAAATAATAATCCAGGAAGATTAATAAAAAATCCAAAAGATCTTTTACCATCAGTTTATTTAAATTATCGTGCTCCTAAAATTATTCATCATTCAAATAATGAATGTACTGTTATTGAAATGGATGGAGATAAAATATTTAGAAATTTAAATACATCATCTCAACAAAATTGTGATCATGATTATTCTCCATGTTATCTTCATTTAGAAAATATAAAATTTCCCGGATTTATGACATTAGAAAATAATTTTCTTATTAATCATCCTGTTATGACTTTTCATCATTTAAAAATATGGGATCATAAAAAAAATCCAAATAATCAAAAATTATTATATCCTGAACTTGATATGAAATTTTTAATTGAAAAAAAATGGTCAATATTACATAATTCAGTAAATTATTTATCATCAACAAATAATATACCAAAATCTTCTTCTATAAGAATAGGAATTGATGATATTAGTATAAAGAAACATCAAAAATTAATATTCTCAACAAACAACAATATTGATAATCATATTTATAATAATCTTTATCCACATCAACATATAATACAAAATATTCAATATATACCAAAAGATATTCAAAATATTATGGATCAGAAAAAAGATAAATTTAATGCAAAGGCTTTTTTAAAACATGCACAATCTCAAAAAAGATCAGAATTAAATAAAAAAAGAAGAAATTCAAAAGATGATGATTTAGTATCAAATCCAAATAAAAAACAAAAGATTATGAATAAAGATGATGTTAATATTATTTTGTTATAAAAATGTAATTGTAAATAAATGCTTTTAAATAATCTATTTTATTTATTTTACAGAAAAATTAACTCTGATAGATATAATGATTTTTCCCTTTTTTCATAAAATATCCTCGTGATGTAAGGGATTCTAAACACGTAATAATCATAATCATAATTTCATCTTCATTATATCCTTCAATAAATTTGTAAACTGATAACAATCTCCATCTTATATCATTAATATCTTTCAATAAATTTCTTATATTATAACAATTCCATTCAGTTAAACCCATCATTCCCGTTTTGACAATAACTTCTTCAAGGTTTCTAATAAATTTAATATCTGGTAAATTACATTGACGACAATATGGGCATTCCATTCTCTGGATTTTATTATACCATGTAAATATGCACTCTGTATGATATATATGATTACAAGTCGTTATTTCCCTATGTAAATATGGTATATAATCATAACAAATAAGACATTCATCCATTAACTACGAATATAGTAATAATAAATATCCAAAAAATTATAATTTTTAAAACATTGTTATATATAAAAAAAATAAAATAAAAAACAAAATTTTAATTTCCATAATTAAATATAATAAAAAATATTATTTACATAATATTATAAAAGGGGGGAGATTTTTTTTTTTTTTTTTTTATTAAAAATATGAGGAAAACTGATAAAAATCATTTATTTTATAGTTAACGTTAAAACAGGACCATATAAATTTCTAAAATCATCATGAGTTCCTTCATATTCATTTTTCCATAATAAATTCTGAGGAAGATTTTTTTCTTGTCCAGCCAAATAATTATATTGTTCATAATAAACAGTATAATTCTTCATATTGTGTTCAAAAGTATAACCAGTAGGAATACCACCAATCATTTTTTCTATACCATTAATTGATGGCTTTCCAGCTCTATTAATGATCACAATATCATCTAATCCATATGGGGTTTATTTAAGAGATTAAGTAAAAAAAGTAATACTATTAATTATAAACAAAAAAAATTTTGTTTTTGTTTATATTATGACAGAAGAAGCAATACAAAGATTTATATTTACACCAAATTTAAATGAAACTATTATTGATTCAGATTGGATTAATATTTCAAAAGATAGAAGTCTTTTAGAGAATTTTATAAAGAATAAAATTAATATGAAAATATCTATTGTTGATACCAAAAGAATAGATAATATTGAAACAAAGTTTAATGATTTTAAATTTGTTTTATCAAAAGAATCATTAACAAATTTTGATTTAATAAAAAATGGTATAGAAGAAAAATTTGGTAATACACGATTTTTATGTGAAAGATCATCAGAATATATACCCTTTTCAGAGAATTTATCTTTAAAATATATGGATAATACTGTGATTATTATCAGAAAATCATTTTTAAAATTACCACCATATCATAGATTGAGAATAATTTTTGTAATTTTACTTTTCGTATTAATCATTTATATCATATTTTTGATATATAAAATGATATTGTATTAATTTGATAAATAAATCTTTTTTTAATTTATTTTTTATCATCTAAATGAGTATATAAATAACATAAATAACAGTCTTTTGATTCACATGTTGATGATTCTGTTTTCATTGTTATCAATTCTATGAATATTTTTTCATTCTCTGTAAAATAATAAAATTTTTCTTCTTCTCCTTGTTTTT
>Ga0137435_1000761_pt1 | contig 10020 bp, 7 predicted proteins | sample EasRivERMGT100_2_FD_104904 | JGI IMG/M metagenome (GOLD analysis project Ga0137435, IMG submission 104904) | Soil microbial communities from meander-bound floodplain in the East River, Colorado, USA - East River MetaG ERMGT100_2 | ecosystem: Environmental > Terrestrial > Soil > Floodplain ... | reverse complement strand
CGCCGCCGGGGACTTCGAGTCGCTCGAGGTCCTCAACGCGACGGTGCGCAAGGACCTCGAGGAGCACTCGAAACGGGAGGCTGACGCGTCCGTCCGCCAGCAGCTGCTCGACCAGATCGCCAGCGCCAACGCCTTTGACATTCCACCCAGCTGGGTGAATCAGCTCATCGACGCCTACGCGCAGACGTATCAGGTACCGGATGCCGAAACGGAGCGTTTCCGTGGAGAGTTCCGACCTGTCGCCGAGCGCCAGGTTCGGCGGGATCTGATCATCGAAACCATCGCCGAGCGCGAGGGCCTCAAGGCGTCCGAGGCCGACGTGGACGACCGCGTCGCGGAGGTCGCGGGACGGCGCGGTGCTGACCCCGGACAGGTCTACGCGTCCTTGCAGAAGGCGGGGCGCCTGCGCGAGATCGAACAGAGCATCACCGAGGACAAAGTGTTCGCCTGGCTGCTCGACCGAAACGAAGTCACGTGATCACGACGACAAGCACCTGAGCCGTTACCCGCTCGTCGGGCGCACCACAAACGAACGATTGCCGTTTTCCGAGAACCTTCAACCATGCCGACCATCTATCCTCCCTACATCATCGAGCGGACGAACCGCGGCGAGCGGAGCTACGACATCTTTTCGCGGCTCCTGATGGATCGCATCATCTTCATGGGCACGCCCGTGAACGATGACGTCGCGAACATCATCATCGCACAGATGTTGTTCCTCGAAGCGGACAATCCGGAACGCGACATCTTCCTCTACATCAATTCGCCCGGGGGCAGCGTGTCGGCGGGCCTCGCGATCTACGACACCATGCAGTACATGAAATCGCCCGTGAACACGATCTGCATGGGTCTCGCGGCGAGCATGGGGGCCTTTCTATTGGCTGCCGGCCGCAAAGGCCGGCGATCGGCCCTTCCCCATGCGCGCATCATGATCCACCAGCCGTCGCAGTCTGGCGGGGGCGGCACGGCCTCGGACATCGAGATCCAGGCTCGGGAGATCCTGTACCTCCGCGCGAAGATGAACGAGCTGCTGTCCAAGCACACGGGACAGCCGATCGAGCGGATCGAGCGGGATACCGATCGCGACCGCTACCTCTCCGCCGACGAAGCCAAGGAATACGGCCTCGTTGACAGTGTGATCTCTCATCGAGGTGAGATCGTCGAACCTACCGCGCTTCAGGCGGTTACGAAGTGACAAACGCCCTGGGAACGTGAAAACGTTCGCGTTATTCGGTCGTCTCTTGCTAGACCGCTGCCACGGACTTAAATGTTACATGGTCCGGTCCGTTGTTCCCGCCACAATCCCAGCCGCGAGACGCGTCGCCTTCTGGGACACCGCATCACCTGTTGAGTGATCTGTCATGTCCCACGACAAACACCTGCGCTGCTCGTTCTGCGGAAAGTCCAAGGACTCAGTCCGGAAGTTCATTTCCGGCCCGTCGGTCTACATCTGCAACGAGTGCATCGCCCTCTGCAACGAGATTCTCGCCGAGGACGAAGAGCGCGAGGTTGCGGAGGCCATCACCCAGGTCCCGACTCCTCAGGAGATCAAGGACACTCTCGACCAGTACGTCATTGGTCAGGAGAAGGCAAAGAAGGCCCTGTCGGTAGCGGTTTACAACCACTACAAACGCATCAATTCCGCGTCGTTGCGTGACGACGACGTCGAGCTGGACAAGTCGAACATCCTGCTCATCGGCCCGACGGGCGTGGGCAAGACCTTGCTGGCGCAGACCCTGGCCCGCATCCTCGATGTTCCGTTCACGATCGCCGACGCCACGACGCTGACCGAGGCGGGCTACGTTGGCGAGGACGTGGAGAACATTCTCGTGCGCCTCCTCCAGGCGGGTGACTTCAACGTCGCCGAGTGCGAGCGGGGCATCGTCTACATCGACGAAATCGACAAGATCGCCAGAAAGTCGGAGAACCCGAGCATCACGCGAGACGTCTCGGGCGAAGGCGTGCAGCAGGCGCTGCTCAAGATTCTCGAGGGAACCATCGCTTCGGTGCCCCCCCAGGGCGGCCGGAAGCACCCGCAACAGGAATACATCCAGATCAACACGAAGGACATCCTGTTCATCTGCGGCGGTGCCTTCGACGGACTGGAAAAGATCATCGAGGCACGGACGGGGCGCCGGCAAATCGGCTTCGGGAAGGGGGACGATGCGCGGACGACGGTTCAGCAGAAGAATCCGTTCGCCGAAGTTGAGCCCGACGATCTCCTTCGTTTCGGCCTCATCCCCGAGCTCGTCGGCCGGCTCCCGGTCGCCGTGGCGCTCGAGGCCCTGGACGAGGATTCGCTGGTCCGAATCCTCAAGGAGCCGAAGAACGCGCTGACCAAACAGTACGCCAAGCTCTTCGAGCTCGAAGAGGTCAAGCTCTCGTTCGAGGACACAGCGCTGCGCGCGATCGCGGGCAAGGCGCTCAAGCGCGGCACCGGCGCCCGCGGGCTGCGGGCAATCCTCGAAGAGCTGCTGACCGAGGTAATGTTCGACCTCCCAACCCGAGAGGACGTGGAGGAGGTGAAGGTCACTGAGAGCTCGGTGATCAACGGCACCGCCCCGCTCTTCGAGATTTCGCCGCAGCGTAAGAAGAAAGAGGCGTAACCCCAAAGCGAAGGGGCCGGCGCACTTGCGCCGGCCCCTTCGCTTTGGGGGGAGGGTGGACAGCGAGGACCTGCGCTGCCTCCATCCCGCGTTCCCTCCCGCGCGCTACCTTTCCCGGCATGCCAACCTTCATCCGCGACGGGGAGTCGATCCCCGTCGGCGACCGGCTGCCGGTCCTTCCGCTCCGCGATGTCGTCGTGTTCCCGTACGTCGCCATGCCGCTGCTCGTCGGACGGCCGGCGTCCTTGTCGGCGATCGACGCGTCCGTCAACGAGGGGGCGCTGCTCTTTCTCGTCGCCCAGCGCAACGCGGATACGGAGGATCCGGCCGCGGCCGACCTCCATCGGGTGGGTGTCGTCGCCCGCGTCCTGCAAATCGCCAGGCAGCCGAACGGCACGGCGCGCATCCTCGTCGAAGGGCTGGCTCGCGCCCGGGTTACGCGGTACGTGCCCGCGTCGGGCCATTTGCGGGCAACGCTGACCGATGACGGCGGAGCAGGAGCGGACGACCTATCGGCCGTCCAGCCGCTCGCCCGAAGGGTGTTGTCGCTCTTCGAGGAGTACGTCGGGCTGCATCGCCGAATCCCGAGCGAGGTGGTTGCCCTGGTTCAGGGGGCGGAGTCGATCAGCCGTCAGGCGTACGGCATCGCCGCGCATCTCGCCGTGCGCGTCGAGGCGCGACAGAACCTCCTTGTCGCGGCCAACGTGCCGGAGCTGCTCGAGCAGCTGAGCGAGGTGCTGGTCGGTGAAATCGAGCTGCTGCGCCTCGAGCGCAAGCTCGATGAAGAGGTCCGCGGGTCGCTCTTCCAGAACCAGCGGGAGTTCTACCTGCAGGAGCAGCTCAAAGCGATCCATCGCGAGCTTGGTCAGGACGACGGGGAGGACGCCGGCGAGCTGGAAGCGCAGATCGAAGCGAAGGGACTGCCCGAGTCGGTGAAGATCCGCGCATTGCGCGAAGTGCGGAAGCTACGGCGAATGTCGCCGCTCTCCCCCGAATCGACCGTCGCCCGCAACTTCGTCGACTGGATCCTCGCGCTGCCGTGGACCGCGCGCACCGACGACGTGCTGGACGTGGCGCATGCGCGCCGCATTCTCGACGAGGACCACTACGGTCTCGAGGAAGTGAAGGACCGGATCCTCGACTACATCGGCGTGTTGTCGCTCGTCGAGCGGATCGAGGGACCGATCCTCTGCCTCGTCGGCCCGCCGGGGGTCGGCAAGACGTCGCTCGGCCGCTCCGTCGCGCGAGCGCTCGGCCGCAAGTTCGTGCGCATGTCGCTCGGCGGCGTGCGAGACGAAGCGGAGATTCGCGGACACCGGCGCACCTACATCGGCGCGATGCCGGGACGAGTCATCCAGGCCATGCGCCGCGCCGAAGTGATGAATCCCGTGATCCTGCTGGACGAGATCGACAAACTCGGGCAGGACTATCGCGGAGACCCGTCGGCGGCGCTTCTCGAGGTGCTCGACCCGGAACAGAACCGCGCCTTCAACGACCATTACCTGGAGGTCGATTTCGACCTGTCGCAGGTACTTTTCCTCACCACGGCGAACTATCTACCGCAGGTGCCCGAGCCGCTACGCGACCGCATGGAGATCATCCGGCTCTCGGGGTACCTCGACCAGGAGAAGTTCGCGATCGCCAGGCAGTTCCTCATTCCCAAACAGCTCCGCGTGAACGGCCTCGACCCGGCGCGAGTCGATTGGGAGCCGGACGCCATCCCGGCCATCGTGCATAACTACACGCGCGAAGCCGGGGTGCGGGAGCTGGAGCGGCGCATCGGCCGAGTCGCCCGGAAGCTGGCGAGGCGCACGGCGGAAGCACGCGAGCTCACTGCGGGAACGCCGGCGACGGCCCCTCGATCGACCGTTCGCACCGGCGAGCTCAAGGCGCTGCTGGGAACCGCGCCCTACGATCCGTCGCTTCTCTCGCTCGAGCACAAAGTGGGGGTGGCTACGGGGCTCGCATACACGAACGTCGGCGGCGAAGTCCTGGAGATCGAAGTGACCGCCATCGGTGGGCGCGGCAAACTCCAACTCACCGGCACCCTCGGCGACGTGATGAAGGAATCCGCGTCGGCGGCACTCAGCTATGCGCGGGCCCGCGCCGGCGTGCTCGGAATCGACCGCGACTTTCATCGCAGCCGCGATCTCCACGTCCACATTCCCGCGGGCGCGACGCCGAAGGACGGCCCATCGGCTGGAATTGCGATCGCAACGGCGATCGTGAGCGCGCTCACTGGCATTCCGGTGCGCGGGGATCTGGCGATGACGGGAGAGATCACCCTGCGCGGGCGCGTATTGCCCATCGGTGGGTTGAAGGAGAAGGCCGTCGCGGCCCACCGCAACGGCGTTCGCCACGTGATCATCCCGTATCAGAACGTGCGCGACACCGACGACATGCCGCAGGAAGTGCGCGACGGCATTTGCTTCCATCCCGTGAAGACGATGGACGACGTGCTCGCGCTCGCCCTCGCGCGGGCCGATTACGCCGGCGACGCGGCAGCGGCCACAGCGGCCACACCGCACTAACGGTCTGTCGATGGTCGCCAACGCTCGCGTGCCGCTCGTCATCAAGTCGCTCGATTTTCTCGGCGGCATGGCGTCGGCAAATGGTTGGCGCCCGGAGCCCACGCTCCCGGAGGTTGCTTTCGCCGGGCGTTCGAACGTCGGAAAGTCGTCGCTGCTCAACCGACTGGTCGGCAGAAAGAAACTCGCGCGCGTCAGCAATACCCCCGGGCGGACGCGCGAGATCAACTTCTTCAAGGTCAACGACGCATTCGTGCTGGTGGACCTGCCCGGGTACGGCTACGCGCGCATCTCCAAAACGCAGCGGGAAGGGTGGAGGCCCATGATCGAGGAATACCTCCGCCGCAGCCCGCAGCTCCGCGGCATCGTGCACCTGCTCGACGCGCGGCACGACCCGACCGACGACGACCTGCATATGCTGGGCTTTTTGGCGGAGCTCGGCGTTCCGACGATCGTCGTGCTCACCAAAACCGACAAGCTCTCGTCGGCGCGCGCGGCCAAGCGTGTGGAGGAGACGGCCGCGCAGCTCGAGCTGGACGCGGATCAGGTGATCCCGTTCAGCGCGACCACGGGGTTGGGACGCGACGATCTGGCCGAAGCGATCGAGTCACTGCTCGCGCAGCCGTCGTGGAAGGAGCAGGCACCTTGAGGCGGCGAGGCGTCGTGCTCGCACTCCTTGCCGGATGCGGCGCCCCTCCGGCGACTGTCGGCACCCCGGCGGGAACACCGGCGCCGCTACCTTCGCCGGCCGCCATCGCCGACTCCGGCGCGAACGGAATCGTGCCGGCCGGCTACGGCACGCTCAAGCGCGACGACATTGCCGTCAGGCTGCAGCCTCCCGACGTGCTCGTGAGCCTGATTCCGCTCGACGAATCGGTGATCCGCGCGCTCGCATCCGATTCGTATCGCTACTTGCACGACATTCTGGAAAGCCGGCGTCCCGAACTGACCCGCATCGCCGCACGGTTCGGTCAGCGGCGCGGGAGCGTCTGGTATGCGGAGTTCACCGGCCTCGCTCCCGATGCGCGCTACATTCCGACGGACGTCACGATCACGTCCGGCGGCCGCGACTTCCGGCCGCTACAAATTCTGCCTCTGAGTACGGGCTTTGGATCGCAGCGCCTCCAGCCGCGGGAGAAGCAGTACGCGGTGTACGTTTTCGACGACGCCGTCGATGTCGGCCAATCGCTCACGGTGACCATGGCAAGCGAACGGAATACCGAGTGGGACGCGATCCTGCGCAACATGCTCGATCGCGAGCGCGCACAGATCCGTGCCCGCGCCGCGCGCAAACCGTAGCCGGCCACCGCTCCCCGCTCACTTCACCCGTCCCACGCCTTATGCCCTACCTTCCGTTGCGGAAAATCGCCGAGCGTCCGGTGCGCGGCGTCGCCACCGAGTGGATCGAGCGTATCGCGGCGTCACTGGCCGATCCAACCACCGACCGTTCGGAGCTGTGCCGAAAGACGCTGACCGGGCTGTTCTACCCGGAATACGCGGAGAATTGGGAAACGGCGGTGGGAGACGTGCGGCTTCCCGCGGCGACGCGCCTGTCGCTCGCCGCGATGGACCCGCGCAACGTGACGCTCGAGCCCGAGTACTACGGCGAGTGCGACGACGAGAAGTTCCAGCGTGTGAAGCCGCTGCTCTGGCTCTGGTATTCGTTCGACCGCGCTCCGCTCGCCGGCCAGAACGTGTGGCTCGGCGTCGAGCTCCGGCGCGTGCTCGCGCGGCACATCTTCAAGCGGTGCGGCGAGAACTTCAAGGCGTTCCACAACGTCGAGTTCTCGTTCGGCTACAACATGGAGGTCGGGGACAACGTCGTCGTCCATCGCTACGTGCTGCTCGACGACCGCGGCGGCATCGTCCTCGGCAACAACGTGTCGATCAGCGACTTCGCCAACATTTACAGTCACACCCACAGCATCGTCGAGCAGAAGGACGTCACGAACGCGACGACGGTGATCGAGGACGGCGTGCGAATCACTTACCACGCGACCGTACTCGCCGGCGTGCACGTGCACGAGCAGGGGATGGTCGGCGCGATGGCGCTGGCGACGAAGGACGTGCGGCCGTATCACGTGTACGTCGGCATTCCGGCGAAGAGCGTGCGCGTGAAGCCGAACGCGCCGGCGTCGGGTGAAGTGCTGCGCACGAGCAGCGAGCGCGGCGCGCTGTAGCGTCGGCTAGAAAACGCGGAGCACGTCTTCCACCGGGCCTGCGTCACCGCGGCCGAGGAGCTGTACGACCTCCTGAAGGGCCACGCGCTCGCGCGGCCAATGCATTCGGGCCATCGCCGTCGCGACATCCAGCCACTCGAACGCCTGGTGCTCGGCGCCGAGCGTCACGTCCGCCGGTTCGGCAACGAACGCCGCGAATACGACGGCAAGTTGCACAACGTGCATCTTGTGTAGATAAAACGGTTGCACCGTCACGCTGTACAGCCGCTCCACGCGCAGGCCCGTCTCCTCGGCGACCTCCCGGACGGCGGCCTGCTCCGGTTCTTCCGCCGGCTCGAGGCGGCCGTGCACGGTTTCCCAGGCGGTGGGGCACCGCGTGTCCGCCGACCGCTGCAGAACGAGCACGCGCCAAGCGGTCGCGAGCGGGCGAATGACGTAGACGTCCACCGTTCCGATGCTGAGATCCGCCATGGCGGGAAAGGTACCGCGTCGCCTAGTTCGCGCGATGGCGAGATCGAGGTCGGGGCGGAGCTCGAACGCCTCGCCGCCGAATCGAGGCTCGGCGACCACGGTAGCAACGGACGCTGGGGGTCGCACAGCCACCGTCACTCGCGGCGAGGGGGACTCATCGTCCGGGCTGGCGACGCGACTCACCTCTTCGAGCGTCGTGCGACCTCCCCGAACGTGCTCGAGCCCCGACCGCCAGAGCGACCGCATGCCCTCGCGCGACGCGAGCTCGGCAAGACGCTCCGCCGTGTCGCCCGCGGCGACGGCGCGCTCAAAGTCTGGTGAGCCGATGAGAACCTCGACGATGGCCAGGCGGCCGTGGAATCCGGTCCCGCCACACTCGCGACAACCGTCCGGCGGCGCCGGCGTGCAGGACGCGCAGCGTCGCCGCACCAGACGCTGCGCGAGCACGCCTTTCACCGCGGTGGCGATCTTGTAGCTCGCGACGCCGATGTCGATCAACCGCGTGACGGCGCTCGCGGCGTCGTTGGTGTGCAGCGTGGACAACACGAGGTGTCCGGTGAGGGACGCCTGAATCGCGATCTCGGCGGTCTCGCGGTCGCGAATCTCCCCGATGAGGAGCACGTCGGGGTCCTGCCGCATGATCGAGCGCAGGGCTGCCGCGAACGTGAGGCCCGCCTTTTCATTCACCTGCACCTGGACGATTCCCGGGAGGCGGTACTCGATCGGATCTTCGACGGTGACGATGTTGACGCCGCGCTGCTTGAGACGGCGAAGCGCCGCATACAGCGTGGTCGTCTTTCCGGATCCGGTCGGCCCGGTGACGAGGATGAGACCCTCGCGCGATTCGAGGAGCCGTTCGATGCGCCGAAGCTCGTCGGCGTGAAAACCCATACCTTCCAGCGAGAGCACCGTCGCACGGCCGTCGAGCACGCGAATGACCACCTTTTCGCCGTGCGACGCTGGAAGCGTCGAGACGCGCAGATCCACGGCCACGCCATTGATGGCGACGCGGGCTCTGCCGTCCTGCGGGCGCAATCGGTCGGCGATGTCGAGGCCGGAGAGGATCTTGATACGCGACACGAGCGCGGGGGCGACGAAGCGCGGCAGCGTGCGCGAGAGGACGAGTACGCCGTCCACGCGATGGCGCACGGCGATTCCCTGCTCTTCCGGCTCGATGTGGATGTCGCTCGCGCGCGCCGAGATCCCGGCGGCGAGCAGCTCATCGACGAGACTGGTGGCGGACGCCGAGCCGTCGTCGGAGTTGGATGGCGGGGCGCTTTCGTGCGCGTTGTCGAGATGCTGCACGTCGACCAGCGATTCGGGCGCGCGGGGAGTCATGTCGCCGCGATAGATCTCGTCGATGCGCTGAGCGATCGCAGCAGGATCAGCGAGCGCCAGCTTTACGTGTCGCCCCGTTGCAAAGCCGAGCGTGCGTTCGCATTCCAAGTCGAGCGGGTCCGCCGTAGCGATAGCAAGCTCCCGTTCCGTGGCGGCAAGAGGGACGACGTTGAACTGACGGGCCCACCGTTCGGGAACCAGCGCGACCGCGTGCGCCGCGACGTTGGCGAGATCGGCAATCGGAAGACGGAAGCGTCGCGCCAGCTCCGGGAGATCGAGCGTGGCCGGGGGCGGAATGGGAGCGCGGGATGCCATGCGGCACGATGCACCCGCGGACCTCGTGGAGCGTCACCCTCCTGTTGCGAGGCGGTCCGAAACATCGCGGCGTTCCGTTACGGAAATGGGTCAGACACCATTTAGCGTCTCCATTTGGTGTCTGACCACATTTGAACGTTTTGTTACAGAATGCTCCAGAACTCGCGGCTGATGTCGATGTAGAAGGCCCAGCGGCCGTTGTTCACTCCGCGCGCCACGTCCAGCCGAATCAAGTCGAAGGGTGTCAGGAAGCCGATGCCGAAGGATGGGTAGATGGCCCGCGGTCGATTGTTGCAGCCGAGGTTTGGTTGCCGGTCCGCGGGGTCGCTCGTGTCGAGCAACCCGCACGGCGGAATGCCCTCGAGCGCCACAGCATTGACGAACGGCGCCAACGTCGCGCGCGACGGCACTCGCCCAAATCGTCCGAGCGAGAACGGAACGAACGGTATGGGGAAGTGCCATTCGACGCGCTGACTCACTCCCGCGGTTGACCACAGCGCGTGGTAATCGTAGCCCGGTGCGGTCATGGGTCCGCCAAAGAATGCGAGCTCGCTCGTCGTGCCACGACCATGAGAAGTGGCG
>Ga0137435_1000759_pt1 | contig 10020 bp, 10 predicted proteins | sample EasRivERMGT100_2_FD_104904 | JGI IMG/M metagenome (GOLD analysis project Ga0137435, IMG submission 104904) | Soil microbial communities from meander-bound floodplain in the East River, Colorado, USA - East River MetaG ERMGT100_2 | ecosystem: Environmental > Terrestrial > Soil > Floodplain ... | reverse complement strand
TTGGTGAGTCACGATTTCTTACTGACCTCGGCACTCATACCTATCGGTCGATCCGACCCACAACTTCCCTCCTCGATCCTCCGCCGGACTCTCCCTGCTCTCGGGCCAGCCCTGCGAGTCAGCCTGAACGCGCCGCCTCGTGAGCGGGCTGACAGCCAACCGCCACGTCAGCATTCCTAGATCGTCGTGCACAGTCAGTCTGTGGCAGTCTGGGTGTTTTTAACGACGCCGGCGCGTACCGAAATAGACCAATCGCCATTAACTCGTTATCTGTGAAGGGCTTCCGTTATGAATCCAGGCAGTGGCTGTTACGTGCTGGCACACGTGCCGCAGACACGCCTCTCAACGAGAACAGCTAAAACGCTATCGCTCAATGTGATCCAGCTTCCTGCGAATAGTCGAGGTGGTTGGTCCGTGGGTTGCTCTGCCTGACAGATAGAAACACCTCGACCAGATTAGGTGGTCGATCCTGAGGCAGGACTGGTATCAGAACTAGGCGCGGCCCCTCCCACAATCGTGCGCCTCGGGTTTGCTCGACGCGTGCCGTGACGCCTCGCGCTTGAAGCGCTGACTGAAGGTCTTCGCGCAGGACCCGCACGAATAGCGGAACAGCGCCAGAAACTCCAGAAGGAGCACTGTCTCGGTCGATCCGCAGTGTGGACACCGAGCGCGTGGACCGCTCGCTCGATGTGCGGGTGCGACGCGCACCGTCGTACGGATCGACAGGAGTGACTGCGGACCACGAACAAGAGCGACCTTCATCGATGGATTGATTCCTGCTTCGTAGATCGTTCGCGGGATCCTCATGAATCATGAACATCTCCGGACTGTCATGCCAACGTTACTCGTGGTCGATGACCAACGAACGCTCCGCGACGCGTTGGCGGCATTCCTCGAATCGGAAGGGTACGCCGTCGCCGACGCGACCAACGGCCGTGATGCCCTCGTTTACCTCGGTTCTGGTCAGCCCGTTCACATCATCATTGTCGACTTGGACATGCCCGTCATGGATGGCTGGGAGTTCTTACGGCGACAGAGATCTGATCGTATCTGGCGGACGATACCGACGTTTGTGATTACCGGCCTCACCGACGCGGAACAGAAGCGCGAAGGACTCGGCGACGTCCGAGTATTCCAGAAGCCGCTGAACTATGAGGAGCTCCTGGGGGCGCTGCGCGCCGAGCTAGACGGGACGCAATCCGACACTCATTGATTCACGCGGGCCCGCCGCCCGCGCGAATGAGGACGTCATCCGGCAGGCATCAGTAGGAGAAGCCGATGCCGATGGAGCCGATGATCTTCTGCTGTTCGCCTCCGTTGAACGCCTCCGGCGTGTCGCCCAGCGACTGAAACTCGACCCCGCCATGCACGTTCCACGCGCCGTAGCTGGTGGTGCCGCCCAGTGGAAAAGTCGCAATTGCCCCGAGGCTGAGGTAGCCGAAGGTGTGATCCACACCGGCCAGTTCGTAGTAATTGGCCAGACTGAGCCCCACCTTGATTGGGAACGTAAGGGCTAGCCGCCCGTCGGTCAACCCGGGCGAGACACCTATTTCGAGATAGGTGCCGCCCTTCAACCCCCCATCCGCCTGGCCAAACGCCGGGCTGGTGTCCAATTCGAACGCGACGAGACCGTACGGATTGAGTACCACGCCCGCGGGCGCGTAGCGGTCGTCCGTGCCCACCCTGAATGAGAGTTCCTTTACTGTGCTGAATGAATTATTCGGACTGGTGTACGCGGTGTATGTGGTCCCCAGAGTGAACCCGCCCCCGAGCCCGAGGTTCAGCGTCGAGTAGAAGTCACTTTCATACCAGAGCTTGCCGCTGGGCCCTTGCAAACCGGTGCTGCCGGTGTTCAGGCTGTTCCAGGTGCCGATGTGGAGCGCCGCGTTCTTCACTACCCCATCGCCGGAATAGAGGTCGATGCCGGCATCAGCGAGCGGCCACATGATGACCCGCGTGTCGTCCTGACGAAGACCACGAAACATGTACGCGTTCGAGAAATCGAAGCTTCCCGTCAAATCAATTTTTCCACCATTGGCACCGGCGGTGGCCTGCGCGGCTGCCTCCGATGCAAAGCACGCGACGAGAAGAACCACAGCAATTGATGAGAATCGGTAGGCTCGCGCTGACATCGACAACATCGACTTCCTCCAAGGATGTCTTGAAAGTATCTCCACAGTACGTCTGGTGGCACTACACAGGAGCAGCGTCCTCACAATCCCAGAGCACCGACCGGCCAGTGAGTCACTCGGATCACGACCCAGGAGACGTTAACCGGGGGCACACCCACCGTGCAAGTTGGTGCCCCTGTCTTCTGCGGTCCGTGTCTTGCGTATTCGGCGCATCGCGACTCGGACCCCGTTGTTCTCAATGCGGTGTCGAGGAGATTGTCATGTTGTCGAAGCAGACCAATGCGATGCGTGCGCCGCGCCTCGCCGTCGTCGTTGCAGCATTGGCGGCGGCCAGCTGCGGCCAGACCGAACCGACACCCACCGCTCCCACCACCGTACCCACCAGAGGCGTTGTGCCCCGGTCAGCAACCAATCCAGCGCCTTCACCGACGCCCACGCCCGCGCCTTCACCGACGCCAGCACCGGCGCCAGGCACGGCGGTCGGAAGAATTCAGATCACGATTACCCCGAGTCCCGTTCCATTCAGCGGACAACCCATCACAGACATCGCGAGCTGCAGGGACCGGCCGAACACCTGGTTCTACGATCAGGTCCTGAAAGAAGTTGGTGGGGTGGCCGTCACCGTCACCCAGCGCACCGACTCATTCGATGGCGCCAGTTCCGCACCCACAAATCCGGGTCTGCGCATCGCTGCGAATGGGTCCACGACGATTCGCACCCGTTGGTGCAGCGTGTCGGCGTCCGCCCATACGGCGCAGTCAAATTTCAGCGGCACGGACGCAAACGGAAAGGCGTGGAGCATCACGGGACCCGTGGTGCGCCTCCAGGCGAGATAGGGGTCGGTGGGACGATCGGGATCCGTTGCGTGCGGCGATATGTTGACGAGGTGATAGCCGAGCGCGTCATAGCCCCAGAGCCCCATGTGTTCGGTTTCTGTGGGTCCGGACGTTATACCAGGCAGGAGCCTCCGCACAGCGGCAGGCACGGCATTTCCGTTGGCGAAAGACCTGGTCATGCGACAGATCTGTACGAGTTCCTGCTGGAACGATGTGACGATGTCGGCAGCCTCAGACGCTCCGGTCCTGATTTCATCAGACGACAGCGTTGATGCCAGGGCGCTGGGCGCGTGGATTCATGCCCTGAGTCCGCGCAGGACAGGCCGACTGATTGTGCTGGACGCGCAGCGTCTCGAGCCCGACCTCCGGTTTGAAGGCTTCGAGCCGCCGGCCAGCCTCCGCGCGGCTGACCGGTTGGCGGGGGGCACGCTCCTGCTGACGAATCTCGAGGCCATGCCGCTCGGAACCCAGACTAAACTGTGTCGATTTCTGGATCGTCGAGCGATCCGCGTTCGCCCGACGTTGCGCGTGGTGGCCACCACGGACCGCTTCGTACACGAACGCGTACGGTCAGGACAGATCCGTGAAGAGCTCTTCTATCGCCTCAACGTCATTCACATTGTCTTGCGCGAGAGCATGACGATCGCTCAACGCCAGGAGAGTCATAGAGATATGACGCTCGGCAACTTCGTCACTCAGTCGGGGGGGCGCATTACGCTCGAATGAAGGTTCCGCCGGGTCCAAGAAGGCGCGGAGGGACTTTGTGCTCCACGGACGACAAACAACAACGCCGGCCCCCAAGCGCTGGTTACGTATTTCTTCCTGGGATGCCTCACATCGCTGTAGCCGGAGACCGTCAGGCCTCCGGCTACCAACTCCGCTGCGGCTTATGGCTGTATGCGGGACAGCTGGTCGAGGTGCTTCCCCCTCGGACTATCACCGGGGACGAACCGCTGCACGCGCTCGCCGGCGAAGACCTCGCCGGTGTAGATGTTGCCCTTCGAATCGGTAGCGATCATGTGAAGCCCGAAGAACTGGCCGCCGCTTTCGCCCATGCTGCCCAACTGACCGACGACCTTGCCGTCGGCGCGGTTGAGGAACCAGACGTGATTGTTCGTCAGATCCGATATGAACAGGAACCGCTGCTCCTTGTCGGGCGAGAACGCGACGCCGCCGGTCGATCCACCGACGCCCGTGTATGGGGCGAGGATGAACTCCTTCTTGAAGTTCCCCTGCTTATCGGTGACGTGGATGCGGTTCGCATTCCGATCCGCGGCGTAGACCAGGCCGTCATTCGAGAAGTTGAACGTCAGGTGACCAGCAAACTCCTTCGGCATCGGCCCATTGGGTGCGTAGGCGTGGTCGGCGTCATTCGTGCTGATTTCCGACAGCTTGTGGCCATACGCGCCCCATCCGCGCTTGAACTTGAGCGTATCCAGCGCGAACACCATCACGCGTCCACTGAGATAGTTGTCGGCCACGTAGATCTCGTTCGCTGGCTCGTCGACTCGAATCTCTTCGATGCCTCCGACGATCATCGGCGTCGTCGGTGGATACTTCGCGCGGAAGGCCGCGATAGCGGCCGCCCGGGCGGCAGGATCCGCATTACCGCCGCGACCGCCGCCGCGACCGCCGGCTCCGGGAGGCGGCGGAAGGAATCCCGCAACAGGGCCCTGACCGCCTTGGCCAGGCACGTGATTCGGCATGGTGGCCGGCCCAAACGTGCCGCCGCCCTCTGTCTCAGGCGTGTGCTCGATCTCGCCGACAAGCTTGCCGGTCTTCGTATCGTATTTGCGGACCGTGTTCTGCCCGAGATACGCAAAGCCCTTGCTGTCGACGTCCATTCCATGCCCTTGCGGCGCGGAGAACGACCCAATCAGATTGCCCTCCTTGTCAAAGTGGAGCATGGACGGAGGCAGCGTGCAGCAATCCGCAATCGGAGGGTTGAGCTCCGCCTCGAGCTCGATATTGGTCAGGTCGTTAGGACGGTCGTACGCCCAGATGGTGTCATCCGGGGCGACAGCCAACCCTGTGATACCGCCCATCTTCCACTTGTTGGGCAGCGGCTTTGGCCAGCCGGGATCGTACAGGTAGCGCGGGGCCGTTTGAGCCTGGGCTCCCAGGACACCGTACACGACAAACACGCCCAGCCCGATCGATAGGGCCAATGCTCCGGCGCGCACTCTCCAGTCAATACTCATGGGAACTCTCCCTCAATTTCGATAACCCTGCGGCGGGTTCCTGCTATTCGCCGATCGAACGACGAACTGGAACTCTCTTGTCGCGAGGGCCGAATGTTACCCCAGCGGTGGGTGCAGTGTATCCGCGTGCGAGCCTCGGTTCAATCGGCTGGAAACGCTACCCGGTGTCTCCTGGTGTTCCCTTATGCACAGCAGCCTCGTCAGGCGTGCCGGTAAGGTGATTGTGTGGATATTTTCCTGAAATCCGCGGCGGCGGAACGGCCGGGATATGACATCGGCAATCAGCTCTCCACCGCGAGATCTGTGTGACATCACCCTACGCGAATTCTGGACGCATTCTCGTGGTCGACGACGAGCCGGCGAACCGCGCGGTGGTCAGCCGGATGATGAAAGACCTCGGCTACGAGGTCACGATGGCGACCAACGGCGAAGCAGCGCTCGAAGCCGTCCGCCGCGGGCGGCCGGACGTGATCCTGCTGGACGTGAACATGCCGCTCCTCGATGGCTTCGAGGTGTGCCGTCGGCTGAAGAGCGACGCCGCAACGCGCTTGATTCCGGTCGTGATGCTTACGGGCCAGTCGACGGTGGAAGACCGCGTGCGGGGCATCGACGCCGGTGCTGATGACTTTCTCACCAAGCCATTCATCCTCTCCGAGTTGGAGGCGCGTGTGCGTTCGCTGACACGCCTGAAGCGGTACACCGACGAACTCGACTCGGCGGAATCGGTGATTCTCAGCCTCGCCCTGACGATCGAGGCACGCGACCCGTACACACAGGGCCATTGTCACCGTCTCGCGGGGTACGCGACCGCACTCGGCGCGGGCCTGGGGCTTCGCGACGATCAACAGGTCGCCTTGCGCCGGGGAGGCTTCCTCCACGACGTGGGCAAGATAGGGATTCCGGATGCGGTATTGCTGAAACGCGGACCGCTTGATCCTGCCGAGTATGCTCTGATGCAACAGCATCCGGTAATCGGCGACAACCTCTGCCGCGAATTGAAACTCCTCGCCGATGTCCGTCCGATCGTGCGTCATCATCATGAGCGGCCTGACGGAACGGGCTATCCAGACAAACTGTCCGGGGATCAGATCCCGCTGCTCGCCCATATCATGAGCATCGTGGATGTTTATGACGCGATGACGACGGAACGTCTGTACAAGGCTGCGAAGACGCCGGACCAGGCGATTCGTGAGTTGCGCGACGATGCCGCGAGAGGGCGTCACAGTGCTACTCTCGTGGAGGAGTTCGTGAAGATTGCGCAGCGGCCCGGTTCGGAGCCGTTCGTCGGACCATCCATCGGCAGTCCTCAAGCACGCGATCTGGAGCGTGGCTACCAGGCCGGACTGCTCGGGAATGCCACACACTCCTCGCGCACAACTTCGTCGACGTCGTCCGCGCGCTGAAGCGGAGCTTCAAAGGAATGGCAAGGGCCGATGACCAAGAACGGTCGGGCCGAGAACTTCTCGGCGCTGTCAGGGTTGTACGATCGCTATTTTACGGTCGTGCCGGCGAACACGCCGGCTCTCCTGGATGCTGCGCACGCTCTCCGGTATCAGGTCTATTGCGTCGAACATGCGTTTGAAGACCCCTCGCAGCAGATCGGAGAGCGCGAGAGAGACCGCTACGACGACGGCGCCGTTCATGCGGTGCTGATCCACAATCCGACCGAACAGGTCGTCGGCTGCGTCCGTCTGATCCTGCCTCGGGCCATCGGCGGTATCTCGTCGTTGCCGCTTCGCAAATTGTTGGACGAGGAAGACCGGGTGCCGCTGGACCAATGTGATCCGGCGCGAACGGCGGAGATCTCCCGCTACGCTGTCTCGAAGGTATTGCGCCGCCGCCAGAATGAAGAGTTCTTTCCGGACGTCGACGTGGACGATCTGCCCGTCAACGAAGTTCGACGGCTTGTTCCCCATATGAGCCTTGGGCTGATACGGGGCGTCGGCAAACTGGCCGCCGAGCACGGCATCACGACTGTGTGTGCAGCCATGGCGCCCGCCTTGTTGCGCCTACTGGAGCGGTTCGGCCTCACCTTTCAAGCGCTTGGCCCGCCGATTGACCATCACGGCGTCAGACAGCCTTGCATGGCGGAGTGTGAGGCGTTGCTGGCAGGCATGGCGGAGCGACATGCGGAGTATCACGAGTTGGTCAACGCCGCATACCACGGTCGGAAGTCCGCGTAGCGGACCTATCGCCGGCCTCACCGTTCAGGCGTTGACGGCTTCCGCCATTGGCGCGGACCCGACCACATTCGCCAGCTGCGCAGCCATAATGGTCGCCATCGCGCGCACCGATTCACTCTGCTCGCCGCCATGCCGCAGCTCGAGCGCGAGCACACCCACACATCCCCTCGGCGCCATTAACGGAACGACGACGGCGCCGGTCGCCTGACCGGCGCTCATGACGATGCACGTTTCAGCGGATCGAAACGCCGCTGCAATGGCGTTGTCACTGTCGCGTCGGACGCGAGGAAACTGCGCAAGCATCGCGTCCGAATACCCATGCGCGACTGCGGGCTCCAGCGCCCTCGCCCGAGGCTCCCAGGACCACACGATGAGACCGACGGCATCGAGAATCTTTGCTGCGTCTTCGAGCAGCGGCGCGACGTCGCGCGCGTCCAGGACCCGCCCCAGGTTGGTACACAGATGCGCAGCGGCTGAAAGGTCGGTGTCGGGGCGGACAGGTTCAGGTTCGACAGAAGCTGAGACGCCAGGCTCGCGGACGACAGGTTGACGCTGAACGGACACATGTCGATCGCCGACCGTCAGGCTCACGATCGCGGGGCCGCGTCTCTGCACCCGCTGAAGAGCGCCGCTAAGAGCAGCGAGGGCTGAAGCCACAAGATATCGAAGTCTCATCGGGGGGCGCCGGCTCACAAATGCACCACCGGGACTCGGCGCGGCGGCGAAGACGTCCGGGATCACTTCAACCGAATCGGGATGGAGCTCCAGGAACTCACGGACGACGTCGTCAGGTTCCAGGCCAATGGCTCGCGCATAGCCGCGGACAAAGGCACGTCGAAAGATACCCTCCGGCCAGTGCGAGATGTCATCGCGCTCCAGCCCCTCCAGGAGGGACAGTTTGATTTTCGTCTGTTCAGCGATAGTGGCGAGTTCAACCTGCTGTCGTTCACGCTGCGCGCGAAGTCGAGCACCGAAGCTTTCATCCATGACACACCTCGCCGGCGTCGAACACACGGCCAGCGGTAATCACGTTTTCTGGTAAGAAGGTCGGAAGCGGGCTCTTATGGTCCGTGAGGAAGATCCACCGCGCTGCCTCGGGCGAGGCAGCCCCGCGCGGTTAGGACCATGAAGCGATCCGAGGGTAGCAATATGTGCGCCGCGGTTCAAGTCCTGATTGCGTTCGTGCGCATGGACTCCGCTTCCGCGCCCTCGCGTCCAAAGCTCCTACGTCGCGCTCACGGCGAGAACCGGGTTCTTCAACGCACTCGGCGGAGCATTTGTGCAGGTGCCAACATCATCCGCAAAGGCATCGTCGTCGCGATCCCGACGCTGCAGGCGTCCACCGCTGTGGGTGAAGGTCGTGTCGCAGACGCGACACGTGTGGCGGGTGTAGCAAAGGAATTCGAATGACACCTGCGTATCCACTGATCCACAGGCACTGCAAGCCACCCGCATTTCGTTGGATTGCGCTTCCCAATAAATCATGGTACTCACGGCTGAGCAACAGGAACGCCAGCCAAATATCGACCTGGAATCGCACGGATCTTCGCGGTCCTTCATGTGCCTTCCGACAAAGTTACATACCCCCTTTGGCGGAACGTAGTGTGGGCCTACACGGACGCGCCCGTCACGGAACTGGTTGAAAATATTCGGGAAGCCCCTCTTTTGTGTCGCGAAGGATTTCTACAATCGCGCGCCGGTCGTCTGGTGTGAGCCGCAGGTAGCGCGGGCCGGCCTCCTGCCCAGACAGGATCTCCCACATTCGCCGGTAGATCGCGTTACGCGCCATGCCGGGCAACGCATCGAACGCGTCAGCGTAGATCATGTAGCTGCACGGATAACGGAGTAACCGTCGCGTGAGATCGAGCTGCCTCAGTGACCTTCCTCGACTGTCGCGCGGTCCTCGTTCAGAAAACCACTCGGTGAAACCCGAGCTGCCCTGGATTGGGCCTGGCAACGCTGCTTCGTCAACAAACAGCATGTAGTCGACCACTTCACGAGCGGCGTCATGGAGCAGCGCGGCGACATCGCTCTGGCTCGCGGCGCGGGCCTCCCACGAGATGCGCGTGAGCAGCGTGCTCATCTGCATCTGGTGATCGAAAACCATCAACGCAGCGATATCGCTATGGGTCGACAGATATCCAGTGGTGTCGAACCTGTCCTTGAGCGTCATCAGGCCGGGGGACCGCGAGGTCACAACCGATTCGGGCTGGTTTTCATCCGACACCACGGTGTTCCCCAGGTGGGCGCCGCCCGCCGCGTGGCCGGTCACGTACCAGCCTCCCCATCGCTCGCTGAGCGGGCTGCGATGATCCGTGACGTAATTGCCACGCTGAGGCATCGCCCGCCCGTCGGCGCGGGTCGGCAGGCTCCGCAACAACATGCCGGGCACACCAAGGGTTTCGCCAGACTGATGACAGGTGGTACACCTTCCGGACCGGACGAACTGCGGCACGGGTTCAGGTTGCTGGTTGAGCGCATAGAAGATCGCGCCGAGTTGGGGATCTGTCGCCGCCGCTTCGATGAATCCGCCGCGTGGCCAGGCCATGACCACTGCGTCGCTGAAGAAAACGCTGCGCGGATTGGCAGGATTGATGAGCGGCGCTTGAACGCTCGTCTTGGAGAAGACGGCAATTTGTGATTCGACCGGAATGCTCAGGGCGGCGAG
>Ga0137435_1000758_pt1 | contig 10040 bp, 8 predicted proteins | sample EasRivERMGT100_2_FD_104904 | JGI IMG/M metagenome (GOLD analysis project Ga0137435, IMG submission 104904) | Soil microbial communities from meander-bound floodplain in the East River, Colorado, USA - East River MetaG ERMGT100_2 | ecosystem: Environmental > Terrestrial > Soil > Floodplain ... | reverse complement strand
TCCGGGACGTGGCAGCTCGCGCAGGACATCGTGCCGTAGCCGGAGAGGCGCTTGTCGAAGAACAGGCGCGTCCCGAGCTCGATCGCTTCCTTTTGCCCCGATGCCCGGTTGGTCGGGTCAGGCCGCGCAGGCGCCGGCCACGGTCCATGGGACAGGATGGTCTTGATCTCGCTGTCGGTGAAAACCGACTTTGCGGTGAAGCTCTCGTCGGCCGGGCTGACCCAGGGAAACATGGCGCAGGCTGCGCCGACGGCGGCGCATGCGATGCGGGATCGGGACCGTTTCGTCCGGTTGGTGTCGGAAACCATGTGACCTCCTGCGCTCCGCTTCACGGGCGCGAAACCCGCGCATTCACGCCGCCATGCTACCAAAACTCGGCCGGCGCGCGTCTGTTTTCCCTATCCTGGAAGGCGCCCCGCGACCTTCAGCCGCTGCACCGTGTCGCCGGCAAGGTGGCTCCAGATGAAGGAATCGCGCACCAGCTTGTCGGCATGCGCGTCCATCGCGCAGCCCGCGCCGCCGCGCACCTCCATGTAGAGCTCGGTCACTTCCTGGACGACATCGGTCGAGAAATTCATCGCGAGGCCTGCGTTGGGCGAGTGAATCCTGCGGTCGTGCTCCCAGGCGATGCGCATCACAAACGACCGCAGCGCCTCGGTCAGCATGTGCATGCGGTTCAGCTTGAGCTGCACGAGCTGCTGCTCGAACAGAATCCTGCCGCCCTGCTTCCCACTGCGCGCGTGCCGCAAGGCGACCTCGCAGGCGTCGTCGCAGATCCCCAGCGCGTTGGCGGCGAGCTCCAGGTCGCCGAACAGGTCCCCGCCGGTGGTATCGCCGCCCGCACCGCCCGACTTCTTCACCGCGCCGTTCACTTCGCCGACGACGTTGGCGTGCGGCACGCGCGCGTTCTCGAAGATCATCTCGCCGTTCTGGTAGAAGCGCCAGCCGCTCTTGTTGTACACCTTGCCGCTGCGGAAACCCGGCGTGTCGCGCGGCACGAGGAACATCGTCGTGCCCTGCTTGAGCGGCGCGTTCGGGTCGGTGCGCGCATCGATGAAAAAGAGCTTGCCGATATTGCCGTTGGCGATGTAGGCCTTTTCGCCGTTCAAGATCCATTCGTCGCCGCGGCGCTCCGCCCGCAGCTTCAGGCCCGCCCTGGGATCGTCGGGCGGCGGCAGGCGGTTGTCGGAGCCGGCGGAATGCTCGCTGATGCCCTTGCCGAGCACGAAGGTATCGTCGGCGAGGAAGGGCTTGAGGAAGCGCTCTTTTTGCTCCTCGGTGCAGCTCGCGGCGATCAGATGGCTCCACTTCCAGCACTGGCTGAAGCTCTTGGAGATCGCGCTGTCGGCCTTCGCGAGCTCGGTCATGACCAGCGCCTGCGTCACGAAATCCGTCCCCTGCCCGCCCCACTCCCTGGGAACGGCCATGGTGCGGAAGCCGAGCTTCGATCCTTTCTTGAAGACCTCCCAGTCGAAAGTCTCACGCGGGTCGGCGATGGCGTCACGCACGAGCGATATCGGCCGGATTTCTTCTTTCGCGAACTTGCGCGCCTTCATCTGCCAATCACGCTGATCGTCGTTCAATGAAAAATCCACGGGCCGCTCCTCGGGTCGTTTCAGGCGGTCGCGCGCGCCGGCGCCGCCGCCGGCCGCCGGAAGCCGGCGAGGGCCTCGGCGAGCCTGAGCCTCGCGTCGCTCACGCCATCGCCGGAGTGCAGGCACACGCGCGCGTCATGCACGTACTTCTGCAGCGGCATGTCGCGCATTACGCCCATCGCGCCGAAACACTCCGCGGCATCCTTCACGGCCTCGAGCATCGCTTCGGCGGTGTAAACCTCGGCGATGGTCTGCAGCGGCAGGTCGGGAAGGCTGCGGTCGGCGACCGCATCGGGATGATCCGACGCCCACGCCGCACGCCAGATCGCGGCGCGCGCGACCTCGAGCTTGATCGCGATTCCGGCGAGCTTCGCGCCTATGGCCTGGTGTTGGACGATGGGCCTGCCGCCCTGCACGCGCAAGCGCGAATAGTCGAGCGCCGCTTCGTAGGCGGCACGGCCGATGCCCAGATTGAGGGCCTGCATGAGTGGGGCGCCGCGGCCTTTCGCCGCGTCGCCGGCGAAAGGACTTTGTCCCTCCACGCCGAGGATGTTTTCCGCCGGAACGCGGCAGTTTTCGAACACCACTTCGCCGCACGTTCCGTGAAACCAGCGTCCCTCCTGGGGGCGCACCGACAGGCCCCCCGTGTCCCGCGGAACGAGCGCGGTGCTGATTCCGTTGGATGTGGCGACTTGGACGGCGAACAGTCTGGCGAGCGGCGCATTGGCGACGCAGTGCTTCTTCCCGTGGATAAACCATTCGGCGCCCCTGCGCTCGGCCACGGTGCCGATGCCGGGCTCGATCGCCGAGGCACGGTGGTAGTTGACCCCGAGCGCGGTCTCGCTTCCGGGCTCGCGCTCGGCAAAAGCGAGGTGGAAGCCGTCGTCTCCCAGGAATTGCGGCAGGAAGCGCTCGCGCTGCAAGGGCGTCATCAGCCGCTCGAACAAGCCGCCCAGCATCGCCGTGTGCGCGAGCACCGCGGCAATGTCCGGATCGCCCACCGCCAGCTCTTCCGTGACGATGCAGGCGGTGAGACTGTCCGCGCCGGCGCCGCCGGCCGCTTCGGAGAGCGCGAGCGTGCGCAGGCCCAGTTGCGAGGCCTGGTCGAGCAGCTTCGCGAGCAGCGGCTTGTCGAACGCCTCCAGGCGCTCGGGCGCAAGCGCAACGGGCTTCACTTCGCGCGCGACGAAATCGCGCACCGTATCGCGGATCTCGAGCTGTTCGGAGCTGAGATGAAGATTGAACATGCGTACCTACTCTCCCTTGATGCCCAGCGTCTTGATCACGCCCGCCCACTTGTCCAGCTCCTTGCGGATGTAGGCGGCAAAGTCTGCGGAATCCCGGTAGGAGGCGACGATCTGCTGCTGCGCGAAAATCTTCGCCACCTCGGGGTCCTTCAGAAACGCGGCGGTCTCCCGGCTGAGGCGCGCGACGATCTCGGGGGGTGTTTTCGCGGGAGCGAAGAGGCCGACCCAGGCCGCGAACTCGAATCCCGGAACCGTCTCCGCGATCGTGGGGATGTCCGGCAGCGCGGGCAGGCGCTGGGCCTCGCCGATGGCGAGCGCGACCATCTTTCCCGAGCGCACGTGCTCGAGCGCGGTCGCGACGTTGTTGTACATGAGCTGCACGTCGCCCGCGAGCAGCGCGGTCATGGCGGGCGCGACGCCCCGGTAGGGTACGTGGGTGAGCTTGATCCCGGCCTGGTACGCGAGCAGTTCCGGACCCAGATGGCTGAAATTGCCGGTTCCCCCGGAGGAATAGTTGAGCGTGCCCGGCTTGGCCTTCGCCAGCGCGATCAGCTCGGCAACGTTGCGCACCTTGATCGAGGGATGCGCGGTGAGCATCGACGGAAACTTGATCATCATCGCGACCGGAACGAAGTCGCGCAGCGGGTGGTAGGGGTTCTTCTCGTAGAGCGCGGGATTGATCACCGTCGGCCCATCGGAGATCGCCCCGAGGGTGTAGCCGTCCGGCGCCGACTGCATCAGTGCCTGCGCGCCGATCGCCCCGTTGGCGCCGCCGCGGTTGTCCACGAACACCGGCTGGCCGAGTCGCTCGGTCAGCTGCCTCGCGGCCAGCCGGCCGATCATGTCGGTGCCGCCGCCCGCGGGGAAGGGGACGATCACCCTGATCGGCTTGTTCGGCCAGGCCTGCGCGGCGGCGAGCGCCGGGGTCAGGCACAGGATCGCGGCCGCGGTCTTCAGGAAGCTCCTCATGGTCCTCTCCTTTTCTTTAGTTGGTCCAAAGTCTGTCCTCACTTTGCCGCGCAGGCGGCGATCGCGTCTCCCATCTCGCGCGTCCCGGCGCTCCCACCCAGGTCCCGGGTGAGGTGCTTCGCCTCGACGATGACCCGGCTCACCGCGCGCTGGATGTGCTGCGCGGCCTCGCTCGCCTTGGGTTCGCTGCGCTTGCGCCCGAGCCAGGCGAGCAGCATCTGTCCGGACACGATCATGGCATAAGGATTTGCGATGCCGCGTCCCGCGATGTCGGGCGCGGAGCCGTGCGTCGCCTGCGCCATCGCCTGCTTCTCCCCCACGCAAAGGCCCGGGGCGAGACCCAGGCCGCCGACCAGCCCTGCGCCGATGTCGGTGAGGATATCGCCGAATTGATTGGTGGTGACCACCACATCGAAGCGCTGCGGCTCCATCACGAGCTTCATCGAGGCCGAGTCGATCATCATCTCTTCGAAACCTACCTCCGGAAACTCTTTGGCCACCTTGCGGCACTCTTCGGCGAACATGCCGCAGGCGAGCCGGTACACCGGTTCCTTGTGTGCGGCGGTGACTTTCTTTCTCGGCCGCGTGCGCGCGATCTCGAAGGCCTCGCGCGCCACGCGCCGCGAGCCCTTGCGGGTGATCACGCGCATCGCCACCGTGATGTCGTCGTTGGGCCGGAACTCGGGGGCTCCGGCGACGACGGTCTCCGAATAGAGCATGCCCTCGGTCAGCTCGCGCACGAAAACGATGTCGACGTTCTTGTGCACCGAAGCGATGTGCGCGTGCGACAGCGACGGCCGCACCGCCGCGAACAGCTCGAATCTCTTGCGCACCGGCGGCATCACCCACGTCGGATCGCCGCGCGGATAAGCGGCGTGACCTATCGGTCCCATCACCCAACCGTCGAGCCCGCGCAGCGCCTGCTCGGTCACGGCGGGGAGCGTGTCGCCGTGCTCCTCGTGCCCGCGCTTGCCGATCGGAAGCGTCTGCCAGTCGATCGCAAGCCCGGACCGCGCGGCGGCCGCCTTCATCACCTTGACGCATTCCGGAACGACTTCGAGGCCGATGTCGTCGCCGGACAGAACGCCGATCTTCAGGCTCACGTCGTGAATCCCCCGTCCACGAACAGCGTCTGGCCGGTGACGAAATCCGATGCGGCACTCGCGAGGAACACGCCCGCGCCGAGCAGGTCCGAGGGCTGCGCGAAGCGTCCCAGCTTGATGCGGTCGAGCAGGCGCTTGGCGCGTTCCGGGCTGGAGGCCATGACCTTGGCGGTGAAGTCGGTCATGGTGGCGGTGGGCGCGAGGGCGTTGACGCGCACTCCCAGCGGCGCCCATTCGGTGGACAACTGCGCGGTGAGATGCGACACCGCGGCCTTCGCGGCGCCGTAGGCGCTCTTGCCCGCGTCGGTCGCCTCCGACCACGAGGAGGAGAGGTTGACGATCTTGCCGTAGCCGCGCGCGATCATCATCGCGCCGATTTTCTGCGAGCAGAAGAAGGTGCCTCTCACGTGCGTGTCGAACAACCGGTCCCAGTCCTCCTCGGAAATGTCGAGCGCCGCCCTGGTGTAGCCGAAGCCGGCGTTGTTCACGAGCACCAGCCGGCGATCGCTTTCCTTCGCCAGAGCGCCGACGGCATCGGCCAGCCTGCGAATATCGTCCAGCCGCGTCACGTCGGCCGTAACGACTTCGGCGCGCCCGCCTGAAAGCGCGATCGCCTGTCGCACCGATTCGAGCTTGTCCTTGCGCCGGCTCGCGAGGACGACCAAGGCGCCGGCGCGGGCGAAGCACTCGGCGAATGCCCGCCCGATGCCTTCGCTCGCTCCGGTGACGACGATCAGCCGGTCGTCGAGGCGGAACTGGGCAAGCGGATCGCTGGGTAAGGGGGTGGTCACGGTTCGAAAATCCGCGTGGCCCTCACGCGGCGATGCGCGCATGATAGCAGCGCCCGAGTCCTTATCGCCGCCCGTCGTACCAGGCGAAACAGTCCTTGCGGCTGCGCAGCGTGCGCCCGCGCGAGACGACCGTCTTCGCCAGGAACCGGAACAACTCGCCCCAGCCGTAGAGCCGCAGCTTGCGATCGCTGGTAAGCAGGGGATGGCGGTGAAGGATCACGATGGCGCGCTTGTCGCGGCGGGCCAGGCGCTTCAGACGGCGGAACAGATCGATCTCCTCGCTCGCGTACAGCTCCTCGCTGAAGCCCCCGGCCTCGCGGAACGCCGCCGTCTCGCAGAACATGAACGACCCCGCCGCCCACCTGGCTGTCCTGCTCACCAGGTTCCAGATTCCCGCCACCAGCGCGACGCCCGGATGCGGGTCCTCGTGGGTGACGGTGCTGCCGCCGGCGAGACAGCCGGCGCGGATCGCGTCAGCCGCTTCGAGAAAAAGCCCCGCTGTTGGAGTGGAATCGGCATCCACGAAAAAAATCCAATCCCCGCCGGCGCAGGCGGCCCCGGTATTGCGCGCGCGGCTGATCTGGTTGAGCGGCTCGAATACGACCTGCGCCCCTGCGCCTCGCGCGATCTCCGCCGTGCGGTCGGTGGAATTGTTGTCGCACACGATCAGCTCGGAGGCCCAGCCGAGCGCAGCGAAACTTGTCATGGCCGCGCGGATGCTGGCCAGGGACTCAGGCAGCAGCCGCTCTTCGTTGAACGCGGGGACGACGACGGAGATTTTCATGGCGCGTTTCGGGCATGTCGCTGCGAGGGGTCAGATTAGACGTTTCCCGGTCCTGTTTCCAGGCGACCGCCGATCCCCGGCTGCCCGGCCGGCCGGGTCTCGCTATACTCCGGCCGGGATAGACGGCACTGTCTGTCCCGCAACCCCACGATGGCGATAGGTCGCAACGAACCTTGTCCCTGCGGCAGCGGCCGGAAATACAAGCGCTGCTGCGGCGCGCCGAACATGGACGGCACCCGACGCGCGGAGGTCGATCCGGCGAATCGGCGCTCGAGCTTCGACCTGGGACGCGCGCTGGTCCACGCCGGTCAGCCCCGGGCGGCGCTTGCGCACCTGCGCGCGGCGGTTCGGATCGCGCCGCAGACGGGGGAGATCTGGCAGTGGTTCGCCGATGCACTGGCGCAGCTCCGGTTCGACGTCAGCAACGCCCAGATCGAGAGCGAATTCGTCGCATGCCTTTCGCGTCCGGACATCGAGCCGGCTTATCTCGCACCGGCGGCGGCGAGTCTGCTGCGCGCCGATCCGTCGTTTCGCGCGCTGCTGCCGCCTCTGCAGGGCGACGATTCCGGGACCTTGCCGCTCGATGAAACCGCGCTGCGCCGGCTCGCCCGGCCGCTTTTCCTGCTGCTGCTCGAGAACACTTTCATTCCCGAGCCCGATTTCGAACGGCTGGTCGCGCGAATTCGCCGCGCCGCCCTGCTCGGCTGGCGCGCGCGAGAGCCGGCCGCCTCCGGGAACGTCGCGCTGCGCGAGGTTCTCTGCGCCGTCGCGCATCAATGCTTCCTGACCGAGTATCTGCACGAGGAGCGCGACGACGAATCGGCGATCGTCCCCGAGCTCGCCGCGGGCCTGGAGGCGGCGCTGGCGAAGGGCGGGCCGGTGAGTGAAGCCGAGCTCGCGTTGTTCGCCTGCTATCGGCCGCTCGGAACGCTGCGGGGAGCCGGCACGCTGCCGGCCTCGAGCGCATCGGCCCCGAACTCATCGACCCCGAACTCATCGACCCCGAACTCATCGACAATGGGCCGTCTTGTCATGCGGCAGGTGCGGGAGCCCGCGGACGAGGCAGGCATTGCCGCGGGCCTCGCGCCGCTCACGGCGATACGCGACGAGGTGTCGCGCACGGTCCAGGCGCAATACGAGCAGCACCCCTACCCGCGCTGGATGCGCGCACCCTCGGCTGAAGCCGCTTATCCGCTCGCGCTCAGACTGCGCGCGCTGTTTCCGCATGCCGGCGCGGCGATCGCGCTTCCGGAGCGCCCGTCCATGCTCATCGCCGGCTGCGGAACCGGACGGCATGCGGCGATGTCCGCGGTACAGAATCCCGGCAGCCGCATTCTGGCGATCGACCTCAGCCGCGTCAGCCTCGCCTACGCGGCGAGGCGCGCGCGGGAGAGCGGGCTCGCCAACATCGAGTTCGCTCAAGGCGACATCCTGGAACTCGGCGGGCTTGCGGAGCGCTTCGATGTCATCCAGTGCTCCGGGGTGCTGCACCATCTGCACGAACCGATGGCCGGCTGGCGCGTGCTGACCGGCCTGCTCGCGCCCGGGGGCAAGATGAAGGTCGCGCTCTACAGCGAAATCGCGCGGCGCAGCGTGGCGGCGGCCCGGCGGCTGATCGCCGATCGCGGGTTCGGCGCCGATCCGAAGGGCATGCGCGTCGCGCGCGCGGCGATCCTGGCGCTGCCGGGCGATCACCCGGCCCGCCCCGTTGCAGGGTCGATCGATTTCTATTCCCTGTCGGGCTGCCGCGATCTGCTGTTTCACGCGCAGGAGCACCACACCACGCTGGCAGGAATCGCGGAGATGCTCGGCGATCTCAGGCTCGAATTCCTGGGTTTCGAATTCGAATACGCGGCCACGCGCCTGCAATATCTCAGAGAATTCCCGCTGGACCCGGCGGCGACTTCACTGGCGAACTGGGCGGAATTCGAGAAGCGCCATCCCGATACTTTCTCCGCCATGTACCAGTTCTGGCTTACGCGGCGCTAGAGCATCTGCAGCCCGCCGGCTTTTGCTGTAGATTGCGGCCTCCCGCACAGACGTCTGTGTCGAAGCAGTCCACCCTTGTTGTCATTGCGCGCCCAAGCGGCGCAGAAGGTTCCGTGAAGATCCCGAAAAGAATCGAACCGCTCGTCGAGGCCGGCCTCGTCGATTCAGTCAGCCGCCAGCTCATGAGCGGCAAGGAAGCCATGATCTACGTGGTCCGCTGCGGGGACGATGTCCGCTGCGCCAAGGTCTACAAGGAAGCCAACCAGCGCAGCTTCCGCCAGAGCGTCGATTACACCGAGGGCCGCAAGGTGAAGAACAGCCGCCGCGCCCGCGCCATGGAGAAAGGCAGCCGCTACGGACGCAAGGCGAAGGAGGAATCATGGCAAAGCGCCGAGGTGGACGCCCTGTACCGCCTCGCCGCCGCCGGCGTGCGCGTGCCGCAGCCCCATAACTTCATCGACGGCGTGCTGCTCATGGAGCTCGTGACCGACAGCGAGGGCAACGCCGCCCCGAGACTCAACGATGTGGTGCTGACGCCGGAGCAGGCCCACGAGTTCCACCGCACGCTGATCGGCGAGGTCGTGCGCATGCTCTGCGCCGGGGTCGTGCACGGCGATCTGTCGGAATACAACGTGCTCCTCGGCGACGAAGGGCCCGTCATCATCGACCTTCCCCAGGCCGTCGACGCCGCGGGCAACGCCCACGCCGGCAGCATGCTCGAGCGGGACGTCGCCAACCTCACCCACTACTTCGGCCGTTTCGCGCCCGAAATTCTGGACACCGAATACGGCAAGGAAATCTGGTCGCTCTACAAGAGCGGCAAGCTGCACCCGGAGATCGAACTGACCGGGCGCTTCGAGCGCATCGAAAAACCGGTGGATGTGGACGGCGTCATCCGGGTCGTCGACGACGCGCTCAAGGAAGAAGCGGTGCGGCAACTGTACCGGCAGGAGATGGCGCGGGAGTAATGGTAGGCGGCTGCCGCGCGCTGTGGTGCGCGCCTACAGCTTCACCCCCTCGTCGGCGAGGACGCGCTGCACCGCCGGGCGCTTGGTCATGCGGTCCTTGAGGGCGGTGTAGTTCTTCAGTTCCGCCACCGGCAGCTCGCGCCGTATGCCCCAGGCGTAGAACACCAGCGCGTAGGGGTCGAGCACCGAATACTTGTCCGACAGCCACTCGCGCCCCGCGTACATCGCGTCGATCTGCTTCAGGTATTCGTGGAAGCTCTGCTTGCCCTTGGCCTGGATGCCGGGGAAGGCGGACTTGTCGTCGCTGTAGCGCTCGGGCCGGCCGATGTGGCCGTGCGCCGCGTGCACCGTGGTCGCGAAAAAGCCGACGATGGAAAGCGCCTTGGTTTCCTTGAGCAGATCGGTGGGCCACAGGCCGAAGCGCTTGCCTAGATAGGGCAGGATCGCGGTGTTCTCGGCGAGCGGCGAGCCGTCGTCCAGCTTCAGCGCCGGCACGCGGCCGAGCGGATGGATCTTCATGTACTCCGGCGTGCGCTGCTCGCCCTTGGCGAGATCCATGCGCTTCGCTTCGTACTTCTCGCCCGACTCCTCGAG
>Ga0137435_1000757_pt1 | contig 10042 bp, 8 predicted proteins | sample EasRivERMGT100_2_FD_104904 | JGI IMG/M metagenome (GOLD analysis project Ga0137435, IMG submission 104904) | Soil microbial communities from meander-bound floodplain in the East River, Colorado, USA - East River MetaG ERMGT100_2 | ecosystem: Environmental > Terrestrial > Soil > Floodplain ... | reverse complement strand
GGTCGCGGCGGCGGCGGTGCTGGCGTGGAACCTCGGCGTCTACCAGTCCGCGGTGCTGCCGCAGGTGCGGAGCTTCTCGCCGGCGCTGCGCGCGAGCCTGGTGAAGTGGGGGCGCTGGTTCGGCGAGCACGCCGAGGTCGGTGCCTCGATCGGCACGCCCGACATCGGCGCGCTCGGCTACTTCAGCCGGCGGCCGATCGTGGACTTCGCCGGGCTGGTCACGCCGGAGATGGTGCGCTTCCTCCAGCGCGAGCCGCAGCACGAGGCGATCGCGGAGTTCCGCTTCGCGGCCTTTGCGCGGCCGCTGTACATGGTCGATCGCGACTCCGCGGAGTTCGGCCTGCTGCGCCGCAGCCCGTACGCCGCGAGCCTGCAGCCGCTGGGCTCGGCGGCGATGCCGAACCTCGGCATCGCGCGTCCCGAGCCCACCGTCTACAGCTTCTATCGCGTCGACTGGGCGGCCTTCGACTCGGTGCGCGCGGCGCGCATCGCGTCTTCCGCAGGGGCCCCGCCCTAGTCCCTGCACGCGCGTGCAACAGCGCGCGAAAAAATCCCACGCGCCAGCGCCATTTTGCTTTGACAGCACTCGCACGACGGTCCTATGGTGCGCCCCGGTGGCAAAAAGTGGGGATTGGTGGTGGTCGGTGGCAAAACCGTCTCTCGGGGCGCATCCATGTCGTCGTTCATCGGCACCGACGTCTATGCCATCGATCACAAGGGTCGCATCACGGTGCCGCCGTCGATGCGCCGCGGCGAAGGCCGCAAGCCGATCACCCGCTTCGTCCTCAACATGGGCTTCGACGGCTGCGTCGCGGCCTATTCGCCCGAGGAGTGGAAGCGCGTCATGGAGAAGCTGCGCCGGGTATCCATCGGCAGCGAGACCGGACGTCGTTTCCGCCGCGCATTCATGACCGACGCCAGGGAAGTGACGGTGGACGCGCAGGGAAGGATCCCGGTTCCACCGGCACTGATCCGTCGTGCAGGGCTCGGCAAGGAAGCCGTCCTGCACGGCGCGGAAGATCACATCGAGATCTGGAGTCCCGAGCGTTTCCGCAGCGAGCTGGCGTCGGTCGTGGATGTGCCGGGCGAGTACGAGAAGCTCGCCGCCGAGCACCTGGGAGAGGACTCGTGATCGCGCGGGCCGCCGCCGCGGAGCCCCGGCTCGCGCTCGCGTTCAACTTCGAGCTCAGCCACGGGCGCCACGGTGCGGCGGCGCGCGTCGAGTTCCACGAGCGCGCGCAGGACGGGCCTTCACCCCACCGCATCGCGCTGGTCGCACTGCGCGGCTGGATCGACCGGGTCGCGGAGCGGCGGCTGGAGGCGACGCTCGACGACCTCGCGGTGCGCGGCGTCGACCAGGTGCTGCTCGACTGCGCCCAGCTCCGCCACATCGACTACCGCACGGCGCCCGCGTTGGTCGAAGCCGTCGGCCGCTTCGAGTCCCGCGCCGGCGGGGTCGTCGTCTGCGGACTGTCGCGGCACCTCCGCGACCTGTTCCGGCTCGCCGGCTGCGAGTCGCGACTGCGCTGCTGGCCCTCCGCCGCGGACCTGCTCGAGGGGGGAGCGGTGGTGGGATGGAGCAATGCGTCATGAGCCGGTCCTGCTGGCCGAGGTCCTGGGATTCCTGCGCAACGGCCCCGGCCTCTACCTCGACGCGACGCTGGGCGACGGCGGGCACGCCGAGCCCCTGCTCGAATCCGAGCCCGGCGCGCGGCTGCTCGGGACCGATCGGGACCGCGAGGCGCTGGCCGGTGCCGGCGCGCGCCTCGCGCGCTTCGGAGATCGCGTGACCACCGTGCACGCCACCTTCCGCGAGGTTCCGGCCGCGCACGGCCGGCTGGGCGGCGAGCCGCTGGCCGGCGCGCTCCTCGACCTCGGCGTGTCCTCGCGGCAGATCGACGATCCGGCGCGGGGGATGAGTTTCCAGCGCGAGGGTCCGCTCGACCTGCGCATGGACCCGAGCCGTGGGCTCGGCGCCGGGGAGCGGCTGGCGACGGCGGCGGAGGAGGAGATCGCGGCGGTCTTGCGGGAGCACGGTGACCTGCCGGGAGCGCGGCGGCTCGCGCGGGCGTTGCACGACGCAGCGCGACGCGGGGAGCTCCCCACCACGCGCGCGCTGGCGGCGACGATCGATCGCGTGCTCGGCGGCCGCCCGCATCCCCGGCGCTACGCCCGGGTGTTCCAGGCGTTGCGCATCTGGGTCAACGGCGAGGACGAGGAGCTCGAGGCGATGTTGAACTGGCTGCCCGAGGCGATGCGCCCGGGCGGCGTCGTGGTGACCCTCGCCTACCACTCGGGCGAGGATCGGAGAATCAAGCATGCGCTGCGCGGCCCGGCCCGAGCCGGGACGCCGCGGCGCCTGCCGGAGCCGTCGCCACAGCCTCCCGAGGGGCCGTGGCACGAACTGACCCGCAAGGTCGTGACCCCTTCGCACGACGAGACGGCCGCCAATCCGCGCGCACGCAGCGCGCGGCTGCGAGCCTTTCGGAGAGTGTCCCGATGAGCCGAGGACCGAAGCCTTCCTGGCGCGCGCCGGACCCGCGCGTCGCCCGGCCCGAGCTGTGGCTGCTGGCCATGGCCGTGACCGGAATCCTGCTGGTCGAGGTGGGGCAGAGCTCTCGTGTGGCCCAGCTCTCCATCGCCCTCGACCAGTCGCGTACCGCGCTCGAGGAGTCCGAGGCGCGCCTGCAGTTCCTGCGCGCCGATCTCGATCGTCGAACCACCCGCGCCGAGCTCGCCCCGGTCGCAAAACGGTTGGGGCTGGCGCCGCTCGACGCCCAGCAGGTCGTCGTCCTGCCGGCCGAGTACCTGGCGGCGGAGGACGGCGCCAAGCGGGACGGCACGCCCGTCACGCTGCTGGCGTGGGCAGAAAGGGTTTCGCGCAGTCTCGTGCCCGAGGCCACGGCACGCGCGCGCGCAGGGAACTGACGCTCCGAGCATCACCATAGGTCGGGCGACCGGAGCGTACTGGCCGGCCGCACCACCGCACCGCGCAAGTGACGGCCCGGCGGTCTGCGTGAACCGCCGTTCCAGGGAGGGATGTTGGCCCACACGGAAACGCGCAAGAGTCGGGTGCTGGTGGCTGCGGCCGGTCTGTGTTTGGGGCTCGTGCTGCTGTGGCTGCGCTGCGCGTGGCTGCAGATCGTCTGTCACGAGCATTACGCCGAGCGGGCGGACCGCATCCAGGAGCAGCGCGTGCTGCTCGAGCCGGTCCGCGGCAACCTGCTCGACCGCCGCGGGCGGGTGCTGGCCCGCGACCTGCAGACCTACTCGATCTCGGCGGCGCCGCGCGAGATGAAGGACCCGCGCGCGACCGCGCGCGCGCTGGCCGCGATCCTCGACCAGCCCGCCCGCAAGCTGGAGCGCGCGTTCGCCGAGCGCCCGCGCTTCCTGTGGGTCGCGCGCCGCGTGCCGCCCGAGATCGGGCAGCGGGTGGCCGCGCTGCGCGCGCGCGGCCTCTACCTCTCGACCGAGACCCGCCGGGTCTACCCGCTGGGGCCGGCCACCGTCGAGATGCTCGGCCGCACCGACCTCGACAACGTCGGGGTCGAGGCGCTCGAGCTCCAGTTCGACGGCGAGTTGCGCGGGCGCGCCGGCTGGGCGACCCTGTTCCGCGACGGTCGCGGACGCGCCCACCGCCTGCCGCGCGGTCTGCGGCGCGCCCCCGAAGACGGCCGGGAAGTCGTGCTGACCTTGGACGCCGACCTCCAGGCGATCGTGGAATCCCATCTGGCCGCTGCCGTGGACACCCTGCACGCGACGCGCGGCTGCGCCATCTTCCTGGATCCCCGGACCGGCGAGGTGCTGGCCTCCGCCGTCGTGCCCCACCTGGCGGCCGCGAAGTCCCGCAACTGGGCGATCACCGACACCTACGAGCCGGGCTCGACCTTCAAGACCTTCGTCGCCGGCGCCGCGATCGAGGACGGGCTCTCGCGCCCGGACCAGGTCTACGAGGCGTCGGCGAGCGGCGTCGCGAGGGTGGCGCCGGGCGCCGTGTTCACCGACATCCACGAGCAAGCCAGCTTCACGCTGCGCGACGCGATCCGCTGGTCGAGCAACATCGTGATGGGGAAGCTCGGGCTGATCGTCGGACCGGAGCGGCTCTACCGCTACGCCACCAGCCTCGGCTTCGGCAGCATCACCGGCGTCGACTTCCCCGGTGAGGCCGGCGGCAAGCTGCGCCCCCCCGACCGCTGGTCGGCGCGCTCGGCGTCGACCATCGCCATCGGCCACGAGATCGCGGTGACGCCGCTGCAGCTCGCGCTCGCCTACTCGGCGGTGGCCAACGGCGGCGTGCTGATGCGGCCGATGGTGGCGCGCGAGGTGCGCGAGTCCAACGGCGACGTCGTGCGACGCTTCCGGCCCGAGGCCGTACAGCGCGTCTTCAGCGCCTCGACCACCGCGATGCTCCGCGACATGTTGCTCGCCGTCGTCGACAGCGGCACGGCGAAGTCGGCGCGCGTCGGCGGGATGCGGGTCGCCGGCAAGACCGGGACCACCAAGAAGTTCGACGCCGCGGCCGGGCGCTACGGCCGGGTCTACCTCTCCTCCTTCGTCGGCTTCGCGCCGGCCGACGATCCGAGCCTGGTCGGCGTGGTCGTGATCGACGAGCCGCGCGGCAAGCACTACTACGGTGGCGAGGTCGCGGCGCCGGTGTTCGGCCGCGTGGTCGCCGACGCGCGCGCGCTGCCCCAGGGGCCGTTCGCCTCGACCGCGGCGGTGGTGGCGATGCGGCCGCCGGCGCCGGCGCCGGTCGTCGTGCCCGACCTGCGGCTGCTGCCGCCGCGCGCCGCGGAGCGCACGCTGGCCGCGCACGCGCTGCGCGCGCGCTTCCGCGGGGAAGGCGCGCGGGTGCTGGCCCAGGCGCCGCCGGCCGGGACGGCCGTCGAGCGCGGCGCGCGGGTCGAGGTCTGGCTCTCGACGGCCGGCGATCCCGAGGGGAACGCGATGCCCGACCTGACGGGGCTCGCCGTGCGCGAGGCGCTGCGCCGGCTCGGGCTGCGCCAGGTGCAGGCCCGGATCGTCGGGCGCGGCACCGTCGTCCGCCAGGAACCGGCGGCCGGCACGACGCTGCCGCTCGACGGCCCGTGCACACTGTTCTGCGAGCCGCGGCTGCCGGCCGTGGCTCCCGAGCCCGCGCGGAACGCGGGCAGACCGGCGCGGGTGGGGGATCCCCTGGCCGCGCTCGCCGGTACGGGGCCGTGACCTTGGCCGAGCTGCTCGAAGACGTGGAGGTCGAGGCCGTGCGGGGCCCGCTCGGGGTGACGGTGACCGACGTGGTCAGCGACTCGCGCCGCGTGCGCCCCGGTGCGGCGTTCTTCGCGCTGTCCGGCGCGCGCGCCGACGGCGGCGCCTTCGCGCGCGCGGCGGTCGAGGCCGGCGCGGTCGCCGTGGTCGGCGCCGTGGGCGAGGTCGCGGGGGCGACGGCGGTGGCGGTCGCCGACCCGCGGATCGCGCTGGCCCAGGCCGCCGCCAATTTTCACGACCATCCGGCCCGCGACCTGATCGTTGCCGGCGTCACCGGCACCAACGGCAAGACCACGACGACCTGGCTGATCGACGCGCTCGCCGGCGTGCCAGCCGGCGTGATCGGCACGACCGGCGTGCGGGTCGCGCGCGAGCGCCGCGACCTCGCCTACACGACGCCCGAGGCCCCGGAGCTGCAGCGACTGCTCGCCGAGATGCGCGACCGCGGCGTGCGCTGCGTCGCGATGGAGGTCAGCAGCCACGCGCTGCAGCAGCGCCGCGCCTGGGGCGTCGAGCTCGACGCCGCCATCTTCACCAACCTGACCCAGGACCACCTCGACTACCACGGCACGCTCGACGCCTACCTCGACGCCAAGCTGATGCTGTTCGACGGGCGCAACGGCGGGCTGACCAAGCGGGTCCGGGTCGCCGTCGTGAACGCCGACGATCCCGCCGCGCCGCAGGTGCTGGCGGCCGCCGCGCGCGGCGGCTGGCGCCTGCTGACCTACGGCGAGGTGCCCGCCGCCGACGTGCGGATCGAGCGGATCGAGATCGCGCCGGGCGGCCTGGTCGTCCGGCTGCGCGAGCGCGGCGGCCGGGCCGCGGAGATCGCGCTGCCGCTGCTCGGCCGCTACAACGCCTGGAACCTGGCGGCCGCCTGGACGGTGACGCACGCGCTCGGGCTCGGCGGCACGCTCGACCCGGATCCCGCCGCGGTGCGCGTGCCGGGACGGCTCGAGCCGGTCGACGCCGGCCAGCCCTTCCTGGTCGTCGTCGACTACGCGCACACGCCCGACGCGCTGGAGCGCGCGCTGGCCGCGGTGCGCGAGCACGCGCGCGGATGCGTGCTGCTGGTGTTCGGCTGCGGCGGTGACCGCGATCGCGCCAAGCGCCCGTTGATGGGGCGCGCGGCCGCCGCCGGTGCCGACCGCGCCTGGGTCACCAACGACAACCCGCGCAGCGAGGATCCGGCGGCGATCGCGGCCGCGATCCTGGCCGGCGCACCCGGCGCCGGCCTCGAGATCGAGCTCGACCGCCGCGCGGCGATCGCCGCCGCGCTGGCCGCGGCGCGTCCCGGCGATGCGGTGCTGATCGCGGGCAAGGGGCACGAGACGACGCAGACCATCGGCGACCGGGTCACGCCGTTCGACGACCGCGCGGTGGCGCGCGAGATGCTCGGCGCCGGGGGCGGATCGTGAGCGCCGCCCCGCTGCGCGCCGCGGGCCCGCCGCGCCACGCCGCCGGCGGCGGCGCCGCGGCCGGCGCCGCGCTCACGCTGCCGCAGGTGGCGCGGCTCGCCGCCGGCGACCTGATCGTGCGCGAGGTGCCGTCCGAACCCACGGCGCGCGAGGCGCTGCTCAGGCGGACCGTCGCGGGGGCCTCGATCGACTCGCGGTCGATCCAGCCCGGCGAGCTGTTCGTCCCACTGCGCGGCGCGCACGCCGACGGCCACCGCTTCCTGCCCGACGCGTTCGCCCGCGGCGCGGCGGCCGCGCTGTGCGCGCGCGTCGCCTACCCGGAGTGGCGCGGCCGCGAGCCGGGCCCGCTGGTGCTGGTCGACGACGTGACCGAGGGCCTCCAGCGTCTGGCGCGGGGCCACCGCGACAACTGGGCGGGCCTGCTGATCGGCGTCACCGGCAGCGCCGGCAAGACGACGACCAAGGACCTGGTCGCGGCCGCGCTCGCCACCGGCGGCGAGACGCTGGCGACCGAGGGAAACCTCAACAACCACTGGGGCGTGCCGCTCACGCTGCTGCGGCTGCGGCCCACGCACCGCGCCGCCGTGATCGAGATGGCGATGAGCGGCGCGGGGGAGATCGCGACCCTGGCCGGGATGGCGCGCCCCGGCGCCGCGGTGATCACCAACGCCGGTCGCGCCCACCTCGGCGGGCCGGGGCTCGGCACGATCGAGGCGATTGCGCGCGAGAAGGCCTCGCTCGCCCGGGCGCTGCCCGCAGGTCAGCCGGTGTTCGCCGGCGCCGATTCTCCCGAGCTGCTGGCCGCGCTCGCGGGCGTCCCGGCGCGCGTGGTGCGCTACGGCTTCGCGCCCGACGCCGAGGTGCGGCCGCGCGCCTTCCAGGACCTGGGCCCCGACGGCTCGCGGCTCGAGGTCGAGGGCTTCCCGCCGATCCACCTCCGGCTGGTCGGCCGCCATCTCGCGCAGAACGCGCTCGCGGCGCTCGCGGTCGCCCGCGAGTACCGGCTCGACCCCGAGGCCGTGGTGCTGGCGCTCGAGGCCGCCCGCCCCGGCGAGGGCCGGATGGAAGTGCGGCGCGCTCGCGGTGCCACGCTGCTGGTCGACTGCTACAACGCCAACCCGGATTCGACGCGAGCGGCGCTCGCGACGCTCGCGTCGTGGCCGGCCGAGCGGCGGCTCGCCGTGCTCGGCGACATGCTCGAGTTGGGGCCCGACGCGGCGCGGCTCCACGAGGAAACCGGGGCCGCTGTGCGCGACGCGGAGCTGTGGGTGGTCGGCGACCACGCGGCCGACACGGCCGCGGGCGCCGCGCGCGCAGGCGCGCGCGTACAGGTATACCCGGACAAGCCGGCACTCGCGGCGGCGCTGGCCGCCGCGCTCCGGCCCGGCGTGGTCGTGCTGCTCAAGGCTTCGCGGGGCGCGGCGCTCGAGGACGTGCTGCCCGGGATCGGGGAGGGCTGAGGTGTTCTACGAATGGGTCTACCCGCTCCACGAGCTGCCCGGACTCTCGCCGCTGAACGTCTTCCGCTACATCACCTTCCGTTCGGCCTACGCGGCGATCACCGCGCTGCTCGTCTGCTTCGTCCTCGGCCCGCCGATGATCGAGTGGCTGCGCCACGTGCGGCTCGGGCAGAAGATCCGCGCCGAGGGCCCGCAGGCGCACCTCGCCAAGGCCGGCACGCCGACGATGGGCGGGCTGCTGATCGTCACCGCGATCGTCGTGCCGACCCTGCTGTGGGGCAACCTCCACTCGCGCTCGCTCTGGCTCGCGATCCTGGCCACGGTCTGGCTCGGCGGGCTGGGCTTCCTCGACGACTACCTGCGCGTGGTCAAGGGCATGCCGAAAGGCCTGCTCGGCCGCTACAAGCTGGCGGGGCAGATCGCGCTCGGCGGGCTGATCGGCTTCATCCTGCTGGTGTGGCCGGAGCCGGGCCTGCCGGCGACGACGACCCACGTGCCGTTCCTCAAGTTCCGCTTGATCGACTTCGGCGTCCTGTTCGTGCCGTTCGTGATCCTGGTCATCACCGGCTCCTCGAACGCGGTCAACCTCACCGACGGGCTCGACGGCCTGGCCTCGGGTCTGGTCGCGATCGCGGCGATCGCCTTCGCGGGCATGTGCTACCTGAGCGGCCACATCCGCTTCAGCGAGTACCTCAACCTCACCCACCTGCGCTACGCCGGCGAGCTGACCGTGTTCTGCGCCGCGGTGCTCGGCGCCTCGCTCGGCTTCCTCTGGTACAACTGCCATCCCGCGGACGTGTTCATGGGCGACACCGGCTCGCTCGCGCTGGGCGGCGCGCTCGGTACGGTCGCCGTGCTGATCAAGCGCGAGTTCTGGCTGGTCCTGGTCGGCGGCATGTTCGTGGCCGAGGCGCTGTCGGTCATGATCCAGGTCGCGTCGTTCAAGCTGTGGGGCCGGCGGGTGTTCCGCATGGCCCCGCTCCACCACCACTACGAGCTGCAGGGCTGGGCCGAGGGCCGCGTCGTCCTGCGCTTCTACATCGTCGGGGCGCTGCTCGCGCTCCTGTCGCTCTCGACCTTCAAGCTGCAATGACGATCGACGCCCGCCACCCGCTCCCCGGCCGCCGCCCGCTGGTCGTCGGCGCCGCGCGCTCCGGCCTCGCCGCCGCCGGGCTGCTCGCGCGCCACGGCCTCGACGTCGTGGTCTGCGACCGGCGGGGGGCCGCCGAGGCCGTGGACGCGGAGCGCGCGCTCGCCGGGCTCGGCGTCGCCCGGGCCTGGGGCCGCGACGATCCCGGGCTGCTCGAGGGGCGCGACTTCCTGGTGTGGAGCCCCGGCATCCCGTTCGACCATCCGCTCGGCGCCGCGGCCCGCGCCCGCGCGGTCCCGGTGATCTCGGAGCTGGAGCTCGGCTACCTGGCCGCGCACGCGATGCTGATCGGCATCACCGGCACCAACGGCAAGAGCACGACCACCGACCTGGTCGGCGCGCTGGTGCGCGCCGCCGGCCGCGAGGTCGAGGTCTGCGGCAACATCGGCCGCCCGATCTGCGACGTCGCCGAGCGCCTCGGGGCCTCGGGCCTGATGGTGGTCGAGGTGTCGTCGTACCAGCTCGAGACCGTCGACCGGCTCAAGCCATTCGTCGCCACCTGGCTCAACCTGACGCCCGACCACCTCGAGCGCCACGGCGACCTCGAGACCTACGCCCGGCTCAAGCGGCGCTTGTTCGAGCGCCAGGAGCCCTCGGACTACGGAGTGCTGAACGCCGACGACCCGGCGCTCAACGGGCGCCGCGCCGGCGCCGGCACGCCGCTGAGCTTCTCGGCGCGCGGGCCGGTCGACGAGGGCGCGTTCGCGCGCGACGGCTCGATCACGCTGGCCTGGCGCGGCGGCACCGAGACGCTGATGCCGGCCGCC
>Ga0137435_1000755_pt1 | contig 10049 bp, 9 predicted proteins | sample EasRivERMGT100_2_FD_104904 | JGI IMG/M metagenome (GOLD analysis project Ga0137435, IMG submission 104904) | Soil microbial communities from meander-bound floodplain in the East River, Colorado, USA - East River MetaG ERMGT100_2 | ecosystem: Environmental > Terrestrial > Soil > Floodplain ... | reverse complement strand
TTCGCCGGGCTGGGAAGCCACAAAGGATGAAGGCGGAAGGATGAAGTAAAAACCGCTTAAGGGAACCTCTGATCAAGTCGTCCTCGCGGAGGCGGGGACCCAGTAACGTTCTGAAAATTCTAGATTCCCGCCTTTGCGGGAATGACAAAATGCTGCTTGATCAGGACTTCCTGAGCAGTATTCTTCCGCCTTCCGCCTTCCGCCTTTCGACTTCATTTGTCCGCCCAGTCCTTCGACCGTTCCACCGCCTTGCGCCACGCGGCGAGCAAGGCCTCGGCTTTGTCGCGGTCCATCCGGGGCTCAAACGTGCGGTCGGCCTGCCACTGCGCGGCGAGCTGGTCCGCGTTTTTCCAGTAGCCGACTCCCAGTCCCGCGAGGTAAGCGGCACCCAGCGCCGTCGTCTCGTGGATGCGTGGCCGCACCACCGGCACCCCCAGTACGTCGGCCTGGAACTGCATCAGCATGTCGTTGCGCGTTGCGCCGCCGTCCACCCGCAGCTCCTTCAGCCTGATGGCCGAATCGCTTTGCATCGCGGCGAGCACGTCCGCCGTCTGGTAGGCAATGCCTTCGAGCGCGGCGCGCGCAATGTGCCCGGCCCCGGCGCCGCGCGTCAGTCCGACGATGGCACCGCGCGCGTACGGGTCCCAGTGCGGGCTGCCGAGCCCGGTGAAGGCCGGCACGAAATATACGCCGCCGTTGTCGGCGACGCTTCCTGCCAGGGCTTCCACCTCCGCGGACGACCGTATGATGCCGAGCCCGTCGCGCAGCCACTGCACCACCGCGCCCGCGATGAACACGCTGCCTTCGAGCGCATACTCGCGGGCGCCGCCGGTCTGGCACGCCGCGGTGGTCAGCAGCCTGGCACGCGAGCGGACCGGCTCGGTGCCGGTGTGCATCAGCATGAAGCAGCCGGTGCCGTAGGTATTCTTGACCATGCCGGGCGCGATGCAGCGCTGCCCGAACAGCGCCGCCTGCTGGTCCCCGGCAATGCCGGCAATAGGTATGCGCGCGGCGAAGATGGCGGACGCCGTTTCGGCGACGACGATGCTCGATGGACGCACGACCGGCAGCAGTATTGCCGGAACGTTCAGCATCTGCAGCAGTTCTTCGTCCCAGGACCCGGTGTGGATGTTGTAGAGCAACGTGCGCGAAGCATTGCTCGGATCGGTGACGTGCGCAGCACCGCCCGACAGCTTCCAGGCAAGCCAGGTGTCCACCGTGCCGAACAGCAACTCCCCGGCCTCTGCCTTCGCCCGCGCGCCCGGCACGTTATCGAGTATCCACGCGAGCTTGGTGCCGGAAAAATAGGCATCCAGCACCAGCCCGGTCTTCCCGGCCACCCGCTCCTCCAGCCCGCGCGCCTTGAGCGCGTCGCAGTCCGCGGCCGTGCGGCGATCCTGCCAGACGATGGCGTTGTATACGGGCCGCCCGCTGGCGCGGTCCCACACCACGGTGGTCTCGCGCTGGTTGGTGATGCCGATCGCGGCGACGTCCGCGGCGTGGACGCCGGCGCGCGCAATGGCCTCGCCGGCGACCGCCAACTGCGTCGCCCAGATTTCCTCGGGATCGTGCTCCACCCAGCCCGGCCGCGGGAAATGCTGGGTGAACTCCTTCTGCGCCACCGCCCGGATGGCGCCCGCCGCGTCGAAAACGATGGCGCGCGAGCTGGTGGTGCCCTGGTCGAGAGCGAGTATGACTTTCATATATCAACTTGTATTCACGGCGCTCTTGGCGCGGGGCAATCGTCGTGGGTTTCCAAAGGAGGCAAAGTGATTTTTACGTTGCCCCCTTTGGTCAAGGGTGGGGTCAATACCCCGTCCGCGAAGTTCCCTTCGGTCGGCCTATATTGCGGCAAAACGCAAATCGGCGCCCGGCCCTTTATAGGGCCCGGAAATGACGCTAGAATTAGCTTCAGCCTTGCGCCAGATTGGCTTATTATTGAGGTTGAGTAGCGTATTTCAGGAGTAGAGTGAATGATTTTCTATGCTTTCTACGTCATTGCGCTGATCATCCTGATTCTGCACTTTACCGGCTGGCTCAAGCGCAACAATCTCGAATGGCTGGTGCTGGTGCTGGCGGTGGCGACGTTTCCCGTCGTCATCTTTCTCAAGTAGCCGGCACCCTGCACCCGCCCTCCCCGCCGCCCGCCGCGGCAAACGCCGTCACTTCAGCAGCAAGCTTGCGCCGGTCAGCGCGAGCAGCCCCGCCAGGAGCCTGGAAAAGGTTTCCTGGCTGACGCGGTTGCCCAGGCGCTCGCCGATCCAGCTTCCCGCGAACATCACCGGCAACAGCAGCGCGCACAGCAGCAGCGAGTCCATCGTGTAATACCCCGCCGCGCCGTAGCCCGCGATGCGCGCGATCATCTCGAACAGCCAGAGCATCGCGACCGTGGCGCGGAACGGCGCCCGGCCGACGCGGCGCAGATGCAGGTAGATGACCACCAGGGTGCCGCCGCCCCCGCCGAACAGCGTATCGATGACCGCCCCGACGAAGCCGACCGGTATCGCCCAGCGGTCCGAGCACGTCATTTCCGGCAGCCCGAAGTAATGCATTGCGAAGGTATAGAGCGCATACGCGATCAGGAACCCGCCCAGCAATTGCAGCAGCAGGCGGCTGTCGAGGTGCTTGAACAACAGCACGCCGGCAACGACCCCGAGCAGCGTCGGCGCCAGCAGCAGCTTGAGTTCATGCCGCACCACCTCGCGCCAGTCGCGGATGCTGAGGAAAGTGAACAGCACCAGCACCAGCAGGCCGAACATGGAAACCGCGGTGTGTACCGGGATCAGGAACGCCAGCAGCGGGATGCCGATCATGCCGGCGCCGAAGCCCGACATGCCGCGAACGACGAACGCGCCGAACACGATGCAGGCCGAGATGGCGATCTGGACCGCTGTGAGGCCTTCCAACATGGCTAACGGAATTTTACAGATGGTTGCAGCGTACCGACGGCTGTGCTCCGGTCCCGGTCCACACCGTGGGCTTTGCCGCGACCGAAGGCTTGCTTACAATCCCCTATCCCCCAATATTTGGGGGAGAAGTGCGCCAAAACGTGGAGCAAGGTGAGGGGGCTGGTCACCGTTCACGATTCACCAGCGGAGTGGTAGATGAAAGCGGTAGTTCTGGAAAAGCACGGCGGGCTCGAGGAGCTGAAGTACGTGACGGACTTCCCCGATCCCAGGGCGGTCGAGGGCCACGTCGTAATCCGTGTCGGGGCGACCTCGTTCAACTACCACGACGTCTTCACCGTGCGCGGCATGCCGGGAATCAAGGTGCCGCTGCCGATGATCATCGGCCTCGACCTTGCCGGCGAGATCCTGGAGGTCGGGCCGGGCGTGAGCGGCTGGAAACCGGGCGACCGCGTGCTGGTCAACCCGCTCAACAAACAGAAAGGCCTGATGGGGGAGATGATGCACGGCGGGCTCGCGGAGAAGTGCCTGGTGGCGGCCGACCAGCTGATCCGCATGCCCGCCAAGGTGTCGTACGAGGAAGCAGCCGCCCTCCCCGTTGCTTACGGCACGGCGCACCGCATGATCGTTACCCACGACACTATCAGGAAAGGCGAAAAGGTGTTGATACTGGGAGCGAGTGGTGGCGTCGGCACCGGCTGCGTGCTGCTCGCCAGGATGCTGGGCGCCGAAGTGATCGCCTGCGCCTCCAGTGCGGACAAGGTCAAGCGGCTGAAGGACCTCGGCGCCCACCATGTGATCAACTACAAGGAGACGGATTTCTCGAAGTGGGCGGTCGAGAAGTACGGCAAGCCGCAACGCCGCACCTACGAAGGCGGCGTGGACGTCGTCATCAATTTCACCGGCGGCGACACCTGGGCGCCGACGCTGCGCTGCGTGAAGCGCGGCGGCAAGATCCTGGTGTGCGGCGCCACCGCCGGCTACGAACCCAAGGAAGACCTGCGCTATATCTGGAGTTTCGAGCTGAAGGTGATCGGATCCAACAGCTTCTACGACGAGAACCTGAAAGCGTTGATGGACATGATCCAGGACGGCACGCTGAAGCCGGTCATCGACGTCGTGCTGCCGCTCCAGAAGGCCGCCGAAGGGCTGCGCCTGATCGAAAGCCGCGAGGTGTTCGGCAAGGTCGTCGTCACGCCGTAACGAAGTGAAGGGTGACGAGTGACGGTTGGTTGATGCAATGACGATTCCCAGGCCAGAGGCTCGCGGCTACCCGGGTAATCTCGGGCTGCTGTTCGCCGAGCACGCGCGGGCGGAGCGGCCGGCGATCATCGACCTGCGCGAATCGGGCAAGCCGCGCCCGGTGAGCTTTAGCGAGCTTGACGCCGGCTGCAACGCCGTCGCGCGCGGGCTGATGAAGACTGGTCTCAAGCCGGGCGACCGCGTCGGCGTCCTCACTCTGAACCGCGCCGAGTTCGTGGTGATACTGCTGGGCGCAATGCGCGCCGGCGTGGTGCCGGTGCCGGTGAACATCAAGCTCCCGAAAGATACAGTCGCCACTATCCTGCGCGACGCCGGCGCGCGGCTGGTGTTTTTCGAATCCCCGCTCAAGCGGCTGCTGCCCGCCGGTTTGCGCGCCATCGAGTTCGGCGGCGATTTCTCGCGTTTTCTCGACCCGGGCCCATTCACAGCGTACGAGCCCGCGCCGAATTCGATCGCGATCCAGCCCTATACCTCCGGCTCGACCGGCCGGCCGAAAGGTGTGCTGCTCACGCACTACGGGCAGAACTGGAGCCGGCGCGTTCTCGCGCACACGCGCGGCACGACCGAACGCGACGTGATCCTGGTGGCCGCGCCGCTTTATCACAAGAACGCGCTAAATGCGATCAAGCAGGGCCTTACCGCCGGCGCGACGCTGCCGCTGCTGCCGCAATTCGACATCGAGCGCTACATCGAGGCGATCGGCCGCCACCGCTGCACCGTCATCTCCGGCGTGCCGACCATGATGGCGATGGTGCTGACGCGCAAGGACCTGCTCTCAAAGACCGACACGACGTCGGTCCGCACCATCATGATGGGCTCGGCGCCGTCGTCGCCTCAGTTGCTCAAGGAACTCCGCGCGCATTTCCCCAACGCCGAGCCGCTGGTCGTTTACGGCGTGACCGAGGGCGGGCCGGTGCCGCTGGGACCGCACCCGGACGGCAAGCCGCGACCTCCCGGCTCCCTTGGCGTGCCCTACCTCGGCACCGAGGCGAAACTCACCGGCGGGCCGAACCCGGACGAAGGCGAACTGGTCCTGAAGAATCCCGGCATCCTGCTCGGCTATCACAACCTGCCGGACGAGACTGCGAAACGCCTGCGCGACGGCTGGTACTACACCGGGGACATCTGCCGCCGGGACCAGGACAGCTTCTACTATTTCGTCGGCCGTACCGACGACATGTTCGTCTCGGGCGGCGAGAACATCTTTCCCGGTGAAGTAGAGGCGCTGCTCGCCCGCCACCCCGCTGTGCACCAGGCCATGGTCATGCCCTTCGACCACGAACTGAAAGGACAGGTGCCCTACGCCTTTGTCGTGCGCAAGCGCGGCACCGCGGTCACCGAGGAAGAAATCAAGCAGTTTGCCCTGACGAACGGCCCAGCCTACCAACACCCGCGACGCGTGTTCTTTCTCGAACAATTCCCGCTGGCGGGCACCAATAAAGTGGACCGCGAAGCGCTGCGGCGAGTTGCCGCTTGCGTAGTGACGAGTGACGAGAGACGAGAGACGACATGAGCGAGCAACAGGTAAGCGTGGAAAAGCTGCAGGAACTGATCTCCCGTGGGCCGTTCAACAAGTGGCTCAACTTCACGGTGCTGAAAAGCGGCGCCGAGGGCGTAGAGCTGAAGGCGGCGTGGCGCGAGGAATGGGTCGTGAACGTCGAGCGCCGCTACACGCACGGCGGCATCCTCGCCGCCATCGTGGACGTCGCCGCCGACTACGCGATCGCCGCGCAGCTCGGCCGGCCAGTGCCGACCATCGACATCCGCGTGGACTACCACAAGGCCGCGATGCCCGGCGACCTCACGGCGAAAGCGAAGGTCGTGCGCATGGGCAGCCAGTACTCGACTGCCGAGGCCTATCTCTACGACAAGGACGGCGCGCTGGTGGCGAGCGGGCGGGGAACGTACTTTACGGCCCCGCCCAAATGACGGAGAGGAGCGAGGAGAAAGGGGAAAGGAGTCAAAGCGATACGGCGCAAGTCTGTCTTGCCGCCTCTCCCCTCTCTCCTCTCTCCTCTCGCCTTCGAGCTACAGTGTAGGATAGAGCCTGCTCCCCATGAAAACCACCAGGAAATCCACGAGCGTCAGGAGCAAGCGCCTTATTGTGGCGATGACCGGCGCCACCGGCTCGATCTACGGCCTGCGCATCCTTGAGACCCTGCGCCGGAAGGGCGGCTGGGAAACCCACCTCATCGTGTCCGACGCCGGCATGCTCAACGCCTGGCAGGAATACCAGCTCGCCCGCAAGGACATCACCAGGCTCGCCGACGTCGTACACAACGTGCGCGACGTCGGCGCCTCGATCTCCAGCGGTTCGTTCATCACCGCCGGCATGGTGATTGCGCCGTGCTCGATGAAGACGCTCGCCGCGGTGGCGAACGGCTTCTCCGACAACCTGATCAGCCGCGCTGCCGACGTGGTGCTGAAAGAACGGCGGCGGCTGGTGCTGATCACGCGCGAGGCGCCGCTCAACCTCGCCCACATCCGCAACATGGCGTCCGTCACGGAGATGGGCGGCGTCATCTTCCCGCCGGTGCCGGCGTTCTACAGCCGCGCCAAGACGATAGACGACCTGGTGAACCATACCGTGGGGCGCGTGCTCGATCTCTTCGGCATCGCGCACGAGAACATCAGCCGCTGGCAGGGCATGAAGCACGACGCGGTCAAGGATTGAATGAATCCCTGGCCGTTTCGGAATAGGCGAAACGGCCCCTGATGTAGGGGGGCATGAGGGGAGAATCTCCTCATTCATTGATTGAGGAAGACATGTACGAGAAGGAAGATTTCCGCGGATTCCTGGACCGGCTGCGCAAGGAAAAGGAGTTGATCGACATCAAGCAGCCGGTGGACATCCGTCATATCGCGACGCTGGTGGACCAATCGGAGTCCGCCCTCTACTTCCACGACGTCATCGGCTACGACATGCCGGTGGTCTCGGGCATCATCCGCACCAGCCGGCGCGCCGCCCTCTCGATGGGCTGCAGCGGCTTTCCCGAGATCGAGTTCAAGCTGCAACAGGGAATCGATCATCCGATCTCCCCGAAGTACGTGGAGGCGGCGGGTTGCAAAGAAGTCATCGAGCTCGACGACCAGGTGGACCTGTTCCGCCTGCCCATTCCGATGTCCTCTATCTACGACGGCGGCCCCATGATCACCGCCGGCGTGGTGATCGCCAGGGACCCGGAGCACGGACTCAACTCGGGCATGTACCGCTTCATGGTCAAGGAAAAAAACCTGACCGGCATCGACATCGTCACGCCCAACAACATGCGCCTGTTCGCCCAGCGCGCCCTCGAAGCCGGCCGCCCCTGCCCGATCTCGATCTCCATCGGCACCCACCCCTTCGAGATCATGGGCTCGGGCTTCCGCGCGCCGCTCGGCGTGGACGAGATGGGCATCGCCGGCGGCATCCGCGGCGCGCCGGTCGAGCTCACTCAGTGCGAGACCATCGACATGCCGTGCATCGCCGACGCCGAGATCGTGCTGGAAGCGGAGATCCTGCCGACCGGCTGGACGCATCCCGAGGGCCGCTTCGGCGAGTTCACGCGCCTGATGGGCGGACTGCACTGGAATCCGCTGGTCAAGGTGAAGGCGATCACCCGGCGCAGGAACGCGATCTACTACGCGCTGCACATGCCGTGGGAGAACACCTGGCTCGCCGCGCCGACCCGCTACACCTCGATCCGCCGCGCGATGAAGAGCGCCGGCATCCAGGTGAAGGACATCAACGTCACGCTCGGTGGCTGCGGCTTCTGGCACGCCGTCATTTCCATCAAGAAGCAGGCGGGCGAAGGCAAGAACGCCCTCCTCGCCGCGCTCACCGCGCAGGACATGAAGCACGTGGTGGTGGTGGACGACGACATCGACGTGCACAGCGCGATGGACGTGGAATGGGCGATCGCCACCCGCGTGCAGGGCGACCAGGACATCATCATCATTCCCGGCGCGCGCGCCAAGCCGCTCGACCCCAGCCTGGCGGTGACGCCGCCGGGCGTGGTGCCGACCGGTGCCAAGGTCGGCATCGACGCCACCATCGGCGAAGGCATCCCGCGCGAGCGCTTCGAGCGCATCGCCTACGCCTACGCCGACCGCGCGAAGATCGCCGACTACGTCAAGGGCAAGTCCGATGGCCGGCCGAAAACGGCCGGCCAAAAAGAGAGCGCGGTGGAGCAGTTGGCGAAGGAAATCACGAGGCTGATCGAAACGGAACCGAAGTACTATCAGGAGATAGCGCAACACTTCGGCGATCATGAGTTCCAGGCCGTGGCGCGGGCGCTGGGCCAGCTCCACACCGACGGCAAGCTGTGGCAGGACGCGCGCGGCCGCCTGTGCCTGCGCGGATCCTCCTTTGCGGCCAGACCACCCGCAATGGCGGATTAATTTTTCGCATGGCCATGCGAAAAATATGCGTTCACATCGAGAACGCTCGCAAGAAGGACGAGCTGTTCCACGTCACCCGCGCCCGCTGGGACGCCGCCTGCGCGCGGCATCAAAATCTCTCCCGCCGCCTTGAGGCAAGCGTCGGCTGGGACGGCGACATCCTCGAGGCGGCGCTGAAGGAAGCCGACATCGTGATCGGCGTGCCGGCCAGGCGCGAGCGGCTCGCCGAGCGAGCGCCGAAGCTGCGCTGGGTCCACGCCACTTCCGCCGGGGTGGACGGCTTTCTGCCGCTCGACTGGCTGCCGGCCGGCGCGGTCTTCACCAACAATCATGGCGCGCACGGCGCAAAAGCCGAGCAATTCATGTGCATGGCCTACCATCTGCTCAACTCGCGCATGCCGGAGATCGCCGCCAACCAGCGCGCGCGCCGCTGGCAGCAGTTGTTCTCCCCCGGCATCAGGGGCAAGACCGCGCTCATCGTGGGCCTGGGCGACCTCGGGCAGGGCGCCGCGCGCGCGGCGAAGCAGCTCGGCCTGAAGGTGATCGGCGTCAGCCGCACCGGAAAGAAAATCCGTCACGCGGACGCCGTCCACAAGACCGCCGCGCTCGACCGGCTGCTGCCGGGGGCGGACTACGTGGTCATGGCGGTGCCGCTCACGCCGCAAACCCGGCACCTGCTGAGCCGCAGCCGCATGGACCGGATGAAGCCGTCTGCCGGGGTGATCAACATCTCACGCGCGCCGGTGCTGGACAACGATGCGCTGGCAGACAAGTTGAGGCGCAGCGAACTGGCCGGCGCGGTACTGGACGTCTTGGAGCCCGAGCCCCTGCCCCCGGAGTCGCCTCTGTGGGACACGCCCAACCTGATCATCACGCCGCACATCTCGTGCGACGACGGTGAGCATTACGTCGACCTCTCGCTCGATTTGTGGTTCAGGAACCTGGACAGGTTCCTGAACGGCAAGCCGCTCAGGAACCGCGTTGATCCTCGACGCGGTTACTGATCGAGAAGCGTGATTCGTGGGTCGTGGATCGAACCTGGACACCCCTCAACTCGCCGTACGGCAGGGACAAATCCATAAGTTGCACGACCCACAATCCACGACCCACAACCCACGTTTTACTTAATCTCGAAGCCGATGGTCTCTCCTGCCGCTTCGCAGGTACCCGCCGCCGGTGAGCTGGTGCTGGACCACGTGGCGCACTTCGTGCCGCACGTGAACGGCGCTAGCAGCGAGCTGAAGAAGCTCGGCTTCACATTGACGCCTTTCTCCGAACAATCGCAGCGCGCGGCACCGGGCGGTCCGCTGGTCCCGGCCGGCAGCGGCAACCGCTGCGTGATGCTCAGGGAAGGTTATCTGGAATTCCTGACCCCGACCGGCGATACCCCGGTCGCGAGCCAGCTGCGCTCCGCCATCAAGCGCTACACCGGTGTGCATCTCGTGGCGTTCGGCACCGCGGCACCCGAGGCCGACCATGCGCGGCTGGCCAAGGCCGGCT
>Ga0137435_1000752_pt1 | contig 10102 bp, 5 predicted proteins | sample EasRivERMGT100_2_FD_104904 | JGI IMG/M metagenome (GOLD analysis project Ga0137435, IMG submission 104904) | Soil microbial communities from meander-bound floodplain in the East River, Colorado, USA - East River MetaG ERMGT100_2 | ecosystem: Environmental > Terrestrial > Soil > Floodplain ... | reverse complement strand
TGACCGAGGCGGCGTAGGCGCGCGCCGCGTCGCTGTCGTAGGGCAGGCCCTGCATCATCAGCAGGGTGCCGAGGTTGGCGTAGCCGAGCCCGAGCGGGCGGTACTCGTACGAGCGCTGGGCGATCCGCTCGGTCGGGTACGACGCCAGCCCGACCAGGATCTCCTGGGCCAGGAAGAACACGCGGTTGGCGTGCCGGTAGCCCTCGATGTCGAACGAGCCGTCCTCGCGCATGAACTTGAGCAGGTTGATCGACGCCAGGTTGCACGCGGTGTCGTCGAGGAACACGTACTCGGAGCAGGGATTGGTCGCGTTGATGCGGTCGGTCGCCTTGCAGGTGTGCCAGCGCTGGATCGTATCGTCGAACTGCACGCCGGGGTCGGCGCACTGCCAGGCCGACTGCGCGATCTCGTTCCACATCTCGCGCGCCTTGAGGGTCTGGTGGACCTGGCCGGTGGTGCGGAAGGTGGTCTGCCAGGTGCCGTCGGCGAGCACGCCCTGCATGAAGGCGTCGGGCACGCGCACGGAGTTGTTCGAGTTCTGGCCCGACACCGTGCCGTAGGCGTCGCCGTTGAAGTCCGACGAGTAGCCGCCGGCCACCAGTGCCGCGACCTTCTTCTCCTCGCGCACCTTCCAGCGCACGAAGTCGAGGATCTCGGGGTGGTCCATGTCGAGCACGACCATCTTGGCCGCGCGGCGCGTCGTGCCGCCCGACTTGGTCGCGCCCGCGCCCTTGTCGAGCACCTCGAGGAACGACATCAGCCCCGAGGAGGTGCCGCCGCCGGAGAGCTTCTCCATGCGGCCGCGCAGCTTGGAGAAGTTCGAGCCCGTGCCGCTGCCGAACTTGAAGACCCGCGCCTCGTTGCGCGCCAGCTCGAAGATCGACATCAGGTCGTCGTGGACCGACTGGATGAAGCAGGCCGAGACCTGGGGCCGCGAGTAGGAGTCGGCGGTCGTGTGCACGGCCCTGGCGTCGGGATCCCAGAAGAAGTTGCCGCCCGACCCGGCGATTCCGTACTCGTGGAACAGCCCGCAGTTGAACCACACCGGGGAATTGAAGGCCCCGATCTGGTGGACCAGCATGTGCACCAGCTCGGCCTCGAAGGCGTCGGCGTCCTCGCGGGCCGCGAAGTAGCCGCCCTCGCGCTCGCCCCAGGTCCGGACCGTGTGGGCGATGCGATGGACCACCTGCCGGACGCTGGTCTCGTGGCCCGGCGTGCCGGGCACGCCGGCCTTGCGGAAGTACTTGCTGACGACGATGTCGGTGGCGAGCTGGGACCAGCCGGCCGGGACCTCGACGTCGTTCATCTGGAAGACGACCGAGCCGTCGGGATTGGCGATCACCGTCCGCCGCTTCTCCCACGTGGTCTCGTCGAGCGGGTTCACGCCCGGGCGCGTGTAGCGCCGCGACACGCGCAGCCCCGCGCGGTTGGCCCCTGCCTGGGTGGCCGTGGTGGGATGGACGGTTCTGCCGATGGTCTCGGTCATCGAGGACCTCCGTGTCGGTGCGCTATGCGCGCACGAAAATCTCCTCGCCAAAGGCGAGGCAGCCTTCCCTGACTGTGCGATGTCGTGGCGGCTCCCGAGGGTAAAGTCCGAAGCCGACGCGATGTCGCCCGCTGCAACGAACGCCTTGCCATCGTGCGCGTGAAGGGAAGATCCACCCCAACCGCTCGCGCGCGAGGAGTCGACCTCGCGCGAACGGTGCCGAGCGTTATAACACTTCGCTGACTGCCCGCGGCAAGACCGAAATTCATCAACATCGGGGCGGGTCCCACGCACCTCCGGCGGTTCGAGGCCGATAAGAAGCCGGAAATATGCGCTTCGGTTTTTTCTCGCGCCGATTCGCTCGCGTCCCGAGGCCGGGGCCCTCATCCCGCCTTCGAGAGGGCGCAGGAGTCCGTCCCGTTCCAAACACGGCAGTTAGCCCCCGGGCTCGAGCCCGCCGGGTGTCACGGCTCGCCCCCTCCGGCGACTTCAGATTCAGAATCGGGGGCCGCACCCCAGACTCTCTCCAGAGGTCTTCCGTGAAAAAGACGCCCGCCGCGTCCCGTGCCGCCGCGCCTTGCGACCGCCTGGGCGGGGCGCTACGCTGGGCTCCGCTTGACGCGGCCCGGCCAACATTCCTCCCTCTCGCGATCCGCACGGCCCTGGACCCCAGACCAGCCGGCGGGGGCCGATCCCCTTTCACGGCGAGAACCATCCATGGCTGTCGGTCCGATGGACGAACGGTCCATCGACTGGAAGTACGCGCGCGACCGCTTCCGCCGCCATTTCCAGTCCTCCTTCCCGCGCTGGGGCTCCGACGAGCACGACGAGCTGGCGGCGAAGGCGGTGGTCCGCCTGCTCCGTGCCGTGCGCAGGAGTCCCGCCACCCACATTCACGGCCTGATCGCCAAGATCGCGGGCGACGAGGAAGCCGACGCGATCCGCGAGTGGAAGCGGCGCAGCGCGCGGAACGTGGCGTTCGACGACCGCATCGAGCCGGCCACGCCGGAGCCGGCGATCTCGTGCGAGGCCGAGGATCCACTCACCCGCCAGCGCTGGGTGGTGCTGACCTACTTCGAGCGCCACGAGGCCCGCTGCCTTGAGGTCGCGCGCCGGCTCCTGGGCGGGGACACGCTACGCGCCATCGCCGAGCGGGATGGCCGGTCCTACGATGCACTCCGGCAGCAGTGGCACCGCTGCGTGGTGGGGCTCCGGCGGGCGATCGGCCCCGACGACCCGATCTGGGACTGGGTCCGTGAGCGGGAGTGAGGGCCCGCCGCACGGCGGCGACCCTCACCGCTGGTTCCGGGCCCGGCTCGACGCCAACGCCAGCGGCCTGCTGACCGAGCCGGAGCAGGAGCGCTTCGACCGGCACGCCGCCGAGTGCGAGCGCTGCCGCCGCGCCGCCGAGGTCCACGCCGCCAACCTGCCGGAGGCCGACTTCTCCGGCCACCTGCCGCCCGGCCTGCTGGCGCGCTGGGACCGTGCCGCCACCGCGCTGCGCGGCGTCGAGCGGAAGCTGGTGCGCGAGCACCTCGAGAACTGCGCCGAGTGCCGCGACGACCTGCGGCGTCTGGGCTTCGAGCCCCGCCTCGCCTCGGAACCGGAGCCGGCGCGGGCCGCGCGACGGCCGCTCGCCGAGGTGACGCCGATCGGCTCGCGGCTGCGCGACTGGGTCATGGGCGGCGCGGTCGGCGCGCTGGCCGCGGTGGCGGCGGCGCTGCTGATCGTCCCCGGCGTCGGCCGGCGCGAGCCGGAGCCGCCCTCCATCCCGGCGCCGAGCCGCGAGCCCGCCTACCGGCTCGAGATCCTGGCGCCGGCGCCCGACCTGCCCGCCTTCGACGACGCGCCGCGCTCCGGCGGAGCCGCGCCGGCCCGCGACGTCACGCTGCACATCACGCCGGAGACGCGGTTCGTCCAGTTCCCCACCCCGACGCTGTTCTCGGGATCGTCGGCGCTGATCGAGGTGGTCGGCCCCGACGGCCGCGTGCTCGCCACCGAGCGCCGCGACCGGCGCGAGCTCGGCGCCCGCCACCGCATCCTGTTCGGGCGCGCCGACCGCGCGCTCGAGACCGGCCGCTACGTGCTGCGCATCACCGTCGCGCCGGAGGCCGGCTCATCGCTGGCGCCCGAGTCACTGGCCGCCGGCTTCGTCCTGGAGCACCGCCCGCACCGCTAGAAGTGCTCGCCGCCTCGAACGAACTCGCTCCCGAGCGGGTCGCCCCACCGGGGCGGGTTGAGGCACAATCCGTCCATGCGCACCCGGTCGCAGGCGTCCCGTCGAGCGTTCTTCGTCTCGCTTCTCTTCCTCGCCGTGCCGGCGACCACGAACGCCGCCGCCAAAGTCGACTCGCTCGCGCTGGCCAACGATCTGCTGCGCGAGTTCGACGCGCGGGTCGAGCGTTCCGACTTCTCCGCCGCCGAGTCGCTGGCGCGGATCGTCGTTGGGATCCGCGAGCGCCGGCTGCCGGCGGACCACGTCGACCTGGCGATCGCGCGCTCCGCGCTGGGCCGCGCCGTGGGCGAGCAGGCCGACTACGCCGGCGCGCTGGCGCTGCTGCGCCAGGCGCTGGCCGTGCTCGAGGGTCCGCCGATTCGCGACTCCGCGGAGGTCGGGACCGCGCTCAACGCGCTGGGCCGGATCTACAGCCAGATGGGCAACCGCGAGGACGCGCGCCCCACGCTCGAGCGCGCGCTCGCGATCCGCGACCGCACCCACGGGCCCGACAGCCGGCAGTCCCGGATCACGCTCAACAATCTCGCCGCGCTGGTCGCCCAGAGTGGCGACCTCGCGGCGGCGCGGCCGATGTACGAGCGGCTGCTCAAGCTCGAGGAGGCGCAGGCGCCGCTCGACAGCGTGCGGCTCGGGATCGTGCTCAACAATTTCGCCAACGTCGTCTCGGACCTCGGCGACTACGCCGAGGGCCGTCGACTCTACGAGCGCGCGCTGGCGGTGCGCGTGGGGCTCTACGGCCCGCGCCATCCGCGGGTCGCGCTGGTGCTCAATAACATGGCCTCGCTCGCCGAGGTGATGGGCGACGACGCCGGCGCGCTGGCCTACATCGATCGCGCGCTCGACATCATGGAGACCGCCCTCGGCGAGGGCCATCCGCAGGCCGCCGAGTTCATCACCACGCGGGCCGCGATCCTGGCCCGGCGCGAGCGCTGGCAGGAGGCGTTCGACGAGGCCCTGCGCGGCGAGCGGCTGACCCGCGAGCACCTGCTGCTCACCGCGCGCAGCCTGTCGGAGGAAGACGCGCTCAACTACGAGGTGCACCGCATCTCCGGCATCCACGTCGCGACGTCCGTCGTGGCCCACGACGCCACGAGCGGCCATCCCGACCCCGCGCGCGCCCGCCGCGCGCTGGACGCGGTGATCCAGACCCGCTCGCTGCTGCTCGACGAGCTGGCCGCCCGGCGGCGCGCGGTCGCCGGCGCCGACGACAGCACGACCGCGCGGCTGCGGGCGGATTGGGACGCGGCGCGCGAGCGGCTGGCGCGGCTCTCGCTGCGCGGCCTGCGCGGCGCGGTCGCCGACAGCGGCTACGCGCGCACGGTCGAGCGGGCGCGGCGGGCGACCGAGGAGGCCGAGACCCGGCTCGCCGAGCGCAGCGCCGAGTTCCGCCGCGAGGAGCAGCGGGCGCGGGTCGGGCTCGACGCCGTGCTCGCGGCGCTGCCGCCGAAGGCGGCGCTGCTGAGCCTGGTGCGCTACTCGACGCCCGCGGTCGACCCGACCGGCGCGGGCCCGCCCCACTACCTGGCCTACGTGTCGCGCGCCGGGCGCGATCCGGTGGCGTTCGAGCTGGGCGCCGCGGCGCGGATCGATTCGCTGGTCGGGGCCTGGCGCGAGGCGCTGGCCGCCACGGCCGGCGACGAGCCCGGCTACCGGAAGCGCGCCGCCCGGCTGCGGGCCGCGGTGTGGGATCCGGTCGCCGCCGCGCTGCACGGCGCCGAGCAGGTGTTCCTGGTGCCCGACGGCGCGCTCCAGCTGGTGAGCTTCCAGGCCCTGCCGGTCGACCGCGGCGGCTACGTCGTGGAGGGCGCGACGCTGATCCACTACCTGGCGACTGAGCGCGACCTCGCCTCGCCGCACGCGCCGCCGCCGGCCGCCGGGGAGCTGCTGGTGATGGGCGGCGTCGACTTCGACCACGCGGCGGCGGGCGGCGTGGTCGCGGCGCGCGACGCGGGCGGGGCCGCGATGCGCGGCGTCGCGCCGAGCTGCGAGGCCTTCCGCGCCCAGCGCTTCGCGTTCCTCAAGGGCTCGGAGCGCGAGGTGGCCGAGGTCGCTGAGGCGTGGTCGGCCGCCGCCAAGGGCCGGGTCGTGCGCCGCACCGGCGCCGAGGCGTCGGAGGCCGAGTTCAAGCGGCTCGCCCCACAGGCCGAGGCGATCCACATCGCGACCCACGGCTTCTTCGTCGACGACGAGTGCCTGAAGCAGTCGGGTGACGAGGGCTCGCTCAGCCCGCTGCTGCGCTCGGGGGTGGTGCTGGCCGGCGCCAATCGCCGCACCGCCGACCCGGCCGAAGGCGAGGACGGCCTGCTCACCGCCGAGGAGATCGGCGCGCTCGACCTGTCGCACGCCGACTGGGTCGTGCTCTCGGCCTGCGACACCGGACTCGGCACCATCGTCGCCGGCGAGGGCGTGTTCGGCCTGCGCCGCGCCTTCGCGCTGGCCGGCGCCGGCACGCTGGTGATGAGCCTGTGGAACGTCGGCGACGCCGCCACCCGCCGCTGGATGCACGAGCTGTACACCGCCCGCGGCCGCGGCGGCATGACCGTCGACCGCGCCGCCCGCTCGGCGTCGCGCGCCGTGCTGAAGGACCTCCGCGACCGCGGCGCCTCGACCCATCCCGCGACCTGGGGCGCCTTCATCGTCAGCGGCGAGTGGCGGTAGCGGGTGACATCGATTCGCCCGAGTCGAGCAGGCCGAGCAGGTTGGGGTGCTTCAGCTCGGAGGCGGTCCGGGGCGCAGGTACTGCGGTAAAGTCTCGTCCCGGGAGCGCCGAGGCCACACAGTTGGCACGCATTCCCCGACCCGATGGGGGGTGCGGCCGCGAGGGCCGCACCGGCGCGGAGGGCAACCATGCCGGAAGACCGAAGCGACTCCTTCCCCGAGCGGAGTCGGCTGGGTGATTCGACGCCAAGTCTTCTCCTTCGAGTCCGCTCCGGTGACGGCAGCGCGGCGACCCAGCTCTTCCGTCGCTACCAACCGTCATTGCGCCGGCTGGCACACGGTCGGCTGCCCCCGACCATGCGCGATCTCCGGGATACCGACGACCTCGTGCAGGAAACGCTGGTCATCGCATTCAAGCGTCTGGAGGACTTCGAGTATCGGCGGGAGGGGGCATTCTTGGCCTACCTCCGGCAGATCCTCTTCAACCAGCTCCGGCAGGAGATCCGCCGCCATCATGACCGTCCGGGGAACGTCGAGCTCATTGACGTCCATCCCGCTCACGATGAGTCTCCCGAGGACGTCGCGTCCTGGCTCGAGACCTTCGATCGTTACGAACAGGCGCTCCAGACCCTCAGCGAGGATCAGCGGGAGGCCGTGATCATGCGCGTGGAGTTCGGCTACGCGTATTCGGAGATCGCCGAGGCCCTCCAGAGGAGCTCCGCCAACGCAGTTCGCATGATGGTGGCGAGAAGTGTGGCGCGTGTCGCCCGGATCATGAGCGCGAGGGATGCCGGCGCATAGGACATAGCATGGCCGAAGCCTCGGGTCTGGACGACGACGCTCTCGTCGGCATTGCGGCTCGCATCGCCGACGGTGAGTCGATCGATTGGGAGTCTGAAGAAGTCAAGGCCCCGGGCCTCCGCGTGGAGATCCGCTGGCTGCGCTGGCTGGGAGGGATCGCAGAGGCGGGGAGGTCGGACTCCGCGGTCTCTGCCGGGGCCGCAGGCTGGGCCGAGGCGCTGCTGGAGGTGGGGGAACCCGCCAGCGTGGCCGGCGCCGAACCGATCACGCTCGTGGCGGGAGCAACGTGGGGACCGCTCACTATCCGGGAGCCGATCGCCTCGGGGGGCGTTGGCGATGTCTTCCGCGCCTGGGACCCGCAGCTCGAACGCGAGGTCGCCCTAAAGCTCTGGCGCGAGACGGCGACCCGCACGACCACCGGCACCGAGGCACGGCGCCTCGCGAGAGTGCGTCATCCCGGGATCCTTTCGGTTCACGGCTCAGGGCGACATGGCGGCTGCGCTGGGATGTGGACCGACCTGATCGACGGCCGCAACCTCGAGCAGATCCTCGCCACCGATGGCCCGTTCGGGGTTGCCGAGGCGCGCCGGATCGGGATCGCGCTGTCGGACGCGCTCGCAGCAATGCATCAGGCGCGGCTCGTCCATCGCGACGTCAAGACCAGCAACGTCATGCTCGCCGCCGACGGACGCGTCGTGCTGATCGACTTCGGATCGGCGAAGGAGCTGCTGGCTGGCATGCCCGAGTACACCCGCCACATGCGCGGCACTCCGCTGGCCGCGGCGCCCGAGGTGCTGCGAGGCGCGAGGGTTGGGCCGGCGGCGGACGTCTACGGACTGGGCGTGCTGCTCTACCGCCTGGTGACCGGCGCATACCCGATCGAAGCGCAGACGCTCTGGGAGTTGTTGGACGCCCATCGCCAAGGCCGCGGCGTACCCCTGCGAGGGCGTCGGGCGGACTTGCCTGAGTCCTTGGTTCGCGTCATAGAGCAAGCGCTCAGCGCGGACCCCGCACGGCGGCCGAGATCGATGGTGGAGCTCGGCAGAATGCTCGAGCGGATGGAGTCGACTCCCCGCGGACCAAGTGGGGTGCGCGCAGGTCTCCTTCGGCTAGCCCGGTGGTCCATCAGGCGGATCACGGGAGGGCCGCAGCCGAGCTAATCGTGGCCAAGGCACGAAGACTACGTAGCCACAAATGAATGGATAGGAGCGCCTGGCATGTATCACGTCGTCTTGAAGCATGGGGGGCGTCGAGCTAACACGAACGTTGTTCTCGTGAAGTAGGAGATCCTGGCGACGTTCCAGCGGAGGTAGAGCGGAGCGGCTGGGTTGGGTAGGAACCGTAGAAGCAGCCGTCACTGGGTCGAGCGTTGTCCACGACTCTTTCAACGAGAAACAGATGTATCGCAGTCGCGCCTACGCCCGCCGATCCTCCCAGGGGCCCCAGACCGCGTAGGTCACGCCGGGCTCCTGCATGTTGAAGAACAGCGTTTGCCCGTCGGGGGACCAGCAGGCGCCGGCGAACTCGCTCCGGTTGAGTGCGTTCCGCGCCACGGCGTAGAGGCGGCCCTGGCGGGTGATGCCGACGACGTGCTGTTCGCCGCGGCCGTCCTCGCACACGATCAGATCGCCGTGGGGCGAGACGCAGACGTTGTCGGGCCCGTCGAGCAGCGCGCGGTCGTCGGGCTCCACCAGCAGCGTCAGCCGCCGCTCCTCGGGCTCGATCCTCCACACCTGCCCGGCGCGCTCGCGGCCGCCATTCGTGCAACAGATGTAGAAGCTCTTACCGTGCCAGCACGCGCCCTCGGCGCGCGCGAATTGCGCCGCGCCGAGCCGGAAGCCCTGGGCGCGGATCGAGCCGGGCGCGGTCTTGGGCGGGCGCTGCAGCGGGTCGTCGGCATCGGGGTCTTCGGCGTCGCGCTCCATGTCGACCGCGGGGTCGGTGTCGGCGATCGGAATCCAGTCGATGTCGAACGACTTGCCGCGCGGGAAGATCGGCAGGCCTTCGGCCCAATTGCGCGTGATCGCGAACGGCCGCGACACGATGCGCAGCGCCTCGAGCGTGCCGCCGCGCGCCAGGTCGCCGACCGCGAGGTCCGCCGGCTTCTTCGTGCCGCGGGTCACGACCTCGGGGCGGTAGCGGTAGAGCAGGCCGTCGACCCGGTCCTCGGTCAGATAGACGAAGCCGGTGCGCGGATCGACTGCGACCGCCTCGTGGTAGAAGCGTCCCATCGCCTTGATCGGCGTCGGATCGACCAGCCCCTCGGCGTGGGCGTCGACCTCGAACACGTAGCCGTGGCGCTCGACCACGTCGGGGCGGCGGTCGTGCACCTCGCCGTCGAGCGGGCCGGGCATGTAGGTGCACTCCTCGCAGGTCAGCCACGACCCCCACGGCGTCGGGCCGCCGGCGCAGTTGCGCAGGGTCCCGGACAGGCTGGCGAACGAGCGCTTCAGCTTGCGCTCGGCGTCGACCCACAGCGTCGTGGTGCCGCCGGCGCCGAGGCGGTCGTAGCGGCGCACGCCCTGCGGATCGACCGCCGGCTCCTGCCCGGGATCGATCTCGTGGTTGCGGACCAGGATCGTGACGCCCTCGGGGCCGGCGAACGCCGCCATGCCGTCGTGTCGTGCGGGCACGGGATCGCCGCCGTCGAGCTTGTCGGAGAAGCGTGAGTCGGCGCGGCTGGTGAGCGCGGCGGCCGACAGCGCGCGGTAGTGGAATCCGGCCGGCAGGTCGAGCAGGCCCTCGGGGTCTGGGACCAGCGGGCCGTAGCCCGTCGCGCGCAGCGTCGGCAGATCGAGTCGCGCCTCACGATGTTCCTGGCCATAACAGCGCACCTCGATCTCCATCAGTTTCGCGAGTTCGCGACTGAGGTAATCGACATGCACACCCGCGCCTCCGTAAATGGTCGGGGGATATTCGTT
>Ga0137435_1000751_pt1 | contig 10103 bp, 10 predicted proteins | sample EasRivERMGT100_2_FD_104904 | JGI IMG/M metagenome (GOLD analysis project Ga0137435, IMG submission 104904) | Soil microbial communities from meander-bound floodplain in the East River, Colorado, USA - East River MetaG ERMGT100_2 | ecosystem: Environmental > Terrestrial > Soil > Floodplain ... | reverse complement strand
GGCCTTCGACATGCCGGGATACATGTCGGTGTACTCGTGGGTCTCCCCGGCAATGGCGGCCTTCAGATTCAAGCGCGTGCCGCCGAAGGGAAGATCCGTCGCCGGATCGCCGCACTGTTCCAGATATTCGAGATGGCCGTGGGCGTGGCCGGTTTCGCCCTCGGCCGTAGACCGGAACACCGCTGCGACGTCGTTTTGCCCTTCAACATCGGCCTTCGCTGCAAAGTAAAGATAGCGACGGTTTGCTTGTGATTCTCCCGCGAATGCCGCCTTGAGATTGCCGTGGGTCTTCGAGCCTTTGAGCTGCATGGGTGACTCCTTGTAGTGAAGAATTAGACTAACTCTAATTAATAGACTTAGATTAATATCTACGACGGCCTGCTGTCAAGCAGTTACCCGGGAAGGCGCAAATGACGCGCGTCACTCCGACGCCGGCTGTCGATTTCAGCGGCGACCAATGCAATGGCGCGTATTCACGAAACATGTCGGGTCATTTCGAAAAAATCGCCTCTGGAAGAACGTCTGCCCGGCGTCCACGTTTCTCCACAGCTGGCCGAAGCTCACAGGCAGTCAGCGCGATGCGATTTCCGCTGGAAGAGACTTGCGGCCCTGGCCGCGAAACAGATAGCGGGCAAGCTCGGTGAGCGCGTGCTGGTAGACCTCTCGCTTGAAATCGATTACCGAGTCAAGGGGTATCCAATAATCGTTCCAGCGCCAGGCGTCGAATTCGGGGCGCTCCGAAGCCCGCAGGCGAACATCGCACTCGCGCCCGACCAACCGCAGCAGGAACCAAATCTGCTTCTGCCCCCGGTAATTGCCGCGCCAATCCCGTTTGAGCCCCTGCACAGGCACCTCATAGCGCAGCCAGTTGCGCGTCCGCCCCAGGATCTTCACGTGGCTGGGCAGCAGGCCCACTTCTTCCCGCAGTTCGCGGTACATCGCCTGCACCGGCGTTTCCCCAAGCTTGATCCCGCCCTGCGGGAACTGCCAGGAGTGTTCCTTGATGCGCTTGCCCCAGAAAACCTCGTTGCGCCCGTTGCAAAGGACGATGCCGACGTTCGGCCGATAGCCGTCTCGATCGAGCATACGCAATCCAGCAAAAATCTGTCCACGCCTATTCTTTCACAAATCGCCGGCGATTTGAAGGCGCAGCCGCGTCGCGGCTGCGAGGCGTACGAGTTCAAGTAGAATGTCGCGTCCTGGCTCGTTCCCCGCTATGCGCGCTTCCCGATACTTTCTTGCAACGCTCAAGGAGGCCCCCGCCGACGCGGAACTCGTGAGCCACAAGCTGATGGTCCGCGCGGGTCTGATCCGCCGGCTCGCCGGCGGCATCTACACCTGGATGCCGCTCGGACTTCGGGTCGTGCGCAAGGTCGAGGCCATCGTGCGCGAGGAAATGAATCGCGCCGGGGCAATCGAACTCTTCATGCCGGCGGTGCAGCCGGCGGAGCTGTGGCAGGAGTCCGGGCGCTGGCAGAAGTATGGGCCGGAGTTGCTGCGCTTGAAGGACCGTCACGAGCGGAATTTTTGCATCGGCCCGACGCACGAGGAAGTCATTACCGACATCGCGCGGCGCGAGATCCGCAGCTACCGGCAGCTGCCCGTGCATTTCTACCAGATCCAGACCAAGTTCCGCGACGAGATCCGGCCGCGCTTTGGCGTCATGCGCGGGCGAGAATTCACCATGAAGGACGGCTACTCCTTCCACGCCGATTACGCCGACCTGCAGCGCGAATACCGGAACATGTACGACACCTATGTGCGGATCTTCACCCGCCTGGGACTGAAATTCCGAGCCGTGGCTGCAGACCCGGGGGCGATCGGCGGCACGGGTTCGCAGGAATTTCACGTCCTTGCCGAATCGGGCGAGGACGCGATCGCCTATTGCCCGCAGTCCGACTACGCCGCGAACGTCGAGCTAGCTGAAGCCGTGGCACCGAGGGCCGCGCGCAAGACGCCGGGGGAGGCGATGAAAAAAAATCCGACACCAGGCAAGCAAACTTGTATTGAAGTAGCCGAATTTCTACGCATACCCGTTCAACACGTGGTGAAGTCTTTGGTGGTCTGGAGAGGCAATCAGCTATACATGCTGTTATTGCGGGGCGATCATGAACTAAATGAAATCAAGCTGGAAAAACTTCCCGGCCTGAACCTTGGTGCAGACGTAAATACCAATTTTCGCTTCGCAACGAGCAACGAAATATTGGATACGCTTGGTTTCCCTTCCGGGTCGCTTGGCCCGGCTGGTACCAAACTACCAATCATCGCTGACCGCGCGGTAGTTGCAATGAGCGATTTTGTTTGTGGCGCGAACGAGGAAGGTCATCACCTTACGGGCGTCAATTGGGGCCGCGACCTGCCCGAGCCGGCGCATATAGCGGACATCCGTAACGTCGTCGCCGGCGATCCCAGCCCCGACGGCAAGGGCACGATCGAGATCGCGCGCGGCATCGAAGTCGGCCATATCTTTCAGCTTCGCACCAAGTATTCGGAGACGATGAAAGCGTCGTTCCTCGACGACGCGGGCAACAGCCGTCTCTTCGAGATGGGCTGCTATGGCATCGGCATCACCCGCATCGTGGGGGCCGCGATCGAGCAGAGCCACGACGAGCGCGGCATCGTCTTTCCGGAGCCGATCGCGCCGTTCCACGTTGCCCTAGTTCCCATCGGATATGGCAAGAGCGCTGCGGTGCGCGAGGCCGCTGACGCCCTCTACCGGGAATTCTCGGATTCCGGCGTCGAGGTGCTGCTCGATGACCGGGACGAGCGTCCGGGCGTGATGTTCGCCGACATGGAGCTCATAGGCATCCCCCACCGCGTCGTCGTCGGCGAACGCAGCCTCAAGGAAGGGTTGATCGAGTATCAGGGTCGGCGCGACAAGGAGCCGAAAAGACTTCCCCAAGGGGAAGTCGTGTCTCAACTAACCTCAAAATTGTGTTGAGACTCGCGCTTTTGTTTTCGGGTCTGGCGCTCGCCGGCAACGCGCTGGCCGGAGCCCAGATCTACGAGCCGCTCGCCGCCAAGGTGCGGGCGGACCTGCAGGCGTCGATCGCGGACAGGCCGGCGCCGCGTCATGCTTTTACCAATTCGGAGTCGGCGGTCGACTGGCTCGCGGAAATGTCGCATCGCCTGGAAGCGAGAATACCCAACTTCCAGTCGCGCGTGGAGTTCCTGCGCACGGTACACTTCGAAGCCAGCCACGCCGGGCTTGATCCGCAACTCGTGCTGGCGGTGATTCAGATCGAGAGCAATTTTCGCAAATACGCCGTATCGGGCTCGGGTGCCCGAGGGTACATGCAGGTCATGCCCTTCTGGGTGGGATTGGTCGGCCGCAAGGGCGATAACCTGTTTAGTCTGCGCAACAACCTTCGCTACGGCTGCGTCATCCTGAAGTACTACCTCGATCGTGAGAAAGGGAACCTGTTTCGCGCGCTGGGTCGTTATAACGGATCGCTCGGCAAGCCCGAATATCCCAACATGGTGATCGGCGCCTGGCGCAACGTATGGCATTACCCGGGCAAGCTTGCCTTCGCGCCCGCCCTGCCCGACGCGCCGCCAGGTTTTCCCCGGCCGGACATCAGGCGGGAAACACGGTCGCGATCGTCGCCTGAATCGCTTGCGCGGCGGCACGCGGATCGGGCGCCTCGCGGATCGGCCGGCCGACGACGATGTAATCGGCGCCGTTGGCAAACGCCTGCGCTACGTCGACCGTGCGCTTCTGGTCGCTTATGAGTCGATTCTGCACCGGGCGGATTCCCGGAGTGACAACCAGTAACCGTGCGCCCAGCGCACGCCTCAGCGCTGGCGCTTCCAGCCCGGACGAAATGACGCCGTCACAGCCTGCTTCGAGTGCCCGCCGTGCTCGCGAGAGCACCAGAGTTTCGACGTCGCATTGAAAACCGAGATCGTCGAGATCGCCCTGATCGAGGCTCGTAAGCACCGTGACCGCGAGGATCTTCACGTCTCCCTTGGCCTCTCCCGCCGCCTCGAGCATCGCCTGGTTGCCATGCACGGTCGCGAAGGTCACGCCCCGATTGCCAAGCCCGCGCACCGCGCCCCGAACCGTTTCGGGGATATCGAAAAACTTCAAATCGACGAACACCTTCTTCCCCTGTCGCGCAAGCCAGTCGATCAAGTTGAAGAACCCGTCCGCCATGAACAATTCCAGGCCGACCTTGTAAAAGCTCACGCTGTCTCCGAGGAGTTGCACCAGCGTTTTCGCTTTCTCCGCGGTGGCGACATCCAAGGCCGCGATCAGGCGCTCGGTACGCGGGATGGTTTGCATTGTCATCGAGGTTCTCGGCCCGGCGATTGTAGCTCAGTCTCACTCTCGAGCAGGCGCTTGAGCGGAACATTGAGCGCCTCGTCGGCGCGCGCGGCGAACTGCTCCAGAAGGGTCCGCAAGGCTTTGCTGCTCTCTGTGCCCGGACTCACGTTTCCGTCCAAAACGAACGCGCGGTAGACCTCGGCCACGAGGAGCCGCTCGGTGTCGCAGACCAATCCGTAACGGTTACCCACGGACCTCGCGACCCAGCCGCGCGCAACCATTCGCTCAAGGTGCGACTCAGTCCGATCGCCGGTGAGCGATGCGCGCTCGGCGATCTGCCCCATCCCCAGCAGCTCCGGGCCTTGCTGCGCGCGCGCAAGAACGAGAAGCAATGCTAGCGCGTCCGCGAAACCGGATCCGGAAGGGCGTTTTGCGACCTCCCGAAGCACGGCAAAATCCGGCGCGAGCGCCGTGATCAGCGCGCCGATTACGATCACAACCCAGGACAAATAGATCCACAGGAGGAATATCGGGATCGCAGCGAACGCGCCGTAGACGAGCGTATACGTTGGAAATTTCGCTATGTAGAGCGCAAAGCTGCGCTTCATGATCTCGAACGCCAGCGCCGCGACGAGGCCTCCGATGAGGGCGTGATGCGGCCTGACGGAGCGATTCGGCACGATATAGTAGAGCAGCGTGAACGCTGCGCACGTCAGCACGAAGGGGGCGAGCCGGAGAATCGCCGTACCTGCAAGAGGAGTCTGCCGGGCGAATCCAAGGGATACACCAACAAGGTACGAGGTGATTGAAAGGCTCGCCCCGATCAGGACTGGCCCGAGCGTGAGCGTTGCCCAGTAGATGAGGATGCGTCGCGCCACGGGACGCGGGCGCGAAACCCGCCAAATGGAGTTGAACGCACCTTCTATCGTGAACATCATCATGAAAGCAGCGACAGCGAGCACCGCGGTGCCAAGAACGGTCAACTGGCTGGCACGGCCCGAGAATTGCTCGATGTAGCCGGTTACAACCTCTCCCGCTTTCTCGGGCAGCATGTTCGCGAGCAGGAATGCGTGGATCTGCTCTCCCAGCCCGGAAAAAACCGGAAACGCCGCCATGAGCGCGAGTGTGATGGCGCCAAGAGGCACGAGCGCGAGCAGCGTCGTAAAAGTGAGACTCGAGGCGATCTGAAAACAGCGATCCTGGTTGAACCGCCTGAACACTTGCGCGAGGAAGCGGCCGAGCTGTCGTAGCAGAAAGGGCATGGGATGCATGAATCGGGGCGTGAACGTCGCCTATAATACCAGCGCCGTTTCCGACCTTCGCCGATGAGCGACATCCTGGTTCTCTACTATAGCCACCGCGGCTCGGTGGCGGAGATGGCGCAATGGATTGCGCGCGGCATCGAGGAGGTTGGCGGCGCAAGCGCCCGGCTTCGAACCGTACCACGCGTCACGAGCGTTGTCGCAGGCACGCAGCCCGGTATCCCGCCCTCGGGCCCGCCCTACTGCGAACTGCGCGACCTGGAAGAATGTATCGGGTTGGCGCTCGGCAGCCCGACGCGTTTCGGCAACATGGCAGCTCCCATGAAGCACTTCTGGGACGGGACCTCCGACTTGTGGCTGAAAGGCGCGCTCGCGGGCAAGCCGGCGGCGCTGTTCACCTCCACCGCCAGTCTGCATGGCGGCCAGGAGACGACTTTGATCTCGATGATGCTGCCGCTGCTCCACCACGGCATGCTGATCGTCGGCCTGCCTTATACCGAGCCCGAGCTCTTCGATACGCGATCGGGCGGAAGCCCTTACGGGGCAAGCCACGTATCCGGTCTTGCTTCGGATCGCGCCTTCGATGACGCCGAGCGCAGTCTGTGCCGGGCGCTCGGGCGGAGGCTCGCGACGATGGCGCTGAAACTTGCACGGTGAGCCGAGGCGCCGACGCCAGACGTCACTTGGCTTCTTGCCGGGCAGGAGTTCTGTCGACCTTGTCCCAGCGGCACGGCGGACATCCGTTCGGTTCGCTCGTCCCTTACGCGCTCGATCCTCAAGGCAGGCCGGTGATTCTTGTCAGCCGCCTCGCCGAACACACCCGCAACATGGAAGCCGACCCCCGCGCCAGCCTGCTCGCCCATGACACCGAGTCCGACCCGCAGGCGGGTGCCCGTGTCACGCTCTTGGGTAACGCGACGCCGCTCGAGGCGTCGAACCCGGCCGCAGCGTGCTATCGACGTCTGTTCCCCGATTCCGAGCGGCTCCTTGCGCTGGGCGATTTTTCATTTTTCGTACTCGAACCGCTCGTCGTGCGTTTCATCGAAGGTTTCGGCTCGATCCACTGGATATCGGCCGCCGAATACCTGGATTCCGACCTTCGCGCATAAGCGGTCGCCGATCCCCTTCACCCCTGCGGATTGATTCGCTGCATTTTGCTCTGCAGCTTGTTGAGTGCATTGACGTAGGCCTTGGCCGAAGCGACGACGATATCGGTGTCAGCGCCTACACCGTTGACGATCCTCCCGCCTTTCGCAAGGCGCACGGTCACTTCGCCCTGAGACTCGGTACCCTGGGTCACGGCATTGACCGAAAAAAGCAGCAACTCGGCACCGCTCTTGGCCACGCTCTCGATCGCCTTGAAGGTCGCATCCACCGGGCCGTCGCCGTCGGCGGCGGCCTTGCGCTCCTTGCCGCCCTCCGTGAGCACGAGCTTCGCGTGCGGACGCTCGCCGGTGCCGCTCGCCTGGCTCATGCGCACCAGCTGCCAGTGCTCGGCAGCAGCGGCCGTCGCTCCGTCGGAGACGAGCGCCTGCAGGTCCTCGTCGAAAATGTCGGCCTTCTTGTCGGCGAGATCCTTAAAGCGCTGGAACGCCTTGTTGTAGGCGTCCTCTCCGTCGAGCTCGATACCGAGCTCCTTCAGCCGCTGACGGAAGGCGCTCCGGCCCGAAAGTTTGCCGAGCACGATCTTGTTCGCGGTCCAGCCCACGTCCTCGGCGCGCATGATCTCGTAGGTGTCGCGGCTCTTCAGCACACCATCCTGATGGATGCCGGAGGCGTGCGCGAACGCGTTCGCGCCCACCACCGCCTTGTTGGGCTGCACCACGAACCCGGTGATCTGAGACACCAGACGCGAGGCCGGCACGATCTGGCTGGTGTCGATGCGCGTCTCGAGGTTAAAAAAATCGCCGCGGGTGCGCACAGCCATCACCACCTCCTCAAGCGAAGTGTTGCCGGCGCGTTCGCCCAGGCCGTTCACCGTGCATTCGATCTGGCGCGCGCCTCCGATCGTGACCGCGGCGAGCGAGTTCGCCACCGCCATGCCAAGATCGTTGTGGCAATGCACCGACCACACTGCCTTGTCGGAGTTCGGCACCTTCTCGCGCAGCTTCCTGATGAACTCGCCGAACTGTTCGGGCACCGCGTAACCGACGGTGTCGGGAATGTTGATGGTGCTGGCGCCTTCCTTGATCACCGCCTCGAGCACGCGGCAGAGAAAGTCGGGGTCGGAGCGGCTGCCGTCCTCGGGCGAGAACTCGATGTCGTCGCGGTGCTTGCGCGCGAAGCGCACCGAGAGCGCCGCCTGCTCGAGCACCTGCTCGGGCGTCATGCGCAGCTTCTTCTCCATATGGAGCGCGCTCGTCGCGATGAAAATGTGAATGCGTCCGGATTTCGCCTTCTTCAGCGCATCGATCCCGCGCTGGATGTCGCGATCGTTGGCGCGGCACAGTCCGGCCACCGTCGAGTCCTTGATCACACCCGCAACCGCCTGCACCGCCTCGAAATCGCCGTTCGAAGAGGCCGGGAAGCCCGCTTCGATCACGTCGACCCGCATTCTTTCCAGCAGCCGCGCGATGCGGAGCTTCTCCTCCTTGGTCATCGAGGCGCCGGGACTCTGCTCGCCGTCACGCATGGTAGTGTCGAATATGATCAATTTGTCTTTCATGGTGCCGCTCCAGGGTGAAATCTCGAAAGCATCCGCGGCGCCTGCTTGCGCCGCGACCGGGTACTGCCGAATTGGGAGTGGGGTTATGTGCGCGCGAGGCGCAGCAGCAGACCCGCCAGAGGCAGGTTGCCGGAGAGGAGCTTCAACGCTGTGCTGAGAGTGTGCACGCGCGAAATATAACGGGTTTCCCGCGTCACCGCAACTGGGAGGACGGCTTCGCCGCCTGACGCTTCTTCCAGAACCAGTAGACGTACCCCGACAAGCCGTACGCCACGAACAGAAGAAACAGCACGATGGGAGGGTCGGAGACGATAAGAACAAATCCGAGGACGATCAGCAGGATCACTGCGAACGGTACCGATCGGCGCAAATTGATGTCCTTGAAGCTGTGGAAGGGTACGTTAATCACCATGGTGATCCCCGCATAAAGAGTCAGGCACGCGGCCACCCAAGGCATACCATATTCGCCGACGGGGATCTTGTTATCGATGGCGAGCCACAGAAATCCAGCAACCAGCGCCGCCGCCGCGGGGCTCGGCAGCCCCTGAAAGAAGCGCTTGTCGACCACTTCGATGTTGGTGTTGAAGCGGGCAAGCCGGAGCGCCGCCCCGGCGCAGTAGACGAACGCCGCAATCCAGCCGAAGCGCCCCAAGTCCTTGAGCGCCCACTCATAGATGACCAGGGCCGGCGCGGCGCCGAAGCACACCATGTCGGACAAGGAATCGTACTCCGCGCCGAACGCGCTCTGGGTGTGCGTCAGCCGCGCCACCCGCCCGTCGAGGGTATCGAGGATCATCGCGACGAAGATGGCGACGGCGGCGTTGTCGAAGCGCTGGTTCATCGCCATCACGATGGCGTAGAAACCGGCGAACAGCGCCGCGGTCGTGAAAAGATTGGGCAATAGGTAGATTCCTCGGCGGCGGATCTCGGTGTTCAACAACGGTCTGCGGAAATTAGGATCAAGCATGATGCGGAAGCGTGGCAATTACCGTGCTGGTCGCGTAAACCTTGTCTCCCAGTGCAGCCACGAGATTTGCGTCTTCGGGGACGTAAATGTCCACGCGGGAGCCGAAGCGGATGAAGCCGAATCTTTGACCCCGTACCAGGCTGTCCCCCTCGTGAACATAGCAGAGAATGCGCCTCGCGATCAGGCCCGCGATTTGCACGCAGGTCACATCCGCGCCCCCGGTCGTGCGCAGCCACAGTGCGTTGCGCTCGTTCTCCAAGGAGGCCTTATCGAAAGCGGCGTTGACGAAACGACCGGGAATGTACCAGCGCTTTTGCACCCGGCCGTCCACCGGCGAGCGATTGGAATGCACGTTGAAGACATTCATGAAAACGCTGACCTTGATGGCGTTGCGCTCGAGGTAGGGGTCGCGGGCGCGCTCCACCGCGACGACTCGTCCGTCGGCGGGCGAGACCACGGTGTGCGCGTCGCCGGGCACCTGCCGCGGCGGATCGCGAAAAAACTGCAACACGAAAAGCGCGGCAAGCCACAACGGCCCCGACCACCAGCCGATCAGCCAGCCCGCTGCGGCCGCCACGAAGATCGCCGCGGCGAGGAAAGGCCAGCCTTCGCGTGCAATGATCGGGTGCGGATAGCTCGCGCTCATTGCCGGGATGGCCCTCCCCTTTGCGCCGGTCTAGGTTCTCGCGTCTCTAATTCCGCGACTGGTCGACCAGCTTGTTCTTCTTGATCCAGGGCATCATCGCCCTGAGCTTCTCGCCGACGACTTCGATCGGATGTTCGGCGGTCATGCGGCGCCGCGAAAGCAGCATCGGCGCGCCGGCGCGATTCTCCAGGATGAAATCCCTCGCGTATTCGCCCGACTGGATGCGGGCGAGGGCCAAACGCATTGCCTTCTTCGTTTCTTCGGTGATGATTTTCGGTCCCGTCGCGTATTCCCCG
>Ga0137435_1000749_pt1 | contig 10113 bp, 14 predicted proteins | sample EasRivERMGT100_2_FD_104904 | JGI IMG/M metagenome (GOLD analysis project Ga0137435, IMG submission 104904) | Soil microbial communities from meander-bound floodplain in the East River, Colorado, USA - East River MetaG ERMGT100_2 | ecosystem: Environmental > Terrestrial > Soil > Floodplain ... | reverse complement strand
CGGTGACCTCCTCCGGGGTTAAGTCGGCTGCGTAGGTGTTCGACACAAACAGCACGCTGTAGATGGTGTCGCTGAGTGCGTCGAGGTCCACGGTGGTGAGCAGCACCCGCGCTAGAGCGACTTCAAAGCCGCAATAGCCACGGGGATGACTCGCTACGTGGGTCGCTACGACGTAGAGGTCTTGCACAATCTGCTGAATGAAGTCGTTGGTCATGGTTGGTCGCTCGCTTCGCTCGCTCCAAGTGGACTGGTCGGACGACAGAGGCGTCGTCCGACCAATCCGGTGTGGGACCGCTGCCACTACGGATGCGCCCTCGTACTTGCATCCGCAGCGGCTGACGCTGGGCAGCGTCCCAATGCCCAGAGCGCGTGTGTCACGACGGCGAAACGACGGCGCCATGGTGGTAACGCCGGACCGAGGGACCCTCGTGACTTCGGGCCGCACGACGCCAACGGCCCTGCTGAAACCCCTCGGCCTACTCCGTCGCTGCGTACTCCCGCAGCGCTTGCTCCCGTTCTTTCACCGCAGCCGCTCGGCGCTTCGTCAACTCCTCCAAGCGACGGAGGGCCCACGGCAAGGTTCCGTACCATGTGCCCGGCTCGTAGCCCGCTGCGACGAGGAGGTCGTCGATGGTGAACCTCACCGGCAGCGCGTCGTAGGGGTCGAAGCCCCGGTCTATCTTCATGAGCGAGTAACGCAAGGGGGATATCTCGGGGTCGTTGCGCTTCACGTAGAGGAGCTTCGCGGCAATGACCTCCCGCAGGCGCGTGAGGTCAGCGACCCATTTCGTCAAGGCGATGAACTCCGGCTCGTATTTCGCGATCACCCGCTCGTTGTTGCGCACCATGGTCAGGCGCCATGAGAGGTTCTGGCGGCGTTCGGCGACGCGGTCTCGCTCTCGCGGCGTAGGGATGTCCTCGTCGAGCGGCAGCGACGAAAGTTCGGCCTGCATCTGCTCGGCGGTGGTGATGGTGTAGTTTTTGGTGACGGTCGCGGTCATCGGAATGGCTTCCACAAATCGGTTGCGATGACCTCACGCACTCCCGTGAGGGCAGCGACGGGGTTGGGTTGTTTCGCAGCCGCTGCGACGGTCGCTGCGCTCCACGCTGCGACGACGACGGGAAGCCAGTTGACCCGCAGCCCTTGTGCTGCGGCTAGGTGCTGCGAACAGGGAGCGGTCAGGTTGAGCGCAGATTTATCGCGGCATGCGGGGCACGTCGCGCTGTAGGTGGCTGAGGTGATGCGGATCATGTAATGGCTCCTTGTGGCTACCAGTTGTGAATGGGCGGTTGATACGGCGAGTTCATCGCCGCTGTAGCTTCGTTGTTGCGGCGTAAAATTTCGTCGGGGTCGTTGAAATGCAGCACACGCCATGTGTCGGGGTCGTGCTGCTTGATGTAGGCGTCTCGCTCGGCGCGGGCACGGGCAGCACGCAGCTCGTGGACGATGGCAGCGGCGGGTGGCGAGGATGGTGTTTGGCTATGTTCGCTGCCAGTGGTGTCGATGGTGGCAGCGCCACTGCACAAAAGCTCTTTTTCCAAAAAAGAGCTTTCTGCAGCGACGGGCGCTGCGGTGCGACAGTCTTGCAGCAGTTCCTTCAGCGCCTCCCGGTTGGCATTGATGTAGGTGCGCTCCGCAGCGGTTAACAGGCGCTGACTCGCCCCCGCATTGAGACGGTTACGACGCAGCACGAGCCTGATGCTGCGAGCTTCCAGCGAGTAGACGAAGTTAATGAGGGACTGACGGGTTTCCATAACCGTTAAGCCTGCTGAGTGAAGGTGAGGGTCAAAGTTAAGGTTCGCTGGCATGCCTTTAACTTACGGAGAGTCATTTACTCGGCCTCCGGTTGGGTGTCCATGACGACGGCTTCAATCGTTTCGTCCGCAGCTGGCAGCGAACTCCGCTCATGCTTTGGCAGCCAGACGAGCTTTTCGTGCTCGGGGATGTCGAACTCGCGCACTTCACCGAAGGGCTGGTCTCCCGCTTCCATGCGAGCGATGGCGGCGTCCTTGAGGGCTTGAGCCTGCTGCAGTTCTTCGTTCGTGGACCAGGCGGTCCACGGCGCAGCGCCGTCGTGACTGAGCTTCAGCGAAGCCGTCGGGCCGAAGCCGGTTCGGTCGAGCACCGCTATGGCTGCGCGAATCGCGGGGCTGGGGTCTTGCAGCGAGTACCCGCATTTTTCGCAGGGGTCTCGCTGATACGCTTCCATGACATCTCGCAGCACGGCTGCGGCGTGGTCGCGAGCTTGCAGCAAAACTTGGTTCGCTTTCTCTCTCACGTGCGGGGCTCCCCCGCCGTGCATGTGGCAGACGGTTCCGCCGCGAATCGGAGCCTTCTTACATTGGCTGCCATCCTTCGAGCGCTTGGTGCAGCGACGGGGTTGCAATAATGCGGGTTCTGATTCTCCCAATGCGCTCCCACCGGGCTTAGGCATGTTTGTGAACATGATTTCATCGTCCATGAGGTGTGACCGCTTGTTGACTCATTGACCATGTGACTCCCTGACGACGTTGACCCGCTGCGCTTCTGACGACGTTGACCAACAGGGTTTCTCTGGTTTCACGGGTTGTTTTCCCCGGTTCCCAGAAGACATTTCCCTTTTTTTTTTTCCTCAATCTTTGAGAAAAAGGTAAAAAACCAGAGAAACCCCGGAGCACACGCTCGTCTACCCATCTAGCGACGCGCCAACGAGTCGCCATCGCTGTTTGCCGCCACGCTCTTCAGCCTCAAACCGACAGCCATTGACGACGCGTCCCTTGTGTCGCCTCAGCCACCAACCGACGCTCTTGCTATTCCACTTACCGCCACCGTCGCGGCCGCTGCATGCGGCTTCAATCAACTGAACGGCGAGGGCAGAGTGATACGGCTCCGTCTCACGCTTTTCGCCGATGGTTGCAACGTCTGTCCACGCAGTTCCAAATTGAGCCGCCCATAACTCCATCACCGTGACCAGCTCGTTCCTTGGCACGTCCATGCTCACGATGTCGTCCTGTGTGTCTCTGGGATCCGCGCAGCCGAGCCACACCAGCGCACCGCGCACCCAGTCCCAGTCAGGAAAGGAGCCCATCGGCTTGAGCTTCACCGGTCGCCCAGCAATGTCGTAGGCGCGCAGTATCGTCAACGCCGCGTGAACGAGCTGCGGACGCATCAACTTCGCTTCAGCGTGGCAATCGAAATCGAACTCTCGCTGATTGGGGAATTCCACCCTCGCATCGAGATGGCAAATAACCACCCGCCGAGGCATGTCACCCGTCAGCACGAGGCTGTTGCCGCTCGCCAGAATCAATACGACGGAGGGCATGGTGCGCAGTTCCGTCTTGCCCAAGATGCGTCCCTTCACGACAGCTTGGGTGAGCACGCTGCACAAAAAGGTGCCGAAGATGGGCAGGTTGCAATTGTCGATATGGAGGACAGGGGTGCCATCTAAGAGCGCAGCGATGAGACGCTTCTCGTCTTCCTCTTCGCTTCTGCCCTGAGGCATCGCTGGAGGCTCTGTCCCCACTATCACGATGCCTATCAACTCCGCCAACAACGACTTGCCGGTTCCCGCTGCGGGCGCATCAATCGCAACGAGGGGAGCCGTTCTCAAACTGCCGCGAATGAGGCCAGTGAGGATCGCAGCCACAGCGACCGACCTCGATGCGTCATCGACGAAGGGAAAGCCGCGCAGCGGATGTTGCAATATCTGCAGGGCTGTCAGCGCATCGTCGATGATTGGATGGTCGGCGACCGGCAGAAAGTAGTTCTTGGGGATGTCGAGATACAGGCCGCTGGGTTCGTCGAAGCCGGGCTGCTGAAGAATGCGACCGTCAGCGGTCAGCGTGGGCGCTTTGATAATCCCTCGGATGACGGGAAACTTCCACTCCAGTCGCTCCATCAGCGTCTTGGCGTAAATCGATGGCGGGTCTGACCGCATCTGCCCACCCTTGGCCACGTGCTTGCGCCACTCAGCGGCACGACCCATCTGCTCGAGCAACCAGTTCTCGGTGACGTTTCCCAGCATCGTGCTATCCGGGTCACGGCGCAGCACCTTGAGGTCTTGCTTCGTAGGGAGGATGACGCGAGTGAGGAAGCCAGCGCGCTGATAGATGCGACCCTCTTTGAGCAGGGCGGTCTCGGCAGCGTTGACGATGGTTTCCATTTCGCCAGCGGCGATGACAATCTTCGTCTCGTTGCTCGGCCTCGGCGGCTCGAACCCCTGACTATCCGGCTGGTCCCACACGCGCTTGAGATACTCGTCGAGTTCAGCGCGTGGAATCGGCGGCTTGCACTGCTCATCGTTCAAAGCATGGCAGCCGATGATGGTGACCTTCTTGCTGACGCCGCGAGCTTTCTGGCTGCGCAGGAACTTGTAGAGGATTTCGTGACGATCGCCGGAGCGAATCTCATCGGGTATCTGAAACCCCGTGCGGTCTCGCTCTTTTTGGGCTGCCAGGTATGCAGTCACGAACGGCTCAAAGATGGAAAGTTCGTAGGTGCCGCCCGCGACGGGTTTCCACGCCACGGGTCGCGGCGTGTCGTACTGCTTCTTGAAATTGAAACTGCCCGGAATGCGCAGCACACGAACCGGCTCGCTGACGCTCACGTCCACGATGTCGGCAACGGTGCTCGCCATCGCTTGCAGATACTCCTTGGCAGTTTTCATTCCATCTTTCGCTTGCAGAAAGATGGGAAACCTCAGCATCCAGTAGGGGTGCACGCCGCCGCCGCTCTCCACAATGGCGCTCGGCTTGACCGGGAACGCGTCAATACGGCGGCGGGTTTCGTCTTCGCCAAGGTGTTTGAAATCAGAGTCCACGAACAGCGAGGACAACGACTGGCAATGAGCCGCATCGCCCTTGTCGTCTCGGGCAGCGGATTCCGTTCGCAGTGCCACGCCGAAGAACGCGCCGAGCTTTCGCTGCTCCGTCTCCTTGAGGAAGCGGTCCACGGTCGTGAAGTCCAATTGCCCATCGTGAACGGGCACGAACTTTCGCAGCCGGTTCGCATCGGGATGGTCGAACGTGCGAAGTTCGAGCATGCCGGTCTGCTTCGCGTAAAGCGCAGCGAAGAACTCTTCAGCCTGATGGACGCTCATCGAGGCCCCTTTGCTAAGGCGCGCTGCGCATTTGCTTCGGCAATCTTCCGTTTCATTTCAATGATTCGACGAGCCTCCGCTTGCGCCGATTCCCAATCGGCGCAGACGGCTTGCCCCATGCTGAAGATGAACGAAACGTCCTCACCGAGACGCTGTTCGCAGCAATACGCCTCGAAGTCAGCAATCTCGTGACCGAAGACGATAGGCTGCGCTTCCATCGCCACGATGTGCCAGGCCAGCACCGCATACCGCTGATGCTGCACGTCCTCACCGTCGAGCCAAAACTCAATCACGGTGAGAAGTGCGTTATTCGGCAGGATGGTTGTGGGTTCTGGTAAGTCAATATCACTGATGGCGCCCATGTCTTCGCCATCTGCCCCGACGCAGTTCCAACTGAGGCTACCGTGGCTGGCAGCGCGAGGGTGCATGCGAGCCACGAGGTCCAAATTGATGCGGGGATAACCCGTTCGCTGATTGCCGTGGCCTTTAGCGAAGTTGCTCATAGCGGCGCCTCCCCCACTCGCGCTTCCCACTCCCCATCGACGACAACGTAGGACGTGTCTCGCAGGTCGCCAGCGACGGTGATGACGCAGGTAACGCCTCGGTCGATTCGCTGAAACAGCTTGATGGCACCCTGCATGTCCGTGCAGCAGTGCTGCGGCAACTTGAGGATGCCGACCTTGCTGCTGAAGTCGTAGGACAGGCTGCACACCGGAGTCATGACGAGGTCTTCGATTTGACGCTGCGTCATCGCATGGCGTGTGATGGTCTTGTCTGTTTTGACGCTCATCGCAGCGCCTCCTTCTCGGCGAGATTCATCAGCAGTTCACCCTCGTATCCGATGAGTCGTGCCGCTCGGTGTAAGTCGCGCATGTCCCGCTTGGTGCGGAATCCGAGCCATGTAGCGTCCTTCCGCGACAATGGAGCGAGAAGGCGGTAGTCCCGTGAGTTGAAGGTCTCGGGGTCGCAGCGCTGCAGTGCAGCGTGAAACTCCGGGTGAAGGTAGCGATACGGTGGCAGCGTCGTTCGCGTGGTCATAGCCCGACCTCTTTGCGCGCATCGAGCCACGCATCAAGGTCGGACTTGTCTATGCGCACCCGCCGGAAAGGTTTGGTCAGGTATTTCTTGCTCGGAAGATTCACAACCGGAATGTGACCCTGCTTCACCATCGAGCGCAGCGACCAGTAGGAAATACTCAAATACGCGGCGGCCTGCTTGGTGTCGAGGAGCCGTGGCTGGAGTGGCTCGGGCTGGCGCTTCACAGGCGCGCTCCCTGTTCGGCAGCGACGAGAGTGGCGGGCTCCGTCTCCTCGGCGAACATCTCCCCGTCGTAGCCGACGGCTCTCGCCAACGCTTCCAGGCGAGCGATGATGCGAGGGGACGCTGGGATTGGCTTCTTCGGGTGAAGCACGCGGGAGAGTTCGCACGGGTGACCGAAGTTGCCGAGCGTCGTGAGCGCGGAGCCGCTGATGCCGTAGACGGTCGGCGTCTCGCCGCGCTTACGTTGCCACTTCGCTTGATGGGCGTTCGCCATTGACTGCCGAACGGCAGCGACGAAGTCCGGATGAAGTTTTCGCTTCGGGTAAATTACTGGCCACTCAGCATCCACAGACGTAGTCCTCGGGCGCGACAGTGCGCTCCCAAAAGACTCATCTTTGCAGTGTGAGTGGAACTCGGGTGAGTTCGCTTCTTTTGTTGCTGCGTAACTTACCGAACCCGCTGGGCTCTTTTAAATTACGTAAACCGTAGCCTAACACGGCTCGGGGCTCCGAGGTCAACCGGGAATTTCCGCTGCGCCCGCTGCGAACATCAACTCGCAGCGCGTCACTATTCATCGCAGATGCTGCGAACTTTTTCGATTTCGCACGGAGTCAACCTCGCACTCTTGCATCCGTCACGACGGGCTGATACGATTCGCATGGGTACGTCACTACCGTGCCCGGCGTGCCATTGGGCCGGAGACCACCCGGACGCCAGCCGGACGCCGCAATCAACCTCCACACAACTAAACCCGCAGCCGCATCGCTCATCACGAGTCGAGTCGAGTCGATGTCGAGTTGCGTTCAATAACGCGCAGCCCTGGCACCCGTGTCATGTCGTCACGGTGGCAGTGTGCTGCATTGGAGACGGAGTTACGCAATGGCAAATACGCATTCAGACGAAGAGGCAGCCCTTCAGGCCTGCATGAATTTAGAGCCGGGCGACAGGGCAGTCGAAGAGGCACAGCTGCGACTGCTTAGCGCTGCCTATACGTTGGCAGCGATTGTAAACAGCGAGGACGGCGAAGACCACGAGCGCAAGATCCAGTTGGTCAAGCTCGCGCTGTACTTCGAATCACTCGGAAGAAATCTCCAGATGGACGAAGACGGGTCATTCTGGGAATTGATAGGCGTGCGCATCGGGTCGGAGTAACCATCAACGGGTCAAGCTCACGCACCGAGCTTGGCCCGTCACCTAAGCCGCAACCGTGTCACCCACGTCAACACCGCAACCCGTGGGCACCCTCCGGCTCCCTCCCGTCAGAACCTCCACAGGTGGCACCCCTCCGTCTGGGAACCGGGGTCACCACGGGTCACGGTTTTGATTATTTTTTCGGTTTCGGGTCTTACCCGCTACCCCCTCGGGTCGTTGATCCTGTGCCGTCCTGTGACCTTGGAGGGCGGGCGAACGGAGTATCAGCGTTTCCGCTGTCGCTCATGGGGTAAACTGGGGATTCTGCTTGTGGCTCCGTGGCGGAACTGGCAGACGCGACAGACTCAAAATCTGTTGTCCTTCGGGGCGTGTGGGTTCAATTCCCTCCGGAGCCACCAATCAACTTCGCAGACGGGGTGACGCGCTTCACCTTCGCAGCCTTCTTCTTCGCAGGCTTCTTCTTCAGCAGAATCACGTCGTCATCGCTCCATATAAAGCGATTCAGATTCGATGTCATTTCGTCACCTTCCAGTACGGCAGGCGGTCAAACCTTAACTTTGACCTTAACTCCAACGGGGCTCACTGAAGCCCACATGAGCCCACTCGGGCTCAAGTTCGCTCCAGCAAGACCCCGTTTCAACGAGCAGTAAAACAAACTCAAAAATACGCAATACGGTCAGAATTCACGCAGGAATTTGACCGACCTTAACCCAACCCCGACTTATCCCCTCCGACGGAACCGTTCGACGCTGCCGCCGCGTGTCTTCCCACCGGATTGCGCCCACGTATCGAGCAGAGCCGCGCCCTCACGGCTCATTTGGCTGTCTGCAATCGCATAGCGGCTATACATGGAGAGCGTCTTGTGTCCCACCATCTGCATAGCGGTGGAGCGGGGCACACCAGCGCGCTCGAGGTTTCGCACCGCCGTCCGACGGAGGTCATGAAAGAGCTTGCCCGGATAGCCCGCAGCGTCACAGGCCTCCTTCCAACTCGCTCTGAAATCGCGGATGGCAGCGCCGTCTCGGTGGAAGACGAACGGGCAAATCACGCCCTGTTTCTTCAGCGCGTCAATTGACGCGAGCTGCTGCTCCAGCAAGGTTCGCAGCGCCGTGGTCATGTAGAAGGTGCGACCCTCGCCGGTTTTACTGCTGCCAACTTCCAGCCGGACGCAGCCCTCTCGCATGTCCACCTGCGCGACGGTGAGCTTCAGCACTTCGGACTTCAGTCGCCAGCCGGTGATGTAGGCAAACCGCAGCGGTGCCTGGAACTCCTTCGGCAAGTGCGCCAGCACGGCATCGAATTGCTCCTGCTCGAAGAAACCCTGCCGGATGTTGTTCTCCCTCAGCATCTTCACTTTCGGCATGTGCGTGAGTTGGTCATTCTCCATAGCGAGCTTGAAAGCCCGCCGCATGATGGACATGTCGCGATTGACGGTCGCTCTCGCAGCGCCAGCCTTGAGGCGCTCGGTCTGATACGCCTTGATGTCCACGGTCGTGATGCTGCTCATTTGGCCGTCCTTGTCGAAATACGGCAGCAGTCGGAGCGTGATACGACGCTCCGTATCAGCGACGGACCGCCGACCATCCAGCGTGGCTTGGTCTACGACCTGCTTCAGCGCCGTGCCGACGGTGAGCTTCTGCGCTGCATCCGGTATGACGCCGTGGGCCACGTCGCCGATGCGCTTGCGGAGCAGGAACTCAGCGTCGCCCTTCAGCACAGAGCGTGAGCTTTCGTAGTGATACTTGCCGCGGAGCAGGTACTTAATCCAGTAGAAGCTGCTGTCCTTCGGCATAAAGATGCAGCCAGTGCCTTTGGGTCGCTTCGGTTTCTTCTTCTGCTCGCCGCTCATCGTGCTTGCTCCGTTACGTTTCTTGTTCATTGTCTCTCCCGTGTTCAGCGTTAACTCCAATCGCTTCAACAAGTTAAAGCGGTCTGAACGCTACCTCGGGGTGACAGTTCAATCAAGCGTTGCTGATGAATTTGGGCGTGCCTCAACCACGGGAAAGGAACCGTGATTGAGGCTGACGCTGGGGACGCCCGCTCCCAGAGCGAATCGAATCGCGCAGTCATGGAAGCGGGCTAACCCGCCGACCGGGTACTGCGCGACTGGTAGGCTCCGATTCGCCACCAGCCCATAGGAGATTCCCCGGTCTACCAGTCACGACGGTTTCCGAATGGGGACGACGGTCTCATCCTCGTCCTCGTCGTCCTGCTGCGACGGTGGCTGCGGTTGTTTCGGCTGCGGTTGCGGCCGCTGCGTCTTGTGCTGCGGCCGCAACGGCGACGGTGGCTGCAACCTGTCTGCGAACAGTCGCGCCCAGTCCGTGGCTGCCAGGAATGGCTGCGGGAATATGAGTACGGGCATGTGGTCTCCCGATCGTGATGCTTCATCGCGATCCGTAATGCGGCTGCGGTCACGCAGCCATGTGCGCTTGAATGGCGGCCTGTTGATGGCGAATTTTTGGCTGCAAGCGGTGGAGCCGTCGTGCGGCGGATTCGGCGGTGACCTCCTCCGGGGTTAAGTCGGCTGCGTAGGTGTTCGACACAAACAGCACGCTGTAGATGGTGTCGCTGAGTGCGTCGAGGTCCACGGTGGTGAGCAGCACCCGCGCTAGAGCGACTT
>Ga0137435_1000748_pt1 | contig 10119 bp, 12 predicted proteins | sample EasRivERMGT100_2_FD_104904 | JGI IMG/M metagenome (GOLD analysis project Ga0137435, IMG submission 104904) | Soil microbial communities from meander-bound floodplain in the East River, Colorado, USA - East River MetaG ERMGT100_2 | ecosystem: Environmental > Terrestrial > Soil > Floodplain ... | reverse complement strand
GTTTGGCGCGACGGTTGGCGGTCGTGATTTGGACTTCCCCGTATCTACCGGGGTTCGCGGATGTCGCAAAGGTGGAGTCGACGCGCACGGTCTTCGATGAATGACACGCGTGACATTTGCTATCGAGGTTCTGCCACTCCCAGAAGCGCGGGTCGGTCGGCCCATCGACGCGAAGGAGATGATCGACATCAGTCGCCGGGACCGGGCGCCCCGCGGCCAGGCAGACGCTACAGAGCGGGTCGGCGGCGAGCTTGGCGGCTCTGAGGCGGCGCCAGGGCGCCGAGCTATACCCACGCCGAGAACTATTCGGTCGCCGGCGCTCAGCGCATCGACACGGACCGGTGACCAGCACGCCACACGTCGAGCAGCGATGCGGCGGCATCATCGGCATCAGCGCCCCCTCATCACTAGACTGGCAGCGCTACCGTTCGCGCTATTTCCTGTTCCAGATTTGTGAGTAGCTATATCGAGGTCTTCTTCTGTGTGGCTGTGTGTATGTGGTAACAAATCTGGAACAGCCCGCACAGACGTATTGAGGTTTTCGAGGCTGATGGCCTGAACCGTGATGTTTTCGGCGACGGAGTAATACCAACTGGACTTGCCCGAGACCTCGATCTCGTCGCAATCCAGGACGCCGAGCATATGGAGCGCCTGGAGCTGCCGGTCGACCGTGTTGTAGGGCTTATTCAGGCGGAAGCGGATATCCCGCGTGCGCGAATGGGGATGGGCGGCCACATCCTCCAGGATCGCCAGCCGCAACGGCGGCATCGAATCCCTGGCGCAGCGCAGCGCCAACCAGACCGCCGCCTGCCGGTCCATCCCGATGGCGCAGCCCCCTCGCATCACCTGGACCAGTTGCTTCGCGAACCGGGTCGGCATTTCTGGCGCGTGCGCGTCGATGACGGCGCCGCGATAGTCGTAGTCCACGCCCGTCCGGCACAAGGTGACGATGTCGGCAGCGGCCAGGAGCCGGTCGGTTTCGTCCGCGTCCGGCTTGTCGGCGGAGAGTTTCGCGGTCTCGATCACGCGGGCGACGGCCTTCGCCAGCGCCGCGCGCATCTTCACTTCGTCGCCCGTGTTCTGCATGGCCTTCTTGCCGGCGGGCAACCGGCCCGTCGACGAATCCATCCGTAACGTGACGAACCGATCGCCCATCGACGCGATGACATCGTGGGCGCGGTCCCAGGCGGTTGTGCAGGCGCCGATCACGCCAAGGCGTCCGGTCCAGAGCAGCGTGCGCCCGCCGTCCGTGCCGACGTTCCGCTCCCAGCGTCCGTCCGCAATTTCCCGGAGCGCGGCCAGGACCGTCGCCCTGGTGTTCCTGTCCATCGACAGGATGCTGGTGACGTCTTTGATGACGAGCATCCCGGAGGCGCCGAGCCGCCGCAACAAGCCGCCGGTCGCATCCTTCGCGCGCTCGCGTTGCGGGGACGCGGAGAGCAACGCGCCGTCCGAGCTGATCGTGCTGGTGATGATGGCGCCGGACGCCGACAACGAGCAGACGGTTTCGGTCTTCGCGTTGCCAGAGCCGCTAATCACGAGGAGCCACAGCGGATCGCCGTCGAGCCGTTCCGCGGCACGCGTCGCCAGCACCGCGTCGATGGCGGCCACGTCATACTCGTCGCCGAACCACTCGAGGAAGACCTGATGCGCCTCCGCTAACCGCGTCACGCAGCCTCCGAGCGGCGCGCCTGGAGTTCGGCGAGGAGTCGCTGGACGCGGTCGCGCAGGCGACGATTCGTGACCGTCATTTCGTGGAGGTTGTGGAGGGCGAGTTGCGCCAGTTCGCGATAACTGGCCGACTCCTGTTCGAGTTCGGCCACACGGGCGCGCCACGCGGCATCGTCGGCGGCGAACATTTCCACGACGAGATCCGCGGCGGATTTCACCGGGCCATCCGTCGCGGGACCATCACGGGTCGCGCTTGCGCTTCGAGCCACTCATCGAGCCATTCGCGACGAAACAGCAATTCCCGGCGGCCGCCAATCCGGGCGGCGCGGAGTTCGCCGTTCTGGACGGCGTGCCGCAGGCTTTTCGGCCCGCGCTTCGCGTAGGCGCTGCTTTCGGCGAGCTTGAGCCAGGGCGACGCGATCTCGCTCATGGCTGCTTCTCCGTCTGTAGGGCGGCCGCCACAGCGGCGACAATGGCGGCCTTCTTCTCGTCGCTGATCGGCTGTTTGTCCGTCGCGGCCGCGATCGCCGCCGCCAAGGCGTGGGAGAACTTCATCGCGAGCACGGTGATCGCTTCGTCGGCGTTCACGGGCGCGGACGAGGGGAGCCCGACGGGTTGCCGGGTGAAGTCGAAGCGGTCGCCCGTGCGCTGTTCGAGGTCGGCGATGAGGCGCCCAATCGGCAGGGCGATGCCGGACTCGGCGACGCCCGACCCGTCGACATCGCCATCGGTGAGTCGGGAGATCAGGTTCTGCGGCGTGACGGGATAGATCGCTTTCGCCGTCCCGATCGGCTCGTCGTAATGCTCCAGCGCGATCCAGAGGATGGTCGCGTCACGGTTCTTCGCGCCTGTGGGATCGCTGATATTGATCGGCGCGTCGGGATAATCCCAGAGGGCATTGAGGTTCTTGAGGACATACGCGACGAGCGACTCGGACATCTCCAGACCCCGGAGTTCGTCGCAGACGGCGGCCTCGACGAGGTTGCGGGCGGAAAAGCGCCTGGGATTGTCGCCGGCCACGAGCGCCGGGCGAATCAACCCGGCTTGCGTCCATCGCTTCAACTCATTGCGGGACAGGCCGTTGTAGCGGAGCACATCGCCGAAGGTGTAGTCGCTCATTGCGGCGTGGAATTTAACATTCCATCACGGCACGATCAATACCGAATCCAGAGCCGGCCAGGGCGGCCGGCTCGGATATGTCACCGATATGTCACTGACGAGAGGCGAAAGGTGGTGCGCCCGGCCGGAATTGAACCGGCGGCCCCCCGCTTAGGAGCCTCAGTTGGACCCCTGCCGCTTAGTGGATTCTCAGGGTTTGTTGAGGTTTTTCGCGCCGCGTCGTGGCGACTCGCGGCACTTTCGCCCCTTTGCTACCCCGCGATATGTCACTTTGTGTCACAGACGGCCGGCGCCCGATCTGCGCTTCGTATCGCTCCATGTCGTATTCGTCCGCGCCGAGCGACGCGCCGAGATACGTCGAGGTCTGACTGATGTTCGCGTGCCCCAGCCAGCGTTGAATCGTCGCGAGCGGCACGCCGGCATCCATCCAGCGCGATCCCGCTTCACGCCGCAGATCGTGGAAGTGCAGATCGGTGATGCCGGCCCGCTTTAACGTCGTCTGCCACGCGGTCTTGATGGCGCCGCGCCGTCGACCAATCTCGTCGCCGAACACATAGGCGTCAGGCGGCAGCTCGTCGCCCGCCGGATCGCGGCGCCGACGCTCAAGGACCGGGCGGAGGACGCTGGAGATCGGCACGCGCCGATCGTGCTTGGTCTTCGTCTTCGCCGCCGGCAGAAACATCTCCGCGCGCGGCAGGAAGCGGACCTGCTGCCATTGGAGGCTGAGAATCTCGCCGCAGCGCATCCCGGTTTCGATCGCCGCGTAGATGATGTCCAGCAGGCCCGTGGCGGCCCCCAGGAGGCGTTCGGATTCGCCCGGCTGGAGTCGACGGCTCCGCGCGGTCTCGCGTGGCAGGCGGATGATGGGGACGTTCTCGACGCGGAACGGCGACGCCTTCAGGACGCCGTTGAGGATCGCCCAATTGAACGCGGCGCGGAGCAAGCCGAGATCGCGACTGCCCTGGACGCGCGGGCGCCCGCGACGAAAGGCGCGCACGACATCGGTCGTGATCAGGCTCAGACGCCACTCTCCGAACGGGCGTCCCTGGACGGGCGTGCGGGCGATGCGCGGCGCTTGCCACGTATCCACCCGTGGTCGTTCGCGCAGATAGTCCTCCAGCAATTGCCCCAAGGTCGGATCGTCGCCCGGCAGGAGGGCGGCGGGATCCCGCCCATCGAGTTTCGCCGTGATGGCGCGGCGCGCTTCGTCCGCGGCGTGTCGGAAGTCGCGCGGATGAAAGCCGATCAGCTGATCGAGGTTGTCGCGAAAGCGGGGATAGCCCTTGCGCTGGAAGTCCAGATACCAGGGATGCGCGCACGTCTTCCAGGACTCGCAGGGACACCGCTTGCGGACGTTGGCGGAGCGACTCGATCGCGCCATCACCGCCTGCCTTTCTTCGCGCGGGGTGATGGGGTGCCGGTGAGGCGGCGCGCGTCCTTCGCGATGCGTCTCCAGCGGGCATCAATGCCTCGCCGCTCGAGCAGCGCCCGGCCTTTGACGTTCTTGAGGACGAGCGCCACGATGTGGTGGAGCGAGGCGATGATGCCGGGGTTTAATGTCGCGAGTTTGTCGAGGTTTTGGTGGAGGGCTTTGAGGTCTGTCGCGGTCGACATAGGAGCCTTTCGCCGGCGGCGAAGCTCCTAAAATAAGGCAGCTCGCTCGCTCGGGTAACACGAGTGAACGGGTTAGGGTTGCGTGGACGTTTCCGCGTCCGCGCAGCCCGATTCAGGTCTTCATCATACGCCTCGACTGCGCGACGAGCCGCAGCCACGCCACGGATCGCGTGGCCGATCCGGCCATCGCCGCTCGCAGCGATCGTTGCGCGACGCTGACGTCCGTCTGCGAATAGCTCGGAAACGGCGTCAGCGAGATTTCGAGAATCTCGACGTCGAGCAGCTCGCGGACCACGATGCCGCCGTCGTGATGCCATTGATCCTTGAGCGTCCTGAATCCGAAACTGGCGCCCGTCACGTCGCCGCGCTTGACCAACTCGAAGGCATCCCGGCCCGCTTGCGTCGGCGCCGGGTCCAACGTGAACGCGAGCCCGCGCGCATCCGTCGCGAGCTGCAACGTCTTCGGCGTGCGCCCGAGGACGGCGCCGGGATCATGGTTGTAGAGCGCGCGGACATCAGCACCAGGCGCCAGCGCCCGATCAACAGCGCCCGGCGCGACGATCTCGACGAAGCCGCCGAGGTCATGGCTCCGGGTGTTGAAGATAATCGCGTGCCCGGTGAGGCGCGTCTGGTCGGCGCGGAGCTCGACGACCGCGCGGCGTTCAACATCAAGCGACATGGGGCACCCCTCCGACCGGCGCGAGCGCCGAATTGACCATGTAGACATTGCCATCGGGAATCGGATTCAGGCCGATCGCCTTCCGCGCGTCATTCTGCGAGAGGTATCCGTTCTGAATCCCGGATTGCAGCGACGCCGTAATGCTCTTGATATCGTTCCGCACGAGCGCCTGGCGGTCGAAGGCGACCGTAAACGATCCGTATTGCCGCGTCGTCAACAGGTCGCGCCGTAACGCTTCTTCCCAATTCGCGAACCACGGATCGAGCGTCGAGGTCACGTAGCTCAATTCGCCGGATTCCATGTTGCTGTAGTTCGTGCTTTCCATGAGGCCGGCTTTCCACGGCGGCACGCGAAACGCGCCGCAGATCGCCGTCGACAACGCCTTGAGCGATTCGGTCAACTGCGCGTCGGTGTTGTTTGAGCTGATCGGCGTGAACGTCAACCCCGAATCGAGGACCGGGACTTTGCCGGCATTCTTCGAGCCGCCGTAGTTCGCGCTCCAATAATCGCGCAGGCGTTTCGCGGTGTCGTCGCCGATCGCGCCGGCCGCCGTCAGAATGCCGGCCGGCCGGGCGCCGTTGCTGAAAAACTTTGCCAGGTAGGAGTGCGTCGCGAGCGCCGTGCCGATGATTTCCCGGCAGCGCGTCAACGGCGTTTCGCTCGTCAGTTCGAAGATCGGCGGCGCCGAGGCGTCGAACGTCCAGACATAGGGCGTCCCGCCACCGGCATACGTCCACCGTTTGCGCCGTTGGGCGTCCCGATCGACCGTCATCGCCGCCGCATCGAGCGGCCAGAGCGCCACGACGCGCCCGTCGACGCGGACGATCTCGGCGTAGGCGCGCCCGTAGCTGAGAAGCTGCCATTGCATCAGGCTCTTGAACTGATACGCGGTCATCTCGGGATTCGCCAGGTCGTGCAGAATCTCGTAGAGCGGATGATCGACGGCGTCCTCGTAGGTATCCGGCGCCGTCTTGCGACGCAACCGGATCGGCGTCCGCGCCACATCCTGTGAGAGCACTTGCACGCAACTGAAGACCGCCGGCACGCTCAGCGCGGTGTCTGCGGTGACAATGCTGCCGCTCTCGGTTGGTCCGGTCGAAAACAGCGCGCGAAAATCAGGCGACGGCGTCGCCAAGGACCGACGTTCCCGCCATCGAGTCAGAAAGTTCGGCATAGTGACTCCGTCGCCTGATGACTACTTCTTCTCGCGTCGGAGTCCACCCGCCAGGGCGGTCAGACCCGTGAGATGCACGATGGCCAACGGATTCGGCACCGCCAGATCGGCGCGCATAATCGCCCGCACCTCGCTCTGGTCGTAGTCGAACCGCCGACTCGAATCGACCGCAATCGTGGTGTCCTGCCGCACGACGAGGACGACCTGGCTCCCGTCGTAGATGTAGGCATCACCAGCCGTCAGTTGGCTGGTGATAAACACCGGGACACCATAGATGCGGCGCGCGGCGTCCTGGCTGACACTCTCCGGCAGAATCGGCTTGTTGCTGCCGGCCCCTTCCTTGAGGACCATGAGCGCGCCCCAGGCTTCGGGCGAGGTCACAATCGCGGTCGCCGTCGCGTTATTCGCTTCGAGCGTGGTAATCGCCGCGGCAAACGGGTCGAAGTTGGTCGGGACCGCGCCGAGGGGTGTGGTCGTGATGCCGGGCGTATTCTTCAACCCGCGAATCTCCGGCGCCACGCCGGACCCTTCGAAGACGCCAAGGTCCAGCCTCAGCGCCAGGGAGCGCGTCATCTGCTTCTCGAGCAGCGCAATGACATCGGGATTCGAATCAGCAATCAGCTCATTCGACACTTCCGTGCGTGCCGCGATCTTTCTCGGCGTGGCCACGATATCGGTGTAGGCCGGGTCGGTCGCGGGAATCAGCGCCGCTTCCGCGACAAAGTTCGCCACCGGGTCGCTGTCGATGCGCGGCACATGGAGCACGTCGCGCATCGTGCGAATCACGCGGATGCCGCTCTTGATGGCGACACTCTCGGCCGACAACTTGTCGAAGAAGGTCGACGACCATTCATCCGGCGCAATCACGCTGCCGGGCGCCGCGCTCTCCGCCAGGGCGCGCAGCTCCAGGCCGAACAGCCCGGCGCGTTTCGTCGGCTTCGTCTGCGCCCGCTGACTGTCCGGGACAAACGCCCGTGTGTCGGTCCGCTGTTCGATCGCCCGCTGGAGCCCGAGAATCGCATCGCGCTCGCGCATCACGGTGTCATACGCCCGCTGCTCGGAGGCGAGCAGCGAATCGCGGTTTGCCTGGCTGGCCCCATCGAGCACCACTTGCGCGGCGGTCTGCCGGAGCTGCAACTGCGTGGTAAAGGCGGCGTGGACATCGTCGCCAAAGGCGCCACGCTGGGCGGCGAGGGTGGTCAGATCGGCCAGCGGCACGATCGCGGTCTGCTTCACGAAATCCTGAATTTCCATCGTCATCACCTTGAACGAAACTGCGAATCTCCCGGCTCGGGGAACCTCGGAGACTATCGGCCTGGCTCGGGGAACCATCGGGCCATGTAAATGTTTGAATCCTCAGACAACCGGCGCTGCCATATAGCGCCAATCGCGACACAGCAGCGCGACCTTTTGCCAATCGTCCCCAAACAGCTTTTTGACCTCGGACTCCCGGTAATACTTCTCCCCGTCTGGCTTGCGCACGGGGACGATCGCGCCCGTCCGCTCCCACTCGGTCAGGCGTTCAATGATGAACGTGTCCCACATAGCTCGCCATTCGTCCTCGGGGAGCGCCAGCAGCGCGAGCAGCGTCCGTCGGTCCTGGGCGGATATCTTCTTCATCGGCGTCTCCTGTTCGGCGTCCAATTTCCTAATGTCGCTGGTCGTCGGTCCCTGGCAACGTCACCGGCGTGCCGAACCGCTCCAGGTCACGCGGATCAATCGAATAGCCGGCTAACCATTGGTCGATGTGCTGCCCGTCCGGCGCCAATCGTGCGATGTCGATCCGCATCGAGCGGCCATCGACGTTGATGCTCAAATCCGTCAGCTCGATGTCGGCGACGCCCGCCGCTTCGAGCAATTGAATCAAGGCCAACTGAAACGAGGCCACGGCGGCCCGGACGCTGATCGTCGACATCACGCCTCCAAAAAGAAGATCCGCGGTTCCACGAGCGGCGCGGTCGGCGTCGCCAGGTAGCCCGAGAGCGCCAGCAAGATCGCATCGACCGCGTCGATCTTGTTCGGCGAGTTCGGCGCGTCCTTCGTCGGCAAGAGCGAGCCATCGCGCCGCCGCTCGAGGCAGCAATTCGAGACCTGCCACGTCAGAAACGCGCTCCCGGTATGGCGCAACTGACGGGCGCGAATCCGCGCCTCGAATTCCTTCGCCGGCTCGGTGAAGACCTTGCTGTTTTTCGACGAGACGGTCACCGACAAGCCGGCGGCGAGGAGGTTCGCGGCGATGTTCAACGCGCCGAACCGTTCGAACGTGATTTGCTTCACATCGAAGCGGTCACAATCCGCGCGAATCCCGGCTTCGATGGTCGGGTAGTCCGTCAGGTTGCCTTCGGTCGCAATCAGCTCCGATTGCGCCCAGGCGCGATAGTCCGGCACGGCGCGGGACCGCTCGGTCACGACGAGCGCCGGCAGATAGCCGCGAACGAACACGTAGACGATGTCTTCGCGCAGAAACACGAGCGCCACGGCGGCGATGTCGTCGCGCTCGGCCAGGTCGACGCCAATCCAGCAGCGTTCGTGCTCGAAATCGTCGAGCGTCAGCGCCGGATCGGCACAGCGTGCCCACGCCGGCATCGACAACCAGGTGGACGCCGAATGGAGCCAGCGATTGCATTGCTTGACCTCGAATTCGCCCTGGAGGCCGGGCGTCGCGAGCGCATCGTCGCGATACTGCCGGACATAGGAGAGCGTCGGCGTCGTGCCGATCATCGGCGCCGCCTTGATCCACGTCGTCTCGTCGCGCCAGTCGTCGCCCTCGTCGAGCTCGTAGAGCACGCAGAAGACGTGCGGCGCCTCGATGACGCCGTCCAGGATTTTCATCGCGGAGGCGCGCAACGCGTAGCCAACGCTCGTCAACGAATAGCCAGCGGTCGTCGGCGCCATCAACATCGGGTTCGCCCGGGCGCCCTGGGCGGACTTCAAGACATCGTGTAACTCGAACGTCTGCGCGTGCGATTCATCGAGCGAAATGAACGACGGGTTCAACCCGTCTTGCGTGCTCGACTTGCTGTTGATTGGCTTGATGCTCCCGTCCAGCGTAAAGACGCTGTTCGCGTAGGCGGTCACGCCGGCATCGCGGAGCCACGGCGCCCGCCGCACCATCCGCTGACAGATGCTGAAGACCAATCGGCTCTGGTTCCCGCTGGTCGCCGCGCAGACGACTTGCGGACCGGGTTCCTGTTCGCGCAGCAAGTGATACAAGGCGCAGGCGGCGACGAGCGTCGACTTCGCCGACTTCCTCGCGACTTCGAAAAACACCGACGTCACGAGGCGCCCACCATCCGGGCGCCGGAACCCGTAGATCGCGGCCAGGATGAACACTTGCCAGGGCTCGAGGTGGATCGTCCCGGTCGGCCAGCGCCCTTCGACGTGCGGAAGTTTCGAAATGAACGTGCAGACGTCGGAGACGTGCTCAGGCGACCAGGTGAAACTTAGGGGACATGGATCCATGTCCCCTGATGCATTTGCATCAACTCGCGCCTGGGTGTTGGTGTTTTCGCGCTTGCGTGATGCATTTGCATCAACGCTGTGGGTTGTATGTATACAACCCACACTCCGCATCCGTGCGAACCGCGCACAGGCGAGCTTTGTCCAGCGACACGCGATGATCCGCCCCTCGAGCACGTCGGCGACGTAGGCATCGGCGATCGCCACGTAGGCGCGCGGCGGCGCTACTGGGGGATGTTTCGCCCCGGTAGAACCTCCCGCGGGTGACGGCGGTAAGTTACCTGGGCGTGTCCGTCGCCGGACGGGTTGCGCCGTGCCGCGCCGGACGCGGTCTGCCTCCGGCAGCGGCGCCGGGCCCTTGCGTTTACCCACGAGGTGGTTCCGGCATAACCGAAAAAATGGC
>Ga0137435_1000745_pt1 | contig 10126 bp, 4 predicted proteins | sample EasRivERMGT100_2_FD_104904 | JGI IMG/M metagenome (GOLD analysis project Ga0137435, IMG submission 104904) | Soil microbial communities from meander-bound floodplain in the East River, Colorado, USA - East River MetaG ERMGT100_2 | ecosystem: Environmental > Terrestrial > Soil > Floodplain ... | reverse complement strand
TCGAGATGTCGCAGAACTCACTGGTGCTGGCCCTCGTGCTCACGGCGCTTGCCGGCATCGTGCTCGGTATGGGCCTGCCGACGACGCCCTCTTACATTCTCATGGTCGCGCTGCTGGTGCCGGCGGTGGTCAAGCTCGGGGTGGTGACGCCCGCGGCTCACATGTTCGCTTTCTACTTCGCCATTCTTTCGGCGATCACGCCGCCGGTCGCGCTCGCAGTGTTCGCCGCGGCCAGCCTCGCCAAGGCCGACATGTGGGACGCGGGCTGGGCGGCTATGCGGATCGGCGCGGCGGGCTACATCGTGCCCTTCATGTTCGTCTACGAGCCTGCCCTGCTCCTCATCGGGCCCTGGCACGTCTCGCTGTTCGCGTTCGTCAGTGCCGTGATCGGCGTCATGGCGCTCGCCGCCAGCCTGCACGGGTATCTGCTCGCAGCGCTAAACCTGTGGCAGCGCGGCGTGCTGTTCGTCGCGGCGCTGCTGCTGATCGCGCCCGAGCTGATCAGCTCGCTTGTCGGCATCGTGCTGCTGGGCGCCATCGGCGGCGGGCAGCTCGCCCAGCGGCGTCGGTCTCAGGCCGGAGCAGGTTCTGGGAGATCGTAGTCGATCTCGATCCTGGGAAGGAAGCCTACCCCAACTCGCGTACGACGAAGGGCCGCATCATCTCGTGGTCCTCGTGCGACAGGATGTGGCAATGCCAGACATAGCGGCCCGGGCGATCGAATCGCGCAATGATTCGCGTCCGCGTCTTCGGCGGAACACGCACGGTGTCCTTGGGACCGCGCTCGTCGGTGCCGAGGGGGCGCTCATCGCCGAGCCAACGAATCTCCTTCAGCGCGCCGTTCTCTTCCGTTTCGCCGCTGAATCCGCGATGGCCGACGACGCGGAAGTGCACCAGATGCACGTGGATCGGGTGCGTATCGGCGGTCGTGTTGTAGATATCCCACGCCTCCACACTGCCGAGCAACGGATCCTCGGTGACGGGGTCGTGCCACGTCTTTGCGCCGTCGCGCACGGTGCCGAGCAGCGTCTTGAGGCGTCCGTGCTCGTCTTTCCTTTCCAGGAGAACGAGCTCGCGGATCTGCGCGGTGGGTCGCAGGTCGGCCAACGGTTCGCGGCGCAATCGATCTGGAATGCGACTCTCGTCCCTGACCGAGCCGGCGCCGACACGAAACGCCATCACGCGACCGGTGGTCTGCGGACGCGGCCGGTCGCCCGACGGAAACGGCGTCGGGGCGGAGTTGCGCAGCAGCACGGTCTTCCCGCGCACGGCGGAATGCGAGAAATCGACAATCACATCGGCCCGCTCCGCGGGAGCGAGCACGAGTTGATCGAGCACGACCGGGCTTTCGAGGAGGCCCCCATCGGTACCGATCAGCACGAACGGCAGGCGCGGTTCGAACGTAAGCGCGTAGAAGCGCGAGTCCGATCCGTTCAGAAAGCGTAATCGATAGCGCCGCGGCTCGACCTCTTCGAACGGCCACATCATGCCGTTGACGAGCACGGCAGCGCCGAACTCTTCAGCCTGGATGCTCGGGTCCGGCGCCCCTGCGTGCTCGGGATGCGAGGCGATGAAAAGCTCGCCGCGCGCCGTGAAGGACCGATCCTGGATGACGAGCGGAATTTCGTGGGCGCCGGCGGGAAGCCCGAGCGCGTCCTCGCGGTCGTCGCGGATGAAATAGAAGCCGGCGAGGCCGGCGCCGACGTTGAGCCGTGTCAGCCCGAGCGCATGGTCGTGATACCAGAGCGTGGCCGCTTCCTGGTCGTTGTCGTAACGATAGCTTTCCTTTGCGAACGCCGGCCCGCGCTCGGCGAACTGCGGGGTGAACCACGCTTCCGGATCGCCGTCGCTCTGCGATTCGACGTGACCGCCATGCAAATGCGTGACGATCGGCACGCCGCTCGGTAGACCGGATTTTGTGTGCGCGATGTGGATCGATCGATCGACCGGCAGCAGATGCGGCAGCGCACGCCCGCCTGCGGCGAGCTCGTTTATCCAGCGCACGGTGATCGGCTCCCCGCGGCGCACGTCGATCGTCGGCCCGGGATACCTGCCCTCGTAACCCCATAGCGTGGTTTCGACCGGGCGTCTCGTGCGCGGATCGGCGAGCCCGACCCAGCCTCGGAATTGCCGCGCCGCGATCTCGTAATGCCGCGTTCCGGGCAGCGGCGTTGCGCGCGCCGGCCGCGGCAGGCGATTCACGAATTGACGCTGGCGCCGCACATCGAGCAGCTCGACATGCTCGCGCGCGCTCGCGAGCCTCGGACCGAACGGCGTCACGACGACAGGCATCGCAAGAAGCGATTTCAGAATGTCTCGTCGGGTGAGCATTCGAGAACCGGCCTAGCTCTAACGATAAGACAGTTCAATTCCGCCGGTTGCCGGCGTTCAGGCGTAGCTGTCTTTTTGCCGCTGGTACTCGGCCACCGAAATGATTCGACGGTGGCCGGTGTCCCACAGAATGCACTTCAGCGCTTCTGGAATGCGAGATAGTCTGATCCGGGTAACGTCCGAAAACAGATCCTGGTACTCGTCATGGCATTGCGCCAAGCGGTAGTTTGGTATCTTCGCGGACAAGTGGTGAACGTGATGGTAGGCAATATTGGAAGTAAACCAGTTTAGCCAGATCGGCAAGACCAGAAAACTGGTGCCCTCTATCGCCGCGGCAATATAGTCCCAACCCTCGTCGCCGCTCGCATAGGAGTGCTCGAAATTGTGCTGCACTGTAAACAGCACGATTCCCGCTCCTCCGGCCAACGATGTGCTGACCACGTACACGGCGAAAAACAGGGCGGGTCCCACGATCCAGGCCATCAGCACCCATGCGCTCAACAGCACCACGTTGTTCCAGAACATATGCCAATATTCCTGAGCGGAAGCCCAATAGGGCGTCTTGAATTCAGCCGCATGCGCCTTGATCGAGACGCCGGGCTGAGCGATTTTCCGTTTGAGGATATGAGCCACAAGGCCGAGGCTGCCCTTGAGCCACGTAAGGCGAGGATTCCAAACTATGTACAAGAATCCGGCAACGGGACCTAACCAGATACTGCGCACACGTTGATATTTGCGCCGTTGCCGGTCGGTCATGGCGACATACTCATTAACCGTCACAATGGCCAGGGGGCCTCTGTATTTTGCCCAGTTGCCGTTGGTCGCATGGTGATAGGCATGATGTTTCGACCAGACATACTGCGGCATACCCGACAGCACGCCGAAGATGAATCCGAACGTCCTATTCAGCCACCCGGTTCGAAACAGACTCCCATGACCGCAATCGTGCATCATCACAAAAGCACGCAGCAGGAACAAACTCATCAACAACGTCACGCCGGCGGTCAGCCAGTAGGAAACATCGGCACTCAGCACGGCGGCGTACCAAAGGGCGCCGAGTGGCACCAACGTCGCAAGAACTTGCGCAAAGGCCCTGACGTTGTCGGCTTCGACATGCCGATCGACGATGGTTCGCCTTTGCTCTTTGATGAGGTCTATTGACGACATGAATCAAACGCCTCGAGTTCAGTGATGGTTACGGCGAATCATGCAATGGGAGCACCAAGGGGTCAACCCACCCATTTCCTCGCGTTGCGGAACATGCGCATCCACGGGCTGTCTTCGCTCCATCCGTCCGGATGCCAGGACTGCTGCACCGTGCGGAACACCCGCTCCGGGTGGGGCATCACGATGGTGAAGCGTCCGTCGGCGGTGGTGAGTCCGGTTATGCCCTCGGGCGACCCGTTCGGGTTCAAGGGATAGACCTCGGTCGGCGTGCCGCGATGGTCGACGAAGCGCAGCGCGACGATGGCCCGCGACTTCGCCTCGGCCGAATCGAAAAGCGCGCGGCCCTCGCCGTGCGCGGTGGCGATCGCCATGCGGCTGCCCGGCATCCCGCCGAAAAACAGCGAGGGACTCGGCATGACCTCCACCATGACGAAGCGCGCCTCGAATTGCTCGGAGCGGTTCCCCACGAAGCGTGGCCAGTGTTCCGCGCCGGGGATCAGCCCGCGCAGGTTGCTCATCATCTGGCAGCCGTTGCAGGCGCCGAGCGCGAAGGTATCGCCACGCGAGAAAAACGCACCGAACTCGTCCCGGGCGCGGCTGTTGAACAGGATCGCCTTGGCCCAGCCCGCGCCTGCCCCGAGCACGTCTCCGTAGGAAAATCCCCCGCCCGCTGCGAAACCCTTGAAACCGGCGAGCGACACTCGACCCGAGACGATGTCGCTCATGTGAACGTCGTGCGCTTCGAAGCCGGCGCGATCGAACGCAGCGGCCATTTCCACCTGGCCGTTGACGCCCTGTTCGCGCAACACAGCGATCCTGGGATGCGCGCCCTTTGCGATGAACGGCGCGGCGATGTCCTCGGCCGGATCGAAGCTTAGCGTCGCCGACAAACCTCCATCCTCGCGATCGAGGATGCGGTCGAATTCCTCCCTGGCGCAATCGGGATTGTCTCGCAGCTGCTGCATTCGAAAGCTCACTTCAGACCAGGCGCGCTCGAGTTCCAGGCGCGACGCCTGGAACACGGGCTTGGCATTGCGCACCAGGCGCACCTCGTCGCGCGGATTCGGGCTCCCGATCACCTGAGCCGGCAGTCCGGCGAGACGCTCGAGTACCTTGGCGCGGTCTGAAATCCTGATCTGGATCACCGCTCCGAGTTCCTCTGCGAACAGCGCCGCGAGCACGCGCTCGGCGTCGCGGCCGACCATCAGCTCCGGCCGCCGCTCGTTTCCCTCCACGTCGTGGGCCGCCGCGTCATAGGCGAGCATGTCCAGATTGAGGGTAACGCCGACGTGTGCGGCGAAAGCCATCTCGCACAGCGTGGCGAACAGGCCCCCGTCGGATCGGTCATGGTAGGCGAGGATCAGCCGATCGCGGCTCAATGCCTGAATCGCGGCGAAAAAACCTGCGAGGAGTTTGGGTTCGTCCACGTCTGGCGCCCGGTCGCCGCACTGCCCGAAGACCTGCGCGAGGACCGAGCCTCCCAGCCGGTTGCGCCCGCCCCCGAGATCCACGAGGATCAGTTCGGTCTCGCCGCAGTCGGTCCTCAACTGCGGCGTGAGCGTCCTGCGCGCGTCCTCGCAGGGAGCAAACGCCGAAACAATCAGAGACAAAGGCGCAATCACTTCCTTCGACTCTCCGTCTTCGTCCCAGGCAGTCCGCATCGACAGGGAGTCCTTGCCCACCGGAATGCTGATTCCAAGCGCGGGACACAGTTGCAGCGCCACCGCGCTCACAGTATCGAACAAGGCCGCGTCCTCGTTCCCGCAACCGGCTGCGGCCATCCAGTTTGCCGAGAGCTTCACGCGGCCGAGCTCGCCGACCGCTGCGGCGGCAAGATTGGTAAGCGATTCACCCACTGCCATCCGGCCCGAGGCTTCGGGGCTGATGAGTGCGAGCGGCGAACGCTCCCCCATCGCAAACGCCTCGCCGCTGTATTCCTGGAATCCCATCAGGGTGACGGCGCAGTCGGCGACCGGCGTCTGCCACGGCCCGACGAAGGGGTCGCGTGAGCACAAGCCGCCGACCGTGCGATCGCCTATGCTGACCAGAAAGGTCTTGCGTGCGACGGTCGGATGTCGAAGGACCCTGAAGCACGCTTCCTTGAGCGCCACGTCCTGAAGCGCGAGCGGGGCAAGGTCCCGGCGGCCGCGCCGGACCTCGCGCGTCATGCGCGGCGGCTTGCCGAGCAGTACCGAGAGTTCCATCTCGACCGGCTTGTTCCCGAAATGCCGGTCCTCGACGACCAGGCGTTCGTCGCTGGTTGCCATGCCGACCACGGCCATCGGACAGCGCTCGCGTTCGCAAATCGCCCGGAACAGGTCGATGCGCTCGACAGCGACGGCAAGCACGAAGCGCTCCTGGGCCTCGTTGCACCAGACCTCGCGCGGGGTCATGCCGGGCTCTTCGCTGGGCGCGGCGCGCAAATCGATTTTTGCGCCCCGGCCGGCCGCGTGGACGAGCTCCGGAAGCGCATTCGACAACCCCCCCGCGCCCACGTCGTGGATCGAGAGCACCGGATTTTCGGCGCCGAGCTGCCAGCAGCGGTCGATGACTTCCTGTGCGCGTCGCTGCATTTCGGGGTTGCCGCGCTGCACCGAATCGAAATCGAGGTTCTCGGGATTGGCGCCGGTGTTCATGCTCGATGCGGCGCCCCCGCCCATTCCGATGCGCATTCCAGGGCCGCCGAGCTGGATGAGCAGCGCCCCGGGCGGCATTTCGCTCTTGAACGAATGCGCGGCATTGATGCTGCCGATTCCCCCGGCAATCATGATCGGCTTGTGGTAGCCGCGCGAGACGCCGTCTGCTTTCATCTCGAACGCGCGGAAATATCCGGCGAGATTGGGACGGCCGAACTCGTTGTTGAACGAAGCCGCGCCTATCGGGCCTTCGAGCATGATCTGCAGAGCCGAGGCGATGCGCCTCGGTCTGCCGACCGTCTCTTCCCAAGGCTGCTCGAACCCCGGGATGCGCAGGTGGGAAGCCGAAAAACCGCACAGTCCGGCCTTGGGCTTCGCGCCCCGACCTGTCGCGGCCTCGTCGCGAATCTCCCCGCCCGATCCGGTCGCCGCTCCGGGAAACGGCGAGATCGCGGTCGGATGGTTGTGGGTTTCGCACTTCATGAGCGTGTGCGTGGACTCGTCCCGGTAGCGGTAGCGCCCGCCGGATTCCGGGTAGAAGCGCGCGACCGACCGGCCCTCCATCACGGCGGCATTGTCGGAGTAGGCAACGACAGTCCCCAGGGGATTGCGCGCGTGCGTAGTCCTGATCATTCCGAAGAGAGTCTCTTCTCGTGCCACACCGTCGATGGTCCACGAAGCATTGAAGATTTTGTGACGGCAATGTTCCGAGTTCGCCTGGGCGAACATGGTGAGTTCCATGTCGGTCGGATCGCGACCGACGGCACGGAAGTGCTCCAGAAGATAGTCGACTTCATCGGGCGCGAGGGCGAGTCCCAGGGCGCTATTCGCTTCCTCCAGCGCCGTGCGCCCGCGCTCGGACACGCCAACGACTGCGTACGGCTTCGGGTCGTGATGGCGGAAAAGAACGTCCGCCTCGTCGAGCGACCCCAGCACCGCTTCAGTCATGCGGTCGTGTACGACCTCCAGGATCGCGGCGCGGTTCTTCTCGATAGCGCGCTCGTGCGAGAAAAACCAGGCGGTTCCCCGTTCGATTCGGCGTACCGCTTCGAGGCCGCACTGGCGCGCGATATCGGTCGCCTTGGAGGACCACGGTGAGATCGTGCCTGGGCGCGGTACGACCAGCAGCATTGAACCGCGGCCGGCCGGAGAGGGATCGCCATACTCGAGCAGACGCTCGAGCACTTCGCTTTCCCTAGCGTTGAGCGTGCGAACAGTCTCCGCAAAATGCCAGTACTCCGCGCCGGCGGCCCGGACTGGACTGTTGGCGCTTGCGAGACGGGAGTTGAGTTTTTCGAGCCGGAACGGGGAAACGGCGCGGCTGCCGCGTAGCTTGAGGATCAACGACATTAACTCAATTGCGCCGGTACTGCGGATTCTGCAGGGTGCCGCCAACTGAGAGCGTCGCGCGCGCTCCGGCGCTGCGCAGCTCGAGCTGCAGCCGTCCGGAAAGCCTGCTCTGGGAATCCATATCCACTTGTCCCGTTCCGTTCATGAGACCCGCCGCGAGGCGAATCTGGCGCACCGACACGCGGTTGGAATCGGCGAGAACGCCGCCGCTCATATCCGTAAACGCGGTCGTGCCGCTCGAGCTGCTGCCCTGGAGCAGCCGCGTCATGTCGATGTTGGCAATCGAGCCCTTCTGGACGATGAAATTGCCCTCGAGCCGTGCATTCGCGAGCAGCCTATCCGGCGCCGTCGCCCTCATCGAGTACGCCGCCTTGCCATCGAGGCTCCCTGCGGTGAGCAGGGGTGCGGCTAACTTGGCTACATCCAGTTGGCGGGCCGTAAACGCGCCATCGACGCTCCAGCCGTCCGTCCACCTGAGACGCATGCTGCCAAGCAAGCGCCCGCCGAAGCCGCGAACTTCGACCTCGCTCAAGGCAAGCTCGCTCCTCGTCACCGTGCCTTTCGCGACAAAGTCGGTGAGAACCTGATCGAAACCGATCGGCAACGGAAAACTGCCTGATGATATTTCGATGGCCGCCCTCCCGCGCTGCGGCTCCAGTTTCACCGAAAGCTTGCGCTCCGCGTTGAGGAGCGTGACCATTTTCAGCGAGCCGTCGGCCGCGAAGGCGGCATCGAGATCGACCGCTGCAAGTTGCACCTCCGGCAGGTCGAGCTTCAGCCCCTTGGCCGTGATGCGCTCGACTCCGAGCGGCCTGCCCTTGCCTCGCTCAATCAGCAGTACCGGCAGAAACTCCCGGGGGAAGCTTGCGTTCTCCAGGTCGAGCGCCCTGAGGACCTTCCTTTCGGCAAGCAGGGACAGGACTTCGGGCGTGGCTTTGATCGCGCCAACGCGAACCTGGGGATCTCTGCCGATCGTGACCTTCTCGAACTTCAACTGCGGCCTCGGAAACAGAGACCAGCTTACCGCGCCGATCTTCACCGGTTGGTCGAGCCACGTCTGGGCGGCCTTTTCATAAGGGCCCGTTTCCAGGGAAATGAGAGGGATCGCGGCAATCGCCACGATCAGGACGACGATCAGCAGCGCCGGCAATTGCCTCGCCACGCTGCGCGGCTTTCTTTTCGCCCAAGCGGCTCGCGCGGGCACCGGCTCCGCCTCGCGAGATCGCACGGGTTCTTCATCGCCCCTCCAGGCGTCCTCTCCCGCCCGTTCCTTCGCGCGTTCGGCCTTTGGCGCCGGCTCGGCCTCGGCCCTTACCTTTGTCTTTGCCTGCGCCTTCTCCTCGTCGCGAGCCTGCCTCTCCTGTTCCTTCGCGCGCTTTTCTTCCTCCTCCCGACGGGCTCTTTCCCCCGCCTCACGGCGGGCGCGTTCCTCTTGTTGCCTGTGCTCCTGTTCCTCGCGCTCCCGCTCGGTGTCCTGTCGAGCTTTCTCCTCCTGCTCCCGCAGGGAACGCTCCAGCGCCCTGTCTTCCTCGACCTGCCGGCGCTTGGCCGCCTCTTCCGCGGCGCGGCGCCGAATCAACTCCTCTTGTCGGGCGCGTTCGCTCGCTTCGCGGCGCGCGCGCTCTTCCAGCTCGCGCCTGACGCGGATTTCGGCTTCCAGCTTGGCGCGCGCCTCGGCTTCGAGCCGCGCCGCCTGTTCGGCCCGAGCCCGCTCTTCACGCTCCCGGCGCGCGCTCTCCTCGGCATCCCTTCGCGCTCTTTCGGCTGCCTCGCGCGCCGCCTTTTCTGCGCTTTCCTTTCCGGCGCTCTCGTCGCTTTCGCGTCTTATACCCAGTTCCAGCTCGACTCTCGCGCGCGCCTCGGCCTCGAGCCGCGCTTTCTCCTCCGCCTCCCGGCGAAGCCGCTCCTCGGCCTCATGTCTCGCCCGGTCGAGCGCATCGACGCTGGCCGCTGCGCCGACTCTCGTTCTTTCGGCAATCTCTTGCCGCGCTTTTTCTTCGATGGCCTTGCGGGCGCGCGCCTCGGCAACCTTGCGTTGCAGTGTCTCGGCCTCCGCTCTCGCCCTCGCCGCTGCATCTTCATGCGCACGCCTCGCCTGGACCTGGCGGGCGATTTCCTGGGCCTGGGCCTGGAGTTTTGCGTCCTCGCTCGGCTTGGAGGGAGGTCCCAGGTAACTCGACTTGGAGGGGGTGCCCGCGGAACTCGGCTTGGAGGGAGCACCCACGGAGCCGAGCGACGTGAAATCCAGGTCATCGCCGACATTCGCCGGAGGTTGTGAGATGGAAGGGCGCCCGATCGACGATCGCGGCTCCTCCTGTGCGACGAACTCGCGGACGTAGCCCTCCATTTCCAGTTGCTTGAGGACTTCCAGGAGCTTGGGCTCGGTCACCTTCTCGAACGTGTCCAGAAGCTTGGAAACGCTGATCTGACCGTCGATTTCCTTGAGGACGTTGCGCAGATCCCGCGACAGATTGCTGGTCTTGCCGGTCGCCTCCTTCAGGCCCTTGCCGGTCTTGGTGAGAATTGTTCCGCGATGCATGCGCGCTAAGGGTTAGATCGCTGCCGGGCGGGGCCGCCGCCCGCCCGGGTTACTGGCCGCCTATTATAGGCAAGTCTCAGGCACCCGGGTTCCCATACCCGCC
>Ga0137435_1000743_pt1 | contig 10155 bp, 5 predicted proteins | sample EasRivERMGT100_2_FD_104904 | JGI IMG/M metagenome (GOLD analysis project Ga0137435, IMG submission 104904) | Soil microbial communities from meander-bound floodplain in the East River, Colorado, USA - East River MetaG ERMGT100_2 | ecosystem: Environmental > Terrestrial > Soil > Floodplain ... | reverse complement strand
CGCCCGGCTCGGCGTGCAGATCGAGTTCGTCGCGAACGTGTTGAGGAGAATCGCGCCTTCTCGGGCCAGGCGATCGATGTTGGGCGTCCGATTCACGCGCGAACCGTACGCGCTGATCGCGTGCGAGGCGTGGTCGTCGCTCATGATGTAGAGGATGTTCGGCCGGGCGGGCGACTGAGCGCGCGCGGCGCCGGCGAGTGCGACGCACAGCATGAGACAACGGGTCATGTGCATCCGACAACATCGGGACCGGGACCCGGTGCCGCAACGTGACGGTGAGCCGTCCTCCGGCCGCACTGGCCTCGCAAAACGAGGCCACGATCAGTTCGACCGCGGGTCGAGGCCGCCAACCGCCTCATAACTACGTGCTCACTCCTTGCCACCGCACGTGCGCGCTTCCAGCTTGAGCCTCCTTCCTTCCTCAGCGGACCGACTCCTCGCCTGTGACGCTTCGCGGTCGGTTCCTCCTCCTGTTCGCGCTCTTGGCCGTCGTGCCGCTCGTCGCGCTCGCGATCTTCGACTATTACCGGTCGGACGTCGCGATTCGCGGCCTCGTCGCGGCGCAAACCGGCGACATTGCCTCGCGCACCGCCGATGCACTGCGAATGCGACTAGATGTGGTGGGCGCCGATCTCGCCCTGCTCGCCAACAACGACGAGACACGACACTTGTACGACGCCTGGCGCGGCCACGACCCGGCCGCGATCGCACGCGCCCGCTCGACTGCGCATCCGTACCTCGAGAATGCATGGCGCGTCATTGGCCGACCCCTGGCATGGGTGGAGTGGCGCGACACCGCCAATGTCGTCATCGAGCGGTTCGACCACGGAGTCGCGCCGGACGTTGCGATGCCCCAACACCAGCAACTCACCACCCGCCGCGTGACCGGAGGCGACGCACGAGGCATTGGTCACATCGTCGTTGCCATCGACCTGGACTCATTGGGGGCGCGAGAGCTTCTCGACGCGCATGTCGGCCGGACTGGCTACACCGTCCTGTTCGACACCGCGGATAGCCGCGTCGTCCTGGATCCGGCGAGAAGGCGATCCGAACGCGGCGGTGCGGCGGTCGAGTCGTTTCGATCCACAGCGCCTGGCGGTTCTCCACGTGCCTCACGATCGATCAAATACGTCGAGCGAGACTCGGCCCGGATTGCATCGGTCGCCATCGTTCCGGGGCAGTCGCTCGCGGTGCTGTCCGCCGCGACCGTCTCGGAATTCGCTGCTCCGCTCACGACGGTCCGCGCGACCAATCTCGTCTTGTCGCTGGCGATTACCGGTGTGTTGTCCGTCGCGTTCATTCTGCTTGGGGGGCGCCTGACGCATCCGCTGGAAATGCTGACGGGCGCCGCGGATGAGATCGGGCGCGGAAACTTCGAGCCGGATCTGCCGCCGGGCGGGAACGACGAGGTGGGACGCCTCACCGGCGCCGTGCACACCATGGCGGCCAAGGTGGGGGACATGGTGCGACAACTCGAGGCGAGCCGGCAGATGGCCGCGGTCGGCGAGTTCGCCGGCCAGATCGCTCATGAAATTCGCAATCCGCTCACGTCGATCAAGCTGAATCTCCAGAGCCTGGAACGCGACGCGCGCGATGGGCTGGTCGCCGAGTCGAGCCGGCGCTCCGTGGAGATCTGTCTGGACGAGATCCGCCGGCTCGACCGCATCGTGCGCGGCGTGCTGCGACTCGGCATGGCGAGCCGAGCCGAGCTACGGCCGGTGTCCGCCCGTGCCGTCGTCCAACGCGCGATGGTCGTCGCCGAACCCGAGTTGCGCGAACGCGGAGTGCGTCTGGAGTCCGAGTATGGCGTCGGGGACGACACGGTGCGCGCCGATCCCGAACGCCTCACTGGCGCCCTGCTCAATCTGCTGTTGAATGCGGCCGAGGCGGCGCCGGGAGGATCGAGTGTCGCAGTGACGACGTCGGTGGTCGGCAACGGCCCATTGAGCACCAAAGTGGTGCGCATTTGCATCAGTGACACGGGCAGCGGCATTCCATCCGAACTGCGCGACCGCATCTTCGACCCGTTCTTCTCGACAAAGAAGGACGGCACCGGACTTGGCCTCGCGCTCGCCCTTCGGGACGTTGACGATCATCACGGGCGACTGTATCTGGACGCCCGGCCGGCTGCGAGCGGCGCGACCTTCGTGATCGAGCTGCCCCTCTTGACGGGAGATGCGGCGTGAGCGGAGAGCGCATTCTCGTCGTCGATGACGACGCGGCCATTCGCGAGACCTTTGAGCGAAACCTGACGCGCTGGGGCTATGCCGTCACGGTGGCGTCCAGCGCCGAGGAGGCACTGTCGCGTCTCAAGCTCTTTGCTCCGGCCTTGATCATCACCGACATCCGCATGAGCGGCATGAATGGTCTCGAGCTGCTTCGCATCACGCGGGAGCGCGCCCCGGATGTCGACGTCATCGTGATCACGGCGTTCGAGGACATGGCAACGGCCATCGCCGCCATGCGCGCCGGCGCCTTCGAGTACCTGGTGAAGCCGCTCGATCTCGACGAAATCGAGTTGACGATTCAGCGCTGTTTGAGACAGCGGTCGCTCCGCGATCGCGTCAAGCAGAGCGCGCACGATGCGGGCGAGCCCTACGCCCTGCAACGCTTGATCGGACGCGACCCACTGATGATCGATCTCTACAAGACCATCGGCACCGTATGTCAGAGTCGCGCGCCGGTGCTGATTCGCGGCGAGACGGGAACGGGAAAGGAGGTCATCGCTCGCGCGATCCATTTCAACTCCGACGCAGCTGAGGAACCGTTCGTTGCCGTCAACTGCACCGCGCTGCCGGATGCGCTGCTCGAGTCCGAATTGTTCGGACACGTACGGGGCGCGTTCACGGGCGCTGTCGGCGACCGCAAGGGGCGATTTGCGCTCGCTGGACGCGGAACCATTTTGCTCGACGAGATCGGCGACACCGCGCCGGGTTTTCAGGCGAAACTCTTGCGCGTTCTTCAGGAGCGCGAGTATCAACCGGTGGGAGCGGATCGGGTCGAACGCACGGAAGCGCGCGTGATCGCGGCAACGCACCGGGATCTGGAGCGGCTCGTTCGCGATGGCCGGTTTCGTGAGGATCTCTACTTTCGGCTGCGGGTCGTGGAGATTCAGGTGCCGCCGCTCCGCGAACGACGCGGCGACATCCCGCTTCTCGCCCAGCACCTCCTCGACCGTGCCGCGACGACGCTGCATCGGCCGCGCGTGACGCTCTCGTCCGACGCGATGGCGGCGCTCTCGGCGCATGACTGGGCCGGCAACGTTCGCGAGCTCGATAACGCGATCACCCGGAGCGTCGCGCTTGCTCGCGGACGGGTCATCGAGCGGGCGGACCTCGCTCTCGTGCCACGCGATGACGCCCCGACGCTCGGCGATGATCCAACGGTGCCGACGGACGATTCGCTTGCCGCGGCGGAGTACGCCCATGTCCAGCGCATCCTGCGCAAGGCGGGCGGCAACAAGCGGCAGGCCGCGCGCATGCTGAGAATCTCGCGCGCCCGGCTCGACCGCCTGATCGAGAAGCACCATCCTGTGGATCACGGCCACGCGCCGTGAGACACGATGGCATCGCCGCGGAGCCGAGCGAGCCGCCGGCGATGACCGACGCCACGAGCAAACTCCGCAGGACCAACGACTTGCGCTGCACAACTCGCTGGGCACCTGGTGTGCCTGCTCAGAGGAACGACTCAGTCCCTCTCACACGGAGAACTCCGATGCGCGTGGCGTCAGCGGCTCGAACACTGGTGGTTGCAATGGCGATCGCGATCGTCGCGGAAGGCCTCAACGCGCAGTCGGCGCGTCCGATTACGGCAGTGAAGAGGACTAAGCTGTTGTCGTCGGATTCGTTCACGGTTCGAGGGCCCGCGCTCTCGCCGGACGGCCGCTGGGTCGTGTTCCAGGCGTACGCGGCGCTCAACAGTTGGAAAGGAAACCTCTGGATTGTCCCGGCGGCCGGAGGTATGGCGGCGCCGATCACGACCGGCCAGTTCGTTGACAACGTGCCGGTATGGTTTCCTGCCAGCGATCGCATTCTCTTCCAATCTTCACGCGTCAAAGGTGCCCTCATGGCGCTCCGCATCGATCCGAAAACGGGACGCGCGATCGGTGGTCCGGAGCGAATAACCTTGGAACCGTCCGGCATTCATTTCGCCGTGTCGCCAGACGGACAACACATTGCGTACGCTGGCGGCCGCGCGCTGAAGATCGTTCCCGCGAACGGCGGCGCGGCGCGCACGCTGGTCGTCGCGGACACGGGTCATTTCGTCACTCCACAGTGGACGGCCGACGGCAAATTCGTCGAATACATCCTGGGCCGTGCGATGATGCGCGTTCCCGTTGCCGGAGGGGCGCCGACCAGCGTGCTGACCTTTGCCGGAACGGGACTGGTCCAGCGGGGACCACGTACCATTGCGACGGGTGTCGTCGCGCAGGGGGGCGGCGTTCATCTCGGCGCGCTGTCGGTGCTGTCGCTTGGCGGCGACACGCTCGCGCGCTTCGAAGTGCCGGACCTCGTCGGCGCCCCACGTCAAATGATCGGTCTCACAAATGACCCCGGCACGATCGTCGCGGCATCCGACGCCGGCGTCTACGCGACACGCGTGGCATCCGTGGACGGCGGGGCACCGCGCACGATTCGCGCTGGGTCGAACGATGACTGGCCGATTGCCTGGAGCGCCGATTCAAAGTCCGTCTGGGTGGGAACGATGCTCAGCCCGGGTCGCCACGCAATCGTTTCCGTGCCGGCGGCCGGCGGAGCGATCAAGACCGTGCTCGAAGACTCCTCGTTCAGTCTCGAGGTGCCGACGATTGACGGTCGCCTTGTCTACTACACGCCTCGCGCGGTGCCACCGAATCGTTCGCATAGTCTGAGGGTCTTCGATGTAGCGACGAAGAAATCGGAATTGATCGCCGACAGCGCCGACGTGCCGTTCCTCGACAACAGTGGCAATCCCATGCTGAGCTCGCGCGACGAGTTCGCCTACATCGCGCGTCGGCGAAATGGCGTGGAATTCCGGGTGTGGTCGCCGGTGAGCCGCCAATCACGCGTCGTCCGGAGCGTGCCGGCGATCATACCGATGGCCGCTGTGCACAATGACCTGCTCGCCTACGTGACGACGAATGGAGATTCGTCGCGCCTCTTCGTCGCTCGCGGCAACGGGCAGGAACATGAAGTGAGAGCGCTGCAGGGCGCCGTTCGCACCCTTGTTTGGTCCGGTGACGGCAAAACGCTCTCGGCCATGACCACGAGCTTCAGCACCGATGCCAACTGGCGACCTGAGGGCGACATCCTGTTCGTCGACATCGACGCATCCGGCGCCCCCGCCGGCCCCGTGCGCGCTGTTGCGGCGCCCGGCCAACCGAGCCGTCAGGCGTGGCTCCCCGACGGCAGCGGCACCATCGCGCTGGTCATGAACAGCAAGTTTCAGGGGAACTTGTATCGTATCCCCGCTCGCGGCACCGGCGCACCAGTGCAAATCGCTAGAGGCGAGACTGGCCTGATCTGGGACTTCGTGCTCTCGCCAGACGGCAAGTCGGTGGCGTATCCTGCCGAGCTCCAGGGACCGTCCGTCCTCTGGAAGATCGAGATCCCAGGTCTCTCAGACCGGCGGAAGTGATGGGCGCTGCTCGAAGCCCGTGATCACTTCGGTGAACGCGGGCTTCATCGCGCTTACCGGACCAATTCGACCCCGGCAACCTCGAAGTGGCGATCGAATGCCGGCGGCTAGGGCTCTTGGCCGACGGCGGCGCGTAAATTGATGCGGCATGCCTCAAATGCCCTGGCGCCTCTCATTCGCAACCAGCGCCGCCGTCGTCGTCGTCATTACGTTCGGCATCGCGTTCGGTTTGGGGGCGTACACCTTCGTGTACGCCCGAGGCTACTCGTATCTGTCGCATGACCCAGGCGCCTGTGCGAACTGCCACGTCATGGGCGAACACTTCGACGCATGGAACAAGTCCAGCCACAAGGCTGTGGCGACGTGCAACGACTGCCATACGCCGCACAATCTCGTCGGCAAGTACATGACCAAGGCGCGAAACGGGTTCTGGCACTCGTTCTACTTCACCACCGGGCGGTATCCCGATCCGTTGCGCATCACCGAGCGCAACCGGCGTATCACCGAAGGCGCCTGCCGCGCCTGCCATACCGAGATGACGGCAGCCATCGGCGCCGACGCCGACTGCGTGCGCTGTCATCGCTACGTCGGCCACGAGGTCCGCTAGAACCATGACGTCCCCAACCGAGCCCTCCGGCAAGCGGCCGCCCCGTCGTTTCAGCGCCGTGACGCTCGGTGCGATCGCGGCATTCGCCGCGGTCTCCGCCGTGGCCATCGCCGCCCTGCTCACGAACATTTTCCAGCACAAACAGGAAGCGCGCACCCCGTTCTTCCGCGTCGTCGCGCTCGATGACACCATCGACGATCCGGCCGTGTGGGGCAGGAATTTTCCGCAGCAGTACGACGCCTATCGTCGCACGGTGGATCAACAGCGGACCCGCTACGGCGGCAGCGAGGCGGTGCCGCGGACCCCGACGCAGGCCGATCCACGCTCCGTGACCGCGCAGTCGCGGCTGGAGGAGGATCCACGGTTGAAGACGTTCTGGGCCGGCTACGCCTTCGCGGTGGATTTTCGCGAGGAGCGCGGGCACGCGTACATGCTCAGCGACCAGACGTTCACGGAGCGCCAGCTCGTCACGAAGCAGCCGGGCACCTGTCTGCACTGCCACGGCTCGATGTACGTGCCGTACAAGCGCGCCGGCAACGGCAACCTGATCGCCGGATTCGAGAAGTTGAATCCCATGCCCTACGCCGAGGCGCGCAAGCTCGTGACGCACCCGGTGTCGTGCATCGACTGCCACAATCCCGAGACGATGGCCCTGCGCGTCACTCGCCCTGGATTCATCGAAGGGATGCGCGCGCTCAAGGCGGGCCAGGGCGTGAGGGACTACGACGTCAACGCGCAGGCGACCCGTCAGGAGATGCGCGCCTTCGTCTGCGGGCAATGCCACGTTGAGTACTACTTCAAGGGCCCCGAGAAACGCCTCGTGTATCCCTGGTCGAAGGGGTTGACCGTCGACAGCATTCTTGCCTACTACGACTCCACCGGGCACGCCGACTTCACACACGCCGTTAGCGGCGCCAAGGTGCTCAAGGCGCAGCATCCCGAGTTCGAGATGTGGAACCAGGGGATCCACGCGCGGTCGGGGGTCGCCTGCGCCGATTGTCACATGCCCTACCAGCGCGTCGGCGCCATGAAGATCAGCGACCACTGGGTGCGCAGTCCCATGCTCAACATCAACCGCGCCTGCCAGACCTGCCACAAGTGGCCCGAGGACGAGCTGCGCGCGCGCGTCGAGAAGATTCAGGACCGCACCTTCGAGCTCCGGAACATCGCCGTCGACGCCGTCGTGAAGCTGACGACCGACATCGCCGCGGCCGTGAAGACCGACAGCACGCGTCCACAGATCGCGCGCGCGCGCGACTATCAGAAGCGAGCGCAGTTTCTCGCCGACTTCATCGAGGCGGAGAACTCGATGGGCTTTCACGCCGACCAGGAAGCGGCGCGCATCCTTGCCCGTTCGATCGACTATGCGCGCCGCGGACAGATCGCCCTCTCTGGCGGAGAGACGTCACCCGCCCCGGTCGTGAGGTCACCGAAAGGAAGGTGACCTGTCCTCCTGTCCTCCTGTCTAAGGCTTCCACTCCGGCAATCGCCCGCTGGTCCATGGAACTCCCGCCTGCTCCGCCGCGGACTCGACGCGCTTGAGCTCCGTGTCGACCAGCGCGCGCAGCCGCGTTTGAATCTTTGAATACTCGCCGGACACGATGTCGTACTGGCGCTGCTGCGTCGTCGTCGGCGCGTCAAGCGCCCTCGCTCCCTGACCCAGCACGTTGAGACGCCCCATCAACGACGGCGCCGCCGGCTCCTGCCGGCGACTCATCGTCGCGTCGCCGCTCAGTGCTTCGCGCACATCGCGCAGCTCGCGCTCGACGGCGCGAATGTCCACGGCGAGCTTGGCGGGGGCGGCGGGCGTTTCTTCCGTCGCGCGCAACAACGCCTGGGTCCTTGGACAGCTCGTCGACGAACGAGTTGGCGCCGATCATCGCGCGTTGCAGCTTCGTCACCTGCTGTTGGAAGGCGACGATCGCCGCGGGACGCGTGGGCAGAGTCTCGTCGAGCAGGTAGACATCGAGCTTCTGCGCGTCACCGAGTGACGTGGTGACGCCGTCCACGCGCTTGGCGAGCGAGACGGTGTAGGTGCCGGGGGTGACGATCGGGCCGGCGCCGCCACCGCGGCCGCCGCCGCCTCCTTCTTCGTCGTCTCCGCCCGACGGCGCACCGCCGCGCCCGGGCGTGGGAGGCGCATGGCGAAGGTCCCAGGACACGCGCTGGATACCCGCGGTAGTCGGACCGGGGAGCCGGCGAATGACTTTGCCCTGCGCGTCGCTCACCGTGATGATGATCGCCGGCGCTTCCTCTCGATCTTCAACGCGCAGCGAATCCCACGGCGGGAATGTCACGTCGCCCCCGCGGCGCGCCGTCACTCGCTCGGCGGCCTGCCGCTGGGCGCGACGCGTGCGGAGTTCGTTCTTGAGGGAATAGGTGAACGTGGCGCCATACGCTGGATTGGGCGCGTCCCAGAAGCTGCTGCCCGCCCATCCGACGACGCCGCCGGCAAAGACGTTCGACTGCGTGTAGAGCGCTGCGTGCGGAACGGGAAGCAATGCCGCCTCGGCCGCGAGCACCTGTGGCGTAGCAGCGCGAAGCACCGCGAGGTTGTCCAGCACGTAGAAGCCGCGTCCGAACGTGGCGAGCACGAGCGCGTCGTCGCGCCGTTGGATCACGAGATCGCGCACCTGGATCGTCGGCAAGCCGCCACGCAGACGGGTCCACTGCTGGCCGCCGTTGCGCGTGAACCACAGCCCGAACTCGGTGCCGACGTAGAGCATGTTGGCGTCCTTCGGATCGTCCACCACCGCATACACGGTTCCTTTCGCCGGCAGGTTGCCGGTGATCGACCGCCACGTGCGACCGAGATCGGTGCTCTTGAGGAGATACGGCTTGTAGTCGCCGGACATGTGGCCGTCGAACGCCGCGTACACCGTGTTCGCGTCGTGGCTCGACGGGACGACGCGCGCCACCTGCGTCGTATCCGGCACGCCGGGGAACGACTCGATCTTTCGCCAACTGCCGCCGCCGTTCTCACTCACGTGGAGGATGCCATCGTCGGTGCCGATCCACAGCTGACCTTCCTTGATCGGCGACTCGGCGAGCGCCACGACGGCGCCGAAGAACGAGCTCGAGGAGTTCCTCGCGATCGCGTCCACGCTCCACACGCGGTCCATGAGCTTGATGCGGTTGCGGTCGATCTGCCGCGACAGGTCGGCGCTCACCGGTTTCCACGAGTTGCCGCGATCGTCGCTGCGATACACGCGCTGCGCCGCGAAGTACAGGCGGGTGTTGGCGTGCGGGCTGATGATGAAAGGGGAATCCCAGTACCAGCGGAGCCCGGGCTCACCCGGATCGGGCTGGGGCACGATGCTCACCGACTCGCCCGTCTTGAGGTTCACACGCTGCAAAACACCGTGCTGCGATTCGGCGTAAATGATGTTCGGATCTCTCGGGTCGGCCTTGGAGACGAACCCGTCGCCGCCGTTGGTCACGAACCAGTCGCCATTCGAGATGCCGCTCGGCGAGAGCGTGCGCGACGCGCCGCCGACCGAGCCGTTGTCCTGCGTGCCGCCGTACACTCTATAGAAAGGAGTCGCGTTGTCGACGTCCACGCGATAGAACTGCCCGAGCGGCAGATTGGCGAACCACTTGTACGTCTGCCCGCGGTCGAACGACTCGTACAAGCCGCCGTCGCAGCCGATGAGCAGATGGTCGACGTCGTCGGGATCGATCCAAATGACGTGGTTGTCGACATGTTTGTCGCGCTCGCCGACGGCGCGGAAGGTGCGGCCGCCATCCTCCGTCACCTGGTTGCGGACGTCCACGACGTATACGCGATCGACGTTCACCGGGTCGGGGAACATCTCGCTGTAGTAGAGACCCGTGGTGTTGTAGTTGCTCATGCGCTCCCAGCTCGAACCGCCGTCGCGCGACCTATAGAACCCTCCGCGGCCTCCGGCCGCTCCGGCCGCGCCGTCGCCGGT
>Ga0137435_1000741_pt1 | contig 10158 bp, 9 predicted proteins | sample EasRivERMGT100_2_FD_104904 | JGI IMG/M metagenome (GOLD analysis project Ga0137435, IMG submission 104904) | Soil microbial communities from meander-bound floodplain in the East River, Colorado, USA - East River MetaG ERMGT100_2 | ecosystem: Environmental > Terrestrial > Soil > Floodplain ... | reverse complement strand
CCGTAGACGCCATCGGCGTCAAGCAGTGCGATCGCGGAGTAGCCGAGTGCTGCCGCGCGCTCCACGAGCGTTTCGGGCAGCGACGCGCCCTGGAGAAAGCTGAAGGCTGAGGCTGCGTGGAGTTCGATATACACGTCTGCACTCTGTCAATTCCCAACTCCCAATCCCCAACTCCCAAGAAGCCCGCTGTCGCGACAACGGATCGCCTTGGGAGTTGGAAGTTTGAGGTTGGGAGTTGTCGGATCAGTCGACCACGCCCTCGATGAACCAGGCATCTGTGTCGCGCTCGCGGAAGATGCGATAGGTAGCCCCGTCGCTGAGCGTCACATCCCACTCGTCGCGCTCCCACGCTTTCACTTCCACGGGCCACGGAGAAGCGGAAACGCCTTCGTGACTCCGTGGCTTGTCTCGGTGAACATCGGCAGTATCGAGCCACCATCCACCAGACGAGCGCCAGGGGCCAGCATACGTCTCGACGTGTCCCCCACTCCATCCACGTCGATCGGAGATCACCCGCACGGGCGCGCCGCGATCGACGCGTACGCGCGCGGGAACGGGGAACCGGAAGCGACGAAGCGCCACGACCGGGATCCGGGATCCGGGATTCGGGATTCGTACTCCGAGTCCCGAGTCCCGAGTCCCGAGTCCCGAATCCCGAGGTGCGAAGGGTCGCATCGCAAACGCGCCTGGCTCCCACGAGTCCACGGCGACCGCCGTGCCGCAGCGTCCTTCGCCCATGAGCGCGTTCAGACGCGCCATCAGCGTCGAGACCTGTTCGGGAGACGGCAGCGGACGCGTCAGCAGAGAAAACTGGACGACGCGTCCAGGCGTCGGGTCGATGGCGACCACGACGCGGTCGATGGCGGCTGATGGCGGATGCGACTCGAGATCGAGCAGCGCGAGGGTGCGCAGCGTGCGCGCATCGCGGATGGGCGCCGGCAATTGCAGCGACCGCTCATGCACCTCGCGTGTCACGAGATGCAGGCGCACATGGAGGATGGCGCCGCCGCGATCGCGCCGCTCGAGATGCGCCGAGAGCGGCTCCAACAGCCGTCCGAGCACGAACGACAGCGGCTCGAGCCCCTCGATGGGCCATTCGAGATCGAGCGCCTGCTCGAAGCGTTCTTCCGGCACCGCCGGCAGGAGCGGACGCCGATCCTCGCCGCGGGCCAGGCGCTGCCACTCCACACCTGCCTGCCCAAGGCGCGCTGCCACTTCGTCCGGCGGCAGCGATGCCAGGTCACCAAGCGTTCTCAATCCCCAGCGACGCAGGGTGATCGTGAAGGGATCCGGGATCGGGGATCCGGAATTTGGGGTTTGGGATTTGGGATTTGGGATTTGGGATTTGGGCGTAACGGGTCCGAATATGGCGAGCAACTCGACAGGGAGATTCGTCAGTGACGCCGCCTCGGTGCCGGGCTCGATGACGATCGCCTCATCGTAGGGCGGACCTTTATGGTCCGCCGAATAATGCGCCAGCAGGCGCGCGGCCGTGCGCGTGCCGGCGACCGCGACGCGCACGCGCAGCCCGCGATCGGCCGCGGTGCGGCGCAGCTCCGCGGCAATCGTCTTCCCGTCGCCGAACAGCCGCGCGAGCCCGCTCACATCGAGCGTGACCTCTCGCGGTCCACACGCCTCGACGCGCGGCGAAAAATCGCGCGCGACCTCCATCAGCACATTGGAGGAACTTTCTTCTGCAGCATATACAGCAGCAAACACTTCTCCACTCCTTCAACTTCACCCGAGACTAGCCACGGAGACACGGAGGCACGGAGTTCACTTCTTCAATTTCAAAAATTGCAGTTTGAAATGGAATCTCCGTGTCTCCGAGACTCCGTGGCCCGTATCAGTGGCTGGCCGTCGCTTTCAGGCTGACCTGCCCATCGACGCGCCGGCGCGGCGAGACGACGCGCACGGTGAGATCGGCGCCGATCACATGACGACTGCGATCGGCCTCGCCCGCCCAGCGCGCACACGCGGTCAGCGACAGCGTCAACCCACCCGCGCTGCGCGCGAGCGGCTGCGGCGCGACGAGCGCGCAGGCGGTATCGCTTCCTTCGATGATGCGCTGGACGCGGAGCCACGTCGTAAACGGAATCCGCGTGAGCGCCGAACGCGGCACATCGGCGAGATCGATCGCGACGTACGCGAAGCCGCCGGCCTGCAGCACGAGATTGAGCGCCTTCAGCGCGCGGTCGACGACCATGTGCTCCAATGATGTTTCGCCAAGCCACGGCTTGCCCGCCGAAGCGCAACGCGCGAAGGTGGGAGGCCCGTGCTCGCAAATCGTCTGCCCGCGAATCCAGAGCAGGCGATCGGGATCGATGCCGGCCGCACCGGCTGATGCGACATCGAGACGATCGAAGGTATCGACCATCGCGACGATCTCGCCGCGCTGCGTGGCGGCGGCCATCATCTGCAGCAGGAGCGTCGTCCGCCCCGATGATCGCGGCCCGACGATTTCGGACAACTGTCCGCGCGGCAGTCCCCCGTGCAGGCAGGCATCAAGAGCGGCAATGGAGGTGGGGATGAGGGCCGATTCGTCGCGCCGCTCGAGCGACGGCAGCGCCGTCGTCAGCGTGCGATCGAGCTTGCGGGCGCGAAGAGCAGATTCCAGGACAGCCAGCGCTTGATTCGCCATACTTTCGCCTCAAGGGCGAAAATATAGCGAAACTACGTTCACACGTCAAGCCCGGTAAGATGAACCTTCACGTGTGACCACTGCGGCTGCTCCGAAAACCCCCACGCCCGCTTCCGAAGCCCAGGCTTCCGCCGAGACGGCGTCAACTCCCTCGTTCGGCACCCGGACGCTCATGCGGACGCTGTCGGCGTTCTCATACCGCGACTTCCGCGTGCAGTGGTTTGGCGCATGCACCTCGAGCATCGGCACGTGGATGCAGATCGTCGCGCAGAACTGGCTGGTTCTGTCGCTGACGCACTCGCCATTTTTCCTCGGCCTCGATGCCTTCCTGCAGCAGCTCCCCATCATCCTGTTCTCGCTCGTCGGCGGCGTGCTGGCCGACCGCCACGATCGCCGCCGGACGCTGATCGCCTCGCAGTACATCCAGATGGCGACGTCCGCCACGCTCGCAGCGCTCATGTACTTTCAGGTCGTCCAGATCTGGCACATCCTCACACTCTCGTTCGTGACGGGCGTCGCGCAGGCGTTTGGTGGACCCGCCTACCAATCGCTCATCCCCTCGCTCGTCGACAAGAAGGACCTGCCCAACGCGGTCGCGCTCAACTCGATCCAGTTCAACGTTGCGCGCGTGCTGGGTCCGCTGCTCTTCGCGGCGACGCTGACGGTATTCACCAGGTGGGGCTACGACGAACCGCAGGCGATGAACGCCTGCTTCCTTCTGAATTCGCTGTCATTCGTCGTCGTGATCAACACGCTGATGGCGCTGCACGTGAAGCACATCCCGCCCGCGACATCGACAGGGATGCGGGCCGAGCTGCGAAACGGGCTGTCGTACGTCCGGCATCAGGGGATGCTGCTCGGCCTGATCGTGCTGGCGGCGGCAACGACGTTTCTCGGATTTGCCGTGCTGACGTTCCTGCCGCTCTTCGCGCAGCAGGTCTTTCACGAAGGCGCCAGCACGTACAGCCATCTCATGGCGTTTTCGGGCGCCGGCTCGATCGTCGGCGCGCTCACGGTCGCGTGGCTTGGCAAGTTCAAGCGAATGGGTCTTACGGCGCTGTCGATGCAGGTCGTGTACGGTCTGCTGATCGTGGCGTTTGCGATGTCACGCACGCTGATCCTCAGCGAAGTGCTGCTGTTCTTCACCGGCTTTGCGTTGATGGTGGTCTTCTCCACCGTGACGTCGCTCGTGCAGCTGATTGCACCCAACGAGATGCGCGGCCGCGTAATGAGCATCTACATGCTGGCGTTTCGCGGCGGGATGCCGCTCGGCAGCCTCGTGTCAGGGTGGGTTGCCACGCTCACTTCCGCTCCCACTGTGCTGATTATGAACGGGGTATTGCTGAGCCTCGTTGCGGCATGGTTCCTGCTGAAGAAGCACGGCGTACGCGAGCTCTAAGCGGGCTCCGTCGCCGTGAATGCTGAATTATTTTTCCGCCGCAGTCGCGGCTGCACTCGGACTTCTCCTGGTATCTCCTCTGGGAGCGCAGCAAGCTCCCGTCGATCAGTCGGAACCGTCGACCATTGAATCAAAGGCCGACCAGGGTCCGACGCGCACACCCCCTCAAGCGACCGATCAACCCCCGCTTGTCGAGAAAGTCCGGCGGTACGTAGAAGACAACCCTATCGTCAAGAAGCTGGAAGGGGATGGCTTCTACCCCCGATTCGGCGGGCTTGGCTCGGGAAGCGGACTTGCCGGCGGCGGCGGCTATCGCCAGCACGCGCCCTGGGCATACGTGGACGTCTCGGTACTCGGGTCCACAAAAGCCTACCGCGGCATCGACGCGAGGGCGCGCTGGGTGCAGACTGCCAGCCAGTCGTTCGAGGTCTGGACGAACCTCGCGTTCCGGAACAATACGCAGGACGATTTCTACGGGCTCGGAATGGACGCGAGCGAGGACTCGCGCGTCGATTACGGGATCAGAAGCACCGACGTGGGCGCGCGCGCGATTGGCCGGGTCCGGCCGTGGCTCAGGATCGGCGCTGACCTTGGGTACTTCATGCCGTCCGTGCGCCATGGCCGTGACGACAACCTCCCCTCCATCGAGCAGGTCTTCAACGATGTCACCGCGCCAGGCCTGGCACGGCAGCCAGATTTTCTTCATCAGGGCGTCTTCGCCGAGATCGATTCACGCGACGCGGCAGGGTTTCCTCATCGCGGCGGCCTGTATCGCACGGCGTACTCCTTCTGGAACGATCGGACCTTCAACGAGTACGACTTCCGCCGGTTCGACATCGAGGGATCGCAGTTCTTTACCGTGGCGCCGAAGGATGTCGTGGCGGTCAGACTCGCCCTTGCCTACGCGAACAACAAGCCAGGCGACCGGGTTCCCTTTTATCTGCTGCCGTACGTGGGCGGCGGCGATACCGTGCGGGCGTTCGGCGAGTTCCGCTTCCGCGACGAGAATGCCGGCACCTTTAACGTCGAGCTCCGTCATCGCGTGCACAAGATGGTTCACGTCGCCGGCTTCGTTGATTGGGGGAAGGTCGCGAACGACTGGCAGGACATCAATCTTCGGGACTTGAAACGCGCCTATGGATTTGGCGTGCGGGCGGGTACCGACAAACGCGTATTCGCCAGGCTCGATGTCGGCTTCGGCGGCGGTGAAGGCACGCGCCTCTTTCTGAAGTTCAGCCCGTCTTTCTAACCCCTAACCCCTACCCCCTAACCCCTATAGGCCGGTACAAAAAGAGGCCGGGATTGTGAGTCCCGGCCTCTCTCGGTTAGCGGCGAGTGGCTTCGTATATGGAAGCTGCGCCGCCGCCGATCGCTGCGCCAAGCAATGCGCCTTTCTTGCCTCCGACAATCCCGCCAACGCCCGCGCCGGACGCCGCCGAGCCGCCGATAATGAGCGCCGTCTTCGCCACCGAGCGCCGCGGCGCCGTTTCGACGTTCCGCACGGCAACTGGTTCGACCGCGCGATAGACGGTGCGTCGCGGCGCTGCAGCCGTCCGCCGAACGACCGGCGTCGCGACAGGCGCGCTGGCGGTGTAGTAGCTCATGCCCGGCTGCGCGACCTGCGCCCACTGCCCATCAACCGTTTGCACATACGCTGGATTTCCCACCAGCCGGTCCTGCGCATGCGTGCCGACCACGTACATCCCCACGCCCGAAATCAGGGCGCCTGTGAGTGCTGCTGCCATCGGTTTCACGTCTATCACCCTCCTCCCAAAGTTCCTGCAACGCCCATGGTCCAAACGTCGTGCCACGCGACACAACCTTATAAGTGCCGTCTTTGCTGCTGTTTGTGCTGATGACCTACTCCATCCTGTCCGGGAGTGTCCTCCATGCAGTTCATCGATCCGAGGCCATCCGCCCGCGCGCGATGACGTGCGGCGATGGCGGGCTTCGTGTAACAGGCGTGTAACGGATTGGTTTCGCCATCTGCTACGATTGCCCGTTTGCCTGAGGTGCGATGACCGCTTTTAGTCTGGTTCCACGCGATAAACATTTCTTCAAAGAGTTCCTGATCCTGGCCGAGGAGATTCGCTCCGGCGCGCGTCTGCTGAAGCAGATGGTGTCGACCAACCCTCCCGACATGAATAAGGCCGAAGAGATCAAAGAGATCGAGCACGCGGCCGACCACAGCACGCGAAACATCATCGACCGGCTCAACCGCACATTTGTCACGCCGCTGGACCGCGAGGACATTCACGCGCTCGCCGGGTCGCTCGACGACGTGATGGATGCGATTGACGCGGCGGCGGCGGTAATACGCTTGTATAAGATCGCGCACGTGAGAGATGGGGCGAAGGTGCTGGTCGAGATCGTCTGCGACTCGATCGACCGCATCGCCGAGGCGCTCGCGGCATTGGAGCGGCGCGACGGCGTCCTCGAGCTGGCCGCGCGCGTCAAGCAGCTCGAGCACGAAGCCGATCGCGTGCACCAGGATGCGATCGTCGAGCTGTTCGATCAGGAGCCTGATCCGATCTCTGTGATCAAATGGAAAGAGATCTTCGACTTCCTCGAGGCAGCCACCGATCGCTGCGAGGACGTCGCCAACCTGCTCGAAGGCGTCGTCGTTAAGCACGCGTAGATGGATTCGACGCTCCTCGCGGTTGTGGCGCTGATCGGCGTCGCACTCGCATTCGACTACATCAACGGTTTTCACGACGCGGCGAACTCAATCGCCACGGTCGTTTCGACCCGCGTGCTGACACCGGGGCAGGCGGTCGTGTGGGCCGCCATCTTCAATTTCCTCGCGGCATTCACGTTCGGAACGGCGGTCGCCAGCACGATTGGGACCGGAATGATCGACATCAGCGTCGTCACGTCGACGGTCATCTTTGCGGGCCTGCTCGGCGCGATCGTCTGGGACCTGATTACCTGGTACGTGGGACTGCCCACCAGTTCCTCTCACGCGCTCGTGGGCGGATACGCGGGTGCGGCCATCGCGAAGGCGGGCTGGACCTCGCTGATCGCCGCCGGGTGGACGAAGACACTCGTGTTCATCGTCCTCTCTCCGGTCATCGGCATGAGTCTCGCGCTGATCATTTCGGTGGTGACGCTGTGGATCTTCCGGAACTTCAGGCCGGCACGGGTCGATCGGTGGTTTCGCAGGCTCCAGCTCGTGTCCGCCGCGGCATACAGCCTCGGGCATGGGACAAACGACGCGCAGAAGACGATGGGGATCATCGCGGGCGTGCTGTTCACGGGGGGCTACCTCCAGGAGTTCGCGATTCCCTTATGGGTAATCCTCGCCGCGCACGCCGCGATCGCGCTAGGGACGTTGACGGGTGGGTGGCGGATCGTGCACACGATGGGTTCGAAGATTACCAAGCTCCAGCCGTTCGGTGGTTTTGCCGCTGAAACGGCCGGCGCGATCACGCTGTTCACCGCCAGCAGCCTCGGCATTCCCGTGAGCACCACGCACACGATTACCGGGGCGATTATCGGCGTCGGCGCCATCAAGCGTCTCTCTGCCGTACGCTGGGGTGTCGCGCGGCAGATCGTCTGGGCCTGGGTGCTGACGATCCCTGCCGCCGCCTTGATCGCCGCGCTGACGTACCGCACGCTCGCGCTCTTCGGCTACCAGTAAACCGCGTGGGATAATGGCGGCACTCACCGCCATGACGATCCTCGTCGCCGAAGACGATCGGGACATCGCCGATCTGATCGCACATTACCTTCGCAAGCAGGGCTGGACCCCGCACATCGCGACTTCCGGCGATGACGCCCTCGCGTACGCGCGGCGCCAGCCGGTCGATCTCGTCATCCTCGACGTGATGCTTCCGGGTCTCAGCGGCCTCGAAGTCTGCCGCGTGCTGCGCGGCGACAAAGCCACTGAGGCAATCCCGATCATCATGGTCACGGCCCGCGCCGAGGAGACCGATCGCATCGTCGGACTCGAGATCGGCGCCGACGACTACCTGGCCAAGCCGTTCAGCCCGAACGAGCTCGTCGCGCGCGTGCGGGCGCTGATGCGGCGATCGAAGCGGGCGGACGTGCAAGCCGCGACGCTCAGCCTGGGTCCAATCGTGATGGACCTCTCTCGACACACCGTGTCGGATGAGGGGCGCGACGTGAAGCTCACCGCAAAGGAATTTCTCTTGCTGCAGTACCTCCTCGAGCATCGCGGACGTGTCCTCTCCCGCGATCTGCTGCTCGGGGACGTCTGGGGGTACCGCTATACCGGCGGAACGAGGACCGTCGACGTCCACGTCCGGAGGCTCAGGGAGAAGCTGCCAGCGCTCGTGGACGCCCTCGTCACCGTGAAACAGTTCGGGTACAAGCTCGCGGAGGACGAGGTGACGTGAGCCTCGGCTTCCGCTCCAAGATCTTCCTCACGTCACTCGGCGTGGCCGCGGCTGCGCTCGCGTTTGTTACGGTCATCATCGCGCTGCAGCGCCGCAGCGACGAGCGCACAGCGATCGAGACGCGCCTTGTCAGCCAGGCGCAGCTGATCGCGGAGCTGCTCTCGCAGAATCCCTCACTCACGTCGGACCAGGCACTGGACGACGAAGCGGATCGCCTTGCGCAGCTGCTGAACACGCGGGTCACGATTATTGCCCCCGACGGCCGTGTCCTTGGCGATTCGGATCTCGACGGGCAGGCACTCGCCGAGGTCGAAAATCACCTCCAGCGGCCGGAGGTGCAGGACGCTCGGGGCCACGGCGTCGGCGTCGTCACCCGCTACAGCACGACAGTACGCATTGAGATGCTGTATGCCGCGGTCACGGCGCGGCACCCGCGCATTCAGTACGTACGGGTCGCGCTGCCACTAACGACCGTGTCGAGTGAAATCGGGCGCGTGGGGCTGCAAGCCGTGCTGGCCTTCGCGTTGGCATCGCCATTCGCCCTTGCGCTTGCATGGCTGGCCTCCGCACTCCTCAGCAAACGGGTCAGGGCGATCGCGGACGTCGCGCAGCGGTACAGCAAGGGAGATCTGACGCGTCCGACCTACGACTACGGCGGTGACGAGCTCGGCGCGGTGGCACGCGTCCTCGACGGATCCGTGCAGGAGCTGGGACATCGGATCAACGAACTGTCGCGCGACCGCGCGCGGATGGAAGCGATCCTGTCCGGGATGATCGAAGGCGTGCTCGTGGTCGACGGAAGCGGCCGGCTGCAACTCGCCAACCGCGCGGCCCGGTCGATGCTCCACATGGACGCAACCTCCATCGGTCGGCCGTATGTCGAAGTGATCCGCCATCCCGATGTGTCCGCGCAACTCGGCACCGCCCTCCGCGGTGAAGAAGCTGACAACCGCGAGCTTGCGCTGATGCGCGATCCCGGGCGTACGTTCCTCGCGCGGGCGGCGCCGGTCGCGCGGAGCGGTGGCGGCGGCGCCGTGCTCGTGCTGCACGACATCACGGATCTGCGGCGCGCGGATCAGATCCGCCGCGACTTCGTGGCGAACGTGTCCCACGAGCTGCGGACGCCGCTCACAGCGATCCGCGGGTATGTGGAAGCGCTGCTCGACGATCGGCCGGACCCGGAGGACACCAAGCGCTTCCTGGAGATCATTGCTCGCCACAGCGCGCGCATGGAACGGCTCGTCAGCGATCTGCTGCGCCTGGCGCGCCTCGATGCGCGGCAGGAAGCGCTCGATCTGGCTTCGTGCGACATGCAGCAGCTCTTCAACACCGTCGTCGGCGACGTTGCGCAGACGATCGAAGCGAAACGCCAGCACATCACCACCGCTGTCGATCCGGATGCGTGCCGTCTGAGCGCGGATCCGGCCAAACTTCATGACGTGCTGCGGAACCTCGTCGAGAACGCGGTGAACTACTCACCCGATGAAGCCGCGATTCACCTCGAGGCAAAGAGGCGCGGCAGCACCGTCAGCATCTCGGTCTCGGATTCCGGCCCGGGAATCCCGTCTGAAGATCTCTCGCGGGTATTCGAGCGGTTCTATCGGGTAGACAAGTCACGATCGCGTCCCGGGGGCACCGGCCTCGGGCTGGCGATCGTGAAGCACCTGGTCGAGCTGCACGGTGGCCAGGCGGCCGCCGAGAACCGCGCTGAAGGCGGCGCCAGGTTTACGATCAGTCTTCCGGCAGGCTGACGTCGTGAT
>Ga0137435_1000739_pt1 | contig 10161 bp, 16 predicted proteins | sample EasRivERMGT100_2_FD_104904 | JGI IMG/M metagenome (GOLD analysis project Ga0137435, IMG submission 104904) | Soil microbial communities from meander-bound floodplain in the East River, Colorado, USA - East River MetaG ERMGT100_2 | ecosystem: Environmental > Terrestrial > Soil > Floodplain ... | reverse complement strand
GCCGGACGTGCTGCTGGCCTGGCCGTACCAGCACAACGTCGCCTCGTCGGCTCACATGCGGTGGGGTGGCGGGATCTCGACCCGGTCGCCGAGCGTCAAGAACTGCTGCGCCATCATGCAGTCGATGGACGGCCTGAGCACCGGCACTAGGACGCGCCGCATCAAGAGCTCGGCGTTCCTCGCGGCCACCTACAGCGGCGCCACGCCGACGACGCTCGTCAATGACGTCTTCGTGACGGCCTACAACTCCGACGGCTTCGAGATCGACGGCACGAACGCGGTCGCCACCCCGATGATCGCTGTGTTGGCCCTCAAGTGCGGGACGGCGGGCGTCGCGCTCGACGTCAGTGAGGCGTCGCCGGCGACGCCTGTCCCGGAGAACAAGACGTGGCCGGCCCACCGGACCGGCGTGCTGTACTGCGTCTTCAGCGGAAACAGCACGGAGACGAACCAGGCGGGCGGCTCGGCGGGTGTCGGCTTCTCCGACTTCCAGAGTCAGAGGTGCGTCTCTCTAGGCGACGAGAACAACCAGCTGTCGTCAGTCGCACACTCACTGACGTCGAATCTGATCATCGACCAGTGGAACGACGCCGGATCGACGCAGCTGATGGCGGCCGAGGCGGACTCGTCCGACCCGACCGGCTACACACTCGACTGGCAGGTTGTCAATGCGACGCCGCGACTGTACGCGCCGCTGTCGCTGGAGCGCATCGCGGTAGAGGCGACGGACGGCGGCGGCTCGCTGCCGGCGCTGACGGGGACCGGAGCGGCGAGCCTCAAGATCGTCGCGACGACCGGGGCTGCTCAGCTGCCCGCGCTGACCGGGGCCGGCGCCGCGTCGCTCAAGATCGTCGCCGTCGACGGCGGAGGCTCACTGCCCGCACTCACCGGGGCCGGCGTCGCGGTGGAGGAGATCGGAGCCGCGGCCGGAGTGGCGCTGCTGCCGGCCTTGACCGGCGCAGGCGCGGCCCAGCTCAAGATCGTCGCCCAGGCCGGCGCCGCCTCACTGCCGGCCCTCACCGGCACGGGCGCCGCGAGCCAGAGCATCGTCGCGCAAGCCGGCGTCGCGCTCCTCCCCGCCCTCACCGGCGCCGGTGCGGCGACTGTGACGCCGCCGGTGAGCGGACCGACCGAGGTCGTCGAGCTTGAGTTCGACCTTCAGGTCTCGACCAGCTTCGGCCTCTCGCTCCAGGTCGCGACGCGACTCGAGAGCAAGGCCTCGATTTCAACGACCATCGACGCCGCGCTCGGCGTCGTCACGACCGTTCGACAGGAGCTGCAAGTGTCATGACCCACCAAGCCCAGCAGAAGGCCGCACACGTCAACGACGTCGGCACGAAGTTCGTCATCACGTTCCGCGAGGGGAAGGCCGTCCTGCCGATCCAGAGCGCGACCAGTCTCATCATCTTTTTGCTGCCTCCCGACGACGTGCTGGACCCCGCGACGACCGCGCTCGCTGAGATCGTTGCGGGCGCGGCGACGCTCGTCACCAACGGGGAGGACGGCAAGGCGCAGTACGCGACCGTCGCCGGCGACTTGCCGGTGCCGGGCCGGTGGGGTGTCCAGGGGCGCGTGACGCTGACGAGCCCTGCCGGGACGTGGTCCTCGGAGGTCGGGTGGTTCCAGGTCCTGCCGAACCTGGACAGCCCTGAGTTCCTAACCCTCTGAGGGTAAAGGACTTATGCACGCCGCCCTAGGAGGGCCGAGGCACCCAGATCACTCAGGATCGAGCCTCGGCTGACGGGTATTAGGACACTCGCTAGGGCAGCAAGTGCAGTCTCGGGCGAACTGGGGAGGCCTGTTTTCGCCTTCGCAGGGCCGGCTCAGGCCAGCGGGAGCCGCCAGTAGAACAGACCCACGCCTACTTCGATGAGGCAGGGTCCGACGGAGCACGGCCAGAAGGTGACGACGCGCAGCCGGCGCGAGGGCTGCGGTCGGATGACGTAGGCTCTCACGCCGCCTCCAGGACTTCGCGCACCAAGCTGTAAGGGAGCCGGTCCCACGTCGTCACTTCGGGCTCGCTCCAGAACGAGTGCTGGTGCATCAAGCCCTTCTTTGGCCAGGCGACGAAGACGCCCGGCACGCCGTTGCGAACTGCCCCCGGCACGCGTACATTCGGACGCCGAAGTGCGAGACGCACCAGACGTCGCCGGGTTGAAGCTCCGCACCGGCGTGCCGGGCGGCGGCTCGAAAGAGCGGGGCGAGCGGTGGGTTCTTGGTGACGCTCACCTCAGCACCTCGGCCAGCCGGCGCTGCAGCTTCCGGACCGCCTTCTCGCGAGCGCGCCAGAGGGCGTCCACTTTGGCGTCGAGGTCGGCGCGCTGAGCCGCCGTCACTTTCGGGAAGGAGTCCAGCACGGTGAGAGGTCGGGGCGCGCAGAGGGCCCAGTTCAGGCCGCCGTCCTGAGACCGCTCCATGTTGGTGAGGAGCGCCTCGACGTGCTGCGGCGTCACCTTGTGGGCTTGGTCGCTGTGCCACAGCCGGGCTTCGGCGGCGGCAAAGGCCGCCTTGTAGGCGGCGTGCGCCTCATTGTGGCCCTTCGCGTACTCTTCGACGATGGCCCGAATCGCGGCCTTCTCGGTGTTGGTGAACTTCACTGGGCCAGCTCCTCGAGGGCCTCGATGGTCGCGACGTCCACCGCGAGATCTTCGCGGATCTGCTTCGCCGGCAGGCCAGTCATTACAGTCAGTTGACGGACGACGTTCTTGATGTGGTAGTGGAACCGACCGTAACTGCCGTCGTGGCGAGACTTCGCGACGCGAAGGGCCAGGTATTGACGAAGGTCCATCGCGTTTTTTCGGGCATCGGTGTAAGTCAAGGTCTTCATGTGGATCACGCTTTCTTGGCGAGCTTCGACCAGTAGCTCTTCGGGAAGGCTTCGCGGCAGTCGCGGCACACCGGGGTCGCTTGTTTCCGGGCTCCGCACAGTTTGCACCAGCAGGTCTTCTTCGTCATCTTCATCGTAGGCTCCTTGGTTTCCGGGGAGGACTTCCCTCCCTTGATAATACCTCATCGACCAACCGGCCCTGGGACTAGCAGGGGATCAAGGAAAAGCGGCTGGAATCTTTTTCCAGTTGCAACCGTGAGCAACCGGAAGCAACCGGGCGAATGCACTTTTTTCTAGGTGAGCTCAGTTGCAACCGTGAGCAACCGGAAGCAACCGGGCGAAGACTGGAAACGTTTTCCTGAAAAGCTGCCTCTCTCGGTCACTTGAGACCGCCTTTGAGTCGGGACTGAGGGTTGTCAGTCCCGCCCCGCCGGGCCCAAGCTGAGAGTGAGCCGCTCACAGACCCCTCCGCAGTGTCCCGGTGAAGGCCAGACTGGAAAAATCTTCCACTCGCTTTTCCCAGTTCCCTATCCAGTCGGGACCCCGGTCTGGTCGATGAGGTATTATCAAGGGAGGGAAGTCCTCCCCGGAAAGGAACGGAACAGATGGCCCTGAAGACGAAGATCCTGGCGGCGATGATGGCGACCCTGCTTGTAGTCGGAGCGGTGCTGATCAACAAGGCCGCCGGCTCCTTCCAAAAATTCCAGGCTGCGCAGACCGCGCAATTGGCCGGCTTCTAGATCAAGGAAAGGAACAGCAAGAGTCATGATGACCAAACTCAAGAACATAGGCGGCACTTGCCGCCAAGGCTTCGTCGACGTCAGCTACGCCGACCTCGTGCGAGCCTTCGGTGAGCCTCACTTCCGCAACGGCGACAAGATCACAGTGGAGTGGGGATTCGTCTGCGACGGCGTGACGTTCACCATCTACGACTACAAGTGGGCGTCCGCGCAGAGCGACCTCGTCGAGCACTTCCACATCGGGGGCTTCGACCAGCGCGCGGTTGAGACGGTGGTGCGAATTTTAGAGGGCAATCAGTCGTGAGGCCCCTCGACGCATTCGACAGTCCGGACCGTGAAGCCCCGCGCTTCATCGTCAGCGATCAGCAGGTCACCGCGACGCGACGCGCGGGAGCTGGCACGACGTTCGTCGCCGACGCTTCAGACCTCGGCGTCCCGCCCGGCGGAGCCCCGCAGCGGATTGCCGCGCCGGACATCGGCAACGGTTGCGACTTCGTGCTGACCCGCGTGGACCCGGACGGCACCCTGTGCTACGCGCAGGAGCACGGCTGCTGCGAGCTGAGGGTCCTGAACGACTGAACCCTGCCAGGACCTCTCGCCGAAGCCGAGCCGCCTGGCCCTCAAGAAGGGCTTAGGCGGCTCGAGCCGCAATTCGACCTCACCAAGTCACTCAAGACCGCACTTGCCGGGCTGGCGGGGGTTCCAGGTCCCGCCCTTTGCCGGGCGGCAAGGGCAACGCCGCTCGAGGGCCCGCAAGTCGAGGCCGGTCAGGAGGTTGTGACGGCCGCAAAATCTCAGCAATCCGGGAGATCCGGTTGGACCGGCCTCGAGGGCGGGGTATACTGAGGGGACTAAAGGAAGGCCCGCCCTTCGCGGGCCTGGACCGAGAAACTTGAAACCTTACGAGGACTATGCAGATGGGCAAGAACACCAACGTCGCGGAGCGAGTGAAGCCGGAGAAGGCCCCCAAGGCCGAGAAGGCCGAGAAGCCGCCCCCGCCGAAGCGCCGCGAATTCATCGAGGTCGCAGCGGAACTCGGCGAGCCGCTCGACGGCGAAGGGCGCCTCACGCAGATCCCGGTGACGTTCGACGGGAGCGCGCACCTCTCGCCGAAGAAGACCGAGTTCGCGGAGGAGCACCACTTCCTGGACTTCAAGGCGAACGAGGCGGAGATGCGCGCCGCCGAGCTCGTCGAGACCGCCGCGAAGCTGCGGCGCCAGGCCAACGATCTCCGCCAGTACGGGGATCCGGCCCAGCGCGCCAAAGTGAAGCGCGCCACCCGCCTTCGCGAGCAGCTCGCCGAGCTGGAAGCGGCCCTCAAGGCGGAGGGCATCGAGCTCTAGTCGAGATTGGAGGAGCTGCCGGTCCGGGAGGTCGCCGCCTCCCGGACCGTCGCAATGCGGCCGTCGCCCGGTCCCAAGCCCGGGGTGAGAGACGCAGAGGGCGAAGTCAGTCAGTGCAGGAAAGGAACAGCACGTGGCGCGAGGACCGAGAGAGCGAGAGCTCGAGGAAGCGATCAGGTTTCAGCGACAGCGCATCGCGGCCGCCGACATAGCTGAGGGCCGGCGCGACGCGGCTCTCGCCGCGCTCGACGCCGAGATCGCTCGGCTGTCAGAGCGGAGGGCGGCGGTCTTGGCCGACGCGAACTCGGCGCCCGCGACCCGGGAGGACGCGGAGCGGCGCATCGTGAGCCTCCAAACTCAGCTTGGCGCCTGGCGAGCCGCCGGTCTCGGCGGCGGTCGAGGCGCGCGGCCCGAAGAGTCTGCGACGGAGCGCGTGCTGCGACTCCGAGCCGAGCTTGCCGCCATCCAAGCGGAGCTGGGCATGGAGGTGGGATCGTGAAGTCGCGTCGAGCGGTCCTGCACGAGACGACGCTTGCGCTCCTCGCCGTCGTCGACGGCTTCTGGGAAGCGCGATGGCGCGAGCTGTCCGGAGGCGACGACCTCGCGACGGCCGAGTGGCTTGAGGAGGTGGAAGCCGCGGCTAGGAAGCAGAGGGTCCTCCTGGCCGTCGACCGGCGCGCAAGAGCAAAGGCTGCCGGCCGGAAAAGCCGGATTCTTCTGGACACCTAGGGTTTTCCGGGGTATGGTTGCTAGAGTCAATCCCGACTCTCGACCTGGCGTCTCACAGGAAAGGAACAGCAGTGAGCACCCAATTGAGCTTCGCAGAGCAGACAGCGCGAGCCCCCTCCTCGACCTCACTGGCGACGACCATCGCCGAGAGGTCCGAGCCGTTTCGGGACTGCGACGTGACGAGCGAGCTGGCGGCGCTGGCGCGCGCCTGGCTTGAGCGCCTTACACCCGAGCAGTCCAGCGACTTCCTCCTGTCCGTTCGTCAGCAGACGCGCGATCGAGGGATGACGACCGCGCAGGTCCGAGCCGTGCTCGAAGTCATCCGGCGCGGCCTTCGCCAGAGCCGGGACGCCTCGGGCCGGCACGTGCCGGACGGCACCTTCACCGTCGTCTTCGAGGGCGGCTCCCGGCGCACGATCCGCGTGCGCACCCAGAATCCGCAGGCGCGCTTCGCCCCGGGGCGCACGTGCGTCGCCTACCTGCGCGGGCCGCAGAACACATCAGACTTCCAGGGCTTCGGCTTCCTGGACGACGGCAAGCTGCAGCTGTGGGCGAAGTACCGAGACAGCGAAGGCGCAGACCTCTTGATCGAGGCTGTGCGCGTCCTCGTCGCCGACCCGGCCGCCGCTGCGAAGGCCTACGGCCTGGAGTCCGGCCGGTGCGGAATCTGCGGCCGCGAGCTGACGGTGCCGGAGAGCATCGAGGCGGGCATCGGGCCGGTGTGCGCCCAGAAGGCGGGGTGGTAGCGTGACTCACCAGTGCGGATGCGGCGGCAAGTGGGTCACCGTCAGCGACAATCGCGCCTACTTCAGGGTGCGCTGCGTCGAGTGCGGCAGACAGTGCACCCAGCGCAAGCGCCGATCGGCCACGAAGGCTCACACCGACGTCGGCGTTGAGGAGGCGCGGCGCTTCTTGAAGGCGCTCGACGAGCACCCTGAACTGATGCGGAAGGGGTGGTAGAGTGGTCGCGTCCAAGAAGACGATCGACAAAGTCACCGACGTCTTGATTCGCGAACTGGGCCTGATGAAGGCGCGGTGGGTGGCGTACCTCATCTGCGTCGCGGTGCGCGGAAACAAGTCGTACGAAGAGACTATGTACGGCATCTTTGGAGCGCTCGTCGACAAAGGCTGCCCTCCGTCACCGGACGAGAAGATGTGCGCCGCGCTCGCTCGCTGGCAGAGCTCGTTCGCTTACGGCGCGGGCCAGAAGGTGCAGGAGCAGCTCGACGCCATCGACGAGGATGCACAGCGTGGCTAGTCACGTCGATCCCGCTCGATCCCTGGCAGCCGAGATGTTCGGCTGCGAGCCGCTTGAGGTGACCGCCGAGCAGCGCGACCGGGCGTGGCGCGCGCTGGCCGCTCTCGCGCTATCCGACTGGGGCGCCATCGACGACCTCAGGCACACGAAGTTGGCCGACGTCAGAGGCGCCGGACCTTTCATCTCGTGGCCAAAGGTCGGCGGTCCGGCCGGCCCCGCGGTCGCCGTCATCGGGTGCACGTCGCTCGACTTCGTTGCCCTCCGAGAGGTGCTGACTGCGGCGAAGTCCGTCGTGGACGCGCAAGATGAGGCCGCCCGTCGAGCACCGAAAGGCGTCAAGGAGCTGCTAGAGAGCAAGGCCAATCGACTTCGCGCTGCGGAGAGCCACTGGCGCGTCCGCCTAGTCCCGATCGGGGAGACAAAGTCGTGATGCAGAGCCTCGTCGGAGCGAGCGCGCCCTCAGGCTCGGAGGCGAGGTGCGCGAGGCTCGTGAGGCGACGCTGGACCCGCGGCGCTCCTGACGCCGCGGGTCTTCTCTCTCCTGCGTACCGGCGAGGCGGTGCGTGATGGGCGCCATCTACGGGATCTCGCTCTCGAAGCCGCAGTCGCACCGAGCGATCCTCGGCGTCGGCTTCGCCGTCCTCATCGGGCAATCTCTCGGCCCGACAGCCCCGACGAGGCCGGAGCTCGCGATGACTGGCCAGGCCGGCGCGCGCGTCGCGCAGCTGTGCGGGCTGTCATACCCGAAGGAGTACGTTCGCTTCTTTGACCGGGCCAATGTGCTGGACTACTGGCCCGGGCCCGCAATCGGAGGCGAGGGCGACTGCTTCCCGATGGAGGAGGCGCGAGCGGAGGCGGCGAAAATGACGCCGCTCCTGGACGGCCGGCTCGTCGTGCTGTGCGGGCGGCAAGTCGGCCGAGCATTCCTGTTCTCTCAGGAGGCACCGCTGTTCGCGTGGCGCCGAGTGGAGTGGTCGAAGGGCGACCGGCGCGGGCAGTTCTCCGTCGCGGTCGCCCCGCACCCGAGCGGCGTCAGCCGCTGGTGGAACAAGTCCAAGAACGTCGAGGCTGCTCGGGCGTTCTATCAGGAGCTTGTGGCCAAGCGAGACCGGGTGGCGCTGTGAGGATCCACCCCGACGAGAGGCCGAAGCCGCGCGACTGGGACGGCAGGCCGCTGGGCCCTGGCATCCTGATAGAGGAAAAGCACGACGGGCACCGACTGACCATCGTGAAGCGCCCAAACGGCGACGTCGAGGCGTGGCCGAGGAAGGCGCACTTGAGCGTCGCCAGCGAGCTGGCCTGGCACGAGGAGCTGTGGGCGCGCATCTGGGCGCTGCCGCCAGCCACCGCGCTGGACGGCGAGCTGAGCGTCGACGGCCTGCGCGCCGACCAGGTGACGTCGGTGCTAAAGAGTCGCGCGCCGCGGCCGAGCGAGCTCACCTTCACGCCTTTCGCCGTGCCGTGGTGGTGCGGGGCCGACCTGCGCCTCTCGTCCTTCGCTGTCAGAGATGCGTGGATCCGCGAGTGCGGCTTCGAGCCACCGCGCCGGTTGCCCGCCGTCGGAGAGGTGACGCCTGAGCGTCTGCGCGTGCTGGCGGTCGAGTGCGAGATCGAGGGCTTCGTGCTGAAGCAGCAACACTGGTCAGGCTGGTGGAAGGTGAAGCGCGTGCGCACAGCCGACTGCGTCGTCACGGGCACCGTGCCAGGGAAGGGGAAGCACGCGGGGCGGCACGGCGCGCTGACGGTGGCACTTCGCAAGCGGTCCTTCGATCAGCCGAAGGGTTGGGCCCCGACCGGCGACTACGCCCTCGTCGAGGTGGCGAGCGTCGGCAAGGGCGGCGACGATCAGTGGCGCGACCTGCCAGAGAGGAAGCTGCTCGGGCGCGTGTGCGAGGTCTCGTACGAAGGGACGCAAAGCAGGGGGCGCTTGAAGTTCTCGGCGTTCGTCCGGTGGCGCGACGACAAGCCGGCCGAGGAGTGCACGATGGATCAGGTGGTGGGCGTGTGACGCGAGACATAGTGCACAGGCTGTTGCAGCGGGTAAAGGAGCTGGCCGATGAGACGGTCGGAGACTTACGCTTTTACGCAAGAGGTTTCCAGGAGCGCCCGTCGAACGTCGGAAGGATGACGCGCGGAGAGCTGATTGAGCTCATCATCGACGAAGAATTCGACGTGTACGACGGGAGTGAGTCGTGAGGATCGCCGGAGTTGAGTGGGCGCCCCGCATCAACGGCGCGACGGACTATCTGGAGCACCTCGCTCCGGGCATGCGCGCGCTCGGTCACCAGTACGAACTGGTGGCGTTCAGCAAGTCCGGCGAAGACGGGAAGTACTGGGCGCGGAGCGAGCGCTTTCGCCTGGAGCGGACCGACGTCGCGGTTGAAGTGCTCGACGAGTACGACTTCCTGGTCCTCTCCGACGCAGTGTGCTTCGCGCCGCAGTTAGCGAAGGAGGCCGTGCCGTACTACGTCAAGGCCTTACGAGGCACGAGGACGCCGTTCTCTGTGCTGCACCACGGGAACCACTACCCCGCCAAGTTGGACGCGCACTTGGGCGACGTCCTCAAGGCGCCGACGTTCACGAGGCACGTGCACACGCCGAAGCTGCCGGAGACGCAGGCGCACCTCGGGCGCTTCAAGAAGATCCCGCTCCGCTACACGTGGACTCCGCGACACCCGTACGACCCCGAGCGCGGCGCGAGCCGCGTGCCGGTCGTGCCGGTCGCGCAGCGCAAGCGCGCGGTAATGATGACGGCTCGCGTCGCGTACGGTAAGGGGCAGGACGTCTTGAGCGAGATGCTCGACGATCTCAAGGGCGACGCGCACATCTGGGGCCAGTCACCGTTCTCGCGCCCGACTTACGGCTGGTTCATCTGGGAGACCGGGACTGAGCAGCTCGGCTACCGAAACGGCAACCCGCACGAGTCGCCCGACCAGGTAGAGTCGCGCAAGTGGGAGATCGACTCACGCTGGCGCGGCCGGTGGAGCATGGTGAGCCCGAAGAGCGGCGCGCGCTACTGGTATGAGGATTCGTACGAGCGGCTCGAGGACGTCGACTGGTCGCCGCGGCTGCACTTGTCGCTCGCGTCGAAGGCTTACGGCCACATCCTGGAATACGCGACGCTCGACGCCGCATTCTGCGGGTGTGCGATCGCGGTGCCCGAGCACTCGCTGAAGTACGGCGGCCACCAGACCGTGCTGTCGCTGCCGTGCGAGGGCGTCCGGTGCTGGGGTGACGGCTGGAAGTGCACGCGCGTTTGCGATG